>Ga0209643_1000138_pt1 | contig 172386 bp, 151 predicted proteins | sample AutmiccBRH37_all_FD_187383 | JGI IMG/M metagenome (GOLD analysis project Ga0209643, IMG submission 187383) | Deep subsurface microbial communities from Mt. Terri, Switzerland - Autotrophic microbial communities BRH/37_all (SPAdes) (version 2) | ecosystem: Environmental > Aquatic > Deep...
AGGTGATTCTGGGGAATGTGTTCGTCGAGGTTGAACGAGTAGAAAAGTCGATCTTGGCCACCTGTCTGACACCCCATCATCGCTAGGCTCCCCGCTTATCAGATGATGAGAATCATAGCTGCGGAGGAGGCGTTATTGAAGGGAGTTTTTCAACAGAATCGCCGATGAGCGGAAGGTCATGAAGTACCTGAACGCCTACTTCTGATCACAGCATTCGGAGCGTTACCAGAATTTTCAGCGGGTCGCTCTCTCCCGTTCTCAGGAATAAACGCCATCTAATTGATAAAAAAATATTTCCTGGGTGAAATCGGCGGTTCCCCGGATGGTATTTGTCAGTGAAGTTAACTATCTGATTTCATTAAGATCGTGTTACTCAAATTTCGTGGGAGCGACAACTACTACTACGGCGATCAGGAGTTCCAGCGGGTTCCCGTAATACAGGCGAGCCTGGGCTCTGTATTTCTTGAACAGCAGCGTAGGCGAGGATCGCGCTTCTGCCGACCTTGCCGGCCCCGTTTCGCGCCCCAAAATTCGGCTTACCGGCTTCCCCTGCGGCGGTTTATGGCCGGGCGTGCTGGCCGAACTGCTCGCGCAGGCTGTCCAGAGCCCCCTGCTCGCCGCGGACGCGGAAGAACGCGCCCTCTTCGTCGGCGCGCTCCTCCAGCACCTCGCAGTGCGCGAATATTACCCCGCGCAGCTGTTGCGCTGACCAGGGAAGAAAAAGCTCGGCCTCGACGAGGTCCTGCTGGAAGAACGCAACGATCGCCCGGTGCAGTTTCGCGACGTCGTCGGGGCGGCGCGCGCTCATCACGATGCAATCGGGATAGCCGGCGCGCAGCGCGGCTTCGCGTTCGGCCTGCGCCGCGGCGTCGCCGACGTGGTCGATCTTGTTGAAGATGCGCAAACGCGGAACGTCCTGCGCACCGATCTCTTTCAGGACTTCTTCGGTGGTTTCGATCTGCCGCTCGAAGCCGGGATCGCTGGCATCGATGACATGGAGCAGCAGCGACGCATCCAGCGCCTCTTCCAGCGTCGACTTGAACGACGCGACCAGCCCGTGGGGCAGGTTCTTGATGAAACCGACGGTGTCGCTGACCAGCACGCGCGGGATGCTCTCGGGGTGAAGGCTGCGCACGGTGGTGTCGAGCGTCGCGAACAGCTTGTTGGCGACCAGCACCTCGCTCCCGGTGAGCGCGCGCATCAGGGTGGACTTGCCGGCGTTGGTGTAACCGACCAGCGCCACGCTGGCGAGCCCCTGGTGCGCCTGCCGCCGTGCGCGCTGCGTCTTGCGATCGGCGTCCATCGCGGCGATCTCTTTCTGCAGTTCGGCGATGCGGTCGCGGATCTTGCGCTTGTCCAGTTCGGTGTGCGACTCGCCGGCGCCGCGGCCGCCGACGCCGCTGCGCTGACGTCCCTGCGGCCCGGCGAGCTTCGCCGCCTCGCGCAGGCGCGGCGCCAGGTAGGCCAGGCGCGCGATCTCGACCTGCGCGCGCGCAGCGGGGGAGCGCGCATTGCGATGGAAGATTTCGAGGATGACCATGGTGCGATCCATCACCTGGCAGCCGACCTCGTTTTCGAGGTGGCGCGCCTGCGACGGCGAGATCTCGTGGTCGACGAAGACGACGTCGATCGGGTCGGGCGAGACCATGACCTCATCGTTCGCCGCCTCGGCGAGCGGGAGTCGATATAAAGGGTTCGGCGGCGCGCGGTCGGGCTCGGTCTCGTCACCGGTCCCGCCCTGAACGAAGTGGCGGATCTCCTGCCGCTTGCCGCCGCCCAGATACGCCGTCGCGTCGAAGCCGGAGCGTTTCTGCGTGAAGGTGCGGGTGACCGTGAACCCCAGCGTCTTTGCGAGCTCGCGCAGCTCGGTAAGCGACGCCTCGAACTCGACGTCGCTCACGCCCGGCAACTGCACCGCCGCCACGACGGCGTACTGGGGTTTTTCTTTGGCTTCTTTTTGCATTCGGCTTTGCTTCGGTTGAGTGGGCGAAGCCGGATTATCCGCCAATGCAATCGCCGCCGGTATCGAGTGTGTACAGTCGTCAGGCCGAAGCCTGCGGCTTTACACAAAACCTGGCTGAATCGCTTCATTGCGTTCGCGGTCCCTACCCTTCCTCTTTCGTCGCTTTCCCCACCGCGCAGATATTCTTTCCCAGCTCCAGTTCCTGTGCCTTGTGCGCGTCCGGGCTGGCCAGCCCGGCGTTGGCCCGCTTGATCTCGACATAAGCCTCGGGAAATTCCGGCAGGTTCGCCAGGATGTAGTCGCTGAAGGCCACCTCGCCCTCGGCCAGCTTGAGCAGCCCCGGATTGTGTCGCTTCAGCTCGCCCAGGGTGGCGTGGAACACGCCGTTTTCGTCGCCCGCCGCGATATCGCTGAAATGCGCCGGAAGCACCACTGTCTCGTCCGGCAGTCCTGCGATCCGCTTCAGCGAGTCATAGAGCAACGGGGTCCAGGCCTCGGCCTTGCCGCCCAGGTCCGGGCGGGCGATCGACTCCAGAAACAGGCTGTCGCCGCTGAGCAGATAGCGATCCTCAATGAGGAAAGCGACCATTCCCAGGGTATGGCCGGGAAGATGCAGCACCCTGACCCCGGCCGAACCGACCCGGAACGTCTGCTCCGCCTCCAGCGGGCGATACGCGATGCGGGCGGGCAGCATGTCCATCGGGTGGATCGCGTCGTAGGGATGCAGATGGTAGGGAATGTGATCGCCCTGCCCCAGCGCCGGCCCGCCGCTCAGGTGGTCGGCATGCAGGTGGGTGTCCAGCACCCGTTCGATTCGCGCTCCCATGGCGGCGGCCAGTTCGCGATAGTGCTCGATGTGGCGGCCGGGGTCGAATACCGCGGCGACATGCTCGCTCACCAGCACGTGGCTCAGGCAGCCGCGCGCCGGACGCACCATCTGGAACAGCGAAAAGCGCTCGCTCTCCACCACCGGTCGCCAGGCGTAATAGTTGCCCCAGGCCTCCATCCCGCCTTCCATGTTCACCGCATCGAATTCCAGGCGGCGCAGCCCTTCGGCCACGTAGTTGGAGGTATTGCCCTCGGCGCAGACGGCGAGGATGGGCCGGTCATGCGGCAGCTGTTCCATCAGCTGCGCCCGCACTCCGCGCATCACCGCCTCGGTGACGTCCTCCTCCTCGCCTTCCAGGTCGAGCAGCTCGAAATAGGGGATATTCAGCGCGGGGACGGAATGCGGGCCTTCCACCCGCCAGTGTTCGAACTCGTCGCGGTTGCGTACATCGAGGATGAACATCGGATCGTTGCGCAACAGCCGTTCCCAAACTTGTTGCGGATTCGTGGCGGCAGTGACATTTTTCAACATGACAACCTCCTTGCGGGGCCCCCCACTCCGGAACATCGCGCGGTCCAGGCACAACGGCATACCGGCCGAGCGTTTTACTGGAATATAGTCGATGACTGGTTGCTGGTAGTCCAGATCAGCGTTCGGCCTCAAGGGTCGCAATATCGTGCCGGCAGACGCAGCCGATCGCAGGCCTGCCCGGTCTTAATAAAAATCGTCAGAAAACGCCAATTCAATATTTAGTCAGATGGGCCGTTAACAACCACAACCTGAGGTAAACAATGAGCGCGCCTGCGTTCATGCGGTAGTTGACGATGTCCGAAAACCAGAAAAATCCATTCAAGGATGGGAACAACACAGGAAATGCCGGTAAATGGGCGATGACATTGCGCATTCGCCTGCTGCTGCTTGTGCTGCTCGCCACGCTGCCGGCATTGGCAGTCATCATCGATACGACCATCGACCAGCACCGGCACCAGAAGGCTGATGCTCAGCAATCTGTGCTGAAGTTTGCTCGCTTCGCTGTCAGTTACCATGGTTCACGCGTTGCCGAAACGCAGCGGTTGCTCAACCTGATGGTCGAAATGCCGCAGGTGCGCGAACTTAAGACGCAGGACTGCAATACCTTGCTGGAAGAGCTGCTGTTCGGCAACCTGAGCTATGCAAACTTCGGTGTCATTCGCCCCAATGGCGACGTGGTCTGTAGCGGCGTGCGCCCCGTTGCGCCGGTCAATCTCGCCGACCGCGCCTACTTCCGCACGGTCATGCAAACCGGGCGCTTGAGCGTAGGCGACTACCAGGTCGGCCGTTTTGTGAAGAAACCGGTCCTGGTCATTGCACAGCCCCTCCTGAATGCCGAGCAGCAGGTGCAGAGCGTCGTATATGCCGCGCTGAACCTGGACTGGCTCAAACAGTTTCTCCCGCTGTCGGAACTGCCGCCCGGCTCGGCCGTTACGGTCATCGATCGCCATGGCGTCATCCTTGCACGCGCCCCCGACCCGAAGGGGGATTGGACCGGCGTCAACCTGGAAAAGGATGTCCCCATCGCAAGACAATTCATCGTGAGCGGACTGGGCGAAACGGTCAAGGAAGGGCGTGGCGTGGACGGCGTGCAACGGATCTATGCCCTAGCCAGCCTGGGATCGGTCGCCGACAGCCACGGCTACATCATGGTCGGCATCCCCTCCGGAGAGCTCGACGCTGCACTCAATGCGGCACTGCTGCCCCGCATTGCGTTTTTCAGCGCCACCTTCCTCGCCATCATGCTGCTCGCCTGGTTTGGCAGCGAGGCCCTGATTCTGAAGCGTACGCGCATCCTCACCACGTCCACACGGCAGATGGGCCGCGGCGACTTCAGCGCGCGCGCCAGGATCCGTGGCAACGACGAAATTGCGCATCTCGCCGCCGAATTTAACCAAATGGGCGAAACGCTGCAAAAAGGCCACCGCCAGATTCAGCGTCTCAACCGTATTCACGCGGTACTCAGCGGCATCAATGGCGCCATTCTGAGAATTCGGGAACGCGATGCGTTGTTGCACGAGGCTTGTCAGATCGCGGTGCAACGCGGTGAACTGCGATTTGCCTGGATCGGACTGATCGATGCCGCGACGGGCAAAATGGACAAGGCCGCCTGGCATGGCGAGGGCGAGGGCTATCTGCACGAACTTTGCCTGTCACCCCATTCCGGAGCCGTGAACGAACGCTATCCTTGTGCCGTGGCGGTGCTCGAGGACCGTCCCGTCATCCACAACGAAGTGGAGCGCGAGCAAGCCCTTGCGCCCTGGCTCGGGCAGGCACTTGCATATGGCTTCCGCTCTGTTGCAATCTTTCCGCTGCGCCGCGAAGGTCACGTGATCGGGATTCTTGGTCTTTATGCCGACGAGGCGCATTTTTTTGAAGCCCCGGAAACCGATCTGTTTCTGGAACTCGCGGCCGATATTTCGCTTGGTCTCGAATACATCGACAAAGACCAGCGCATCGCACACATGCTTTACCATGATTCGCTTACCGGCCTGCCGAACCGCAAGCTTTGCGAAGACCGCCTGCAGCAGGCGATTGCGCGTGCAAAACCCCACAATCGCTACGTCGGCGTAATCGTGGTCAATATCACGGGATTCCGCCGTGTGGTGGGCGTTTATGGCAACCATGTTGCCGACGAAACCTTGAACATGGTCGCGAAGCACTTGCTTGGGCAGGTGCGCGAGGGCGATACGGTTGCCCGCCTCGAAGGCGATGAGTTCGCGATTGTCCTCAGCGATATGGCGTCCATGCAGGATGCCATCCGTCTCGCCCGATTCCTGGTTTCCGCAATCCCCTCCGTCGTGCATTGCGCCGAGCAGGACATTCATCTGGTCATGCGCGGAGGGGTGGCCATTTATCCGGGCGACGGCGAGGATTCGACGAGTCTTCTTGGAAATGCAACATTGGCCTGCACCAGCGGGAAAGACGCCCGGCTTCATTCGGTCAACTTCTATTCGTCCGATATTCAGCAGGTTGCGAAAGAACGGGAACAGCTTGAGCAAGCGCTGCGGCATGCCATTGCGGAAGGCCGCGAGCTCGAGCTGTACTACCAACCGGTCGTGGATATCGTTTCGCACCGCATCGTAAGCCTGGAAGCGCTCACGCGATGGAACAGTCCGGAATTCGGCGCCGTTTCACCGATGCGTTTTATTCCCGTTGCCGAGGAAAGCGGCCTGATCATGCCGCTTGGGGACTGGGTACTAAGTACCGCCTGCCGGCAAATCGATGCATGGCGACAGCTCGGGTTAAACGAGATTCGCATCGCAATCAACGTTTCGTTTCATCAACTGGGCGACGCCGATTTCATCGAACGGCTGTGCGACACCGCCAACGCCATTACGCCACACGGTCAGAATCAACTTGCCATCGAACTGACGGAAAGCGAGTTGATGGACAACATCGAAATCACCATTGCTCAGCTACAAATACTAAAAGACCGGAACTTCACCATTTACATCGACGACTTCGGCACAGGCTACTCATCCCTGAGCTACCTGCAAAGACTGCCGGTGCATGTGCTCAAAATCGACCAGAGTTTTGTCGGTATGCTGGGCAAATCCGAAAGCAGCACCGCCATCGTGCGCGCCATCGTCGCGCTGGCACAAAGCCTTGAGCTCAAGACCATCGCCGAAGGGGTTGAAACGCCAGAGCAGCTTGCCCTGCTGCATCAGATCGGCTGCGACTACGCACAGGGTTATCTGTTCAGCAAACCGAAACCCGCTGCCGAGATCACCCGATTGCTCAAGATGGGGACGCTTGCGCCGGAACTGTAGGCGTAATCCGTGTGCCCCGGCGGTCATGCTCGACTACTCCTGCCTTTAGCCATAATGCATTCTCCTTTCGATGCCGGTTTCCAGGCGCTTGATCCGCCACAACAGATTCGCAGTGCCGAAAGTGCTTTTTTCAGGCAGCCCAACAGTCGATCAAGAACCCATGGGGTCCGGATGGTCACCTATATTAAATATTCAGGCAGGAGGTTGATATGTCTACCGATTGTTTTTCTTCATTGGTGGTAACACACGACCATGCTCCTTATAGGTAGATTCATTTTATGCAAAGCTCACCCACCCCGCACCCATATTCCACGGATGTGAGTAAAGCGTTACGGGCATCCGAAAGCCGCTATCGTCGGCTTTTCGAAACCGCTCAAGACGGAATTCTGCTTCTTAACGCTGACACGGCACAGATCGAAGACGTCAACCCCTACTTGATCGATATGCTGGGCTACTCGCATGCAGAGTTTCTAGGGAAAAAGCTATGGGAAGTGGGCTCGTTCGCGGACAGAGGCGAGAGCAAAGAAATGTTTGCGGAGCTGCAAACGACGGGATATGTCCGTTACGAAGATCTGCCGCTTAAAACAAAAGCCGGGGCACAAATCGAGGTCGAATTCGTAAGTAATACTTACGAGAGTGAAGGTATCAAGGTCATTCAGTGCAACATCCGCAATATTACCGAGCGCAAGGCGGCCGAAGCAAAACTCAAGCGACACACGCAACTTTATGCGGCACTAAGCCAATGTAACAAAGCCATCGTGCACTGCATAAGCGAGGAAGAGTTGTTCCTGCAAGTCTGTCGCGCCGCGGTGCAATTCGGCGGTATGAAGCTGGCGTGGGTCGGTCTGGTTGATACCGAGACCCTCAAGGTGCGGCCTGTCGCCAGTTTCGGTGATGACACCGAGTACCTGAAATACATCAATGTCTCTGTGGATGCCGATAGCCCGTTCGGGTGCGGCCCGATTGGCACGGCCATTCGCGAGAACCTTCTGTACTGGTGCCAGGATTTAATGGACGACCCGGCAACCGCCCCTTGGCGTGAGCGCGCCGTGCCCGCTGGCTTGGCTGCAGCCGCCGTGCTGCCGCTGCAGCGTGAAGGTATTGTCATCGGCGCTTTTACCCTGTATTCCGGGGAGACCAACGCCTTTGACGAAGCTGCGCGCGACCTGCTGGTTGAAATGGCGACGGACATCAGCTTTGCGCTCGACAACTTCGCCCGCGACTCACAGCGCAAACGTGCGCAACAGGAAATAAAATTCAAGAGCACGATCCTCCAGACCCAGCAGGAGACTTCGCTCGATGCCCTTCTCGTGGTTGATGAGAACGGACAAATCATTTCTTACAATCAACAATTCATTGATCTATGGCGGCTGTCCCCACAGCTCGTGAGCGCGCGACTGGATGTGCCTGTGCTGCAATCAGTTGCCGATCAAGTCGAAAACTCAGATACCTTTGTCGCGCAGGTCCAATATTTGAATGAACACCGTAACGACAAGAGTCGCGAAGAACTACAGCTGAAAGACGGACGAATTATCGATTGGTATTCTGCTCCAATGACTGGAGCAGACAGCGAGTACTACGGGCGCGTCTGGTACTTCCGCGATATTACCGAGCGCAAGCAGGCGGAGCATGAACTGCGCATCGCTGCCACCGCTTTCGAAGTACAGGAAAGCCTCATCATCACTGATGCCCATCAAGTCATCCTGCGCGTCAACCAATCTTTCACCCGCCTGACCGGGTACAGCGCCGAGGAAGCCATCGGCCAAACGCCAGCACTGATCAAGTCGGGTATGCAGGATGCCGAGTTTTATCGGCAGATGTGGGAGGTGCTGAACCGCGACCACTCATGGCAAGGTGAAATCTGGAACCGGCGCAAGAATGGTGAAATGCATCCGGGTTGGCTGACCATCACCGGTGTCACCAATGTCGAAGGGGTAGTCACTAACTACGTCAGCACCTGTGCTGATCTCTCTCAATACAAGAAGGACGAGGCCGCAATCCACTCCCTGGCCTTTTACGATCCGCTGACCAGCCTGCCCAACCGACGCCTGCTACTCGACCGCCTGCAGCATGCCTTCTCTGCCAGCAGCCGTCATCACAACCACGGCGCGCTCCTGTTTATCGACCTCGACAACTTCAAGACGCTCAACGATACCAAGGGCCATGACATCGGTGACCTGTTGCTGGTTGAGGTGGCCAGCCGGCTGAACGCCTGTGTGCGCGAAGCGGACACCGTAGCGAGGCTGGGCGGTGATGAGTTCGTCGTCTTACTGGAAAACCTGAGTGAAGATCCCATGCAAGCCGCTGCCCAGGCGGACGCCGTTTGTGACCAGATACTTACCGCTTTCAGGCAGACCTATTCATTAAGTGGCCATGAATACCACGGTTCCGCCAGCATCGGCATCAGCATGTTTCGTAACCAGGAAGCCACGGTGAACGAGATACTCAAACGTGCCGACGCTGCCATGTACCAGGCGAAGAGCGCCGGACGCGATACCCTGCGTTTCTATGACCCTGCCATGCAGGCAGTACAGGACGCCCGCACGGAATTGGAAAGCGACTTGCGCTGCGCCCTGGAGGGAAACCAGTTCAGGCTTTATTACCAGGCTCAGGTTGACCACACGGGTCTTATTCTTGGGGCTGAGGCATTGATTCGCTGGCAGCATCCGCAACGCGGCCTGGTTACACCCATGGAGTTCATCCCACTGGCCGAGGAGATGGGCCTGATATTACACATCGGGCAGTGGGTGTTGGAAACAGCCTGTGCCCAGCTCAAGATATGGGAAGCCGACCCGCTCACACATGACCTGCAGCTTGCCGTCAACGTTAGCGCACGCCAGTTCCATCAACCCGATTTCGTCGAGCAAGTGCGTCAGACGCTGCGCATTCATGCAGTCACTCCTGGTCTGCTCAAGCTCGAGCTCACGGAGAGCCTGGTGCTGGACAATATCGATGACGCCATCGTCAAGATACAGGCCCTCAGAGAAGTCGGGGTGCGTATCTCGATGGATGACTTTGGCACTGGCTATTCATCACTTTCCTATCTGACGCAGTTGCCGCTTGACCAGTTGAAGATAGACCAGTCATTCGTGCGCAACATCGGCGTGAAACACAGTGATGCGGTCATCGTCCAGACCATTATCGGTATGGCGCATAACCTGGGGATGGAAGTCATTGCAGAGGGGGTTGAGACGGAAAATCAACGCGCATTCTTGGAGCAGCATGGTTGCGCTCTTTGCCAAGGCTATTTGTTCGGGAGGCCGGTGCCGATTGAGTCGTTCGAGGCAAGGTTGAAGAGCATGTAAAGGATAGTTAGAGTCAATTTAGACCAATACGGCATTCCCAGTGCCCGACTTCATCCTCTCGGACGCGCCAACCCGAGCCCGAACAGGCCGACATCCTGGCTGCTTCAATCTTATCGGCAACCCGTATCCGGCAGAGCCCGGCCTTCCGTTCACGCAATAATGTGATGCACCGGCAGCTTGCTCATCTGCCATTCACCAGTCTTCGCGTCGTAGCGGGACGCGGTGAAGGCATGCCACTCCGCATCGTCCAGCTTCGGAAAATCCCCTCGGTAGTAGTACCCCGGCCACCGCGTTTCCTGCCGGTATAGCGTGTGCCGGAGCAGGCTTCCGAGGTCCAGACCCGGTGCTTGAGTTCCCAGGTTCGCTGCAGCTGGTGCAGGTCCTCGGCACCAATGTGGTCGAGGTCTTCCTTCAGCATGGTCAGCAGTTCCTGGCCGCGGTTGAGCATCGGCTCGCTGGTCATGTATAGCGTGCTTTCTAGCCCCTGCCGTGGCTTTGTCAACAAGCTGCCGCAGCGCTCATTTTCCGCGAACCAGCAGGACGGGATTGGTCGCCACGCGCGCGACGCCCTCGGCGACGCTGCCGAGGAACAGGCGGCTCAGACCGCGCCGGCCGTGGGTGCCGATGACGATGAGGTCGGCCGGCCAGGCTTCCGCATCGTTGGCGATGACTTCGGGAATGCGCTGATTCAGGGTGTCGATGGTGATGAGATGGGTTTCGGCGGAAAGCCCTGCGGCGGCTGCGGTCGCTTCCGCACCGCTCAGGATTTTCTGCCCGGTCTTGACGATTTCTTCGGACACCTCGGACATTTCTGACCGCGTTGGAAATTCGGCGCTCAGGTTGATCTGCGCGGCATCGACCGCGTGCACGATCCGCAGCCGGGCCTGCATTTCCGCGGCAAGCCCGATTGCCGTCTGCAGTGCCAGTTCGCCGGTTTGACTGGCGTCCACCGCTACCAGGATTCGCTTGAACATGTTGCCTCCTTGGAATTCGTGTCGATTATCAAGAACAATCCGTTTCTTGTTAATAGTTAAAAGTATTTTCGGTGATTCAGAGGCTGATACGCCGCAGGCGCAGCGCATTGGTGATCACCGACACCGAACTGAAGCTCATGGCCGCCGCGGCGATCATGGGCGAGAGCAGCAGGCCGAAGAATGGATACAGCACCCCGGCGGCGACCGGCACGCCCAGCGCGTTGTAGACGAAGGCGAAGAACAGGTTCTGACGGATGTTGCGCAGGGTGGCGTGCGAGAGTTTCCGGGCGCGCACGATGCCGCGCAGGTCGCCTTTGACCAGGGTCACGCCGGCGCTTTCCATGGCGACGTCGGTGCCGGTGCCCATGGCGATGCCGACCTGGGCCTGGGCCAGGGCGGGGGCATCGTTGATGCCGTCGCCGGCCATGGCGACGATACGGCCTTCGGCCTGCAGCTGTTTGACCACACTGGCTTTCTGGTCCGGCAGGACTTCCGCCTGCACCTGATCGATGCCCAGTTTGGCGGCCACCGCCTCGGCGGTCACGCGGCTGTCGCCGGTGAGCATGACGATGCGGATGCCTTCTTCGTGCAGCGCGCGGATCGCTTCCAGCGTGGTCGGCTTGATCGGGTCGGCCACGCCGATGAGGCCGGCGGCGCGGCCGTCGACGCCGAGGAACATCACCGTCTGCCCCTCGCCGCGCAGGGCGTCGGCCTGCGCCGGCAGCTCGCCCGCATCGATGCCGAGGTCCTGCAGCAATGCGAGGTTGCCGAGGGCGATCCGGCGACCGCCCACCGTGCCGGTGACGCCCTTGCCGGTGACCGACTGGAAATCCGCCACGGCTACCCGTTCGACCGCGCGTTTTTCCGCGCCACGAACGATGGCGGCAGCCAGGGGATGCTCGCTGGCCTGCTCGATGCCGGCGGCGAGTCGCACGATCTCCGTTTCGTCGAAGCCCGCGGCCGGGGTGACACTCACCAACTCGGGATGCCCTTCGGTGAGGGTGCCGGTCTTGTCCACCACCAGGGTGTCCACCTTGCGCATCACCTCCAGCGCCTCGGCGTTCCTGAACAGCACCCCCATCATGGCGCCGCGCCCGGTGCCCACCATGATCGAAACCGGGGTGGCGAGCCCGAGGGCGCAGGGACAGGCGATGATCAGCACCGCGACGGCGTTGATCACCGCATGCGCCAGCCGCGGTTCCGGGCCCACCAGGTACCACACCGCGAAGGTCGCCACGGCGATGAGCACCACCGCCGGGACGAAGTAGCCCGCGACCACGTCCGCGAGCTTCTGGATCGGCGCGCGCGAGCGCTGCGCCTCCGCCACCATCTGGACGATCTGCGCCAGCAGGGTTTCGCTGCCGACCTTCTCCGCCGTCATCAGCAGGCTGCCGGTGCCGTTCACCGTGGCGCCGATGAGTTTGGCGCCGGCGCGCTTTTCCACCGGCACCGGTTCGCCGGTGACCATGGATTCGTCGACATAGCTGGCGCCGTCGGTGACCGTGCCGTCCACCGGGACTTTCTCGCCGGGGCGGACGCGCAGGCGGTCGCCGGGCTGGACCTGTTCCAGCGGAATGTCCGCTTCGCTGTCGTCGTCGCGCACGATGCGCGCCGTCTTCGGCGCCAGCCCCAGCAGCAGCTTGATGGCGGCGTTGGTCTGGCTGCGGGCGCGCAGTTCCAGCACCTGCCCCAGCAACACCAGCGCGGTGATCACCGCCGCGGCCTCGAAATAGACCGGCACCACGCCCATGTGGAACACCGAGCGCGGAAAGATTCCAGGCGCCAATACGGCGACCATGCTGTAGACCCAGGCCACCCCCACGCCGAGCGCGATGAGGGTGAACATGTTGAGGTTGCGAGTGAGCAATGAACGCCAACCCCTTACAAAGAAAGGCCAACCGCCCCACAGAACAACCGGGGTGGCCAGCAGAAGTTCGAGCCATTGCCGCGACCGTGGCGCAATGATTTCACCGACGGCTTCAGGCCACATCTCCGCGCCCATGGCGCTGATCAGGATTGGGAGGGCGAGCGCGGCGCTGACCCGGAAGCGCCGGCTCATGTCGCGCAACTCGGCGTTGTCCTCTTCCGCCGCGACGGTGCGGGGCTCCAGCGCCATGCCGCATTTGGGGCAGTTGCCGGGATGGTCCTGCACCACTTCCGGATGCATCGGGCAGGTGTATTCGGTTTTCGCTGCCGGTGCGGGCGGGTTGACCGGCTCCAGCGCCATGCCGCACTTGGGGCAGGCGCCCGGCCCCTGCTGCCGGATTTCCGGATGCATGGGGCAGGTGTAGATCCCCGCCGCGGGCGCTGCCGGGGCCGCGCCCGGCTTCAGGTATCGATGTGGGTGGTCGCGGAACCGGTGCAGGCAATGTTCGCTGCAGAAACGGTAGGTGACACCCTCGAAACGGTGTTGCAGGGGCGCATCCTCGGCCACCTCCATGCCGCAGACGGGATCAATGGCCATGGCGCTTCTTCCCGATCTTCATGCCAGGGGCGCGTTGCCGGTTATGGCGCCCCAGCCACTCGTGGCTGCGCCAGACCTGGGCCATTTGCCGGCGCTGGCTGTCGGTCAGCAGACCATCGATTTTTTGCCGCGTGTCGATGGCCGCCTCCATTTGCTGGCGCTGCAGATCGAACACGGTCCTCGCGGCGGCACGAATCGCGTCCCAGTCCCGTTTTTCGCTGGCGTAAAGCCGGTTCAGGCGAGCCTGCGCCTCCCGGCGCTGCTGCATCAAGCCGAGGTTGCGCCGGGTCAGTTCAGCTTGCAGCGTGTCGATTTTTTCGGCCTGCTCCGGCGTGAGGTCGGTCAGCAGCCGGAGCATCCTGGCGTAATCCATGCCATGCCCCCACATGCCGAATCCCATCATTCCGGGCCCCCTGCCATTCCACGCATGCGGGCCGTCTCCACGATCGCCACGATCCATTTCCCCGGCGCCCATGCGGCTCCAGCCATGCCACGGCCCGTGGCCCGTGCCCATCGGGCCGTGAGCCCATGCCAGCCATCCTGTCACGACGACAAGCACCAGCCACAGGGCGATCCAGAACCCACGCTTCCGATTCATCGACATTCTCTGCGCCTCTGTGGTGAGGAAATCAGGTTCATTCCTTTCCCTTGTCTCCCGGCGGCTATCGGATGCCCCGGGATGCACGGCTACTGGGTCAGATCGTGCTTCTTCTTCTGGAATTCGTGTTCGTCGATCTCGCCCCGCGCATAGCGTTCCTTGAGGATGCTCAGCGCCCCGCTCTCGCCGCTACGCCCTTCCGCAGCGGCGGGTGCGCTTAGCCATTTCACCAGCACGACGATGCCGACGATGATGAGCATCACCCACAGGATCATGAAGATCCAGCCGAATCCGAAGCCGCCTGCCATGCCGTAGCCGCCCATCATGTCGTTCGCTCCTGGGTTTGGTCAGTTACCCCACATGCCGCGGCCGGCGCCGCGGCGCATTTGCGCCTGCTGTTCCTTGGTCAGCACGGCGGCCATCTTGTTTTCCGCGGCGATGTGGGCTTCGAGCGCCTGGCGCTGCAGATCCGCGAGCTTGCCGTAGGCCTTGCCGATCGCCGCCGGGTCGGGTTTCTCCACCTTCTTCAGGTTCCAAAGCTGTTTCTTTTCGTCCCATATCCGGCGCATGAGCGGACGCTGCGCCTTCATGAACTCGGCCTGGACCTTCTGTAGCTGGGCGGTCTGCGCGTCACTGAGGTCGAGCATGGCCATCGGCCCCATGCCCATCATTCCCGGGCCGAATCCGCCCATGCCCCCGCCCATCCCAGGGCCCATGTCGTCCATCATGCCCATCCCGGGGCCCATGCCGCCCATCATTCCCATCCCCGCCCCAGAGCCCATGCCCCCGCCCATCATTCCGTAGCCGGGGCAGCCCTCTTTCGCGTCCTGCATCATTCCCGCACGTGGCATGGTTTTCTCTTCGGCTGCCGCCGTCCCCGGTAGGCCTACCAGTGCGCCGGCAAGCATGGACAGGGCGGCGAGGGTGTTGATTGGCTTGTTCATCTGAATCTCCTTTGCTGTTGGGTAAGGAACGCATGCCCGGGCATGCGGCAGCGTTCCGGAATGAGGTTCGCCAAGCCCCCGTATCGGGCAGGCGATGCAAATTCATTTATAGACGGTATTTCCCAAGCACAACCTGGCGGGCTGCTGCTGCAGCCTTTCATCGGGCCGCCGGCCGACGATCCGGTCAACCGGCGCACCGCGATGGGGATGGGCTAGGCCGGGATGAACCTGAGCGCGACGCCGTTGTTGCACCAGCGCTGATTTGTCGGCGGCGGGCCGTCGTCGAACACGTGGCCCTGATGCCCGCCGCAACGGATGCAGTGATATTCGGTGCGCGGCAGGATTAGCTTGAAATCCTTTTTGGTGCCGAGATGGTCGGGGATATGGGTGATGAAGCTGGGCCAGCCGGTGCCGCTGTCGTACTTCATGTGCGAGGTGAACAGGGGCAGGCCGCAGCCGGCGCAGACGTAGATGCCCGGCCGTTTCTCGCGGTCGAGCGGGCTGGAAAACGCGCGCTCGGTGCCGTCCTCGCGCAGTACGTCGAACTGCGCCGGGCTGAGGATCTTTTTCCACTCCGCTTCGGGACGCTGCAGCGACTCGGTGGAGAGCGTCACGTCCGCGCCCGGCGCCAGCAGCGCCTTCCAGTCGCGTCGCATCGCCTCAACCTCCTGTTCGCTGGCCGTGGCTGCCGGCCGTGCCGAACTGTCGCAGGCTACGCCTGCCACGGCCAGCGGTGTAACCACGACCGCCCCGAGAAAAGTTCGCCGTTTCATGATGGGCCTCTCTTCCTTGTTGTCCGACTCTGAAATGAGACCGGCGGGCCTGCACATAATTCCACGTACAGCCGAAACGTTCCGGCCGGCAACCAACGCCCGGCGGTCCGGTCAAATTCGGATCGATTCATTGAGGAGCAGCGTCATGATGAGAGACAGGCTATTCACCGTATTGATGCTGGCAGCACTTGCCATGCCGGGCCTTGCAAATGCGGCGGACACCGCTGCTGCAGCGTCCAAGGGCACGCTCGCCAAGGCGACTTTTGCGGGCGGCTGCTTCTGGTGCATGGAACCGCCGTACGACAAGCTCGACGGGGTGGTGTCGACGACCTCCGGCTATATCGGCGGCCACACGAAAAACCCGACCTACGAGGCGGTGTCCGCCGGCGGCACCGGCCACGCCGAGGCGGTCGAGATTACCTACGACCCGGCCCGGATCGGCTACGCGAAGCTGCTGGACGTGTTCTGGCGCAACATCGACCCGACCGTGCGCAACCGACAGTTCTGCGACGTCGGCGACCCGTACCGCAGCGCCATTTTTTATCACAACGCGGAACAGCAACGCCTCGCGGAACAGTCGAAGGCGGCGCTGGAAAAGTCCAGGCCGTTTCCCCAGCCGATCGTGACGGAAATCGTGGCGGCCGGAATCTTCACCCCGGCCGAGTCCTATCACCAGGACTATTACCTGAAGAACCCCGTGCGCTACAAGTTCTACCGCTATCGCTGCGGCCGCGACCAGCGTCTGGAGGAGCTATGGGGGAAGGCCGGCCTGAAATAGGCAGCGCCGGGCAGCGCAGTGCGCGCCGCATCAAGGCTTGCATTGCGGCCAGGTCCACCCGGCTGCGTCGGGCTGGTCCGCACCGAATTCGTGGGCGTAATTGAGGCATTCGATCTGCATGTCCCGGAGTTTTCCCTTCGCGTGCGCCCCGGTCACCAAGAGCCCCGGCACCCGGTTGATGACATCGATGGCCAGCGAGAAGCGGTCGATCTCGTTCTGGATGGCCAGTTCCAGCGGCGTGTTGATGTTGCCCTTCTCCTTGTATCCGCGCACGTGCAGGTTGCGATGATTGGTGCGCCGGTAGGCGAGGCGGTGGATCAGCCAAGGATAGCCGTGGAAGTTGAAGATGATGGGCTTGTCCTGGGTGAACAGGCTGTCGAAGTCACGGTCGTTCAAGCCATGCGGATGTTCGCTCGCCGGTGTCATTCGATAAAGATCCACCACGTTGATGAAGCGGATTTTCAGCGCCGGAAAATGCGCGCGCAGCAGGCACACCGCCGCCAGGGCTTCCTGGGTCGGGACGTCGCCGCAGGCGGCCATCACCACGTCGGGCTCCTCGCCGGCGTCGTTGCTCGCCCAGTCCCAGATGCCGATGCCCTTGGTGCAGTGGCGGATGGCGGCGTCCATGTCCAGATACTGCAGGTGCGCCTGCTTGTCCGCCACGATGACGTTGACGTCGTTGGTGGACCTTAGACAGTGGTCGGCCACCGAAAGCAGGCAGTTGGCGTCGGGCGGCAGGTAGATGCGGGTGATGCTGGGGCTCTTGTTCACCACCACGTCGAGGAAGCCCGGGTCCTGGTGGGTGAAGCCGTTGTGGTCCTGGCGCCAGACGGTGGAACTGATGAGCAGGTTGAGGCTGGCCACCGGCGCGCGCCAGGCAATGTCCTCGGCGATGTCCAGCCACTTGGCATGCTGGTTGAACATGGAATCGATGATGTGGACGAAGGCTTCATACGTGGAGAAGAAGCCGTGTCGTCCGGTGAGCAGGTAGCCTTCCAGCCAGCCCTCCAGGGTGTGCTCGGAGAGCAGTTCCATGACCCGGCCGTCGGGCGCGAGTTCGCCGCCGTCGGCGTCTTCGGGCAGCATTTCGGCCAGCCAGGTCTTCTTGCTCGCCTCGAATACCGCGTCCAGGCGGTTCGAGCGGGTTTCGTCGGGGCCGAAGATGCGGAAATTGTCCGGATTGCGGCGCAGGATGTCGCGCAGGAATTCGCCCAATGGGCGGGTGTTGCCCACCCGCGTTTCGCCCGGCCCCGCCACCTCGGTGGCATAGTCGCGAAAGTCCGGCAGGCGCAGCGCGCGGCGCAGCAGGCCGCCGTTGGCGTGGGGGTTGGCGCTCATGCGGCGGGTGCCGGTCGGGGCCAGCGCCCTGAGTTCGGGGATCAGGCGGCCGCGCTCGTCGAACAGCGTCTCCGGGCGGTAGCTGCGCAGCCATTCCTCCAGTTGCCGCAGATGTTCCGGGTTCTCCTTCACCCCGGCCAGCGGCACCTGGTGGGCGCGCCAGGTGCCTTCCACCTTGTGGCCGTCGACCTCCTTCGGCCCGGTCCAACCCTTGGGCGTACGCAGCACGATCATCGGCCAGCGCGGCCGGAATGGCTCGCCCGATTCGCGTGCCCGGCGCTGGATTTCGCGAATCTCCAGCACGCAGTTCTCCAGCGTGACGGCCATGGTCTGGTGCACGCTCATCGGGTCGTCGCCCTCGACGAAGCGGGGCGACCAGCCGTAGCCTTCGAACAGGCTCTTCAGCTCATCGTGGGAAATGCGGGCGAGCACCGTCGGGTTGTCGATCTTGTAGCCATTGAGGTTGAGGATGGGCAATACCGCGCCGTCCCGGATCGGGTTCAGGAACTTGTTCGAGTGCCAGGCGGCGGCGAGCGGCCCGGTCTCCGCCTCGCCGTCACCCACCATCACCGCGACCAGCAGGTCCGGGTTGTCGAAGGCGGCGCCGAAGGCGTGCGAGATCGAATAGCCCAGCTCGCCGCCCTCGTGGATGGAACCCGGGGTCTCGGGGGTGCAGTGGGAACCGATGCCGCCGGGAAAGGAAAACGCCTTGAAGAAGCGCTGCATGCCCTCCTCGTCCTCGCTCTTGTTCGGATAGACCTCCGAATAGGTGCCTTCCAGATAGCACGGGGCCAGCACGCCCGGTGCGCCATGACCGGGGCCGGCGAGGAAGATGGCGTCGAGGTCGTGCTTGACGATCAGCCGGTTGAGGTGGACGTAGGCGAAGGACAGCGCCGGGCTGGCCCCCCAGTGGCCGAGGGGACGCCGCTTGATGTGCTCGGGCTTGAGGGGCTGGCGCAGCAGCGGATTGTCCTGCAGATAGATCATGCCTGCCGCCAGGTAGTTGCAGGCTTGCCACCAGGCATGCACGTGCGCCAGTTCCTTATCCTCGAGCGGTGCGGCGGTTCGGGTTTTGTCGTTCATGTCGTCGTCCTTATTATTTCGTGACACTAGACCTGTGAGTCTAGTAAAGGAGTATGACAGCCCGGCTGCACGCGGCCATTCTGCCCGGCACACGGAAGGAGGCCGGGAGGCCTGAAGGACCGGAAGGACATGAGGCCCATAGTTGAACGGGCCGAACAGGACGCCTGGTGCCTGTTCGCCGTGGACAACGTGGTCAACCAGGTGGCCGTGGGCAGGTAAACGCGGTCCCGGAGGCGGGGGCCGCCCGCTTCGCGCTGCGATTACCGCTGGATTGCCCCGGCGATGTTTCCGCAGGAAACATATATCTGCATCTCAGCCGCGCTCTTGTGGACGTTGATCGCCGACTTGTCTTTCAGGATGACATCCAGCGGCACGGGGACCACGGTGAGGGAGCGCCCGTCCTTGACATCTTCCAGGCGCCACTTCGGCGCCTTGTTCAGCTTGCCGCAGCGTCCCAGATGGACGTGCGCGGGCTGGGAAACGCCGGCAGGCATGTTGGGAATCTCGATCACAACCCGGGTGGTATCCCCTTCCGGAGTCAGGCGTGCAATGCCGTTTTGCCCCGAATTGTTCTGCGCTTCGAGCTTGACGGAAATGGCACCGTTCAAGGCCAGCGTGTGACTGGAAAACAGGCCCGCCAGCAGCAGCATCACGATCGATTTGCGCATCACCAGCTCCTTGAAAGGGTATGGGACCAGATATATAGCACCGCCCATCCAATCGGCCAAGGGGGCGGATGACCGCCGAGTGCGGCATCTTTTCGTGCCGGAAAATTTTCCTTGTGCCTCCGGCGCCTCAGGGGCCACCTACCCATTTGGGTTATCCCGATAAAAATGGTCAGGTATTGTCTAGACTGAGTCCAGGCTTTCTTTTTTTGAAGGATATTGCCATGTCTACACCACGCACCCTCCATGACACCCCCCTGCTCGACCAGCTCGAAAGCGGCCCGTGGCCCAGCTTCGTCACTGGTCTCAAGCGTCTGGCCAGGGACAGCGGAATGATGGCTGATCTGCTGGGCCAGCTGGAAACTTCCTACGAAACCTGCAAGGGCTACTGGAAAGGCGGCACGGTTGGCGTGTTCGGCTACGGCGGCGGCATCATTCCGCGCTTTACCGAACTGAAGGACGAGTCCGGCAAGCCGCTGTTCCCCGAGGCGGCCGAGTTCCATACCCTGCGCGTGCAGCCGCCGGCCGGCATGCACTACTCCTCCGACCTGCTGCGCAAGTTGTGCGACGTCTGGCTCGAGGCCGGCGGCTCCGGCCTGATCGCCTTCCACGGCCAGTCCGGCGACATCATGTTCCAGGGCATCAGCACCGAGAATGTGCAGAAGGCGTTCGACGGCCTCAATGAAATGGGCTTCGACCTCGGCGGCGCCGGCCCCGCGCTGCGCACCTCGATGTCGTGTGTCGGCGCCGCGCGCTGCGAAATGTCCTGCTTCGATGAGGCGCGCGCGCTGCGCACCGTCATCAACAACAACATTGACGACATGCACCGGCCGTCCCTGCCGTACAAGTTCAAGTTCAAGTTCTCCGGTTGCCCGAACGACTGCGTCAACGCCATCCAGCGTTCCGACATGGCCACCATCGGAACCTGGCGCGACAACATCCGCGTCAATGAGGCGCAGGTCCGGGATTACTTCAAGGCGCATGGCATGAACGACCTGTTCAACGACGTGGTCGGCCGCTGCCCGACCAAGGCCATCACGGTGGTGGCGTCCGACAAGATTCAGGCTGATCCACATACCTCGGTGGCTCACCTCGGCGACGGCTATGCCCTGTGCATCGACAACAGGAACTGCGTGCGCTGCATGCACTGTCTCAACGTCATCCCCGGCGGTCTGCTGCCCGGCAAGGACAAGGGCGTGTCCATCCTGGTGGGCGGCAAGGGGGTGCTGAAGATCGGCGCCACCATAGGCTCCGTGATCATTCCGTTCATGAAACTGGAAACCGACGAGGACTTCGAGAGGCTGAACGACCTGGCGCGCAACGTCCTCGACTTTTTCTCGGAAAATGCGCTGGACCACGAGCGCACCGGCGAAATGATCGAGCGTATCGGCCTGGCCAACTTCCTTGAGGGCATAGACGTCCCGATCGACCCCAACATGATCCGGGAGCCGCGCGCCAACCCCTACTTCCGCTCCGACGACTGGGACGAGCAGGTCGCCAAGTGGGTGGAGTACCGGCAGCGGGCGGCCTGAACCCGGCTACGCTTTGGCGGGTTACCTGCTCGCCAATCCAGAGGAGACAGGATCTGCTGAAAATCGCCGGAGCGGATTGATTCACAGCCCGGCTGGACTAAACAGAAAGAAGCCTGCCGATCCGGTTCGGTTTCCCTGTCAGTTTTTTTGGCAAAGGAGGCTTCCTCATGTCCATCCCGTCCCTCTCCTTCACACTGACCGCCGCGGGCCTGCTTACAACGGCCCTGCTCACGGCGCAATCCAGCGGCCCCGCCGCGGCACCCCCCGATTACGACCCGCTGCTGCAGGCGCAGGGTCGCGCCTGCGTGGATGGCGACCGCGGCCGGCGCCTCATGGGCTATTACCAAAAGCTCGCCGCCGCCAAGACCGAGGTGCGCCCCTTCCCGACCGACATGCCTGCTGGCGCGACGGCTGCTTTGGTCGCACCGCCACTGTGGGAAAACCTCGGGCGCCTGCATTTTGCGGTGAGCACCACGCAGCCGCTGGCCCAGCGTTATTTCGACCAGGGCCTGAATCTTGCCTACGCGTTCAACCACGCCGAGGCGGCGCGGGCATTCCGTCAGGCCTCCACGCTCGACCCGGACTGCGCCCTGTGCTACTGGGGTGAGGCGCTGGTGTTGGGGCCGAACATCAATGCCCCCATGGACCCGCAAGCCAACGCCGCCGCGCTGGCCGCACTCGCCAAGGCGCAACGGCTGGAGCCCAAGGCCAGCGCCAGGGAACGCGCCCTCATCGCGGCGCTTGCCCAGCGCTATTCCAGCGACGTGGCCGCCGAGCGTGCCACGCTGGACGCCACCTATGCCGCGGCGATGGCCAAGGTGGCGGCGCGCTTCCCGCACGACACCAACATTGCGGTGCTCTACGCCGAGGCCTTGATGGATCTGTCGCCCTGGGACTACTGGGAGGCGGCCGGCGCGCGTCCCAAGGGGCGCACGGCCGAGATTCTCGCGCTGCTGGAAGGCGTGCTGCGGCGTCAGCCCGACCACCCCGGCGCCATTCATTTCTACATCCACATGGTCGAAGCCTCCACCAACCCCGGGCGGGCGCTGCCTTACGCCCGCAAGCTCGGCAGCCTGATGCCCGGTGCGGGACACATCGTGCACATGCCGTTTCACATCTTTTACCGCGTCGGCCAGTACAAGGACGCAGTGCGGGCGAACCAGCGCGCGGTGGCGGCGGACGAGGCCTATATCGCCAAGGCGCAGCCCGAGGGCATCTACCCGCTTGCCTACTATCCGCACAATATCCATTCCCTGATGACCTCGGCGCAAATGGCGGGGGACGGCACCACCGCCGTCGCCGCAGCGGAAAAGCTTGCGCGCGTGGTCAGCGTCGATGCCGGACGCCGCATCGCCTGGGTGCAGCCTATCCTGGTGGCGCCCTATTTCGCCCATGTCCAGTTCAGCCCGCCCGACACCACACTCGCCCTGCCCGACCCCGGGGATGAGCTTCCCTATATCAAGGCCATGTGGCATTACGCGCGCGGCGTGGCGCACGCCTGGCGCGGTGAGCATGCGGCCGCCCAGGCAGAGGCGGATGCCATGCGGGAACTGGCGCAAGGCAGCGACTTTTCCGCTCTGGTGGACAATGGCGTGCCGGCGCCGGACGTGATCGAACTGGCGCGCCACGTGGTGCTGGGCCGCATCGCCCAGTCCCGCGGAAACTGGGCGCGGGCACGCGCCCAGTTCGAGCAGGCGGTGGCGCTGGAAGACAAGCTTGCTTACACGGAACCGCCCTACTGGTACTACCCCGTGCGCCAGTCGCTGGGCGCTGTGCTGCTGGCCGCCGGAAAGGCGGACGAGGCGGTCGCGGTGTTCCGCCAAAGCCTGCTGCGCGCGCCCAACAACGGCTGGGCGCTCCATGGCCTGGCGTCAAGCTATGCGCGCCTCGGGCAACAGGACGCGGCCGCCGCAGCGCGCCGCCAGTTCGCCGAGGCATGGCTCGGCCCCGAAGCGCCGGATCACGCCAGGCTGTAAGGGGCGAACCCGCCCAGCTGTCCGTTTCCCGTTGGCACCTGCACCCGATGCCATCCGCTTCGAGCGCCGGTCGGAAAATCCCGCTCACCACGGAATCTCGGTGCTATCGTGGCGGAAGAAGCGTCCGCTCATTTCCGGCCTGAAATTCTCCACCAGGGTGCGCATGCCTTGGACGCTCTGCGCCGGCGTGAGCGGCGCATCCGGCCCGCCCATGCGGGTTCTCACCCAGCCCGGATGCAGGAGCAGCACGCCGATGCCGCGTTGTGCGAGCGCATGCGAGAGGCCTTTCATGGCGGCATTCAGGGCCGTCTTGCTGGAACGGTAGGCGTAGTTGCCGGGCGCCACGATCTCGGCGATGGAACCCATGTGGCTGCTGATCGCCACGACCCGTTTTTTTTCGCTGGCGGCCACCTGCCCGGTCAATGCCTCGGTCACCCGCACCGCCCCCAGGGTGTTGACGGCGAAGGTGCGCAACCAGACTTCATAGTCGATCCCGCCGAGGTCGCCCATGAACTTGTCCAGGTACACGCCGGCATTGTTGAGCAGGACGTCGATCCGCGCTTCCTCCAGGTCGAGCTGCAGGGTGCGCAGCTGCTCGCTGTCGGTGACATCGAGACGGTGTACGCTCAGCCGTGGATGCCTGGCGGCCAGGGCATTGAGGTCTTCGGCTTCCGCCGGGCGGCGGCAACTGGCATAGACCCGCCAGCTGGCCTCAGCGTACTGCCGCGCCCATTCCAGACCGAGACCCCGGTTGGCGCCGGTGATCAGCACGCTAGATGTCGTTCTCGCCACAATCGCCGGCGGTCAAATCTTCACAGGCCGACGATCTGTGCATGCAGGCCGTGTTCCTTGAAGCTGTGGAGCAGGCTGGACGCATGGGTGGAATCCGAATCGTAGACCACCATGAGAATGTGGGGCTTTTCCGGGTTGTGACCCACGGAAACCACCCCCGTATCCTGGCGAATTCCGTCTTCGAGACGGTGCAATACATCTTCGTCGAGACCTTCATTGATATGCACAATCACTTCGTTAAGTCGTGTGTCCATCATGATCTCCTTACGTGCCGGGTATGACGACGACCATCGCAGGCAGCGATGATCTTGCCGCGCATATCCTGAACCACTCGATCTCGAATGGTTCTATGTATTCTAGTCAAGCGAACAAGCGGGGCAATAGGTAACGCCGCGTACAAACCAGGATTCCGGCCTGCGCCACGCCATCCGGAACAGGCCTTTACCTGTCGCCCCTTCCCGGAACACCCCTCAAGAACAGGATAAAACTGCCGAATACAATCCTACAAAGCATTGAAAAAACAGAACAACAACATGAAAATTTCGTGCCCACGCGTATCGCTCCCCACCTCACGATGCCGGCTGCCCGGCGCCTGCGCAATCGCTCTGAGCGAATAAACCCGTTTGCCCAATGGACGTGGCCAACGCGGCGTGACCGTACGCGAACCCAGGAGCCTGAAGCGCCAATGAATAGACAGACCTATATCGAGCCGGCGATTCGCAGCATTGCGGGGGGATTCATCATCCTCCTCGGGATATTGATTTATGTGCTCCCGGCATGGTCGTGGCTGTGGCTTTCCCTCCTGTTTTTTGTGGGTTTCAACCTGTTCCAATCCGGATTCACGAAATTCTGCACGATGGAAAAGCTGTTGAAGAAACTGCATTTCCGCAGCGAGCTGGATGAAATCAGGGATTTAAGCCAGGCCAATGCGGAAGCGGAGGCAAGAGCCGCCTTCTACGACACGCTGGGCCTGCTGAATGAGGTGGTCATCGAATTGTCGCAGGACGGCAAACTGGCATTTCTGTCGGATCACTGGCTTCAGCTGCTGGGCAGCGACCACCGCAGCAACGCTCATTTTCTGGGCCACCCTTTCATGGTTTTCATCAACAGACAGGATCGGGGATCGCTGGAATTCCTGCTGCAGGCCTTGCTGAGCGGTGACAGGGATACGGTCAGCATGCGCTTTCGCATGCTGCGCGAAGATCAGCTTGAACATTGGGTCGAGGGGAAATTCGCCTTGTACCGGAAGCAGGGGTTGGTGCAGGGCATACGGGGCGTGCTGCGGGACGTGACCGAAGCGCATGTGCAGGAAAAGCGCATCAGCCACATGGCCATGCATGACACCCTGACCAACCTGCCGAACCGGACCTATCTCGACGATCGGATCGGCGAGGAAATCAAGCGTTCGAATATAACCGGATCGAAGTTTGCACTGCTGTTTATCGATCTCGACAATTTCAAGCAGGTCAATGACTTGCGCGGGCACAAGTCGGGCGACCAGCTGTTGATCGATGTGGGCAATATTCTTCGCGCGAACCTGCGCGCAACCGATGTGCTGGCGCGCTGGGGCGGGGATGAATTTGTGGTGCTGCTGCCTTTTTCCCAAGATGCTGAAATCGCGCGAAAAGTTGCCAGCGAGATGATGCGCAAGCTGCAGACGAATCTCGAAAAGATGGATAGCGACATGTATGTCACGCTCAGCATCGGCATCGCCGTTTACCCCGATGACGGGGATAGCGGCGAATCGCTCCTGATGCTGGCGGACAAGGCTCTTTTTTATGCGAAATCGCAAGGCCGGAACAATATTCAGATGTTCAGCGACCTGCAAACCAACGCGACAGGCTTGGAAGATGTGGACATGACGTCGCGTTTCGTGGCCGCAGTCAAACAAAACCTGCTCCAGGTCAATTATCAGCCGGTGATGGACGCCAACGATCATGCCAGGATGGTTGGCGTGGAAGCGCTGGCCCGTTGGCACGACGACAAATACGGATGGGTCAGCCCGGCAAGCTTCATCCCCCTGGCCGAAAACCTGGGGCTCATCAACGAGGTCGGGCGCCAGATTCTCGAGCAGGCGATGCACCACTTCAGCCAGCGCAGCGCCTCATGCTCGGATGTAAAACTGGCGGTGAATATTTCAAAACGCCAATTGGTCTCGGATGACTTTTACCCGATGATCATGGCCATGGTGGAGCGGTTTGGCCTGAAGCCCGGACAAATCAAACTGGAAATAACCGAAAGCGTTGCCCTGCATGGCGTCGAGCAAGCCAGGGGCCATCTGCAGAAGCTTTCGGATGCGGGCTTTACCTTGTCGCTGGATGATTTCGGCACGGGGTTTTCTTCCCTGTCCCTGGTGCATGAATTGCCGTTCGACGAAATCAAGATTGATATTTCCTTTGTACGGCGCATCAAGACGCCGGAAGGGAAAGTCCTGGTCAGGACGATTGTGGACATGGGGCACGCAATGAAATTGGTACTGGTTGCCGAAGGCGTCGAAGACAGGGAAACCGCCGACATCCTCCAGGAAATGGGCGTGGAGATGCTGCAGGGCTATTATTTCAGCCGCCCCATGCCTCAGGAAGAATGCACGAATTTCATCGTGGGGCTTTCAGCGATGGGTGCCCAGCCCCGGGCCTGCTTCGGCATTTCAGGTACCCTTTGCCCGTCTGTCCTGCCTATCGCCTGAAGGCGAAAAAATACCGACGAGCGCTTTGTGTTGGCCCGTTACGCCGGGATATCGCCCGCCGGGTGGCGCCGCCCTGGCCCGGCAGTTCGCCCTGTCCATTGCGGCCAGTGCGCCCCTACCGGGCGCCGGACCTGGTCAAGGCCCAGGCGTGGCGCGCAATCACCCGCTCTTCATCGGTGGGGATGATCCAGGCCGAAACGGAGCTGTGCGGAGCGCTGATGCAGGGGCCATGACGACGGTTGGCGGCCTCGTCCAGCGTCAGGCCGAGCCAGGCCAGGCGGCGGCAGATGGCGGCGCGCACCGGCGCGGCGTGCTCGCCGATGCCCGCGGTGAAGACCAGGGCGTCGATGCCCTCCAGTGCGACGACATGGCCGGCGATGGCCTGGCTTACGCGGTAGGCGAACAGGTCGAGCGCCTCGGCGGCATGGGGGTGGTCGCTTTCCTGCAGCGTCCGCACGTCGCCGCTGATGCCGGAGACGCCGAGCAGCCCGGCGCGGTGGTGCAGCAGGTCGTCGAGCTGCTCCAGGTCCATGCCTTCCTCACGCAGCAGATAGAGCAGCACGCCGGGGTCGAGCGCGCCGCAGCGGCTGGCCATGGGGAGGCCGTCCAGCGGGGTGAAGCTCATCGAGGTCTCCATGCTCTGCCGTTGCCGCATCGCGCACAGGCTGGCGCCGTTGCCGAGGTGGGCGACCACCACCCGCCCCGCGGCCGCGGCGCCCAGATAATCCGGAAGCACGCTGGCGATGTGCTCGTAGGACAGCCCATGGAATCCGTAGCGGCGGATGCCGCGTTCGCCGAATTCGCGCGGCAGGGCGAACTGCCGGGCAATCGGCGGCAGGGTGTGGTGGAAGGCGGTGTCGAAGCAGGCGACCTGCGGCAAGTCCGGGCGCAGCCGGGTCAGTGCACGGATGCCCGCGAGGTTGTGGGGCTGGTGCAGGGGGCTCAGCGGAACCAGGCTTTCCAGCTTCGATAGAACGTGTTCATCGATCCGCACCGGCTGAATGTAGTCGGCGCCGCCATGCACCACGCGATGCCCGGCGGCGTGGAATGCCTGGCCGGGATGGCGGGCTTCCAGCCAGTCCAATACCTGCTGTAGCGCCTGTTCATGGTTTGGCGCGGTAACGGCCTGGTCGATCAGGCTGCCGGTGTCGGGTGCATGAAATACCTGGAAGCGCCCATTGCGGCCAATCTCCTCGATGACGCCGCGATACTCCGCTTGCAGGTCGCCCGCCGGGCCGGCCTGATAGATGGCGAATTTGAGGCTGGAGGAGCCGGCGTTGAGAATCAGCAGTGCGGTGGGCATGTCGGCTCTGAAAATAAAAGGCTATGTCACTGTTGTTGGGTTGTTGAAGTTATGTTTTGCCCCTCCGAGGAAGCCCCTAGCCTGCAAGGCGGCGCCGTAGGAGCGGCTTCAGCCGCGATCCGCCGCAAGGCGCAAAGAGCAAATGTTCGCCAGGGTCTTGCCGCGCCACCTTTGCGGGCTACCGCCCGCATCGCGGCTGAGGCCGCTCCTACAGGGCTGGTCGACATCAACAAATAACGGTGAAAGGGGCAAATAAAATCATTCACCACAGAGGCACAGAGAAAAATTGTGTGTACAGGACGTTTTCTTTTTTCAACTCTGTGCCTCTGTGGTGAACTGCTTTTACGGGAGGAACTCCTTTACTCGGAATACCCGCCGCCGTTGCGATAGCCCTCGCGGGCGTAATAGCGGACATCTCCCAGCGGAAGCACGACCAGCCCGCCTTCGGTGACATGATAGCCGGCTGCGCGGTCCTGCTCGTGGTCGTAGCCGATCTGGGCGCCGGGCGCGATCCTGTTATGCCGGTCGATGATCGCATTCCGCAGCCTGGCGCCGGCGCCGATACGCACATAGTCCATGATCACGCAGTCCTCGATCACAGCCCCCGGTTCGACCACCACCTCGCGCCGCAGCAGCGAATTGCGGATCGTCGCGTCGCTGACGACGGTCGCCGCGCCCATCAGCACATTGTCGAGGCTGCCGCGAATCACCCGCGCGGTCGGACCCTGGTAATGACTGGAGTAAATCGGCCATTGCGGATTGAACGCGTCGAAGCACGGCTCGATGCCGAGCACGTCCATGTGCGCCGCGAAATAGGTGTCCAGCGTGCCGACATCGCGCCAGTAGCCCGCCTCCTCATAAGGCTTGGTGCCGGGTACCACATTGGTTGAAAAATCGTAGGCAAACATTCGCTGGGTTTGCGACAGGCGCGGCAGCACATGGTGGCCGAAATCCGTCTCGCCAAGCCGGTGCGCTTCCTCCAGTGCCTGCCTCAGCATATCCGCCCTGAACAGATAATTCCCCATCGATGCGTAAGCGCGCCGCGAATCGTTCGGCATCGGCTTCGCCTGCGCGGGCTTTTCCTGGAAGCCCTGGATTCTTCCTGCTGCATCGGTTTCGATGATGCCGAAGTTCGAAGCCTGATCGAGCGGCACCGGCAGCGCGGCCACCGTGACATCCGCCCCGTTCTCGCAATGGAAACGCACCATCTGCCGCACATCCATGCGATAAATATGGTCCGCTCCGAACACCGCCACCAGATCCGGACGATGCATGTTCATCAGGTTCAGGCTTTGATACACCGCGTCCGCCGTGCCGCCGAACTGCATATGTTCCTGCGTCATCTGCGGCGGCACCACGGTCACGAACTGCTCGGAGAACAGCGCGGACACCGTCCACGCCTTGCGGATATGTTCGATGAGCGACTGCGGTTTGTATTGCACCAGCAAATAGATTGAACGAATATCGGAGTTCGCCAGATTGCTCAACACGAAATCGACGATGCGGTAGCGGCTGCCAAACGGTACCGCCGGTTTGCAGCGGTTTGCCGTCAGGGGCCGCAGGCGTGAGCCCTCGCCCCCCGCCATGACAAAGGCCATCACTTTTTCGCGCCCCCGTCTTTCAAGCATCGCGGTTCTCCACTACTGTTCCCCCCGTGGGTGATGTGCCCTATCCACTGTTTATAGCCAACGAAACAATAACGCATCCCCGAACATGAAAATCTGGCCTGGTAATTCCTACCCGCTCGGCGCCACCTGTGACAATGGCGGCACCAATTTCTCGCTGTTCTCGGACGTCGCCGAGCGCGTCGAACTGTGCCTGTTCGACGAAGCGGGCCGTGAAACCCGCGTCGACCTGCCGGAGGTCAGCGGCCACTGCTGGCACGGTTACTTCCCGGCGATCAAGGCGGGGCAGCGCTACGGCTTTCGCGTGCACGGCCCGTGGCAACCGCACAACGGCCACCGCTGCAACCCCGCCAAGCTGCTGCTCGATCCCTACGCCAAAGCCATCGACGGCGACGTTCAGATGGATGAAGCGGTGTTCCCCTACCCCTTCGCCGACGGCCCGAACGTGCGCAACGATGAAGATAGCGCGCCCTTCATGCCCAAGTGCATCGTCCAGCAGCCCGCCTTCGACTGGGCGGGAGACCGCCTGCTGCAGCGGCCCTGGCACGAAACCGTCATTTACGAGCTGCACGTCAAGGGCTTCACGGCGCGCCACCCGGAGGTGCCGCCCGAGCTGCGCGGCACCTATGCCGGCCTGGCGCACCCGGCATCGATCGGGTACCTGAAGCACCTGGGCATCACCGCCGTCGAGCTGATGCCGGTGCACCATTTCGTCCACGACAAGCACTTGACCGACCAGGGATTGCGCAACTACTGGGGCTACAACTCCATCGCCTACCTCGCCCCGCACACCGACTACGCGGCCGACAAGCGCCCCGGCGGCGCCGTCGCCGAGTTCAAACAGATGGTGAAGGCGATGCACCAGGCCGGCATCGAGGTTATCCTCGACGTGGTCTACAACCACACCGCCGAGGGCAGCGAGTACGGCCCGGTGCTGAGCTTGAAGGGCATCGACAACGCATATTATTACCGGCTGCTGGAGGATGACTGCAGCCGCTACATGGACTACACCGGCACCGGCAACAGCCTCAATATGCGCCACCCCCACGTGCTGCAGCTGATCATGGATTCGCTGCGCTACTGGGTGCTCGAGATGCACGTGGACGGCTTCCGCTTCGACCTTGCCGCCACGTTGGCGCGCGAACTGCATGACGTGCATCGCCTGTCCGCCTTCTTCGACCTGATCCAGCAGGATCCGGTGATCAGCCAGGTCAAGCTGATTGCCGAGCCGTGGGACGTCGGCGAAGGCGGCTACCAGGTCGGCAATTTCCCGCCCGGCTGGTCGGAATGGAACGATAAGTACCGCGACTGCCTGCGCGACTTCTGGCGCGGCCAGGACGAAACCCTGGCCGAATTCGCCTACCGCTTCACCGGCAGCTCCGACCTCTATGAAAACGACTCACGCAACCCGAACGCCAGCATCAATTTCGTCACCGCCCATGACGGCTTCACCCTGCGCGACCTGGTGTCCTACCAGGACAAGCACAATCTCGCCAACGGCGAGGACAACCGCGACGGCACCAACGACAACCGCGCCTGGAACTGCGGCGTCGAGGGCCCCACCGTCGATCCCGACATTCTTGCCCTGCGCGCGCGCCAGCAGCGCAACATCCTCGTCACCCTGATGCTGTCGCAAGGCGTGCCCATGCTCCTGGCGGGCGACGAAATCGGTCGTACCCAGAACGGCAACAACAACGCCTACTGCCAGGACAACGAACTCTCCTGGCTCGACTGGGCGCAGGTCGACCGGGATTTGCAGGCGTTCACCCGGCGACTGATCGCCTTCCGCCACGCCCACCCGGCGTTCCGCCGGCGCCGCTGGTTCCAGGGGCTCGCCATCCACGGCGCCGACTGTGAGGACATCGCATGGTTCACGCACAAAGGCACGCAGATGAGCGAGGAGCACTGGGGCGAAGGGTTTTCCAAGAGCCTTGGCATCTTCATCAACGGCGACACCATCCCCAACCCCAACACCCATGGCGACCCGGTGACCGATGCCAGCTTCTACCTGATCTTCAACGCCCACTACGAGGCACTGGATTTCATCCTGCCGGAAAAACGCTGGGGCCAACGCTGGGCGCTGTTGCTCGACACCGCGCGCGGCTGGGTCGACGCGGCGCCGTTGCACCAGGCAGGCGCCCGGCTGGAAGTGGCGCCGCGCTCCGTCGTGCTGCTGCAGCGCGAGGCCTGACCGGGCCTGCTCGACGGATGAGCGGACGCACGGGTAACGGGCTTGCGGCCACTTTGATTGCGCAACCGGATGCCATGCTGTTCGACATGGACGGCGTGATCACCGATACGGCGATGGCGCACGCGGCCGCCTGGCAACGACTGTTCGCCGAATTCCTCAAGGCGCGGGCCGAGCGCCACGGCGAGGAATTTCGTCCGTTCGATCCCCGCCGCGACTACCGCCAGTACGTGGATGGCAAGCCCCGCATGGACGGCGTCAGAAGCTTCCTCGATGCGCGCGGCATCGATCTGCCGTATGGCGCCTGGCGATGACGCGGTCGAGAATTCCATCCCCCAGCGCCGAGGTGCAGGTCGGAAATCTGGGCGAGGGTGACGCGTCCGGAGGCGAGCTGTTGTCGTTGCAGCTGGCGGATTACTGCTGGAGACACTGGCAATTGCTCAGATGGGGATGTCGGGCGGCATGGGTTAGGGAATGGGCGGTCCCGGAGTGATGAGACAAGGGATCTATACATGGCTCACTATAAGAAAGCGATTGCCCATTGCATTGACGGGATCAGTAACGAGGCCTAAGGAGTCGGATTGGAGCCGGACCCTGCCAGTGTCTCGAAGCCGGACACGACGTCGAACAACTCCTCGTCGATACCGCTCTGACGCAGGCGGTGAAACGTCCGGTTCAGGGCCTCCAGCAATTCATCGATGTTTTTCTCGGCACGTTGCATCGCAGCCAGGCGGCTGGCATTTTCACTTGCAAGGGATTCGGCGCACGCCCTGAAAAGCGAAACGAAAAGATATTCGCGAACCAAGGCCCGCAACGTTTGTCCCCCGTCATTCATGACCTCTGGCAAATTGTGGGTCGGCCAGCGGATAGCAGCCAGATCACGACGCCACAGATCGTCCAGCGGCAGTAGTCGTTGACTCACAGGGGTGTAAATCGCCCCGGTCTGGGGGCGGTTATTGAAAAGGTAAACCTGCGTGATCGCGCCCTTTTCACGCTGGGTTTCCATTTCGATCAGAATTTGTCCGACCAGCGGCGTAATCGCGCTAATGGCGTTCGGCAGAACAAAGCCTCCCACCAGCTTCAGCTCGGACTCCGCCAGGCGTGATTGAATGCGTTCTCCAACCGCCCAGACCGTTTTTTCGCCCGGCAAATTTTCCAGCGTCTGCATCACAAACTCCACCATGACCTGGTTGAATTGCCCAACCAGTCCCTGGTCTGAACCAAACACGACCGCACCAATCGCCCCGGTTTCCTTTTGCGACACTGGCGTCGAAGCACCAGCGGATGCAGCCTGGCGGAAACTCGCGGCCAGGCCCAGTTGCACGGCCCGATAATAATCATCCAGGGCGCGCACCGATTGCTCGTATTGGCTGATGTTCGAGGCGGCCAGGGCCTTCATCGTGCTCACGACGGATTGCAGATCGCCGGCGCTGCCGATCTTGCGGCGCAGGCTGGCCGTGGTGTTGCTCATGACTGCTCCGAGGGGTTTCGCTCAGTCGTCCGTCGCACTTTATCGTTCCGCGCGCCCCAGCGTGCCTTCGACCATTCGCTTTAGTTTATCGGCGGCGCCGTCGACGGCCTGATCCAAATTCGCCGCCGTGTGGGTAACCGCCATGGGCTGGCGGCCTTCGAGGCGGGCTTCCATCACGCAGCGCTTGTCGTGTTGGCCGCTCTTGTCGGCGTTCTCGTCGCTCAGGTGCAGCTCCACTCGCGTGATGTGATCGCTGAATCGACTCAGTGCATGCTCCACTTTGTCGCGCAGTGGCGCCGCCATCGGCTCATCGATTTCGATGTTGCGGTCGGTGTTGATCTGGATTTGCATGGTTTGCTCCTTAGGATTGGGTTGGCTTGGGTGTGGCGTCGGGCTTGGGTTGAAGCTGATCTTCATCCGGTTCGACGTCGGGTTGGGGTTCGGCTGTCGTTTCAGCCTTCTGTTCAGGCGCGGGATTGGGGGCAGCTTTGGACAGGAAGTCTTCGAGCGCGACGCGGCCAATCTCGACGATGCTTGCGCGGTCTTCGTCGCTCAGCTTGTCGGCACCATCGAAGCGCGCGCTCACCTCGTCCGGGATGTCTGCCGCGGCCTCGCGCACCGCCTGCTCGGCGGCCGCCATCTGGTCGAGCGGCACCGGGTCGAACAATTTTGCGGTCAATGTCAGCAGGACGGCTATCTGCTCGGGCACCGAGACCGGGGCGAATTCCGGCTGCTTGAGACAGGCGCGGATGCGGCGTCCGTAGGTAATGCTTTGGCGGGTGTCGTCATCCAGTCGGGCGCCGTAGCGCGCAAAGGTTTCAAGTTCCTCGAACTGGGCGTACGCCAGCTTGAGGTCGCCCGCCACCATGCGGTAGGCCGCCCGCTGGGCTTTGCCGCCGACCCGCGACACGGATTGGCCGACATCGACCGCGGGCAGCACACCCAGTTCGAACAGCGACGGCGAGAGGTAGATCTGGCCATCGGTGATGGAGATCAGATTGGTCGGAATGTAGGCGGACATGTTCTGCGCCTCGGTCTCGATGATGGGCAGGGCAGTGAGCGAGCCGCCGCCGCGTTCGTCGCTGAGGTGCGTCGACCGTTCCAGCAGCCGTGAATGGATGTAGAAAATGTCGCCGGGAAAAGCTTCGCGCCCTGGTGGTCGACGCAACAGCAGGGATAACTCGCGATAGGCGCGGGCGTGATGGGTCAGGTCGTCGTAAACGATGAGCACGTCGCGTCCCGCTTCCATGAAATGCTCGGCGATGCTGGTCGCGGCGTAGGGCGCGATGTAGGTGAGGCCCGGTGGGTCATTGCCTTCTGTGACCACCACCACCGTGTAGTCGAGCGCGCCCTTCTCGCGCAAGGTGGCCACGACCTTGGCCACGGCGGCCGAGCGCTGGCCGATGGCGCAATAGACGCAGAGGACATCCTTGCCGCGCTGGTTGAGGATGGCATCGATCGCAATGGCTGTCTTGCCGGTCTGCCGATCGCCCAGAATCAATTCGCGCTGGCCGCGCCCGATCGGAATCAGCGCATCGACGACCTTGATGCCGGTCTGCAGCGGCACGCTGACCGGCGCGCGGCCCATGATCGGTGCGGCGGGGCGCTCGATCGGCAGGCGTTTGTCCGAGGTGACCCGCCCGTTGCCGTCGAGGGGCCGCCCGAGCGGGTCGATCACGCGTCCCAGCAATCCGCCGCCCACCGCCACGTCCATCACCCGGCCGGTACGCTCGACCTCATCGCCGGCGTGCAACTGCCAGTATGCGCCGAGCAGCACGACGCCAACTTCGTCCGCGTCCACGTTGAACGCGATGCCGAATACCTCGCCGGGAAATTTCACCAGTTCGTCAAAACCCACGCCGGGCAAGCCGGAGATGCGGGCGATGCCGGTGGAGAGGCTGCTGATCGTGCCGACCTCGCGCAGGGCGAGTTCTGGCGTGAAGGCCTCGCGCGCCTTGCCGATGCCGGCAAATGCGCGGTCGAAAACGTGCTGCAGGGTGGCGGGCGGCACGCTCATGCGCTTTCCGGATCGCTCTTGGCGGGCGCTTTCAGCAGTTCGCCGACCTGTTTTTCCAGCGTGGTGAGGTAATCCGCGATGCTCCAGGCCACCTTCTGTCCATTCGTGCTGAGTTCGATGCCGCTGACCAGGTCCGGCGCGGCCTCGAAGCGAACTTGGACTTCAGCCGAGAAGGTTTCGTTGAGCGCATTCTGTATCGCCGCGCGCTGCGACTCGGGTAGCTCGAATGTGCTGCGCACGATGGCCGGTTCCGCCGCGGTCTGCAGGGCCGTGGCGAGGCCTTCCTTCGTCTGCGCGTCCATCTCCCGCAGGCGGCGCGTGAACACCTCGCCCATGCGCGCTTCCAGACCGGTTTCGGCAAGATCGCCCAGCGTCTTACGCGCGATGGAAAAAACCTCCTTGCGCGTCAGCCGCGTGATTTCGTCGTTCAGCGCCTGTTGTTCGCGTTCCAGAGTGTCCTGTCGTTTGACGCGCAGGTCGTCGGCCGCCTGTCGCGCTTCGTCCATCAGCCGCTGATGTTCGGCCTTGACCGCCTCCTTTGCCTGACTCAAGCGTTCAGCATGCTGCCGGTCGAATTCCTCGTTCCTGTGGGCAAACGCATCACGCTCTGATTTCGCCTCGGCCTTTTTTGCCTCGGCATCCGCGAGTTCGGCCGCAATCCGGGCCTCCCGCGCGTCGATGGCATCGAGGATGGGCTGGTAGAGAAAGCGCTTCAGCAACCACACCAGGATGAGAAAGTTGAGCAGCTGCGCGCCGACAGTGAACCAGTCGATGAGCATGGCTTATTTACCGGCGACCTGCGCGATGGCGCTGTTCCAGAACGGGTTGGCGAAGATGAGGATCATCGAGACCACGAAGCAGTAGATGGCCGTGGACTCGATCATCGCCAGACCGACGAACAGGGTGCGGGTGATGGTGGCGGAGGCGTCGGGCTGCTGCGCCAGCGAGGTCAGCGCCGTCGCAACGGCGCGACCTTCGCCCAGCGCCGGGGCCATGGTGCCGAAAGCCGTGGTGATGCCGGCGGTGATAATCGAGGCCACCGCGATAAGGGTCAAGCTGTCCATGATTGTGTCCTTTGGTTGGTGAATGGATCGTTTCAAACATCGGGCGCCAGCCCGGATTCCGTTTCAGGCTTGGGCTGGTGCGTCCGCGTGGCGGCCGCGATGTAAACCGCGGCCAGAATGCTGAAGATGTAGGCCTGCACCATGCCGGTGAGCAGGCCGAGCAGGGACATGACGATGGGGAAAATGAAGGGCGTGATGACCAGCAGGATGGCGATGATCATCGACCCGCTCATCATGTTGCCGAACAGGCGAACCGCCAGCGCCAGTGTGCGGGAGACTTCGCTGATGAGGTTGAACGGCAGCATGATGACCGTCGGACTCACATAGGACTTGAGGTAGCCGCCCAGGCCCTGCCCGGCGATGCCGAACAGCGGCACCGCCACCAGGACGCACAGCGCCAGCGCCACCGTGGTCGACAGCGAAGCCGTGGGCGCCTGGAAGCCGGGGATGATGGTGCACAGGGCCGCCGCGGCGATGAACAGGAAGATCGTGCCGATAAAGGCGAGATATTTCCGTGGCTGGCTGAGGCCGACTTCCTCGATCTGTTTCTCGATGGCGGTGACGACGATTTCCAGCAGATTCTGCCAGCGGGAGCGCTGCAGATCCCTGGAAAGTTTGCGCGTGACGAGTTTTGAACCCACCGCCAGCACGAACATCAAGCCCCAGGTGAACACGATGGTGGCGTTGAGCTTCACAAAGTCGTATTGCCAGAAGATCATCTCGTCTGGGCTAAGGCGCATGGCGGGCCTCCGCTGTTCGTGCGTTGGGGGCGGCGATCGGTGGCGGGGTGAGCCAGGTGACGATGAAACGCGCGACGGCAAATCCGAAGAGACATGCCAGCAGCCGCTGCCAATGACCGTCCGAAACAATATAAAACCCGGCGACGACGACACCTGTGCGCAACACGAAGCTGCCTACAAACCAAAGTGCCGGCCGTTGCGATGCAACGCCCTTGCGCACCGTCCACCACAGGCCGCCGAAGAAAATCGCGCCCATGATCAGGCCCGCCATCCCCGTCAGGCCCAGCATCAAAGCTTCACTCATCATTTGCCTCCTGTTCCTCGCGCATGGCCTGGTCTTCCCGTGTGATCCAACGCCAGGCATTGAAACAGCCGATCGCCAGTCCGGCCACCAGCAGCGCCAGCGTCCAGGAGCGACCGCCCGGATAGTGCTGGTCCAGCCACAGCCCGAGCGCCGCACCGAGCAGCGTCGGGATTGCCACCGACCAGCCGATCAGGCCCATCATGCCGAGACCGAACCAGATGCCCGCGGTGGTGTGCCGCCGTGCCCTCAGCTTGCGCGCCGCCTTGGCGCCAACCTGCCCGGCCAGATCCGGTTGCTGGTTCAAAGGGGGCTTCGGCGCGTCATTCATGCCTGAAGGCCTCGAAGCGACGCAGAAATCCCGATTCCAGTTTAGCCATGACTGCACGCACCTTTTGCTCATGCTGGTTCAGGGCCAGATACTCCTGCGCCACCGCATCGCGCAGTTGGCCAAGGTCGGCGCCGCCCAGCGCCCGACGCACGGACACCAGCACGTCCGGGCCGGTCTTGACCAGCACGCCTTCATCCACGGCCAGGAAAACTTCCCCGTCGGATTCGGTTTCGTAGATCAGGATGCCCGGCACCAGCGCCGCCACGCAATCGAGCCGGCGCGGCAGCAGGCCGAACGCGCCCTCGCGCGTCTCCGCGACGATGCGTGACACGCCGGTTTTCTCGGCGAAGACCTCGAAAGGCAAGAGCACCTTAAGATTCATGCGTGTTTGCGGCATGCTCGTCCTTCGCTTCGGGCTTCGATTTTTGCTTCACCTCGCCGATCGCCCCGATCATGTAGAGCGCGCTCTCCGGGGTGTCCTTGAATTCATCGCGCAGGATGCGCTCGCAGCCATCGAGCGAGTCTTCCAGGCTGACCAGCTTGCCTGTGAGGCCGGTGAACTGCTCGGTGGTGAAGAAAGGCTGGGTGAGAAAACGCTCCAGACGGCGGGCGCGGGCGACCACCTTGCGGTCCTCCGGCGAAAGCTGCTCCAGGCCGAGCATGGCAATGATGTCCTTGAGTTCCGCATATTGCGCCAGGGTGCGGCGGATTTCCTGGGCCAAAGCGTAATGGCGGGTGCCGACAACGCCGGGCGTGGCCATCTTGGAACTGGATTGCAGCGGGTCGATGGCCGGATAGAAGCCTTCGCTGGCGCGTTTGCGCGATAGCACGATGGACGCGGAAAGATGCGAAAAGGTGTGCACCGCCGCCGGATCGGTGAAATCGTCCGCCGGCACATACACCGCCTGGATCGAGGTGATGGCGCCGCTATCGGTATTGGCGATGCGCTCTTCCAGTTGCGACAACTCGGTTCCCATGGTCGGCTGGTAGCCCAGGCGCGACGGCATCTGGCCCATCAGGCCGGACACTTCCATGCCAGCCTGGATGAAGCGAAAGATGTTGTCGATGAGCAGCAGCACATCGCGGCGCTCGTCGTCGCGAAAGTACTCGGCCATGGTCAGCGCGGCATGGCCGACCCGGAAGCGGGCTCCCGGCGGCTCGTTCATCTGGCCGAACACCATCACCATGTTGGGCAACACCCCGGCTGCCTTCATCTCGCGATAAAGCTCCTCGCCTTCGCGGCTGCGTTCGCCGATGCCGCAAAACAGGCTGACCCCTTCATGCTGCCCGACCATGTTGTGGATCATTTCGGTGAGCAGCACCGTTTTGCCGACGCCGGCCCCGCCGAACAGACCCGCCTTGCCGCCGCGTTCCAGCGGCACCAGCACGTCGATGGCCTTGATGCCGGTCTCGAAAACCTCCGACTTGGTCGAGCGTCGCGCCAGCGGCGGTGGCGCCCGGTGCACCGAACGCCACTCGACATCGGTCAGGTCCGCTTCGCGGTCGATGACGTTGCCGAACACGTCGAACATGCGCGAGAGCGTGCCCTTGCCGACCGGCGCCTGCAGTGGCCCGCCGCTGTCCTCTACCGCCATGCCACGCGCCAGACCCTGGGTCGGCGTCAGGGCAATTCCGCGCACGTGACGCGCATCCAGTTGCGCCAGTACTTCGATGACGATTTTCTTGTCCGGTCCCGTGCGCAGCACCGTGTAGATCGGCGGCAACGCCGCGTCGAACCGTACATCCACGACACTGCCGCGCACCGCGACCACGGTGCCTTGGAATGGGCTGTTCACTGTCCTGTTTTCTGGCATTTTCAAGTCTTTCCCAGCCACAGGATCATGCCGCTCAATGCCGCCAACAGCGTTACCCACAGCCCGATGGCGATGCGCATGGCCTTCGAGGCGCGATCTTTCTCCAACCATTTCGTCGGGCGAATGCCCTGCACCAGAAACGTCGTCACCCCGGCCAGGCTCACGCAGATCAGATTCATCAGAAACAGCGACAGCGCCCCCATTGCCATCGCGGCATGCCCGCCGCCCAGCAGCAGTCCGAACGTCACCAACGGCGGCAACAACGCCACCGCCACCATCACGCCAATCAGGGTCGCCGATGCGCCCGTGGTGAACGCCAGCGCGCCCGCCACGCCCGATGCCAAGGCCACCGCGATGTCGCCCAGCCCCACCGCGTTTCGTGACGCAATTTCGGGCGTTGCCGGGTCAACATTCAGCAGCACGCCGATGAATACCGACAACACCATCGCGGTCGCAATCCCTGCCAGTGCCGTCAGGAGCGCGTGCCGAAGCAGTGCCAGGTCACCCAGGGCCGTCGCAAGCGCCAACGCAACGTTCGGCCCGAGCAGGGGCGCAATCACCATCGCGCCGATGATGATGGCCACACTGTTGTAATACAGACCCACGGCCGCCACGATGGTGGACAAGACAACCATGATCAGAAAGACCCGCGAACACCGCGCGGCAGTCTTGATGTCTTCGTACAACTCCTCCCGGCCAATCCGCTCGGGAGACTTTTCCTCCGCTGCGGACGGTTCCGGGTCGTCGCGGGGCAAGGTTGCCTCGACCGGCAGAATCACTACCCGGTTTCCCTTTTTGTCGGCGTAGCGTTTCCCCAGAAGATTGAGCACTGCCTCGACCTGTTCCGCATGCAGCAGAATCCGCACCAGTATTTCCGCATCCGGCAATCGGAGTTGCCGGTGTTCGAGCACGGGGTGTTCCTTGAGAAGCTCGCGAATTTCCTCGCTGTCCTTCTCCGGCAACACCATCTCGATCAATCGCAGCGCCATCGTGGCGTCATCCTTTCCATTTCCAGTCGCGGATCTCCGGCATGTCCTCACCGTGCTTTTCAATATAGGCCTTGTGATCGAGCAGCTTGTCGCGCAGATGCTGTTTGGCGTAGGCGGCGCGTGAACCCAGGCTCGGCACCCGGTCGATCACGTCGCCGGCCAGATGGAAGCGATCCAGATCGTTCAGCACGGTCATGTCGAAAGGCGTCGTGGTGGTGCCGTTTTCCTTGTAGCCGCGGACGTGGAGGTTGGGGTGGTTGGTGCGGCGGTAAGTCAGCCGGTGGATCAGCCAGGGGTAGCCATGGAAGGCAAAAATGATGGGCTTGTCCTGGGTGAAGAGGACGTCGAAGTCCTTGTCGGAGATGCCGTGCGGGTGCTCGCTCGGCGGCTGCAGGGCCATCAGGTCGACAACATTGATGACGCGGATTTTCAGGTCCGGAAAATGCTGCCGCAGAATCTTGACCGCAGCCAGCGTCTCCAGCGTCGGCACGTCGCCGCAGCAGGCCATGACCACATCGGGGTCGCTTCCCTCGTCGTTGCTGGCCCATTTCCAGATCCCCAGCCCGGCAGTGCAGTGCTTGATCGCCGCATCCATGTCCAGCCATTGCAGTTCCGGCTGCTTGCCGGCGACGATGACATTGACATCATTGTGGCTGCGCAGGCAATGGTCGGTCACCCACAGCAGGGTGTTGGCATCGGGCGGCAGATAGACGCGGATGACCTCGGCCTTCTTGTTTGCCACCACGTCGATGAACCCCGGGTCCTGATGGCTGAAGCCATTGTGGTCCTGTCGCCACACGTGCGAAGACAGCAAATAGTTCAACGAGGCAATCGGCCGGCGCCACGCAATGTCGCGCGTCACGTCGAGCCACTTGGCATGCTGGTTGAACATCGAGTCGACAATGTGGATGAAGGCTTCGTAGCATGAAAAGAAGCCATGGCGCCCGGTCAGCAGATAGCCTTCGAGCCAGCCCTGGCACTGGTGCTCGCTCAACATTTCCATGACCCGGCCATCGGGCGCGACATGCTCGTCGCCGGGAAAAATCTCGGCCGTCGAACAGCGGTTGGTGACTTCGAACAGCGCACCCCAGCGATTCGACGCGGTTTCGTCCGGGCTGAAAATGCGGAAGTTGCGTGCCTCGGCATTGAGCTTCATCACGTCGCGCATGAACTCACCCTGCGCGCGTGTCGCTTCGGCTTTGACCTCGCCGGGTTGCGGGATCTTGACCGCATAGTTGCGGAAGTCCGGCATGCGCAGGTCGCGCAGCAGCATGCCGCCATTGGCGTGCGGGTTGGCGCCCATGCGCCGCTCGCCTTTGGGCGCCAGCTCGGCCAGCTCCGCGATCAGTCGGCCCTGGGAATCGAATAATTCTTCGGGCCGGTAGCTTTTCATCCACTGCTCGAGGATCTTCAAATGCTTGGGTTTTGTCGCAAGCGCTGCAACCGGCACCTGGTGCGCGCGAAAGGTGTCTTCGATCGGTTTGCCATCCACGGATTCGGGGCCGGTCCAGCCCTTCGGCGAGCGCAGGATGATCATCGGCCAGCGCGGGCGTCCGCCAAACCCGTTGGCGCGCGCGTCGCGCTGGATGCGCTGGATCTCGGCAACCACGATATCGAGGGTGGCGGCCATCAACTGATGCATCGCCTCGGGGTCGTCGCCCTCGACGAAATACGGCGTGTAACCGTAACCGCGGAACAGCGCTTCCAGCTCGTCATGGGGAATGCGCGCCAGCACGGTGGGGCCGGCGATCTTGTAGCCGTTCAAATGCAGAATGGGCAACACGGCGCCGTCATGAACCGGGTTGAGGAATTTGTTGGAGTGCCAACTGGTCGCCATCGGGCCGGTTTCCGCCTCGCCATCACCCACCACGCAGGCCACCAGCAGATCGGGATTGTCGAACGCGGCACCATAGGCGTGCGACAGGGCATAGCCGAGTTCGCCGCCTTCGTTGATCGAACCCGGCGTTTCCGGTGCGACGTGGCTGGGGACGCCGCCGGGAAAGGAAAACTGGGTGAACAGTTTTTTCATCCCCGCTTCATCCTGCGAGATGTTCGGATACACCTCGCTGTAAGTCCCCTCCAGATACGTATTCGCCACCAGGCCCGGCCCGCCATGACCGGGACCGGTGACATTGATGATGCTCAGGTCGTATTGCCGGATGATCCGGTTGAGATGGACATATACAAAATTCAGTCCCGGCGTGGTTCCCCAGTGCCCCAGCAATCTGGGCTTGACGTGTTCCAGCTTCAAGGGTTGTTTGAGCAGCGGATTGTCGTAAAGATAAATCTGGCCGACCGACAGATAGTTGGCGGCGCGCCAGTAGGCATCCATCTTGTGAAGCAGTTCCGGGGAAAGTGTGTTTGCTTTCATGGTTCAGTACCTTTTTTATTGCGCGTTGGAATGGTGTCTGCCGGCGCTGAACGCGCTTCGGCCTGCGCGGCGCACAGGCAGGCGCCGTAGATGTAAATGCTCCCGGAAAGATAAATCCACAGCAGCAAGGCCATGATTCCGCCGAACGCCCCATAGACCGCGTTTAACGTGGCGAAATGCTTGAGGTAGAGCACGAATAAATTTTCGGCAGCCAGCAAGAGCACCGTGGCGCTTAAGGCGGCAACCCAGACTTCGGAAAAGTTCGTAGGCCGGCGCGGAGCCAGCCGGTAAAACAGGCTTAGACCGAAGAACAGCACCAGCAAGGGGATGAAGAAGCTCAACAAGGCATAGACCCACGAGCGGAAATCATTGATGGGGAACAGCCAGTCCCTCGCCATTTGCGCCAGCATTGGCGTCCCGATGCTCAAAAGCACCGCTCCCGCTGTAATCCCGAGAAGCATCAGACTTTTGAGCGGCAGCCGCCACCAACTGTATCTAGCAGTACCCCAGGCGCGGTTGGTCGCGCTGATGAGGGTGATGAAGCATTGGAGAGTGACCCAGACCAGGATGAGCAATGCGATCGACCCTGCCTGCCCACGTTCTTTGATCACGCCGGCGATGGTGTCAAAAATGTAAGTTTGCATGTCACCACTTAGCGGGACGAAGGTTTCAACATAGGCAATGACCGACGTTGCGGCCCGATCCCGATCAATGAAGGCCGAGGCTATAGTGACGAGCAGGACCATCAAGGGAAACAGCGAGAAGAACGCGTTGAAGGCGAACGCTCCCGCCCACGCTGGCCCGTCGATCCGGAGAAACTTTCTGGCCGCGAGACGGAATATCGCCCATGCCCGGCGAGTTTCCTGGGTTAGCTGGCTATTCATCTGGCGCAGCCTTTCTTTAATTTGGCCGGATGCAATCTTCGGCCGCTATGTGGGCGCAGCCAGCGCAGCGCTGACGATTGTCTGCGCCTCTTCCTGGATGCGGCGCAGATGGTCCGCACCCCGAAAGCTCTCGGCATAAATCTTGTAGATGTCTTCGGTGCCGGACGGGCGTGCCGCAAACCAGCCGCTCTCCGCCACGACTTTCAAGCCGCCGATGGCTGCGCCGTTGCCCGGCGCCTGCGTGAGAATGGCCTGGATTTTTTCGCCGGCCAGTTCGGCAGACAGAACCTGCCGGGGTGAAAGCTGTGCCAGTTTTCGTTTTTGTTCCGGCGTCGCCGGCGCCTCGATACGATCGTAAACCGGCTCGCCGAACTCGCGCGCAAGCGCCAGGTAGCATTCGCCGGGATCGCGGCCCATGCGCGCGGTGATCTCCGCCGACAGCAATGACGGGACGATGCCGTCCTTGTCCGTGGTCCAGACGCTGCCATCCATCCGCGAAAAAGAGGCCCCCGCACTCTCTTCGCCGCCGAAGCCCAGCGAGCCGTCGTGCAGGCCGTCCACAAACCATTTGAATCCGACCGGCACCTCGTAGAGCGTGCGGCCAAGCCTCGCTGCAACGCGATCGATCATCTGGCTGCTGACCACCGTCTTGCCCACCGCTGCATCCCTGCGCCATTTCGGCCGATGCTGGAACAGATAGTCGATGGCGACCGCCAGGTAATGATTGGGCGGCAGCAAGCCCACGTTCTTGGTGACGATTCCATGCCGGTCATAGTCGGGGTCGCAGGCGAAGGCGATGTCGAAGCGGTCTTTGAGACCGATCAGGCTCTGCATGGCGTAGGACGAAGAGGGATCCATGCGAATCTGGCCGTCCCAATCGACCGTCATGAAGCGAAAGGTCGGATCGACGGCTTCGTTCACCACCGTGAGATTCAAGCCATAGCGCTCGGCAATCGGGCCCCAATAGTGGACGCCGGCGCCCCCCAGCGGATCCACCCCCATGCTGATGTCCGCGCCGCGTATCGCCGCCATGTCGAGCACGCTGCCGAGATCGGCAACGTACGTATTGAGGAAGTCATGCCGGTGGGTGGTCGCGGCGCGCCGGGCCCGTTCGAGCGGCATTCTTTTCACCCCCTTCAGGCCGCTTTCCAGCAGCGCATTGGCGTGGGCCTCGATCCATCCCGTGACGTCCTTGTCGGCCGGCCCGCCATTGGGCGGGTTGTACTTGAAGCCGCCGCTGTCGGGAGGATTGTGCGAAGGCGTGACGACAATGCCGTCCGCCAGCCCGGCCCCGCGGCCACGGTTGTAAACCAGGATTGCGTGGGAAATCGCAGGGGTCGGCGTGTATTCGTCCTTGTCAGTGAGCATGACGTCCACCATGTTGGCCGCCAGCACTTCGAGCGCACTGGCAAACGCCGGCTCCGAAAGCGCGTGCGTGTCGATCCCCAGAAACAGCGGGCCATCGATGCCCTGCTGCTTGCGGTAATCGCAAATGGCCTGACTCATGGCCAGCACATGCCATTCGTTGAAGCTGTTTTCGAACGAGGAGCCCCGATGCCCCGAGGTGCCGAATGCGACCCGTTGCGCGGGCACCGAAGGGTCGGGCGTGTTGCTGAAATAGGCCGTGACGAGTCTGGGCACATTGACCAGCATCGTCGGCTGCGCGGGCTTTCCCGCCAATGGGTTCGTTTTCATTTCCACATCACGTTGGATTTTGCCTTGGCGGCGGCAGCAAGAAGTTCAATCAGCGGAAGCGCTCGATGCGCCATGCTGACCACCGGCTCATCCGAATCCTCGTCCTCGATGGGCGGGGAGGCCTTTCCGGCCTCGATCGCCGCGGTCAGCCGGCTCAGGGCCGCCGGCACATCTTCCGCCAGAATCGCGCCGGGCACGGTTGCGCTGTGCCCCATCATTTTCAGCATCGCCAACGCGACATCCCCGAACAAGGTGATGTCGGCATAGGCATCGGTCGTAAAAGTGATCAGCATGGTGTTCTCCTCGAATGAATCATTGGTTTCTGCCTGCGCAATGCAGCGGCACGTTGCCGCAGTCCCGCGACGACAATACGCTGCGGCGCGCGGTCAACTGTCGGGTTCTTTCTCCAGCAGCCGGTCGCGGATCGTGAGCAATTCCTCCCGGCGCTTGGCACCGGATTCCGGATAGCGCATCTCGAGCGACTTGAAGGTATCCAGGATGATGCGGGAAACAATCAGCCGTGCATTCTTCTTGTCGTCGGCCGGCACTACATGCCAGGGGGCGGCTTCCGTACTGGTCGCGCTCAGGCACGCTTCATAGGCCTGCATGTACTGCGGCCAGAAGGCCCGTTCTTCGATGTCGGCAAGACAGAATTTCCAGTTTTTTTCGGGCTCGTCGATGCGGTCGAGAAAGCGCTTGCGCTGTTCTTCTTTGGACAGGTGGAGGAAGAACTTGATGATGCGTGTGCCGTTGCGAAAAAGATGCTTCTCATGCTCGACGATGGAACGGTAGCGCTCACGCCAGATCGTTTTCTCGTCGATCGCGCTATCCGGCAGGCCCTGACCAAGCAGAATCTCGGGATGAACCCGCACGATCAACACCTCTTCATAATAGGATCGGTTGAAGATGCCGATGCGGCCGCGCTCCGGCAGGGCCTGTGTCGTGCGCCAGAGAAAATCGTGGTCCAGCTCCTTCGCACTCGGGTGCTGGAAACTGAACACCTGGCAGCCCTGGGGATTGATGCCGGACATCACATGGCGGATGGCGCCATCCTTGCCGGCGGCGTCCATGGCCTGAAAAATCAGCAGCACCGAATAGCGATTGGACGCGTAAAGCAGGCGTTGCAGGTCGCTCAACTCGGCCACCTGTTCGTCGAGCAGTTTGCGGTATGCCTTCTTCGACGTGTAGGCCGGCTTCACCTCGGTCGGCCACTTGTCGAGTTTGACCTTGTCGCCGGCCTGTACCCGGAAATCCTCTGGTTTGATTTTCATCGCGATTTTTTCTCCTCATTCTTCAGATAACCGGTCCGCCCATGATGTTTGCAGATGTCAGTTTCTGGTCATGATCCCGGTTGCGCCGCTGAATCGTACGGCGGAGCATCTTCCACTGCTCCGCTCAGATCCACGGCGATCGTTCCTGGCCTCACCCTTGTGAGCGTAGAACAACGCGTATCCGGTGATTGAAAAATCATTCCTTCGCCGGACAAGTGACAAAGGTGGCACGGGCAGGATGGTTTCCTACATTCAGGGTGCGCGCCGTGTAGCGCGTGCGTCTGTGCGCTGACGCACGCGGCAAGCGCCGTGCCCATTGATTTTCGCAATCAAGGCTACCAGTTTGGCCCATATTTTTTCTCCAACTGAAACCGCGCGCTGTGTCAGTTTTCCGGCTATCGTGTCGGCAGCAGCACGCGACAGTCGGCATGCCGCTTCCCGCTTTCAACGTTCAACCAAGCAGTGACTGGCGTTTCACCAGCAAGACAGGCCGGACATGAAGCGGCAAGGGTTAGCGGCCGATTTACTTCAAATCCGACAGGCTGCCCGGACCGGCGATCCACAAAGACCTCTGCCACAAATTTGGCTCCCCGACCTTGGCTCGAATCAGCTCCTGGTGGTGTGATTTCTGAGGGAGTTAGATGCTGGCGCTGATGCAATCCATCCATGCCGAACACAAAGAGGCCTATGGCAGTCACCACATAGTGCGCAGCTTCGCGGCGAGAAGGAACGGCTGGTGCGACTGATGCGGGAGAACGGGTTACGGGTTGAATGCAAGCTCGCACATCCTATATACAACCTATATCTCTCGCGAGAAACAGACAATGACAGAATGGGTACAGGCCACTGTGATCGAACACATCCGCTGGAACGATGCGCTGATATCGCTACGTTTTGAAGCGGAACTGGAACCTTTCAATGCAGGCCAGTTTATTCGTGTGGGGATGGATATAGATGGCGAACGCATCGGCCGCCCCTATTCCCTGGTCAATGCGCCCCATGAAAGGCTGCATGAGATCTATTTCAATATCGTGGCCGAAGGCCCACTTTCTCCCCGTTTGGCGCAACTCCAGCCAGGAGATACCTTTGGGGTCGTACCCAAACCCAATGGATTTCTCACTCTGGATGAGGTTCCCGAAGCCCGTCACCTATGGCTGCTTGCCACAGGTACCGGCATTGGCCCTTTTCTTTCCATATTGAAAACTGCTGCACCCTGGTCTAGGTTTGAAAAAATCGTTCTGGGTCATTCCGTTCGCACACGCAATGAATTGAGTTATCAGGAAACCGTCCATAAATTGCTGGAAAGTCATCCCGCACAATTTCAGTTCGTTCCCTTCATTACCGGTGAGCCGTGTGAAGACCATCTAGGTCAACGGATTCCAGCCAGCATCGAGAGCGGCGCATTGGAGCAGAAAACTGGTTTGACGCTGACGCCCGAGCTTTCCCATGTGTTGCTATGTGGAAATTCCGGCATGCTGCAGGATGCCTTGGTCCAGCTGGAAGAACGCGGTATGCAACGCCATCGCCGACGTGAGCCCGGTCATGTCAGCATGGAAAAATATCACTAAGCCCACGGGAGCGTGGTGATCTCACGGTCACGCGCGTTCCAACAACAATGTCCGAACGACAGTCGAAGCATCAGCTGACTCGCAGGGGAAGCGCGGCAAGGCCGTTGCTGGGATAGGCCGCGCGATGGGGCGCGTCGCCGGCGAATTCAAAGCGCTTCGACCGCGCGAGCAGCTCCTCGAGCGCAACGCGCATTTCGAGCCTGGCCAAGGACGCTCCCTGGCAAAGATGGATGCCTTGGCCCCAGACCAAGCTGGCATCTGTGCGCCGCTCGATCTTGACGACATTTGGATCATCGAACGTGCGCGGGTCGCGATTGGCGGCAATCCACATCAGCGTCAGCTTCTCTCCTTTTGGAATGGTCCGGTCCCCAATCTCGACTTCCCGCGTCGTGGTGCGCGGGTTGGCGACGAGCGGACTATCCGCCCGCAGGATCTCCTCGATTGCTGCGGGAATGAGCGACGGATCACTCCGCAGCAGATCCTGCAGTTCGGGTTCCTGGGCAAGATTCAGGACCAGGATGCCCAATCCGGCCGCGACGGTGCCATGTCCGGCCGTCCAGTTACGCAGGACGCTCACGATCTGATCATCGTCTAACCGCACTCCGTCGACCTCGGTCCTCAACAGCGCGTCTGTGGCGTCGGCCACATCGTTCGGTGAAGCACGGTGCAACGCCAGGTTGGCTTTGACGTGTTCCGAGAAGAGACTCGCCAGAGCCTTGCCGGCACCCGGGACACTATTGAGGGCCGCCAGCTGGCTGTCATGCGTCCAACCGCCGAGACATTCCCACTGCTGCTCGGGCCAGCCGAGCACGGCGCACAGCGTCTTGAATGCAAAGGGCATGGCAAAGGCATCGATGAACTCCACCTCTCCACCGGATCGCATCGGTGCAAGGAGGTTCACCGCGATCTCGCGGGCGCGTGGCTCGAGCCTCGCCATCTGCTCCGGATTGAAATTGGGAGTGAGCGCTTCACGGTATCGGCCGTGGACCGGGGGATCCATCCCGTTCGGGATAGCCACGAACCGCGATGCATTACTGTACGTCTCCGGATCGGCCAGAACGGCACCGATATCCTCATGGCGGAATAGCGACCAGCCCATGAATTCGCTGTGCGCCACCGGACAGCGCTCGCGCATCTCGTCGTAGGCCCGGCGTTGATCCTCCAGGATCGATGTATCCCGCGGATTCCAGTCATCCTGCTGCTCTTCGTTCATTTTGCATCTCCACTATTCAAGGTTGATTCCTGCCTACGCATACCGGCGTGACGAGCCGACGCCTGTGTGCCGCTGAGGGACGGCTGGGTGCTGCCATTGCAACGGTATCCTTGCATGTCGCTCTCTTCCTCCAACTAACGGAATAACGCGCTGTTTTCCTGGATGACGACAGCCTCGTTATGTTCTTCGTCCTTTGCGCCATAGACGAGCGTCACGTCGCCCTTGTCCAGTTCCTGTTTCAAGTGCCGGATTGGCTCACTATTGTTTTTAAGTTCAGCGAGATAACGTTCCTTGAACGCTTCCCACTTATCCGGATCGTGGCCAAACCATTTCCGGAGCGCCGTGCTGGGGGCAATGTCCTTGAGCCACAGATCAACGCTTGCTTTTTCCTTTGTCAAACCGCGCGGCCAGAGCCTGTCCACGAGAATGCGCCGACCGTCATGCTTGTCCGGCTGTTCATATACCCTTTTGATCCTGATTTTCATGGCGTGAAAAACCGGTGTGGCCGCAATTGCATAGCCTGAAATGAACCGGACTTTGACGGAATCACGCGCGCCTCAACAAAATCGTGACGAGAAGGGAAGAATCCTCTAACGCCTTGACTGCGTGGGGTTCTGCGTCAGCAAGATAGACCATGTTTCCCGGAAGGAGTATCTGTGTTCGTCCGTGAGCCTCGAGTTCCACTTCTCCTTCCAGGCATTGAATTGTGATTGCGCCAGACGCCTTGTGATCTGGGGCTGTCTTTCCGGCCACCAGCACGAACCGGAAGACTTCGAGGTGATCTGCCCTGACCAGGGTGCTTGAACTCGTTTGACGCAGCGCCGCGCCAAGTGGGCGAACGTCTATCAATTCACCGGAGGCTGCGTGGGTGATGGCCATGAAAGCTCCTTGCTGTATCAAAAGAACGGGAGGGTTCACATACAGCTGTCAACCGATGTTTACTATAGGATGACATCAAGCACTTCAACTACGTGCGAACTGACAAGCATGATCTGGAGACACGCTCGATGCCCCTGTAACCATCATGTTTTTTCGACTGTTCAATCTGCTGAATGGACGCTCAGCAAACAGGCCATGGCCAGCCGCAAGGGCTCGGGTCCAGACATCGTGAATCGAGGCTGCGAAAATCTCAGAGTTTCGGGATATGTAGTGTTCGGCTGATCATCAACGAGCCGGAAACCGCGAACATCAAGACGAGCGGGTGGAGTTGCCATGGGCCGATGAGGATCATCCCAAACCAGAGCTTGTCGCCGAGGGCACCGTAACCGGTGGCGATGGCGATGACAATGACGAGCAACAGGGAACTGGGGATCGGCGTACCCTCGAAATACTTCACTTTGTCGCTGCCTTGCGCCAGGGTCTCGGCGGTGATGTTGTAGCGGGCAAGGCGGCTCACACCGCATACCACGAAGTAGATCAGAATCACGCGATCCCAGAGGCCGTCCATGCCGACGCCATAGGCGATGGCCGCCGGCGCAACGCCAAAAGAGATCACATCTGCCAGGGAATCCAACTCTCGCCCCAGCAACGAGGCTTTCTGACGCCAACGCGCGACGCGGCCATCGAAAATATCGAATACGAATGCCAGTGCAACCAGCGCGCACGCAAAAAACAGATGTAGCACATCCGGGGTCTGCAAATAGCTCATCACGGCGAAAAGCGCACCGACACCGCAGGCGGCATTTCTCAACGTAAACCAGTCCGCGAGATGGAAGCTGCGGATCATCGAGAGATGCTTACCTTGCGTCATGATGCGGGATCCTGATTGTCGCGCGTGTCGCGCAGGAGGAAGCTGGTCTGCCAGTCGCGACCATGGATCGATGGGATCGTCGATCTTCCCCAACCCACCATCGCTCGCAAGAATTCGATAGCGCGTATTCAAGCTTTGTCGCGATCATCTCTCTGTATCTCCTGCTCTGCCTGCAGCCAGTCCTGTTTCTCGTGGCCCTTCTGGTGGCCATGCTGCTCATACAGGTCATAGGCTCGCTTGGCGATCTTTTGTCGAGGGTCGCCGCCTTTCTTGCCTACCGGCATCGCCGCAGAGGTATCGGAACCCCGGGATATGCGGAGTAGGCGAGCATTGATGGCGACAATCACGGTGCTCGCGGCCATCAGCGCCGCGCCCAGTGCGGGGGAGAGCAGCACGCCCCAGGCGTACATTGCGCCGGCTGCCAGCGGGATGGCGAACGCGTTATTGAACCTTCATTCCGAAATGCCACTGGTTGCCCTTTTGGGTCTGGTGCATCTCGGGATCGCGTTCACCGGTCCGATTCTTGGTCGAGGGCGGCGCGGCAACCTGACCATGTTCATCCTCATGGTCTAACATGAATCTGAAGTCTGCGGCATTGAGTTCTAAGATTTTGGTCATATTGAGTACCGCTGCCCCATAAATATTAATGAGATTGATTGTTATTAATATTTATGGGGCTTGTCAACGGTGCCTCAAGATTGAATTGCTTAGCTATTTCGTACACGAAAGACTTGTGTTCGTATTTTAGAGACCTGAGGAGACCTGAGCCCATGATCGCTAGCAACCCCTTCGCCGAACTCGCCGTCGTCATACCCCCGACTGCCATGCAGGCATACGTCGTGCTGATGATCCTTCTGGTGGTGGCCGGGACGATACTCGACATGCTTCACAAGAAAAGCGCCCAGTACTTTTTCGAGAATGCCAGGAAGGCCAAAAAGAACGCGACGCGCACGCTGGGTGCGGGTGAAAAAAGCGCCCTGGCCTTGAAGACCGTCGCCAATGAGGTGCTGACCTCGGGCGAATTCGCCAATCCGAAGCGCCGCATTTCGCACCTCTTCACCATGTACGGCTTCATCATTTTTGTCGTCACCACGGCGATACTGATCTTTGCCTATCCGACCCTGAATGATCCGGCACCGGCCATCCTGCCGCTGCTTTGGCACTTGGGCGCGGCCATGCTGTGCCTGGGGGGTTACTGGTTCTGGTTCAGCATCCGTGTCGACGTCGCCTCCGAGGGCGTCAAGTGGTATCAGCTGAACGGACGCGGCGATCTGTTCATCATCGGCCTGCTGGGCATGGCCACCTTCGCGCTGCTCTGGTCTTTCACCAGGGGAGCCGACACGCTGAGCATGCTGTTCTTCGTATTGTTCGTCGCCTTCAGCACGCTGCTCTTCGGCTCGGTGTACTGGTCCAAATTCGCGCATATGTTCTTCAAGCCTGCGGCCGCTTTCCAGAAGCGCGTCATCAAGGCGGATGGTTCGAGAGAAAACATGCCCGCAATCTACGATTTGTCGGATCCTGAAGTGCAGTCGAGGTTTCCGGACATCCCGACCTACATGGGCGCCAACCCGCCCAACATGGGGCTGGGCATCAAGCGTGAAGCGCCCAACCATTTTTAATAGCTCCATCAATTAATAACCCCAGCAATCCAGCAGAATCGAGAGGACCCACATGCCTACCTTTGTGTACATGACGCGTTGCGATGGCTGCGGACACTGCGTTGACATCTGTCCGTCAGACATCATGCACATCGATAAAGTCACACGGCGCGCTTACAACATCGAGCCGAACATGTGCTGGGAGTGCTACTCGTGCGTCAAGGCCTGCCCGCATGATGCGATCGATGTGCGCGGTTACGCCGACTTCGCCCCGCTGGGCCATTCGGTGCGCGTCCGCCGCGACGAGGAAAAAGGCGTCATTGCCTGGCGCATCAAGTTCCGCAACGGCGAAAAAGACATGGAGCTGCTGGCGCCGATCACGACCAAACCCTGGGGTAAACACATTCCGCAACTCTCCGATGTCCCCGCGCCCAGCCAGGCGATGCGTGATAGCCAGTTGCTGTTCAACGAGCCCAAATACATTCGCTTGGACGAAGGCGAGCTGCATACGCTGGAATCGAACGGTCTCGTGATGAAAGAAGGGGTGTACTACTAATGGCTTACAACACTATTGTCGAAGACAACATCGACGTCCTCGTCGTAGGCGCAGGCTTGGGCGGCACGGGTGCTGCGTGGGAAGCCCGCTACTGGGGGCAGGACAAGAAGATCGTCATCGCCGAAAAGGCCAACATGGACCGTTCGGGTGCGGTGGCGCAGGGCCTCTACGCGATCAACTGTTACATGGGCACGCGTTGGGGCGAGAACCAGCCTGAAGATCACGTCCGCTACGCGCGGATGGACCTGATGGGGATGGTGCGCGAAGACCTGCTGTTCGATATGGCGCGTCACGTCGACTCCGCCGTTCACCAGTTCGAAGAGTGGGGCCTGCCGATCATGCGCAACCCCAAGACCGGCACCTATCAGCGCGAAGGGCGTTGGCAGATCATGATTCACGGCGAATCCTACAAGCCGATCGTCGCCGAGGCCGCCAAGAAATCCGCCGACAAGGTCTTCAACCGGGTCTGCATCACCCATCTGCTGATGGATGACGCCAAGGAGAATCGCGTGGCGGGTGCGGTCGGCTTTAACGTCCGCACCGGTGATTACCACGTCTTCAAGTCCAAGACGGTGATTGTCGGCGCGGGCGGCGCCTCCAACATCTTCAAGCCGCGCTCAGTGGGTGAGGGTGCGGGTCGCGTCTGGTATGCGCCGTGGTCGTCGGGCTCGGCCTATGGCCTGATGATCCAGGCGGGCGCGAAAATGACCCAGATGGAAAACCGTATCGTACTGGCGCGATTCAAGGACGGTTACGGTCCGGTGGGGGCCTACTTCCTGCACCTCAAGACCTACACGCAGAACTGCAATGGTGAAGAGTACGAGTCGAAGTGGTTCCCGGCGCTGGCTGAAATGGTCGGCAAGGAATATCTGGATACCGAAGGTCAGCATCTGTCCCACAAACCGATTCCGACCTGTCTGCGCAACCACGCATTCATCTCCGAGGTGAACGCCGGTCGCGGTCCTATCCATATGGTGACGATGGAGGCCTTCCAGGATCCGCACCTTGAGGAGATCGGCTGGCATAACTTCCTCGGCATGACCGTGGGTCAGGCCGTGCTGTGGGCGGCAACGGATGTAAATCCGAAGTATGAAAACCCGGAACTGACCACCTCCGAGCCGTATGTGATGGGCTCGCATGCGACCGGTTGCGGCGCCTGGTGTTCAGGCCCGGAAGACATTTCCCCTCCGGAGTACTACTGGGGCTACAACCGCATGACCACGGTCGAAGGTCTGTTCGGCGCGGGCGATGCCGTCGGCGGTACGCCGCACGCGTTCTCGTCCGGCTCGTTTACCGAAGGCCGTCTGGCGGCCAAGGCGGCGTGCAAGTACATCGACGACGGCAAGGCTGAGGGCATCCGGGTGTCCGATGAGCAGATCCACCGCCGTGGCGAAGAAATCTTCAAGCCGATGGAGCACTACAGGGTCAACCGCAACGAAACCACCGCGGGTAGCGTCAACCCGCACTACATCAACCCCAGACAGGGCCTGGACCGTCTGCAGAAATTGATGGACGAGTACTGCGCAGGGGCGACGGTCAACTACATGACCAACGACAAACTGCTGCAGATCGGCCTGAAAAAACTCAAGATCATGGAAGAAGACCTCGAGAAGATCGCCGCCGAGGACATCCATGAACTGCTGCGCGCCTGGGAACTGAAGCATCGCCACCTCACCTCCGAGGCGGTCATGCAACACACCCTGTTCCGCAAGGAAACCCGCTGGCCGGGTTACTACTACCGGGGGGATGCGATGAAGCTCGACGATGCAAACTGGCACGTCCTCACCGTATCGCGCCGCGATCCCAAGACCGGCGAATACACCATGGAAAAGGCCCCGTGCTACCACCTGGTCGGCAAGGACGAGTAAACCGCAGCCCCGGCGACGCGCCTGATGGCCGCTGCCGGGCTCCCTAAAGTCCCGCACGTTTCTTGCGCAGTTTTTTTCAGCGACCCTATCAGGAATTACTCATGAGCAGTTCTGTCGTTCAGGCCACACCCAAGACCTCCGTGAACATCATCGACCACACCGACGAGGCGATTCTGGCGCTCGCCCACCCCATGTGGCGCGACCTGATCAAATACTCCAACCAGGGGCAATACGGCAAATTCATCCGCAAGTTTTCCTACGACCTGCTGCTCGGCCTCAATGAAATCGAAGTCGGCAAACAGTTCGCCAACAGCGAACTGACCCGAAGCCTGCGCGAAGATTGGGATTACCTTGGCATCATCCGTAGAGGGCAGCATGTCACGGTGCTGTACCGGGTCCAAAGCACGAAGAGGGAAGGTGAATGGCTCGGTCGGCTGGTGCTTGGCTATGAACAAGGCGAGGTGCGTATCTTTGCCGCCTCCATTTTCTGAAACGTCGGGATACCCATGAAAGCCATCATCGAAGCCAACAAATATGTCGAACTGACCTACAAGGTCATCGACCAGAAAACACGCCAGGTGCTGACGCTGGTCGAGTTTCCTCTGGGCTATGTTCATGGCGTCAATGAGATATTGTCACCCCGGGTCATGGACGCGCTGGAAGGCAAATCCGAGAGCGATATCATCGAGGTACACATAGACTGCAACGACATCTATGGCCCCCGGGATGAAGCACTGGTGATTATCGAAGCCATCGCGAACGTTCCCGAGACATACCGTGAAGTCGGCACCGCCATCCTGATGGAAAACGACAAGGGTCAAACCAAGAGTTTTCTGGTGACCCGAGTGGACAAAAAAACGGTGACGATTGACGGCAATAACCCGCTGTGCGGCCGGGAAGTGATTTTCAAGCTTGAGATCCTGATGGTGCGCGATGCCACGGATGCGGAAATCCAGTACGGCGGCAAGGTGGAAGCGGCCCCTGACCTAAACAACTGTCGCGCCGTTCCCATTTAAATGGTGTGAAAACTGGTTCCGCAACATGAAGTGCAGCGAGCCTGGAACCCAAGCCCGGTATGCCAGGGCTTAACGACATCGCTCGATCTGTTAGCGCGTTGGGGCGCCTGATGTCGGTGTTTCCAAGCCCCCATTTTCAAATGAGACGAGGTAAGACATGAGCGAACCCACCAAAATCAAGCGTCCAGTCCCGGAAGGCAAATCACGCTTTGTGACAACCCGGCAAAAAGCGCCGACCGAGAATGGTTACGTCGGGTACGACACCATCTGGGAACCGTTCCATAAAGTGGTCAAATACACCACGCCCAAGAAGCCGTAAATCCAACGGCCACGCGAATCTGACCGGTCGCGCGGCCATGTCTTACATCAGCAAGACCTTCCGGACTCGATGGTTCGCTTGCGCGTCGTATGTTTTCTATGAGCAAGGCGCAAGAACTAATCGTAAGTGAGCGCATTGCCCCCTCTGGAAAACTACCACGGAAGCTGTCCAGCATTGCGCGTGGTCTTGTTGAACAGCTCCTGCCGTACTTCACCACCCAAGGCCACCCTCACTGCGCAGGCAGCAGCGATTGACGCAATCTTTCCGGAACCGGCAAGGCGCGGGGCGCTAAATCTGGGTGAGTACCTGAGTGCATCAGAGACATACTTTCGGCTTGCTCTTAAGGCACAGTCACAGTGTCGTGCAACCCTGGAAGCTTTGGCCGAAATCAAGAATACCCATCCTGTTGCTTTTGTGCAGCAAGCCAACATTGCTCACGGGCCGCAGCAAGTTAACTACGGGGCAGTGCCCCCGCACGGGAAAAGGTCATTTAATAATCAAACGAACTATCATCTGGAGGTGCGAATGAGTTACCACCGGACACCGAAGCATCGACGCTTGCAGGCCGAGTTGATTCAGAAATGGAAGCCCTGTTCGCAGCCACCGAGGCCGAACATCTGGCGTTGTTCCGCAGACCCAACTACCGGTCTTGAGAGCACAGCGGACGCAGGCAATCGTAAGGCCGGTGTCGCCTTTGGCCGAGGATGCGATGTTCGACTACCCAGCCATGACAGGCCGGTCGTCGGCCAAAGCTGCCGCTGAAGATTTGAGCCGACTACTTCCATTATGGATTATTTGTTACCGGACGTAGGCCAAAGCAGACGATTACCCCAAAGGCCGTAGCCAAAAAACGGGGCAGCAGCCCAATCCACCGAATCACGCTTCAGAATCACGCTTCACAACTACGGCGTCCGCCGCAGTAGTGCGCCGAAATTCCTCGCGTAAGGCGATCACCTCCTCCAGGAGGACGGCCAGTTGTTTGGCACCCGCAAGCTCGGCTTCGTCATTCTCCGCGTCGCGGCCGATGAAGAAGGTTGCGAGCGTCGCCGTCACGTAGCCGAAGACGGCAAAAGCATACAGCGCCAGGAAGACGCACAGCACGCGCCCCTCGACCGTCTGCGGCCAGTACTGCGAGCCCATCGTGGTAAGGATCATCGCGGTCCACCACAGCGCTTCACCGTAGCTCTTCATGCCGCCGGGAGCCTCGTTCTCGAAGGCGTACATTCCGGCCGCGCCGGTGAGCGTGACCAGTACCGTGAGGGTGATAACGTAGCCGAAGCCCCGCCGACTCAGGCTCGCGCCGAGCGCACGCATGCCGCGGTTCAGCGAGCTGACGACGCGGAACAAACGCATACTCCGCCCCACGTGGGCCAGCCGGAGCAGCCGAAACACCCGAAAGACGCGGAAGAGGCGCAGCGCCGGTATCAGTAGCGACGTGGCGGTCAGCCAATTGCGCTTTAGGTAAGCGACCTTGTGCGGAGCCAGGACGAATTCCATTGCGAAATCGAGAATGAAGATGGCCCAAATGATCGTGCCAATGATCTCGAACAACAGGCTCTCGCCCCAGATCAACTCCACAACCAACAGCGCCAACCATACGAAGGCGAGGGCCAGCATTGGCGTTTCCAGCGAGTCCTCCAGGCGCCGGAGGAGCTCGTATCGCTCGTTTTTTAGCACCTCATCGATCGGGGCTGCCTCATCTTGCTTCTCGCTGGCTCTCACGTCGCTCATCGGGTCTCCTCGCTCCCGAACCGCCGGAAGCCCTGCTGCCTAACGCTCAAACTGTGCGGCACGTTCCCTGCGTCCGCACCAGTGAATGGTTCGGCAAATTTGCCAGCGGAATGCTGGCTTCGTACGTGCATTTCAGAGGCTGGAATCTGGCGCCTCGCTCAACAATCGGTTCGCTGATTGGAAGCGTTTTTCCACCTCCAGGCGGTCCTCGTCTTCCGGCAACCCGCCACCTGCACCGCGGGCGATCATCCTGGCGTGCCGTAACAGCGCAACTCGGTCCTCTGATCGATGCACGGACCCCGCGACCACGGCAATCGTTTCCAGCAGACGGATGGTCACCGCGGTGCTGGAACGGCCATATTCCCGGATCTGGTTGAACGCCGCATCCGTGACGTCCGGGAACGTGAAGACAGGCGACATGACCCGAAGCTGATCCTGCGTGTCATATCGATAAGGCGACGGCATATCTTGTTGAGCCAGGCGGCACAGTGCCGACCCCAGGCGGTCCACACACGTTATCGCCGTGAACGGGTCATTCACCCCGGGGGAGAGCGCTCGTACCGCGATTTCGACAAGCTGGTTGACCGCGAACTCAATGTCCTGCCCGGACGTACGCTGGTTACCCAGGGCGAACGCGGAATTGATGCGGTCCATCAGTTGATCGGTAACCCGGTTTCCTGGCCAGACCAGCGCCAGCGGGCGCGTGGCAACGACATAGTGGCCGGGTCGTCGCTCCACTCGAATAACGACATCCTCTTGCGTGGCCAACTCCATCAGGTCATCCCCATCGATGAACTGTAGATAGCCGTCCCCGGTAGATCCAATCGGACGCGCCTCCCGGTCGAACCTGTCGAGGAAATCTGCGTTGGGTGGCTCCTTTGGAATCCGGGGTGCACCCTGTCCGATGTTTTCCGGAAACAGCCGCTCTATTCCATCAATCAACTCCGTTCCGACCCGCGCCACGATCACGTTGGCCTGGATAGAAACAGACACATGATGGATAAAGTAGATCAATACCCCCACACTCACCACAGCGAGCAGCACACCGAGGGTCACAGACAGGTGGGGGACGAAGAGGATCTCCTCAGCGCGACGGATGGTGCGGAGGACGAGCAGGCAGTACAGGAAGGTCGCGACGAACGTACCGAGCACCAATTGGGTCATGGTGTCGCGCATAAAATTGCGAAGCAGACGGGGTCCAAGCTGTGACGAGGCAAGCGACAGGGCGACCAAAGTCATCGAGAAGACTACCCCCGCGATGGTGATCATTGAGCCGGCGATGGTCCCCAGCAAGGAACTCGCCCCCTCGGCTCCACCGGTGAAAGTCAAACCCCAGTTAAGCGTCAACCAGTCCGTCGCCGGCGTTTCCAGGGTGACGGTTGCGAAGGCCAACACCATCGCCCCGCTGGCCATGGCTGCGGGGAGAAACCAGAAACTGGAGCGAATGCGGTTTAATGTTTTGAAAACCTGTACTCTCATGACGACATTACCTCATTCATTTGTATGTCCTACTGAGCCGAACGTTCAGCATACTGTTCTCCATTACTTATTGGTTGCTGCACCCAAGCTCTTACCGAAAAGCAAGGTCATCCCACTCGAACAAATGTTGTGCGCGATTTTTCAGTAGCTCAGGCCGGAGTGATCGTCGCGTGATGGAGGAATGGTTTCTTGTGGTGTGTTGCTAGGTGCTAAAGACTTCCCCATTGGGGTGGAGCTTCTTCAAAAGTATTTTTGCGATTTCCTCCAGGACTGGTTTGAGTTCAGCGCTGATACGCGTGTCTGCGCACTCCGTGTCCCGCATTTGCCATATCTTTGCCAGTTGGGGCTTTCTGATGGCTACGGCTTTGGACACGATCTCCAGCCAGAACGGGGGGTACTCACCTTCCTGCCATTCGCCGCGTCCCCTGCCAAAATGGGCTACCGCCAGGTACCGCATCAAGGCGGATATCACGAGACCGTCCAGAAAGACATTGTCCCATCTCAGCATGGGGGTTTTTGTCCCGCGCACCACATTGACGCCTTGAGCCACCCCCGCTGCCCCAAGGGCGCCCAGGACTGCACCAACGAGCATCCCGCCGCCAAAGGTCAAGCCGCCAGAGAGAATATCGGCGCCAAGACCGCTTGCCGCCCCAGACAGAACACCGAAAATGCCTGCTGCCTTGCGAGGATCGAGGGGGGCCTCCGTGGCAGTAACGTCGCTGAGCTGCGAGCGCAATTCTTCTGCCGCACGTCCCTTGAGGTCGTGAATGGTGATCAGGAGCTCGGCGCTTTTCGTAAGGTCGTTTTCGAGACGTTCGCCCATGGCGCGTATGGCCGCTTCGGCCAGCTTCTTGTCCTCATCCCGAGAGAGCCCGACCAGTTGGCCGAGTTGGCCAAGCAGAGATTTGTTTGGAATTGCGACGCTGTCGCAAGCGGCTCGCCCGATCGGCTGTGCGAGTGCCGCCATGGCGTCACTGAATTGACGCAGGCGCCGCTGCTTCCAGCTTGCCGTCAGTCGGTCAAAGGAATCGACCCGGTCCGCCGGGAGAACGCGCCTGATCGCAGAGAAAAGCGAGAACTCCTGCACCCAGCAACGTGCAAATGCGTCCAGAGTCAGCACATCCAATACGTTGACCCATTGCTTAAGTGCGTTGCGCCACCGGATTTCGTCCTCGAGTTCCTTCCCGGCTGGCCGGGGCTTCCCCATCTGGTTGAGCAGGACGATTATTGGCTTTCCGATCCATTCGAGGACCGCGAGTTCGGGCGCCAGGTATCCTGCATCCTCCGGGAGTTCTGACGCGTTGACCAGGTAGAGGATCACATCTGCTTCGTCACGGACGTTGCGCACCGCAACCTGCGTCAGCCAAAAGGCGCGATCGGTGTGTCGATCCCAAACCGCCGACAGGAACCACCCGATCGGATTTCCATGCTGCTTGAGCCGATTCAGGAGGCGGGCGCTGTTGCCGAATCCTGGGGTATCCCATAGCAGCAATGAATCACCTTCATCCGTGTCGACAAGGGGGTAGGACGTCGCTTCGTAAGTGGTGTGGGCTTCGTCCCGAACCTCGCCCACGTCCCAGCCCAGTAGCGTCCGCGCGAGCGTGGTCTTGCCGACGTTCGTGTGGGCGATCAAGGAGAGGTTGATAGCTGGCGTGATGGTCATGACATTGCTCGGTTGTTCGCTTCTGTTAACGCAAGCGCTTCATCGATTGCCGAGTCGGCTGCTTTCAAGTCGGGATTGGTGAGGTTTACATGGACCGTAGGCAGCCGATGTGACGTGAACAAGGCGCTCCAAGCCCTGCGGCGTTTTTCCAGTCGGAGGTCGTCCCCGGGCCAGCGAGACTCGAATTCTGAACTATCAACCATGGCGATGAGGTTGTGCCCTGCCGCCAAGTGCTCCTTTAGCGCTTCCACGAAGGCGTCATGCACATCGTCTTCAGGGGTTGCCGTGAGGTTGAACACGGCAATCACCGGCTCCTTGCCCTCCCTCGTTATGCGGCTCACGACGCTTTCATCGTCTTCCCAGCGTATTGGTGCTTCGAATATCAAGGATGCGCCCCCGCCGAACGAGCGGGCCAGGATTGTCTCCAGGCCAGACCGGGCCGCCTCTGGAAGCGTGTAGCTGAACGGAACCACACGCACACGTTCCGCCTTCGCGTGGAAACCACGCAATAGAACCTGAAAATACCGGTCGTCGAGGGGTATCGGAAAATTTCTGGAGAGGCTCCTTTCCTTCCTCCATGCGTGCAATGCCAGACCCATGCGGGGTACGAGGACGATCAAAAAAACACTCGCTGCATAAAGGTGTAGCCAGATCGCGGCGTTTTCGCTCAAAGGCGCGCGTATCGATTGAATGTGTGCGGCATTGGGAACCGCAATTCCGGTCAACCATGCCCCGGGCGCCAATATGATCGCGAGCATTCCATGGACGAAGGTGGCGTCGAGGAAGGTGCTTTCCCACGTGGCCTTGTATTCAGAAACGAGGCCACGGAAGTAGAGTCCAAGGATCACGCCTAGAGCCAGCACGGCTGCGGCCGAATGCAGGATGCGTCCAACCCTGGCGCCATAGAGCGGCTTCGCCAGAATGAACCAGGCACTTGTGAGATTGGCAAGGCTGGCAATATTCACAGCGTCGCCAGTGGCGAACGCTGCCTTGGATGTCAGGAAGCCGGGCGCTGGGGTGAGGCGAACGATTCGCATCGTCAGCCTCCGCAACGGACCCTGGACTGTGCCGGAGCGATGGGTGGCGAGAAGAATGAGGTATGCGGCCAGATTCCAGCCAATCAACGCGAGTATGGGTGGGGCCAACAAGTCGACGCGATGGCTGGCCCCTATTCGGTCAACCAGGACACCCAGGATGCCTGCCGCAATGATGGCTGCCCACCCGTACCATGGCTGCCAATGCATCCCACGTGCCTGTGCCAAGAGCATTTGGTTACGGTCACCGAGGCGTTCCAAGAGCAGGCTGGCGCGCTTGGCCACGAAGTCCTCTGGAGCGGCCTTTTCTCCAACAGCGTCTGCGGCGGAGCGACTTGCCCAGGCGCGCTCGGCATCGGTCCAGATGAAGCCTTCACGGTCTTGGGTTTCGATTGCCCGAACGGCAACGACTTCCAGGGCGGAATGCTCAAGCATCATGATCCGATGGCAAGCATTGTCACGTCATCGCCATACCGGAGTGCCGACCCGATTGGTCTCATTTGTTTGTCCTCCCCCTTTGATTCTTATCTTTTTCAGTGCCCGGCACTCCTTGATTTCTGACGCGCAAGCGACTGGCGTGCTCGCAGATTATGCACCAGTTTGGCGGGCCAATCAGGCTCGCAGAGCTGGGGGTGAAGGCACTTGGATTGACTCCGGTGCGGGCCCTTGTTTACGAGTATGCTTTAGTCTACTGAAGCGGAGGCGATTCAGTCCGCTTAGTGGCTAGAAACCCCCCAGTTTTCGGCATTTTTGTTAATGGCGGATGAGAGTCGGGAGTGTGGATTCTCCATCTTGGAAGCGGCCATTCAGCTTGAAACAAAATCAACGACTGGTGTGCACCTGCGCATAGCAGACCTGACTTGCTCAGAATGCCACCGGCAGCTCCCAGGCCAAAGACCTGTCATATGGAACGGTGAACCTGATCGGCAGCTTTGGCCGATTATGCACAGTCGTTGATTATGTGAAGTTGTGGGTCGAAACGCACGCCGACGGTTGAAGGAATCGTCCTTGCTCCTCAGAATGGATGGGTTGAACATTCCCTCATGCCGGGATTCCAGGAAGGGTGAAGAGATCGGCCGCGCCAGGGGGCGGAACGAAAGCCGGGGCCGCCGAACGCCTGGGTGTCCTCGGTGCGCTCGCCACTGCGCTCCGTCGTGCTGCTGCAGCGCGAGGCCTGAGCGGGCCTACTCGACGGGTGCGGACGGTGGCGCCCGGTAGTCGATGGCCACCGTGCCGAGGCGCGTATTCAGCCCCATCACCGGTACCACCAGCAGCCACTGCCCGGGCGCGGTTTCCTCGGCGCTGATCTGCTCCGCAGTCAGATAGCGCTCGGCATGAAGGCTGCCGAAGGCGGCGCCCAGATGCCGGCGGTCGCTGGCCACGACGATCGAGCCATCCGCCTTCGCCACCGTCACGCCCTCGAAGCCATCCAGCTTCACCAGGTCGGTCACGTACTGGTCCACCAGATCCAGGTTGCTTCCCATCATTTCGCGACGGATCGCCCACGCCAGCGGTACGCCGAACTGGCTGAGCGACTGCTTCACCATGGCGGCCTGGCGGGCCTCGGCCTGCTTGTCCCATTCCGCGCGCTGGGCCGCCACGGATTCCTGCGCCTCTGTCACCGCATCCTGTGCCTGTCTCACCGCGATGCCATTGGAGACATACAGCCAGCCGATGATGACGAGGCCGATCGCGGCGACGACGATCGCCAGACGGTGACGGTGCCAGATTCCCAGCGCGCCGGCTTCCGGTTGGTTGGGGTTGATTTCAGTCATGCTTGCTTCTCCTCGGTTAATGAATGGTGTCTGTCGCGGGCACGCAGCAGCGCATAGGGAAACCGCTCGAACACCCGTGCCAGCGGCAGGCCGTGCGCCTCGCCCAGCGGCTGCATGTCGATAGTCTGTCCGGTCAGCACATTGACCCACTGCGCGTGCATCCGCTCCGGCGGCAGTTCGACCCAGGTGTCGCCCCACACGCCATCGCCGACCGGCAGGCGGCCCTCCTCGCCCATCAGACGGCCGAACAGGCGCGGCACCAGCACCACCAAGGTCTCGCCATTGGACTGGCGGGCGAAGGCGCACAGCTGTTCCGCGCGCGCGCCGTGGGCCTTGAGCGGCAGGTAGTCGCCGTCGCGGAACAGCGGCTCATATTCACGGCGCAGCGCCAGCGTCTTCCATGTCAGGTATAGCTTGATCTGCCCGTCCTGCAGCCGTTCGAGCAACTCGCCCGCGCACGCCGCCTCGCCGCGCTCGGCGCACGCGGCCCGGATCGCCTGCAGCGCCGCCTGCCGCTGCGCGTAGTCCACCGGCCGCCGGTTGTCGGGATCCACCAGGCTGAAATCCCACAGCTCGCTGCCCTGATAAAAGTCCGGCACGCCGGGCGAGGCAAGCCGGAGCAGTAATTGCCCCAGGCTGTTGAAGGCCCCCACGCACGCGACCCGCTGCGCGAACGGTACGAAGTCGCGCAAAAACAGGTTGTTCGGCTCGGGCGCCAGCAGCGCGCGAACGAAGTCGCCGGTCGCCGCCTCGTAGTCGGCGTTCGGATTGATCCACGAGCTGTTTACCTTGGCCTCGCGCACGGCCTTGGTCATGTAGGCCTCGACCCGTTCCGCAATCTGCGCCAGGCCTTCGGCGTCCGCCGCCTCGAACGGCCATATTCCGAGCAGGGTCTGGTACAGCAGGTACTCGTCGTTGCGGCTGGGCGCGCGCTCGGCGTCCAGCTTGCGGCGCTTGCTGCGGTTGAGCTTGCTCCAGCGGGACAGCGCGTGACGCCACGCGTCCGGCATTTCCGAGAGCGCGGCAAGTCGTGCCCGCACGTCCTCCGAGCGCTTGCTGTCGTGGGTGGAACCGGCCAGCATGGCGTGCGGCCAGCGGCGCGCGCGCGCCTGGTTCTCGTGGTGGAAGGCCGCCAACGACACGCCGAAGCGGTGCGGCTCGCTGCCGACCTCGTTCAGGGCCAGCAGCCGGGTGTACTGGTAGAAGGTGGTGTCCTCCACCGCCTTCGCCATCACCGGGCTGCTGTATTGCTGGAACTTCATGGCGAAGGCGCACGCCGCCTGCCGGTAGTCCTCGCTGCGGCCCTGCCCCTGGCGCGCCAGCAGGACGTCGCGAACGAAATCGAAAATGCTGGGGTCCGCCGCCCGGCTGCGCTTCTTCGCCACCCCAACCGCCCATTCCACGTAGCGGGTGTCGTCCGGTGCGGTCTCGCAGTCCGCGACGTAGGTGCGGTAGACCGGGAAGCCGGCGACGATTTCGGCCAGCGCGCCACGCAGGCTGTTGAACGTGAAGTCGCAGGTGCGGCGGTCTCCCTTGGCCAGCCGCGTCAGCTGGGTCGCCAGCACTTGCAGCTCGCCCGCCAGCGCAGTCTCCATGATCAGGTGCTTGTTGGCCCGCACCATCTCGTCGAAATCGGGATGCGCGCCGATGAAGCCCTGATAGATGCGGTTGAAATGGGCTTCGGCGGCGGCGTCGACGAACAGGCCGCCGCACGCCGCCGCGAAGTCGTAGCCGGTGGTGCCGTGAACCTGCCACGACTCCGGCAGATGCTCGTGGACGGCAAGAATTTTCTCCACCACCAGGTACAGCGGCCGCGCGTTTTCTGCGTCCGTTTCGGGCGCCGCCGCCATCGCCTGCAGGCGCGCGAAATATGCCTTCGGGTCATAGAGGCCGTCCGGATGGTCGATGCGCAGCCCGTTCACGTAGCCACGCGCCAGCAGTTCGCGCACCAGGCTGTGTGTGGCCTCGAACACCTCGGGGTTGTCCATGCGCAGCGCCGCCAGGTCGTTGATGTCGAAGAAGCGGCGATAGTTGATCTCGTCCGAGGCCACGCGCCAGAACGCCAGCCGGTAGGCCTGGGCCTGCAGCAGCTCGTGCATCAGGTCGAAACCCGCCGCGCCCAGCTCGGCGCCGTTGAATGCCGTCACGTTCTCGTCGACGAACTGCGCGATGTCGGCACTGCCCACATACAGCGAAGCCAGATGGTGCTTGTGCATTTCCTTGTCGCGGTTGCGCTCGGCCACCGATTCTGCGTCCACGCTGTCGCGCCCCGGCAGATGGCCGAAGGCCGTGAGCAGCGACTGAAATTCCAGCAGCGCCGCATCCTCGGTTCCCAGGCGCGATTGCAGGCGCGCCAGGTCGTGACCCAGGATGCGCGGGTACTCGCGCGGATCCACCGGGAAGCGGTGCTCGTAGTAGAAGACGCTGAAGGCGCCCTCCTCCGCATCGAATGCGAGCCGGAGTTCGCCGCTTTCGAGCACGGCGCCGTAGTGGTCGCCCAGCACCGGCAGCAGCACCCGCCCCGGCACCTCCCCGGCGATGGCGTACCAGTCGATGTCGAAGTAGCCGGCGAAGCGGGAGGCCGGGCCGTTCTCCAGCACGTCCAGCCACCAGCTGTTGTCGGCGCCCATGATGCCCACGTGATTGGGCACCATGTCGATGATCAGACCCATGTTGCGATGCTTCAGTCCCGCCACGAACTGCTCGAAATCCTCGGCGTCGGCGATTTCCGGGTTGAGGCTGCTGTGGTCGGTGATGTCGTAGCCGTGGCGGCTGCCAGGGCGCGCCTTGAAAATCGGCGACAGGTAGCAGTGGCTGATGCCGAGATCGTCCAGATAGGACAGCAGCACCGTCACCTGGTGCAGCTTGAAATCACGGTTCAGCTGCAGCCGGTAGGTCGCGCGCGGAATCCACAGCCGCACACCCTCCCCACTCCCGCCGCCGGCCGGGCCGGACACCTGGAGCACCGGACGTGCCTGGCGCAACGCCGGCAGAATGGCCTGCAGCCAGGGGCTGTCGTGCCACGCTTCCAGATTGAGCGGCGTCTTCAGCCGCCAGTTCGGGTAGACCGGCTCCACCGTGCCCGGCAGGTTGGGCTGCTCGCGCACGCCGAAACAGTCTTCCATCTGCAGCAGGAGCAGCTTGGACGGCGCCCGCGCCAGGTAGGTGTAGACCGCCGTCGCCAGTTCCGGCGTCATCTCGGGAAACGCCACCGGCTGCATCCCGCTGCCGGGCGGCAGCACGCCCTCGCCTTCCAGCGCCACCAGCAATTGCGCGCGGTCCTCCGAGCGGGTGACCACCTGCTGGTTGCGCACCTCGTCGTCCGGAAACAGGTGCAGGCGGTCGCGCAGGTCGATGTCCAATCCCTGCCAGAAACCCGCCAGCGTCGGCAGGTCGTGGGTGGTCACCGCGGCCACGGCGTTTTCCGGGTAGGCCTGCGGCGGCTGCAGCCGGCCGTTGTCCTGCCGCTCGAAATACAGCAGGCGGGTCGACAGCACATTCATCGGATGCAGGGCGTCGCGCACCGCGTCCGGCACCGTCCCGAGATCCTCGCCCACCACCAGGCAGCGGTTGCGCTGGCTTTCCAGCGCGAGGATGCCGAGCAGGTCCTCGAACGGATACAGCACATAGGCGCCTTCCGCGATCGGCAGCCCGCGCGCCACCCAGAACAGGCGCTGCAACCCCATCACGTGGTCGAGGCGCAGCGCGCCGGCGTCGCGCATGTTGGCGCGCAAAAGTTCGATAAACGGCGCATAGGCGGCGTCGGCCAGGCGCTGCGGAATCCACGGCGGCAGGCCCCAGTCCTGCCCCATGCGGTTGATCAGGTCGGGCGGCGCGCCGGTGCTGGCGCCGAGCGCGTAGAGTTCGCGCCGCCGCCAGGTGGCGCCGCCGCCTTCCGCCACGCCGACCGCAAGATCGAGCATTACGCCGATGCCGAGCCCGAGTTCCCACGAGCGGGTGCCGGCTGCGGCCAACTGGCCGGTCGCCTGCCACTGCAGGTATTCGAAATACTGCACCCGTTCCGCATGGGCTTCGCAGAAGGCGTCCACCTCGGGGGCGTGCGGGTCGCGATAGGCCTCGGGCCATGCCGGCCAGCCCCATACCGCGCTGTCCTGCCCATGAAAATGTTCCTGCAGCGCATCGAACAGCGCCTGTTTGCGCAGGCCCTCGCCGTGGGCCGCCTGGAATGTGCGAAAGCCCTTCGCCCGCTCGCTGTCGCGCTCGATGTGCTCGCTGCGGAAATGTTCATACAGGTATTCGAGAATCTGTTTTTTGACCTCCATTACGCCGCGGTAATCGACCTGCGCAATAGCGCGCAATGCGCGCAGCCGCGCCTGGAACTGCGGGGCGTGCACCATCGCGCGGGCCTCCTTGCACCCGGCGAAATCGGCGATGGCCTCGACGTCGAGGTACAGCGTGTTGAAGAACGAGCGGCTGGAAGGACTGTAGGGGCTGGCGTGCTCGGGGGCGTCCGGGAACAGGGCGTGCAGCGGATTGAGCAGCACGGTGCCGGCCCCGACCGCGGCGCAGTATTCGATCAAGTTGCGCAGGTCGCCGAAGTCGCCGATGCCCCAGTTGCGTTCGGAGCGGATGCCGTAGAGCTGGGCCGCGAAGCCCCACGCGCGCCCCTCGCCCTGGATGGCCGGCGGCGCATAGCAGGCGGCGGGGGCGACGATGAACGACATCTCGGCTGTCTCGCCCTGACCGTCGGTGCGTTCGAGGAGGAAGCGGTGATAACCCGGCTCCACCGCCATGTCCAGCGGCAGCACCCGCCGCACGAAAGCCTGGCCGTCGAGGTCGCAGTGTCCGACCGCCTCCAGATCCGCCGGTACGCATTCGCCGCGGTCTTCGGCGCCCGACTCGCGCCGCAGGCGCCAGCGAAACGCCTGCCCCTCTTCGGCTAGCGGCAGCGTGATGGCGATGCGATGCGGCAGCGCCGGTTCGCGCACCACCATCACCGGCGGCAGCGACCGCGCCCATTCGCGCCGGTCCAGTGCCCGCAGGGACGCGGCCGCCTCGTCGTCACTGTTCGCCGGTAGCCCCATGGCCTCGATCAGGGCGCGCCTGGTCGCGTCGGGCGTGTGATGGTATCCGTCCCAGATGTCGTGGTAGCCGGGCAGTACCCCGCAGCGCTCGCACAGCTGGTCGAGCAGCATGCTCATGGCGATTCCTCCAGCGTCCACAGCACCGACCATGGCCCCAGCACGCCCTGCCCCGCCGCCTCCAGGGCGAACAGCATTTCCCCGGGCGGCGCGGCGGCATCGACCGGCTTGCCGGACAGGTTCGCCAGCAGCCGCAGCGTCGAGCCGTCGCCGAGGCGCCAGCGCACCCGCAGCCCGGCGGGGGCGAACGTCTCGAACGCGCCGGCATGACCGGCCATGCCACGCAGCCGCGGCACGACGGTTTCCCGGCGCAGCCGCAGCAGTTCGCGGTAATAGGCCAGCGAGTCCGCCCGTTCCGGGTCGCCGAGCGAATCCCAGTCGAGCTTCGAGGCGGCAAAAGTTGCGGGCTCGTTGGGGTCGGGAATCGCCGCCTGCGTTGCCGCGTCGGCGAAGCGCGCGAACTTGCGAAACTCGCGCCGACGCCCTTCGGTCACCGCCTCGCGCAACTCGCCGCCGAAGTCGCAGAAAAACAGGAAAGGCGTCGCCGCGCCGAACTCCTCACCCATGAACAGCATCGGGATGGCTGGCGCCAGCAGATAGACCGCAGCCGCCGCGCGCACCGCCGCCGCCGGCGCGAGCTGGCCGATGCGCTCGCCGAACGCGCGGTTGCCCACCTGGTCGTGGTTCTGCAAAAAGCTCACGAAGGCCTGCGGCGGCAGCTGCGCGCTCGGCTCGCCGCGCGCCGTGTGATCGCGATAGGCAGACGGCTCACCCTGGTAGGCGAAGCCTTCGGCAAGGCAGCGCCCGAGATGGCGCGCGGGCGTATCGGCATAGTCCGCGTAATAGCCGTCGGTCTCGCCGGTGGCGAGGACGTGCAGCGCGTGGTGGATGTCGTCGTTCCATTGCGCGGCGTAGCGGTGCGCGCCAAGATAGTGCGCTTCGTTGGCGTCGTTCTCCAGCACCAGGTGCACCCGGCGTTCGGGGTCGAGCGCTTCGTGCACGCGCGTCGCCAGTTCGGTCAGGATGTGCGGCGCGCAGTCGTCGATGATCGCGTGCACCGCATCCAGGCGCAGGCCGTCGAAGTGGTATTCCGTGAGCCAGTACAGCGCGTTGTGTATGAAGAACTCGCGCACCGGGCTGCTGTCCGCGCCATCGAAGTTGATCGCCGCGCCCCACAGGGTGTGGTGGCGCTCGGTGAAGAAGCTTCCCGCATAGACGTGGAGGTAGTTGCCCTCCGGCCCGAAGTGGTTGTACACCACGTCGAGCAGCACCATCAGACCTTTTGCGTGCGCCGCATCGATGAGCGCCTTGAGATCCTCCGGCCGGCCGTAGTGGCTGTCCGGCGCGAACAGCAGCGCGCCGTCGTAGCCCCAGTTGCGCGCCCCCGGAAAATCCGCCACCGGCATCAGCTCGATCGCGGTGACGCCCAGTTCGACCAGATAGTCCAGCCGCTCGATCACGCCAGCGAAGGTCCCTTCGGGCGAGAAGGTGCCGACGTGCAGTTCGTACACCACCGCCTCTTCCCACGGCCGCCCGCACCATGCTTCATCCTGCCAGTCGAAGGCCGCGGGGTCGACCACTTCGCTGGCGCCGTGCACGTCGTCCGGGTTGCTGCGCGAGGCCGGATCCGGCACCCGCAGGCCGTCGCCGACCTCAAACTGGTAGCGCGTCCCGACCCCGGCATCGGGCACGTCCGACTCGAACCAGCCGTCGCCGCAGGCAGTCATCGACAGCACTGGTTCGTGCGGCACGTCGGCGATGCACAGGCCTACTCGCTCGCAGCCGGGCGCCCACAGGCGGAATTGCACACCGTCCGGCGTGATCCGCGTTCCGAATGGCATGTCGTGGCGTCGTGTCGTCAAGTCCATGCTCCCTTCAGCGCTGCGCCACCTGGGTCAGGCGCCGCATGGCGGCGCCGACGCCGGCCGAATGACGAGCGAGTGCGTCGTTGACCTGCAGGATCGCCTTTTCCGCGAGGAACAGCGTTATCAACGCCTCGGCGGTCGCAGGCTCGGCCGGATAGGACGGATGCCCGGCCATCGCCTTGCGATAACTCTGGAAGAACGCCCGGCGCGCCGCCCGTTCCCAGTCGTCGACATGGTGCTGCAGCGCCGCCCCCACCTCCGGAGAATCGCTGGCCACCTCACCCAGCGCGGCGGCTCCGGCCTCGCCCAGGGAGAGCAGCATGCCCGCCACATCCTGCAGAGGCGTGTGCTTGCGGCGCCGTTCGGCCCAGCTGCGTCCCGGCGCCCCGCCATAGTTGGTGATCAGAAAATCATTGTTCACCAGCCAGGCCTGGCCGAGGTGGTAGTTGCCGTGGCAGCGCGTCTTCATCGCCTCCAGCCGCATGCTGGCCGGCCGCACGATGCGCCGGTAGAGCTTCGGCCTCGCCGCTTGCAAACCGAGGCCAATGGATTGCGCCGCGTCCGGCAACCGCGGCAATGCCTGGTCCAGGCGTTCGTACATCGCCTCCATCTCGTGCCGCACCGTCTTGACCCAGTCGGCGATGTCCCCTGCGCCGACGGGCTCGCTGCCGAAGGCGCCCGCCTTGTCGGGCAGGGCCAGCGCCTGGTGGAATTGCGCCGTGCGCTGGCCGAGCGTCTTCATCAGCGCCAGGTAGGCACTGTGACGGACATCCGGCGGTTGCTCGGGCCTGCTGCGGTGCGCATCCAGATGACGCTCCAGATAATCCAGCGTATACGCCCAGGCGTTGCCCTGGTTTTCCATATAGCGCTCCAGGATCGACACGGTCGAGCATTTCCCCTGCGCGTCCGTATATTCCGCGGTGCCGGCCAGTTGGGGAACATGGGGAAAATGCGCCGTTTCGGTCAGGAAACGCGACATTTCAAGTTCCGGATGCATGCCTTCCAGCAGCCAGCGAAACCCCTTCAGCACCAGCTTGTTGCCGAAATTCACCCGCAGGCGTCCATGCTCGGAGACGCTGCGAACAATGTCTGCCGCCTCCGGGCAGGAAAATCCCGCTAAAGCGCCGGTCGTATTGAATTCAAGTTTTCCATCGTCAAGGTCGAGCGTCTCGCCGCGTTCCATCGCCGACACCACGGCGCAGCAGAAGCGATCGTCCCAGAAGGCGTCGAACAGCACGCCGATGCGCGCGCGACGCCGCACCTTGGCCAGGGTGGCGTGCAGCAGCGCAGCGACACGGCCTTCGTCATCGTCCTCCCAGGCCAGCGCCAGCGGAATGGCGTAGCGATGGGTTTCGCCGCCGGCAAGCGCGACCGAGACCGTCGCCAGCAGCCAGCTGAACGACGCCACGGACCACTCGCGCGTCATGTCGAACGCGTATTTCTCGACCGCCGCGTCGCGATCCGCGAACCATGGCTGTGCCTGCAAATAGCGCGGGATGATCTGGCGCTCGAGTTGCTCGCGTGCGCGCCGCGCCATCAACTGGTTCACCCCCTCGCCGTCTTCCGCGCGCGCGAACAGCGTGCGCCAGCCGCTGTCCACCAGCACCAGCACCGGCAGGTCCGGCGGCACCGGACGCTCCTCGTGCCAGGGCGGCGCCTCGACGTCGGTCGCCAGGCGGAAGGAATAGAAGCCATGCCCGCTGAGGGTGAGCAGATAGGGCAGATCGCCGATCGGCGGGAAGCGGCTGCGGCCCATCAGTTCCACCGGCACCCGCTGTCTGAAGGCGGACAGGTCCAGTTCCACTGCCTGCGGCGCGCGCGACAGGTTGGCCACGCAGAGGATCGTCTCGTCCTCGTGCTCGCGCAGGTAGGCGAGGATCTTGCGGTTGCCGGGCCGCAAAAAGCGCAGGCTGCCGCGGCCGAAGGCCCGGTGCGCGCGGCGCATGGCGATCAGGCGCCGGGTCCAGTTGAGCAGCGAGGACGGGTTGCGATGCTGCGCTTCGACGTTGACCGCACCGAAGCCGTAGACCGGATCGTCGATCGGCGGCAGGAAAAGCCGCGCCGGATCGGCGGTGGAAAACCCGCCGTTGGCGCCGCCGTCCCATTGCATCGGCGTGCGCACGCCGTTGCGGTCGCCAAGCCGGATGTTGTCGCCCATGCCGATCTCGTCGCCGTAGTAGAGGATCGGCGAGCCCGGCATGGTCATCAGCAACAGGTTCATCAGTTCAATGCGATGGCGGTCGTTGTCCAGCAGCGGCGCCAGCCGGCGACGGATGCCGAGGTTGAGGCGCGCCTGCGGGTCGCTCGCGTAGGTCTGGTAGAGATAGTCGCGCTCGCGGTCGGTCACCATTTCCAGCGTCAGTTCGTCGTGGTTGCGCAGGAACACCGCCCACTGGCAACTGTCCGGAATGTCCGGCGTCTGTTCCATGATCTCGACGATCGGGTGGCGGTCCTCCTGCGCGATCGCCATGTACATGCGCGGCATCAGCGGGAAGTGATAGGCCATATGGCACTCGTCGCCATCGCCGAAATACTCGCGCACATCCTCCGGCCACTGGTTCGCCTCCGCCAGGAACATGCGGTTCGTGTAGTGGCGGTCGAGTTCGGCGCGCATCTGCCGGATCACCGCGTGCGTCTCCGGCAGGTTCTCGTTGTGGGTGCCCTCGCGCTCGCACAGGTAGGGCACCGCGTCCAGCCGCATGCCGTCGACGCCGGCGTCGAACCAGAAACACATCGCCTTCATCAGCGCCTTGAACACATGCGGATGGGCGAAGTTGAGGTCGGGCTGGTGCGAAAAGAAGCGATGCCAGTAATACGCCTGCGCGGTCTCGTCCCAGGTCCAGTTGGATTTTTCGGTATCGGTGAAAATAATGCGCGTGTCGGCGTACTTCGTGTCGCTGTCGCTCCACACGTAGTAGTCGCGCTTGGCCGATCCGGCCGGCGCGCGACGCGCCGCCTGGAACCAGGGATGCCGGTCCGAAGTGTGGTTGATCACCAGTTCGGTGATCACGCGCAGGCCGCGGCGGTGGGCTTCGTCGATGAAGGTCCGGAAATCCGCCATCTCGCCGAAGTCCGGATGGACGTTGTGATAGTCGGAAATGTCATAGCCGTCGTCGCGTCCCGGCGACGGATAGAACGGCAGCAGCCACAGCGTGTTCACCCCCAGTTCCTGCAGGTAATCGAGCCTGGCGATCAGCCCGGGGAAATCGCCCACGCCGTCGCCGTTGCCGTCGAAAAATGCCTTGACGTGCAGCTCGTAGATGATCGCGTCCTTGTACCAGAGCGGGTCTTCTTCCATGGGCCCTTTTTGTTCCGCGTTGAAGTGCCGGGCATGTATGCCTGCTGCCAGGCGAGTGATGAATACTAACTAAGGATAGATGCTAATGCGCAACATGAAGCCGGCGGGCACCGCGTCGCACCATTGGTCACGGTCGCCGCCGGCAAGTGGTAGAAGCGGATATCGATCCCACGCTGGGGAAGCGTCCGGCGTATTGGGTGAGCCTTTTCCCGGCGGCAAGCCCCTGCGGATGGAACAGCCCTGGTCCAGGCGAAGGGCACGCACGAGCCGCCCATACGTTCGACTATATTGGTCAATGACCTGCTGCACTGCGCGGCAGTGGCCACGAGGAGGACACCATGTCAGTCGCCAAAATCATCGAAATCAGTTCCGATTCCACCAGCAGCTTCGAAGACGCCATTCGTCAGGGCATTGAGACCGGCGCCAAAACCGTGCGCAACATCCAGGGCGCATGGGTGAAGGAACAGTCAGTAGTTGTCGAGAGCGGGAAAATCATGAAATACCGGGTGGTCCTCAAGCTCACTTTCGTCCTCGACTGATGCCGCGGCGTGTCCCTCGGGCCACGCTTGCGCCGCGTCCACCACCGAAAGCGCCTTCTGCGCAATCACTACCTCATGGTTGCAAATTTCGCCGTGCTCCTTGTTGTAACCCAGATTGTTCATTAGACGATTTATGGCACGTAGGGTGCACTTCGTGCACCGATTGACGCCCGAAGGTGCACGGAGTGCACCCTACCCAAAGCCTCTCGCCCTGATGAACAATCCGGGTTTATCGGACCTGCTATTCAAGATAGCCGGCGCCGGGAAGTCGGTCGGCACGATGCAGGGGTTGCGGCAGCTGCCGAGGATGGCGGTGCAGTCAGGGGCGGCATTGAGGCGCATTCGCCCGGACGGATGAAGCTGATAGCCGCTGCGACCCAGCCCGGTCGATGTTCAATCAAACTGCCAAACCATCCCCACATTGAAACCTAAAACGTCGATCCCCGGGTTGGGGTCGGTCATGCCAAGATTGGAGTGGTGCGTGAAATAGCCGGCCGCTGTGATCGCCTGGTCTTTGCTGAATTGGTAGCGTGTGCCAAGCTGGCTAAACCAGTTGAATGTGAAATCCTGCCCTTGCCCGCCGGGGATGCCTTTTGAATTGGTCACGCCGGCGCCGCCGCCTATTTCAAAAAACAGCGCCGATTTTTTATCCGCGGCCCACAACTCGAAGCTTGGCGCGCCCGCAAAAGCGAAATAGTAGTCTTCGCCGCCTTCCAGGTAGGTTTCAAGCACGACCGCCACGCGATTGCGCACTGCCAGGCGTGCGCCGTTCTCCCCGTTCCACAGGTCGAACATCGCAGGCGAGCGCCAGGCCACCTGCAGGGGCGCAATAACATAGTCCAGCGGGGAGTTGTGCCGGATCTTTTCCAGATAGCCCGCCTCGACCGCAACCTCCCAACGGTCGGCCGGATGGTCCTGGGCGTACACGCTGGCGGGGTTTGATAGCAGGCACAACGCAAGCGCCGATAAACCCGCGCCAGGCTGCGTGAACCGGATGGGTGGAACGGCAGAGGGCATGTGAAGTTCTCCGCGTGCGGCTCAACCCGGCTTGACCGCCTGGTACTCCGCCAGGACCGACAGCGCACGGCTTTCGATGTGCCGTTTCACGCCCGTGAAACCCGCACTTTCCAGCGTGTCGAGCACCCCGCTCGGCGGCACGCAGGCTTCGATGGTGTCCCAGTAGTAGCGCCACAGTTTGGCCGACTCGGCGCTGCTGCCGGCCAGACGGGCCAGCACCGGCACCACGCCGCGCATGTAGATCTTGAGCAGGGCCTGGCTCCAGGCGCGTTCCGGTTTGGTGATCTCGAGCAGGCACAGGCGGCCGCCGGGCTTGAGGACGCGATGGAATTCGCGGAAGGCGACCGAGAGATCGCTGATATGGCGCAGCGCGTAGCCCATGCTGAGGAAGTCGAAGCTTGCATCGGGAAATGGGATGGCTTCCGCCCGTCCCTCGATGAGCTGGACGCCGGGCAGGTTGGCGCAGGCCATCATGCCGGCGCTGGGATCGACGCCCACCACCAGGGCGGGATCGCCCACCAGCGTCACCGCTTCGCGCGCCATCAGGCCGGTGCCGACGCCGATGTCGACGATGCGCATGCCGGGTTTCAGCCCCGCCCGCTGCAGCGCCTGGTTGCGGTACCAGGGCCCGCTGCCCAGCGCCAGCAGGCGGTCGATGCGGTCGTAGTCGGCGGCGGTGCGGTCGAACAGATTGCCGACGAAACCGCGCCGCTCCTGTTCGCTGGCGTAGTAGCCGGTGAGGGGCGGATGCGGGGCGTGCACCGTTTGTGCGGACGAATCAGGGGTGTTTTTCATGGGGTGTTTGACCGGAGAATGTTTAACCTAGAAACCGCAGTTGGACGTGGCCGATGGTGCGTCTGGGCGCGTGCCGGCCGCGAAGCGAGGAGGCGGCAGGCCGGGGCCTGCAACGACGAGCGACAAAGGCAGGCGCGTGGACAGACGTATCAGCGGATACGTAGCGGATCCACCCTGACGGTGAATGTGATCGAAGGCATAAAAGCCAATATCGATGCGGAATGCCATACGTTTATAAGCGGCCAACTACGGTTTTTAGGTTCATACGCCGCAGCAGGAGAAGCGGCAGGCGCAGCAGGAAACCCAGCACCAGCCGCAGGTGCATCCAGGTGAGCAGGGTGTTGTCGCGCAGGTAGTTGAAGTGGGAAACGCCACCTTCGTCGACGCGCAGGTACTTCACCGGCGCGGGCAGATTGATCGGTCGCACGCCGCGCCAGCACAGGCGCACCACGGCCTCGGGGTCGAAGTCGAAGCGGCGCATCCAGCGCTGGCCGCGCATCACCTGGCGCAGCGGTTCGATCGGATAGATGCGAAAGCCGTAGAGCGAATCGCCGATGCCCGCCCACAGGGTTTCCAGGTTGGCCCAGCCGTTGGAGATCTTGCGGCCCTGCACCCGTAGCGCCGGGGCATCGGCATCGAACACCGGTTTGCCGAGGATCATCGCCGCGGGTGCCTGCTGCGAGGCCGCCATGAAGGCCGGGATGAGGTCGGCCGGATGTTGGCCGTCGGAGTCCATGGTCAGCGCGTGGGTGAAACCCTGCCGCGCGGCGAGGTCCAGGCCGTGCAGCACGGCCGCGCCCTTGCCGCCGTTTTCGGGCAGCACCAGCACCTTCAAGTGAAGGTCGTTCGCCGCCATGTCCCCGAGGCCTGCGGCCGTGCCGTCGGTGCTGCCGTCCACCACCACCCACACCGGCGCCCACTGGGCGCGGGCGGCGCGCACCGTTTCGTAGACCTGCGCCCCGGGGTTATAGCTGGGGATCAGCACCAGGTGGCTGGCGGAGGCGTTCACGTCCATCAGGTGGGCCGCGCTGCGTCGGATTCGGTGGCCTGTGGGGCGTCGGGCGGCAGGAAGCGCGGCGCATCGTACAGCGCGTCGATGAAGTAGCGCTCCAGTTCCTCGGTAAAGGTCCCGGCCTTTTCCGGCGGATCGAAGCGGCGGCCGAGACGGATGCGATAGGTGATCGGCATCGTTGGCCGGCGGAACAGCGGCCAGCCCTTGCCGAGGTAGCCCGAGTCGGTCTCGATGAACACGGTCTGGATCGGCACCCGGGCCCGGCCGGCGATGAGCGCGGTGGTGCCCTTGCAGGCGTTGACCGGCCAGCGGGTGGTGCGGGTGCCTTCGGGGAAGAGCAGCAGGTGGCTGCCGCTTTTCAGCTCGGCGACGGCTTGCCTGATCATGCTCAGTTGCGCGTCGTTGCGGATGTAGCCGGCCAGGCGGGCGCCGGCGCCGAGAAAGACGTTGTCGACGATATCGGCTTTCATGATGCAGGCCATGTTGGGCAGGCGCGAAATGACCATCACGGCGTCGAGCAGACAGGGGTGGTTGGGGGCGATGACTAGCGGGCCTTCGCCGCGCAGGGAATCGAGCGCGGAAAGATCGAAGCGACAGGCGCCAATCAGGGACAGCGCACCGAGATAGATGCGAAAACCGGTGGTGACGGCCCAGCGCCCGAGCGGGACAGCCCAGCGCCTGGGCAAAATGTAATAGAGCGGCACGGATAGCGTCGACCAGGTCAGCGAAATTGCGCCGAGCAGCACCAGGCCGAACCACAGCGCGAAATATTCGTAGAGGCGATGCAGCCAGCGTCGCGGCAGGCTGGACGGCGAAAGCAGGGCTGCGTTCACTCGATCGCCTCGACTCGGGTGGACGACTCCCCGAGGATCCAGGCGATGCCGACGCCGGCGGCAAAGTAATCCTCGCGCTTGACCAGTGGGCTGTCGACGAAGGCGGCGCCCTTGAGGGTGTCCTGGCGCACAAAACGCGCCCAGCCAGTATTTCGGGTAGCGCTTCGACATCGTCATCATGAACTGGCTGCCGGCGTAGCCGCCCTTGGCGTCGAAGGCCGGGCGGTCTGCGGTGGCATATTGCGGCGCCACGGAATAGAAATAGTCATGGTTGCGTTCCGAGCCGACCATGGGTCCGGCGAGCACGTTCATGTTCCAGCCGGGGCGTCCCGCGACATCGGCGATGTCGAGGTTGAGGCGCGGCGAGAATACCCAGCCGACCCCGTTCATCCCCCCTTTCACGGTGACGGCGGTGCGTATCGGCAGGCGCAGGTCCAGCTGGGTGCGCCGGTCGGGGGTGCGCCACAGGTTGAGGTTGAGCGAGGGGCCGAATTCCACCGTCGGCTGCAGATCGGGCATGCCCTGGCGCGCCCGGTTGTCGTCGCTGTTCACCGGCAGCGAGGCGCCGAGGCTGAGGTTGAGTTCGATGCGGTCGCTGCCGAACAAGGTGCCGCGAATGCCGTTCCGGTCCGCCTTGAGAAACTCGCCGCGGTAGATCAGGTAGGGAAACGGGATGGCGTAGAGGCTGGACTGGTCCGAGCCGCGATAGTCCGGCAGGGACAGGGCGCTGATGCCGGCGCCCAACTCCCACAGGGGTTTTTCAGCCGCGACGGTGTGGCCGGCGCAACAAGCGAAGAGCAGCACGGCAAGGATCAGGCGGGGGTGGAGAGGCATGGCGTGTCCGCTGTTGGAATATCCGCCTGTGCGGAGCCGATGGCATGGCCGCCCGAGGCTTCGACTTCGACCAGCAGCTCGGCGCGGCAGACGTCGGCCTGCAGGAACACCGCCAACACCGGGGCGCCGATGAATTGCGTCATTTCGCGGCGCACCGTGGCCAGGTCTTCGGAATGCCGGACATAGACCTTGTAGGCAAGGCCGTCGAGGCGGAAATCGGCGCCAGGCGCCTTGCGGTTGGCCTCGGCGACGATGGCCGCGATGTTGTGCAGGCATTCCCGCGTCTGCGCCGCGACATCGCCGTGATGCAGGGTTTGATGGCCGACGATGCTGGCGGTGCCGGAGATGAACAGCATGTCGCGCCCCCCCAGCCTGACCAGCCCCGCGCGCGCGAAGGTCGGGCTGCGCGGCCCGTACTGGCTGGGGTAGTGGTAGGCGCTGAGCTGGCGCGGATTCTCGACGCCGACCACGTTCGCCCGCGCCGCCAGGAAGGCAATCTGGAGGCCGCCGCCCGCGGAGCCCAGGGCGCAGGCGGCGGGCACCTTGTCGATGACCGGGCGGCCGTGGGCCAGGAAGGCATCCTGGCGGCCGATATTGAATTGGCGGTAGCGCTCCATGCCGTGGCTTTCCCGGTTGATCGCGGGGAAATAGTTCCAGAAACGCAGGACGGTCTGATAGCCGCGGGCTTCAAGCAGTTCGAAGATGGCCTGATAGGCCGCCTCCGTGGCGGCCTGCAGGGGCGCACGCGCATCCTCCGGCGCGGCTTCGTTCAGGCTCAGGCAGCCGAACAGCAGCGTTTCGCCCTGCCGGTAGCGAATGGGGCCATGCCGGCCGGATTGCAGGGGTTCTTCGCAATGCCAGACTTCGCAGATTGCCTCCTCCCCGGCCGGCAGACTCATGTCCACGGCCAGCAGCGGCAGCTCTGCCCCATCGAGCGGGCGGGCGGAATGGAAAAAGCAGGCGCCGCCCAGTACGCTGCCCTGGCCATTCAGGCGGGAAAGCCGGGACGCGGGCAGAACCTCCAGCCGCAGAATCGCTTCCGAAAGCCTCATCTTGGATTGTCCATTGGGCACGCGAGGCATACTGCAGGGTGCGCCATGCGCACCGATCCATGCTCCATGGTGCGCATGGCGCACCCTACAAGCTTTACATCGGCGAATCGATAACCCGGGGTCATTGGCAACGGGTCTCTGCCGTGTCTTTTAGAGGGCAGATGTTTCCCCTGCGCCGCTTCCAGGCCATTGCCATGCAATACAGGCCGGGTGGCATGAACTCGTGCGACATGAGGCTTCCTCTGTATGATGGATGCACTGCGAAAGGCCCTGTCTGCATGGACTGAAAAACCAGGTGATTTTACCTAAACAATCGTCGTTGCTGGGGGTATTCGCCCGTTCCGGTGTTGGGCTGGCAGGCTGCCAGGCTTAATCTGACCGCAAATCCGGCGAGAACCGTTCATGACGGCCGAACGAATCCCGTTCCCCTGCCCGGTTGGTCCTGGCGAAAAGGGCGCGCAACACGCATTCGGACAGCTTTGGTCTACGCTGAGCCTATACGCTCACAGTGCAACGAGACAGCCATCCCGGCGACGAGGACCGCTGTAAGGGATCATCGAGCGCAGCGAGCAATCCAGTGCATTGGATCAAGCAGGCGTTCTGGATTGCTTCGCTGCGCTCGCAATGAATAAAAGAATGATTGATCGTCACCCCAAAGAATCGGCAAAGAATCGGCAGATGACGAAACAGACCTCGAAGAAATCACCCGGCAACCGCATCCAGTCGCCACTATGGGGAATTGCGGCCAGCATCCTGTTCGTCGCTGCGGTGCTCGCCATTTTGATCCATTTCGGCGCGCACGAGCAGGTGCTGCACCTGCTGCGGTGGTTCGACGCGCAGGGCGCATGGGCGCCGCTGCTGTTCATCCTGATCATGGCGGCGGTGGTGGTGCTGGTGCTGCCGGGGGTGCTGTTCACCACCGGCGCCGGGTTTGTGTTCGGCGTCGTGGAGGGATCGGTCTACGTGGTGATGGGCACGACGCTCGGGGCGACGCTGGCCTTCCTCATCGCACGCTACCTGTTCGGGCAACGCGCCAGACGGTTCATCATGGCCCGCAGTCGGCTCCGGCTGGTGAGCGACGAACTGACGCCGCACGGCTGGAAGATTGTTCTGCTGACGCGCCTGATCCCGTTCTTTCCCAGCAAGCTCTCCAACTATTTTTTCGGGCTGACGCCGTTTTCCCTGCGCGGGTACGTCGGCGGCTCGCTGCTGGGCTTCATTCCCTTCTCCATTTATAGCGTGTATCTCGGTTCGATCGCCGCCGACCTCTCCACCCTCGGCGCGCGCAGCGCGGACCGCTCGCCGCTGGAATGGGCCCTTTACGGCGCCGGCTTCGTGGCCACTGTGCTCGCGGTCATCGCCATCAGCCGCCTCGCGCGCCGGGCGCTGGCCCGCTATGCGGAACAAGGCGCGATCGAGGAGGACTTGCCGTGAGCTGGATGAAATGGCTGCCCTGGCGCTTTGTCGTGCGGTATGCCGCGCGCCGCCAGGGCTTCCTGGACCCCATCGCCCTGCTGGCGCGGTTGCACAGCTTCGCCCAGCCGTCGGAAGTGGGCGAGCCGATCGAACTGCTGCGCGCGGGCGTGGTGTTCCATGCTCGCGGCCTGATCAACAGCCGGGTCATCCAGCACAACCTGGACTGGGTCTGGCCCTACTGGATCGAACGCCAGTTCGACCCGCTCGACGTGTCCTTCATCCCGCGCGCTTTCTCCATCACCCATGTCAATCTCACCCATCGCAACTGGACCGCGATCGGCTATCCGGATTGCCCCGAACTGCCTATCGTCGATCCGCGCGGCCTGCTGACTCCCCTGCTCGACGGCTGGTCGCTCGACGGCTGGCTGATGGCCGAGGACGGGCGCTGCCTGCTGCCCTCGCGGGCCGACGAGTGCCGCCAGCAGCAGGACATGGACGCCGGTGTTCGCATCACTACCGAAACGGAAACGACCGGTTTGGCGCTGATCAGCAGCGCCTGGATCGAGCTTGAATCGGGCGTCCCGGTCTGCAAGCTGAATCTGCGGGCGCGGGCCGACAGCGCCGCCTGGCTGGTGCTGGCGCTGCGCCCGGCAAACCCGGAAGGCATCAGCTTCATCCACCAGGTCAGCCTGTCGCCGGCGCGCGATGCCTGGATCATCGACGACGATCAGCGGGTTGAATTCGGAAGCGCCGCCGCGCGGCATCACGTCTCCGATTACCGCCACGGGGATGTGTTCATTCATCTCAGGGATCGGGACGATCAGACCGAAGGCACCTGCGGCGTGGGGATGGTCACCGCGGCGGCGTTGTTCCCGGTCAAGGCCGGAGAAGACGCCGAAATCACCGCAAGCATCCCGCTGTCGGCTGCCGGAGCCGACCCCCTCCCCGCTCATGCCTGGCAGTCGGCGCGGCGAGGACACTGCACGCTTGCCTGTCCGGAGCCGCGTTATCAGTTTCTCTACGATGCCGCGGTCACCTCGCTGATCCTGCATTCGCCCGACGACGTCTACCCCGGCCCCTACACCTACAAGCGGTTCTGGTTCCGCGATGCCGCCTTCATCATCCATGCCCTGCTCTGCGCCGGTCTCACGGATCGCGCCGAACGCGCGCTGGCGCGCTTCCCGGCGCGGCAGACGGCGCTCGGCTATTTCCGTTCGCAGGAGGGCGAATGGGACGCCAACGGCGAGGTGCTGTGGATCCTGCAGCGCTTCTTCGCCCTGACCAATCGCCCCCCCTCTCCCGAATGGCTCGGCCCGATCCGGCGCGGCGCCCGCTGGATCATGCGCAAGCGGCTCAGCGATGATCTGGACGCGCCGCACGCCGGGCTGCTGCCAGCCGGCTTCAGCGCCGAACACCTGGGGCCCAACGACTATTACTACTGGGACGATTTCTGGGGAATCGCCGGCCTGCGCGCGGCGGCGGCCATGCTGGCGGATACGGACCCCCTCCACAGCCGGGAATTCACGCAGGCCGCCGACGATTTTGCGGCGACGGTGGAGACCAGCCTGGCCGGCTGCGAAAAACGGCTCGGCCGCCCGGCCATGCCGGCGTCGCCCTATCGCCGGCTGGATGCCGGCGCCATCGGCTCGCTGGCGTGCGGCTACCCGGTGCAACTCGCTGCGCAGGACGCCCCCCGCCTGCTCGATTGCGTCGAGTTCCTGCTCGATCGCTGTTTCGTCAACGGCGCGTTCTACCAGGACATGATCCATTCCGGACTCAACGCCTACCTCACCCTGCACGTCGCCCAGGTGCTGCTGCGCGCCGGCGACCCGCGCCACCTCGAATTGATGGATACGGTCGCCGCCCTGGCTTCGCCGACCGGCCAGTGGCCGGAGGCGATCCATCCTCAGACCGGCGGCGGCTGCATGGGCGACGGCCACCATGTCTGGGCCGCCGCCGAGTGGCTGCTGATGATCCGCAACTGCTTCGTGCGCGAGGAAGGCGAAGGCCTCATCCTGTGCGCGGGAATTCCCGCGCGCTGGCTCGACCAGGCCGCGCCGATCCACTTCGGCCCCGCGCCGACAAGTTTTGGCACGGTGACGATCCGCATCACGCCGGTTCCCGGCAATCCGCCGTGCGTCGAGTGGCAGGCCGACTGGCATCGCAGCGCGCCGCCGATCGAGGTCCGCCTGCCCGGCTTCGCGCCGGCCAGCCCGCAAGCCGGCGCCGGCTCGGTGGTTCTCGTCAAACGGGATGCGGGCGCATGAACATCCTTCTCTTCACCAACACCTTCACTCCGCACGTCGGCGGGGTGGCGCGCTCGGTAGAAGCGTTCACCGAGGAATACCGCACGCGCGGACATCGGGTGCTGGTCGTGGCGCCCGAATTCCCCGACATGCCGCAGAACGAGATCGACGTGGTGCGCATTCCCGCGATCCAGAATTTCAACGCCAGTGATTTCTCCGTGGTGCTGCCGATCCATCCGATGCTGAGCGAAACGATTGATGCCTTCCGCCCCGATATCGTGCATTCCCAGCATCCCTTCCTGCTCGGCATGACCGCGGTGCGGGTCGCACGCCGCCGGGGCCTGCCGCTGGTGTTCACCCATCACACCCTGTACGAGCAATACACGCACTATGTTCCCGGAAACTCCCCCGCGCTGAAGCGTTTCACCATCGAACTGGCCACCGGCTACGCCAACCTCGCCGATCAGGTGTTTGCGCCCAGCGAGAGCATCCGCGACCTGTTGCAGCAGCGCGGCGTCGTCACGCCGATTGCCGTGGTGCCCACCGGGGTTCGGCTGGAACACTTCGCGCACGGCGACGGTCCCGCCTTCCGCCGGCAGATGGGGATTCCGGCGGACGCTTTCGTGGTCGGCCACCTGGGCCGCCTGGCACCCGAAAAGAACCTGGAATTCCTGGCGCAGGCGGTCGCCGACTTCGTCGGCAGCTACCCGCGCGCGCATTTCCTGGTGATCGGCAGCGGGCCTTCCGAAACCACCATGCGCGACGTGTTTGCCCGGGCAGGACGCGAAGCGCGGCTGCATGTTGGCGGCATCCTCAAACAACAGGAACTGGCCGACGCCCTGCACGCCATGGACCTGTTCGCCTTCGCGTCGACCAGCGAGACGCAGGGCATGGTGTTGACCGAAGCCATGGCGGCCGGCCTGCCGGTCGTCGCCCTGGATGCGCCCGGCGTCCGGGAAGTGGTGCGGGACCAGCACAACGGCCGCCTGCTGCACGAGACGACGTCCGCGGGATTCAGCGCCGCCCTGCAGTGGGTGGCCGCGCTGCCTTCCGAATCCTTGCGCGACCTGAAACAGGCCGCACTCGAAACCGCCGGGGCCTTTTCCATGCCCCGCTCGGCGGACAAGGCCTTGGCCTGTTACGAAGCGCTCAAACCCGGAAAAGCCACCGAATCGGGCGAGGATGTGAGTGCCTGGGAAGAGGTCATGACCGCGATCAGGACGGAGTGGGACATTCTGAAAAGCGTGGCCGGCGCGGGTGATGCGGCCCTCGGCGCCGGCCTGTTTTCCGGCAAGGAGGACTGATGCATGATGCGCCGCCCGGGCAGCGTTCGGGTTTGAGCGCAGGCGGATAGCGGATGCTCAGCCGAATCGAGACCCTTTTCCGGCGCCTGCGCCGCAACCTCAGCCGCAGCGTCTGGCTGGCGCGCCTGCTGCGTCTGCCCGTGTCGGAAGGATCGTCGACACGGCCGGGGCTGATCATGATCCAGATCGACGGACTCTCGCAGCCGCAATTCGAGCACGCACTGAAACACGGCGAACTGCCGTTCCTGCGGCGGATGCTCAGGCGCGAGCATTATCAGCTGCATGCCCACTATTCGGGTCTGCCATCGACGACACCCGCGGTCCAGGGCGAACTCTTCTATGGGGTCAAAGGGGCCGTCCCGGCATTCGCCTTCCGGGACCACGAATCGCGCCGGATCGTGCGCATGTATGAGCCGGAGGTGGCGGCGCGGGTCGAGGCGATGCTCGCCGGCACCGGCAACGAGGCGCTGCTCGTGGGCGGCAGTGCCTACTCGGACAACTATGCCGGCGGCGCGGCGGAACCACATTTCTGCCCGTCGGCGATGGGATGGGGGCCAACGCTGCGCGCGGCCAATCCGCTGGTGCTGCTGGCGTTTCTGCTCAGCAATTTCTACAGCTTTGTGCGCGTCGCCGTCCTGCTGTTGATGGAGCTGGGCCTGGCGCTGTTTGATTTTGTGCGCGGCCTGGTCGGTGGACACGACTTCTTCAAGGAACTGAAATTCATCCCGACGCGGGTCGCCATCGCCATCCTGCTGCGCGAGCTCTGCGTGATCGGCGGCAAGATCGATATCAGCCGCGGCCTGCCCATCATCCACCTCAACTTCCTGGGGTACGACGAACAGTCGCACCGACGCGGCCCGCGTTCGCTGTTTGCCCACTGGACGCTGAAGGGGATCGACGACGCCGTGGCCCGCCTGTGGCGCGCCGCCAACCATGCCCCATGGCGGCACTACGAAGTCTGGGTCTATTCCGATCACGGGCAGGCCTCCGTCCGGTCCTACCAGGCGGTCCAGGGCTACAGCCTGGAGGATGCGGTGACAGCGGCATTCGAAAAGCTGGGTACCACGGGGCTGAAGGTTCGCCCTCAAGGCGCGGGGGGGATCCAGACCCAGCGGGTTCGGGTTTTGGGCGGCCGGAAAATCCAGCATCTGTTCTCGGTGCTCGGCATCAATGACGAGGAAGCGGACGAGGCGCACCCTCTCGTCACCGCCCTCGGGCCCGTGGGCCATGTCTATTTGCCGCAGGACATGACGCACGACGCGCGCGATTTTGTCGCCCGCGAACTGGCGCGCACGCACCTGGTTCCGCTCGTGCTCAGTGTGGCGGGGCCGGGCGTACTGTGCGCGCGCACTGAGGCCGGCGAATTCCGTTTTCCGCAGGACCGCGCCGCGCTGCTCGGTGCGCAGCATCCGTTTCTCGATGCGCTCGGCGAAGACCTGGTGCGCCTTTGTGAACATGCGGAGGCCGGAGACCTCGTGCTGCTCGGCTGGCGCCACGGCGTCACCCCGATGAGCTTTGCCATGGAGAACGGCGCGCACGCCGGGGCCTCGCCGGAAGAAACCAACGGCTTCGCCCTGCTTCCCCAGGACACGCCGCTGGCGGCGCGCGAACATGACTATCTGCGGCCGATCGACCTGCGCAACGCGGCGCTGCAGCACCTGGGGCGCCCGGACCACCAAGCCCGTGGCGCCCGCAAGCGGATTGCCGCCGCCCGGGTGGACTGCCTGCGCGTCATGACCTACAACGTGCACGGCTGCGTCGGCATGGACGGCAAGCTCGATGCCGAACGCATCGCCCGCGTGATTGCCCGCGCCCGGCCCGATGTGGTGGCGCTGCAGGAGCTTGACGTGGGCCGCGAGCGCAGCCTGGGCATGGATCAGGCGCAGCTGATCGCGCGGTACCTGGAGATGGAATTCCACTTCCACCCGGCCATGCACCTGGAGGAAGAACGCTATGGGGATGCCATCCTGACGCACCTGCCGCAGCGCCTGGTCAAGGCCGGCTCGCTGCCCGGGCTCGCCGGCAAACCGCACCTCGAACCGCGTGGCGCACTCTGGGTTGCCGTCGACCTGCACGGCAGGGAGGTTCAGATCATCAATACCCACATGGGCCTTTATCCGCTCGAACGCATCGCGCAGGCCGCGGCCCTGCTCGGCAGCGACTGGCTGGCGCACGAACAGTGCCGGGAACCGGTGATCCTGTGCGGCGACTTCAACGCATTGCCGTCATCGCCGGTCTGCCGCCGGCTCGGCAGTCCGCTCAGGGATGCTCAAGCCGAGGCGAAACACCACCGCCCCCAGGCCACCTTTTCCAGCCGCCTTCCGCGCATGCGCATCGACCACATCTTCATAAGCCCCGGGCTTGAAGTGAGCGGCATTGAGGTTCCCCATTCCGAACTGGCGCGCGTCGCCTCCGACCACCTGCCCCTGATTGCGGAGATACGCCTTCCCGTGCATGTGCCGTCGGCCGCAAACGGGGCGGGACGATCGGCGTAGCAGCCATGCGGTTGTTGGCGACGGCCTGTTGCAGGCCGGGACGGAATGAAGGGACATTGCGAGGAACACCGCTTGGCGGTGAAAGTGACTGAATCGTCGCCCCTTCACACAGGCGGCGATTGCTTACATTGCCGCCTGGGTAACGTGCTCGCGTTCGGTTGCCCTGGTCGCCGTGTCCGCTAGATCAAGGAAAATCGCATCGCCAAAAGAATCGTTGGCGCTGAAGCGGTTGCCGGAAATCAGGTTCAGCCGTTCGCTTACCCGGTGCGGCGTGCCGAGATCCGACCAGCCGCATTGCGGCACCGGAACCACCCGCAAATCTGCGACCTGGAGCTGCAGGATGTGGTGCGAGAAATCGACATCTGGAATCTGCTGATAAAGATGACCCAGTGCCCAGGACGGATTGGCGGGGTCGGCTATCCTCGCCGCCGTGGTGTCGATGCTGTGGGCGTGGTTCGGAAAGCGCATCTTGAACAGTTCCAGCAGGAGGTCGCCCGCCGCGGCGAAAATGCCGCTGTTCCACAGGGCGTCTTCCTGGATCAGCTTGCCCGCCACGGCGCGGGACGGCTTTTCGACAAAATGCCGTACCCCTTGCGCATCCTGTCGGGTCGCCTTCTGCGGGATGATGTAGCCAAGTTCCGGGTCTGCATCGTCAGGCTCGATTCCCAGCAGGAAGATTTCCCTGGCCCGGGCCGGCATTCCGGCAAGCATGGAAGACATGACCTGAATCAAGGCTTCCTCGTCCAGCACGTGATGGTCGGCGGGGAGGAAGATCAACCGGGCCAGGGGATCACGCTTGAGAATGTACGCGAGAGCAAGCAGCACGCCGTTTCCCGTGCCGCGGTTGCGCGGCTGGACGATCAGGTTGTCCGGACGGATGTCATGGGGGTTTTCACGCCACCAGCGCTCATGCCCTTTTGCCACGACCGCACAGACACGATCATCGGAAACGACGGCCCTTGCCCGCATCAGCGCAAGTCCGAACAGCGAGAGCCCGCCGTGAAGCGAGCAGAATTGCTTGGGCACATGCCTGCCCGCTTCGTCCATTGTCAGTGCCGCAAGGCGTTTGCCTTCACCCGCCGCCAGCACCACCGCCCAGGTATGGTTGTCCTGCATACATTTTCTCCGTTCCGCCAACCAGTAAAAGCAGTGGCCGGCCTCTTGAATCTCGCCAAAAATCCGTGGGAGGGGCGCCCTCGCCCCGAATGTCGCGCTGTCTTGATCCGGCCCGCGGCGAACAGCCTCAGTCGAGTGCGACTTCCTGGATGTGGGGCCCATCGCAGCCGTTGCGCTTGGCCTGGTAGCACCCTGCATCCGCCGCGGCCAGAATGGTGTTGAGGCTGTGGTTGCGCGTTTTGAAGAGGGCGAGGCCGATGCTGACACCCAGGCGGAAGGTTTCGCCGTTCCAGTGCAGGACATAGGATTCCACCGCTCGATGCAGCTGCTCGGCGCGCTGGCGCGCGCACTCCGCCGGACAGCGCTCCAGCAGCAGGCCGAATTCATCCCCGCCCAGCCGCGCCAAAGTGTCGCGGCCGCGCACCACGTCCTTGAGCCGTGCCGCGATCTGGCGGATGGCGAGGTCGCCCGCTGCGTGCCCGGCCGTGTCGTTGACGGATTTGAAGTTATCCAGATCCAGGTACAGGAATGCCTGGGTCTCGTCGCCATCGGCCTCCTGCAGCAGGCGCCACAGGCGCTTGACCAGCTCGGCGCGCCGCAGCAGGCGCGAGTGCTCGTCGTGCATCGACTGCGTCACCAGCTTGTCGATGTATTGCTGCAGGCCGCTGGCATTGCGCAGCACGATCATGTAGCCGCCCGTCGCCCCGGAACCGTTTCGGGTCAACGCGACGCTGCATTGCACGGGAATGGCGCCGCCCCCGTTGCGTACAAGCAGATGGAACGCCCCGGAAAACGACGTGTGCCGATCGGGGAAGTCGTCTATTTGAATGGATTGCCGGGTCTCCCCGTCCTGCAGGGTGACCACCTTGTCGAGCAGATGGCCGTGTGCTTTTCCCAGTGACAGGCCAAGCAGCCGCTCCGCTGCCGGGTTGAGGTAGGAAATCCGGGCTTCGCCATCGGCCAGAATGAGCGCGTCGGGAAAATACTCAAAAGCGTCCGGAGGATGCGTGTCCAGCGTGCGCTCGTCCGATGTCGGCCTTGAAGCAGCAGGCATGGAATGATCCTTGTATTGAATTAGACGATTCATGGCATCCTTTCCGTCGTCCCGCGGCCTGTTGGCCGGTCGCCATCAAGAGGCCACAACGCCGCTGAACAGGCCAACGGGTTGCGACAGGGCTCTCAAGGGGACTTTGGAGCCCCAGTTCTTCATGCTGTCCACCAGGATCAGGCGAATGTCCTTGTGACGACTCGCATGTTTCAGCACAGCCTGACCGAGACATCCCGCCTGCCGGTACAGGCAGCCATTCAGCCCGGCCTGCTTCAATCGGGCCACGAAATCCGCCAGTACCGGCGACGGGGCATCTTCATCGTCCACCAGCAGGACATTGACCTTGAATTTCATCTTCATGCAGTAATCGAAGACGGCATTCAGCACCGACCGTTTGACCAGATGGCCATGCAGGGCAATCAGTATGCGGCTCATGATCCGACGACCGCCCGGACTTTGTTCGCGTGGGGCGTCATGGCAGCCAGTTCTCTTTAAACACGCCCTTTTCCCTGAGGCCGATGGCCAGTTCTTTTTGTGCCTCCACCTGGATCTGCCGGACCCGTTCGCGCGTGACCTTGAGGTCCTTGGCCAGTTCTTCCAGGGTGGCCATCTCCTGATTGTTCAGCCCGAAGCGCCGCTCGATCACCCAGCGATGCTTGTCCGAAAGTTTGGCCAGCCATTCCATCACGAACCCTTCAAGCTGGGCTTGATACAGGTGCTCGTCGGGAGGCACGCAGCGCTCGTCGGCGATGGCTTCGCCCAGTGACAGGTCGGGGTCGATGTCGAGGGGGGCGTCAAGGGCGACAGGCGGTCGGTTCAGTTGCATGACCCTGCGCACCGCCTCGATGGATTTGCCCGTGAGGTGGGCGATCGCCTCCGCCCCCGGGTCCGACACGCCCATCTTGTCCAGTTTGCTGCGGGCGCGCAGGCAGACATTGAGTTCCTTGACCACATGGACGGGCAGGCGGATGGTGCGCGACTGGTTCATCAGGGCGCGCTCGACGGATTGCCGGATCCACCAGGTGGCGTAGGTCGACAGGCGGAAGCCGCGATCCGGATCGAATTTCTCCAGGGCGTGCATCAGTCCAAGATTGCCTTCCTCGACCAGATCCAGCAGCGGCAGGCCGCGTCCCAGATAGCGCTTGGCGACATATACGACCAGCCTGAGGTTGTGCGTGATCAGCACTTCGCGCGCCTCTGCATCGCCGTCACGCATACGCCGGGCGTATGCCTGTTCCTCGTCGGCCTTCAATATCCGCAGGCGGCTGATGTCTTCGAAATAGCGCTGGGTGATGTCCAGGGCGTACTCGTCCTCACCGTGAATCCCGGTTGCAGTCTCCCCGCCGGTTTGTGGCGCATCGATATCGACGGCATCGACGGCGCTTTCCGGTGCGCGGTAACGCGTCTCAGGATCATGAAAGTTATCGTGCCACATGCTCGCCTCCGATCTGGAATTGTTGTACAGGATGGCGGGGGGCGGTCGATGGCAAAGCACATGCCCCGCTTGAAAAATGCCGGATCTCCAGCGCGAAATTCAAGGCAATCGGTTTGACATGTTTGGCCATGATCCTTCCTCACTACCTTTTAATTTCTTTTAATTAGGAGAACCCGATAGCGAAGCTGGCCAGAATGCAGCGACTGCCATGGGTCAATCGACAGGCAAAGAGTACCGACCATGGCGCCACGGCATCATTCGTGCGGACACTCAGTGAAACCACGTAGAGGAACCGTAACAAGGAAGAAACACGGAGGTGTTAGGGGAAAAACGGCTTTGGCCCGGGGCGGGTCCCCTTGCTCAGGGCCATGGATCTGGCCCTCGTCTCGATTTTCGGGCTCAGGATTTGCAGCAGGGGGCCATGTTGAGCAGGTCCGCCAGGTTGGCGGCGCCCATCTTGTGCATGACATGGGTACGGTGGACTTCCACCGTGCGTGGGCTGATGCCCAGTTCCCGGGCGATCTCCTTGCTGGTGAGGCCGGACGCAATGAGTGCCATGCACTCGCGCTCGCGTGAACTCAAGCGCGCATAGCGCTGCTGGATGGCCTGGGTGCGACCCTGGGTCTGGCGCCATTCCAGGTCCAGCGCCAGGGCCCGCTGCACCCGTTCGAGCAGTGCGGCGCCCTGAATGGGCTTTTCCAGGAAATCCACGGCGCCGGCCTGTACCGCCCGCACGGCCATGGGAATGTCGCCGTGGCCGGTGAGGAAGAGGGTGGGAATGGTCAGGCCGCGCGCGTTCAGCGCCGCCTGGACTTCAAGCCCGGTCATGCCCGGCATGGCCATGTCCAGCAACAGGCAGCCGGTGCGGTCGGCCTCATAGGCCGCCAGGAAAGCGTTGCCGTCGGCGTGAGCCTCCACCTGCAGGCCGGACGTCTCCAGCAACTGAACCAGGGCATCGCGCATCGCGTCGTCGTCGTCGACTATGAATACGGTCTGGTTCATGGGGCGAAGGGCAGAACGAAATGGAAGATGCCGCCGGGTGTGTGGGGCTCGACCCACAGCCGGCCGCCGTGGGCCTCGATCAGACTGCGGCTGATGCGCAGCCCCACCCCCAGTCCATATTCCTTGTGGCTGGCCAGCGGTTCGAACACCTTGTCGACCGCAGCCGCATCGATGCCGGGGCCGCTGTCGATGACGCTGACCTGGGCCATGCCCTCGAACCGCCGTGTCGTCACGGTGATGCTGCCGCTGCTCATGCTGGCGTCGCGGATGGCGTCGATGGCGTTGCGCAGCAGATTGAGCAGCACCTGTTCGATGTGCACGTCCACCGCCAATACCGGCGGCAGCGTCGCCAGGTCGAGCGCGAGGTCGATGTCCCGGGCACGCGCCTTCGGCGCCATCAGGGTGCAGGTGCTGCGCACCACGGCATTCAGGTCCGTGGGCACCGGGTCGATCCGCCCCCGCCCCACGAACGCGCGCAAATGCCGGATGGCTTCGCCTGCGCGCAGGGACTGCTGGCTGATCCGCTCCAGATTGGCGGCCAGCTTGTCGTGATCCGCCGGCGTGTGAAGCAGGATCTGTTTGCCCGTTTCGGCATAGGTCGCGATGGCTGCCAGCGGCTGGTTGAGTTCGTGGGCCAGCAGGGTCGCCAGCTCGTTGGCGGTCTGCAGGCGTTGCAGGCGGGAGGCTTCTTCCAGCGTTTCCCGCGCCTGGTTCTCGGCACGGCGCTGTTCGGTGATGTCGATGCCGGTGCCGATAATGTATTGAACCTGCCCCGCGTCGTCCCGCAGCACCGAATTGCACCAGCTGATCAGGCGCATGGAGCCGTCCCGGTGAAGCCAGTGGTTTTCGTGCTGGATATGGTCCTCGCCGGACCGCAGCCTGTCGTTGACGCGGCGCACCCCGTCCTGTTCATCGGCGGGAACCAGGTCCCGCCACGCCGCACTGTCCTGGAATTCGGCAAAGTCATGGCCCGTAATGGTGTTGCAGGCCGTGTTGAACCGGACCACCCGTTCTTCGGTGTCGATCACGAGGATGAGGGCGCCCACGGTATTCAGGATGGCGTCGATGAAATTGCGCTCGTGTTGCAGTTGTGCGCTGTTCTCGCTCACCCGCTGTTCGAGATGCGCCGTCAGGTTGCGCAAATCGAGTTCGGCCCGCTTCAGCGCGGTGATGTCGGTCAGTGTCAGCACCACGCCGCTGATGCGGTTGTCCGTGGTCCGGTAGGGCGTGATGAGGCGCAAGAACCATTGCTCTTCGCCGCGCGACACTTCGCGCTCGCAGGGCGCCAGATCCTGCAGCACCCGGTCGATATCCCGCGACAATTCCGGATCATCGAAGCGGGCGGTGATGTGGTCGATGGGACGACCGACATCGGTGGCGATCAGGTTGAACAGGCGGGTGGCGCTGGGCGTGAAGCGCTGGATGGTTCGGTCCACCCCGAGAAACAGGAGGGCGTTGTCGACACTGGCCAGAAGATTGGTCATGTCGTTGTTGGAATTTTCCAGCTCGTCGACCTTGTCGCGCAGCTGGGCGTTGATCGTGCTCAGTCCCTCGTTGAGCGACTGCAGCTCCTCGCCTGCGTCCGTGACCTGAGGCACTTCCGGCTCATCCTGGAAAATGACCAGCAGCAGGTGCTCGTCCGCCAGCTTGCTTGGCAGCGGCTGAACCGAAAGACGCACCAGGACAGCATGCCCTGCGCGCTTGATACGAATGCCGCCGATGTCGACCCGCGCCTTCTCGTTGATGGTCTTGACCGCCGCAGCACGGATACGCGGCCGCAATGCGGCAAGGGCCAGGGTCAGCAAGTCGTGCGACGGCGGCCCGCCGGGCTGCTGCAGATACAGCTGCGTCGGCCCCGAGTAATGCAGCACTTCATGGCGCAGGTTGATCACCACGGCGGCGGGCGCGTATTCCTCCAGCAGGACCTTGCGGGTCAGGTCGGACAGGTTTTTATGCGGGATCGCAACCGGCAGCCGCGCGGCGGATTCCGCGTTCTCAGTATTCGGTGACGATGGCGCTGCCTTCCTGCGGTTGGCAGCGAGCTTGGTGCGCTCGGCCCCGGCTTGGCCGGGTTTTTCCTGGGGTGCAGCCTTTTTGACGGGCATACGCTCAGGAAGCGGAATCGTGAAACATCAAGGCCATCAAATCTCCCCAGCGCCAGATCTGAAACAGGTGTTCGTCATCGCCATCAATTAAGCCATGCCAACAATGCGGATGGTAACAAAAAAGAATTCATATCGTGTGGTCCGCTGTCGAACCCGCTTCGGGCTGAAAAATCGCCTGAATAAAAGTAAAAAGTCATCTATATACAAAAAAAATGCTCGATTTTCATTTTTCATCTGGTATCACTGGTATCAAGAGCCATGCAAGCCGAAACAATACCCCCTCGCGCAGGCGGCTTTTGTTCTTGGCGCCTGGCTGATGGCGGGCCGCAATGTACAGCGGCCCAATGTGCCCGTGCAGCAGAACCGAAAATGCAGGAGAGACTCATGAAATCAGGAACCAGCAAATTCCAGACACGACTTGCCGCACTTTTGTTGGGCGTCGTGATGTTGCCTGCGTATGCCGCCGGCGATCAAACAGCAATGTCCTTCAAGGATTTCGACACCAACAAGGATGGGCACCTCTCCCTGGATGAATTCAAGGCCCAAGGCAAGGACAACCTGGCCTTCAAAGCCGCCGACATCAACGGGGATGAACAGCTTGACCCGGAGGAATTCGACAAATACCTCACCAATAAAGCCAGCGATCAACCCAAGGCCGAGCCAGGGGCGACCATGCAGCCGAAACCGGCCCAGCCTTCACCCAGGTATTAGCCTGCCGGCCGCGTGCATCGCGAACCGGTGAATAGGGGTCGGGACAGGCGGCAAGCCGTTGTGTTCGTTTTCAGCTACAGCGGAATGTGGTGTTGGCCGACGCTCACGCGCTTGGCCTGCGGGCCTTCGGCGGCCATCTCCTCGATGAATTTCACCTCGTCGCCCGCTTTGACCTGATCGAACGTGGTATTCACCAGGTTGTCGAAGCTGAAATACAGCTCGTTGCCGTCGGCACGCCGGATGAAGCCATAACCTTCCTCGGGAAAAAGGCGCGCCACCAAGCCGGTGTATTCCTGCGGATGGGTCTTGGTCTCGCGGCGCAGGCGCCGGCCATAATCCTCGAGCTGGCGCCTGGCTGCATCAAAGGCGTCGCGCAGGGCGACATAGGCGTCTTCGTGCTGGTCTCGATTCACCACGATTTCACTTCCCGGCACGCCGATGTCGACACGCACGTTGAAGGCTTTGCCTTGGTTCTTGTGCTGATGCGGCAATTCCACCACCACCCGACATGACATGATCGGCTCGAAAAAAGTCTCCAGTTTGTCGGCCTTTTCACGTATATGCGTTTCAAGCGCGTCGGAACGTTCAAAGCCGCGAAATGTGATTTGCAGGGGTGTTTTCATCGTGTCTTCCTTTCGTTCCGCGTGAGCCCCAACTGCATGGCGAGTTTCTGAATGGTCATTTCAAGTTTAGTCCGTAACACGGCGTTGGTGAGAGCAGATCTCCTGCCGCCCCAATGCATGATGGATGACGAATATAAGAGGCTTGGCGACCCATGCCGCTGGGATTGTTCCACGCTGTCAGCGTGACGGACGTGCGGGAAGGTGAATTTGCGGCTTTGGGACAAGCAGCCCATCAGCCGGATTGAAAAAGATCATGAATCCTTGGTGTGTATCAACTCGGCCAATTCATGCATAACTGAAACGATTTCGACCCTCGCGCTTTGCCACATACATGGCCTGATCAGCCTTTTTGATCAGCGCTTTTTCATCGGCAGCATCATGTGGATATATTGCTATTCCGATGCTTGCAGAGATGCTCACCGCGATATCGCCCAACCGATACGGCTGGGCGACAAGATCAGTAATGCTCTCTGCCACGATTTTGACTTTTGATGTTTCAGTGAGGCTGGTCAACAGCACAATAAACTCGTCTCCACCCTGGCGGGCCACGATATCGGTGCTGCGAATACAGCTACCAATTCGCCGCGCCGCTTCAACGAGCAGCCAGTCCCCCACATCATGGCCGTATTCATCGTTGACTTCCTTGAAGCGATCCAGGTCAATGAAGAGCAGGGCCAGCGACTCTCCGCTGCGGTGACATTTCTTGATCTCTTGTTGCAGCCGATCAAGAAACAACCGGCGATTCGGCAGGTTGGTCACCGCATCGTAATTGGCCAGCCTCCAGACCTGGTCGTCCAGGTGCTTCCTGTCTGTAATGTCCGATGCAATCTTGACGTAACGGTACACGCTACCGTCCGGGTTACGCAGCACGTTCAGGTTGACCTGTTCTGCGTACGCCTCCCCGTCCTTGCGCCGGTTCCACCACTCGCCTTCCCAGTGTCCGGTTTCCGCCAGGGTCCGCCACATGCTTTCATAGAACGCCTTGCTTTGCTTGCCGGAGCTAAGCAGGTTGGGATTGTGTCCGATGGCTTCGCTGGGCGCATAGCCGGAAATTTTCGTAAAGGCAGGATTGACGCTGACGATGAAATTATTGGCATCGGTCACAACAATGGATGCCGTACTTTCGTTGAGCACCAATGCCGACAGCCTTGACTCGGCTTCCTGGCGCTTGCGTTCGCTGATGTCGCGCTGGAAAACGAAGATGACCCCGCCCCGAATGTCGGCATAGCTCACGCAGACTTCGAACTCCAGGATGCGCCCATCTTTGTGGCGGTGCCGGGTTTCAAACAGATCATGGCCGGTTTCCATGATTTTCCGGATGTGCGCCGCCGTGTCCTCGGGCGATTCGATCACCTCCAGGTCGGAAATCCGCATGGTCAGAAGCTCATCGCGGGTATAGCCGAGCATCTCGCAGAACATGTCATTCACGTCGATGATCCGCGCATCCTGGGTGTTTACCATCCAGTAGCCGTCACCCGTTGCCTGGACAACCTTGCGGTATTCAATTTCGCTTTGCTTGCGACAGGCGACATTTCTGCAAATGCTCAGAATAAACGACTGCCCCGCGTGTTCGATGCGCCTGGCAAGCAACTCGACGGGAATTCGGGTGCCGTCCCGATGCACATGAATCGTCTCGAAGCAACAGGTGCCTTCCTTGAGTATCTGTTCCAAACGGCCGGCAACCTTGTCCGACAATTCCGGTGAGTTGAGCTGCTCAGGGCGCATGCGCAGAAGCTCTTCCCTGCTGTACCCCACATAGTCGCAAGCTGCCTGATTGACTTCGATCAAGTTGCCTTCAGGGTCGGACACAAAGATGGCATCGCCTGCATGGTGATAGAGCATGCGATACATATCCGCAGGAAATTCCCATCTCTCATCGTTTCGCATATTTGGCCGCAATAATCCGTCCCAGGAAACATCGAGGTTAAGAAGTGCTTCATTTCCAGCTTGCCACTATATGCATTCTTCCAATTTGCGCCAACCAGCACACTATGTGGCTACGACTACAAGTCTCACCACTTCGCTAATAAATTTCTTTTCATCGGCCTTGGTCTCGCGACACAGGCGCCGGGAATAGTCATCGAGCGCCCGGCAGGAAGTCGTTCTGGATATCCGTGACCAGCAATACGTTCGCCCGGCTGCAGCTGCCAGCGCTCCGGTTTGGAAGACTTCACTTCAGCGTTCATATCGGCACGCTAATGCAGCTCCTCGTCCTGATCGTGATGGAAGACCAGTTCCGCCAACTCGACCCCGGCCGGTTTGCCCAGTGGCTGCCCGTGCACGTCCACCGCCTGAAACAGCCACCGCCCATCCGACAGCCAGCAGTAGCCGAACTGCTCCTGATAAAAACACTCCTTGGGTTCCATGATTCCTGCCTTTCTGCTGAACCGACATCCAATTGAGTCTGGCATATTATGAAAATGCTGCCAGCCGCCATGAAGGAGACGCCGATGAGCCCGGATGCGCTTTGCCTGTTTGCGCTTGACGCCAGCCGCCCCTTCGGCGGGCGGGTGGCGACGGCGCTGGGCGTCGCGCTGTCCAGTCACGAGGAACGCGAATTCGAGGACGGCGAGCACAAGGCGCGGCCGCTGGAAAACGTGCGCGGCAAGGACGTTTACGTGATCCACTCGCTCTACGGCGAGCCGGGCATCAGCGCCAACGACAAGCTGGTCCGCCTGCTTTTCTTCATCGGTGCCCTGAAGGACGCCTCGGCTAGCCGGGTCACCGCCGTCTGCCCCTACCTGGCCTATTCCCGCAAGGATCGCAAGACCAAGTCGCGCGATCCGGTCAGCAGCCGCTATGTCGCCCAGCTGTTCGAGTCGGTGGGCGCCGACCGCATGGTGACGCTGGACGTGCACAACCCGGCCGCCTATCAGAATGCCTTCCGCATCCCGGCCGAGCACCTCGAAGCCCAGGGCCTGTTCGTCGCCTGGTTCACGGCACGGCTGCAGGACGAGTCCGTGGTGGTGGTTTCACCCGACGCCGGCGGGGTGAAGCGGGCGGAAGCCTTTCGCCATGCCCTCAGCCAGACGCTCGGCCGCCCCATTGCCGCCGCCTTCATGGAAAAGCGCCGCAGCGAAGGCGTGGTGTCCGGCGAAGCGGTGGTGGGTGACATCGGCGGCAGAACGGCCCTCATCGTCGACGACCTGATCAGTAGCGGCACCACCCTGGCGCGCGCCGCCGCCGCCTGCAAGGCGCTGGGGGCAAACCGGGTGTACGCGGCAGCCAGCCACGGCATGTTCGTCGGCGCGGCCGACGCGGTGCTGGCCGGCCCGGCGCTGGACAACGTGCTGGTCACCGACTCGGTGCCGCCCTTCCGCCTGCCGCCGGCACTGCTGGAAAGCCGGGTGAAAGTGCTGGCAGCCGCCCCGCTGTTCGCCGAGGCCATCTACCGCCTGCACAGCGGCGGCTCTCTGGTCGAACTGTTGCAGGTGTGAGTCAGTGGGCCCGGGCGCGGGGGCGCGGCGCGGGCATTCGCGGCGAGGGCGCCGCTCCCACAGTGGCGTTTGCTGTTGTGGGAGGCCCGCCCCCGGGCCGAATGCGGGCGGCGGTGCTGCGCGGGCATTCGCGGCGAGGACGCCGCTCCTACAGTAGGCGCCGCTCCCGCATAAAGGCATCGAAGCGCGGTTGAACCGGTTTGCGGGTCTCAGTTCCCGGCCGAGTCGGCGTGCCGTTGCGCCCATTCGAGATAGTCCCTCGCCGTGGCAATCCATTTTTCAGGCAGATGTCGCCCATCGTCGCGCAGGTGCCACAGGGCGAGCTTGGCGCGCAGCATCGCGCGGCAGCTCTGGTAGAAATGCAGCAGGCTGGCGAGCGGCGCATCGCCACTCGCCTCGTCATATGCTTCCAGCAGCCAGCGGGCCACGTGCGGCGCGTGCAGCCGCTCGCATTCCAGCGCCAGATAGCCCAATTCGTCGGCCGGGTCGAGGATGCGGTACGCGCGTTTGAACTCCAGGCAGTCAATGACGACCGGTTGCGCCAGCAGGCACACGTGCTCCGGCCGCAGATCGCCGTGACCCTCGACGATGCGGCCCGCCAGCACGCGCCGGTCGAACAGCCCCGCATGATGTTCCAGGAAATCAAGCTGAAAGCGGGCGAGCCCCGCCGGCACGTCCCGGAGTAGGCCGAATTCCGGGCTCACGAGTTCGCGCAGATTGTCCTCAATCCGCTCTGCCAGGGATTGCCGATACGCTTCGGGCGCCAGGGGTTCCGCGGGGAGCGCAGCGTAGAAGCGGGCAAGCCGGCGGGCCAGTTGAACGATTTCCGGCTGCTTGACCGCCCCGTTGCGGAGCAGATGGTCGAGCATGCGGTCCGCCGGCAGCCGCTGCATCCGCACCAGCCAGTCGACCGTCTCCCCTGCTCCGCCCAGGCTCAGGCGGCCCGCCGCGTCCAGCACCAGCGGGACCACCCCCAGGTAGACCTCGGCGGCCAGGCGACGGTTGAGCCGCACTTCCCCTTCGCAGTCCAGGCGCCGTGCCTCGACCGTGCTGAAGTCGAGGTAGTCGTAGCGCACCGGTTTTTTCAGCTTGTAGGCACGGGTATCGGTGAGGAAAACCCAGGACATGTGGGTCTCCACCGCTTCCACCCGCGACGGCGCCTCGAGGTAGGCAGCCGGCCGCCCCAGGAAATCGAGCTTGGTTTCGAGGCTGGCGGCCTGCTCCGGCCGGATTGAAACGTGTGGAGGGCGGCTTTTGTCCATCGATTAATGATAGGCGAGCCACGCGCCGGGAAATGGGGGCGGCCTTGCCCGGAAAACCATCTGCTATACATTTAAATAGAAACACCAAACCAGCAGGAAATACCATGATCCGTAATCCCATCGATGTTGCCAGCCGCGTCAGCCCACGCTTGTCGGCACTGCTCGGCAGCCGGGTCGACGATCCGGAATGCGAACAACCCGTCACGCTCATGGCGGTGCGTCGCTTTCTCGCCGACCTGTTGCCGGACGACTTCAAGGAAGCCGAGCGATTGCATCACTTTGATGTCGACATATCGATACTCGACGAACTGGATGCGCTCATCGAGGAGTTCGGTGGTTCCTCATTGGCTGTCGATTTTGTGCAGGTCAGCGCCAGCGAATCTCTCTCGCGCGCGATCGAATCGGTAGTCGGCGACGAGAACCGCGAGAATCCTCCTACGCTCGATACGGTCAGGGACGCCCTACTTGCCGGCCTCGGCGCGCGTCTGGTGGGCGACGGCGTCCTGGAGGATGACGAGGACGATACGCTGCTGCCGGAGATCGACGCGCTGATCGAACACTTTGGCGCCGACACGCTCGCCGAAACGCTGCTGCGCTATGAATAGCAATCGTCCGTCCCGGATCGATGCGAGGGAACTGCCAGCATGGTGAGGTATCGGCGTTCGAGGCGTGCGCTCGCCCTGTTTATGGTGGTGCTGGGCGGCATCCTGATGTATCTGGCGCCCGAGGTGTGGGGCGGGCTGGCGGTGCTTGCGCTGGGGGTGGTGATCGAGCTGGTCGGCATTTCACTGGAACGTAAAACCCCATGAAAGCCCTGATCGTCAGCGCCGACCATTTCGAGGATTCCGAACTGGTCACGTCCCGACAGCCCGCCGACCTACCCGCCTTCATGCGCGAAATGGTCAGGCTGCTGGGAAAGACATCACCGTAAACCATTAGCCCGCAAAGACCTTGGCGAACATTGTCATCAACAGGAGCGCAAAATGAAAACCAATTTCACTGAGTTTCACCCTGTCCGGCGCGACCGTCTGGTTCAGGAAAACCGGCACGACGCCTACAAGGCCAAACACAAGCTGCCGGAACCCACGGCATGCCCGCAATGTGGCGCCGTGTTTCACGAAGGCCGCTGGCAATGGCTGGCGAAGCCTGCCGAGGCCCACGAGGAAATGTGCCCGGCCTGCCACCGCATCCACGACGACTTCCCGGCCGGCTACGTGAGCGTGGGCGGCTCGTTCTTCAAGGATCACCGCGAGGAATTGCTCCATCTGGCCAGAAATGAGGAAGCGCGGGCCAAGGCCGAGCATCCCCTGAAGCGGATCATGAAAATCGAGGATCAGGACGACGGCGTGCAGATCACCACCACCGACATCCATCTCGCCCGCGGCATCGGCGAGGCGCTGCATCATGCCTACCAGGGCGAACTGGAGTATCACTACAACGAGCAGGAGAACCTGCTGCGCGTGGTGTGGGAACGCTAGCAGCCAGTCGGACTAGAAGGAAATTGGCTGCAAATCCGTCTGCCGGTTCACTGTCTCCTTAAAAACGGGCTCTCAAAGGAGCCCGTTTTTTTTGTCGCGTAGATTAGTATCCAATACATTGAGGTCGTTAATGCCTGTATACATCCACCCATGAAATGGTCCATCGAACAAAAGGTGTTTACCGGCTTTGCCGTAGCGCTGGCTATTTTCACCATCATCGGCTGGCTTGCCTATCGGTCGACGGTAAGCTTCATGCATGCTTCCGCCCAAGCCGCGCGCAGCCAGGAAACCATCACCGCCCTGGAAGAAATCTTCTCCCTGGCAAACCAGGCGGAAACACGACAGCGCATATATCTGATCAGCGGCGATGAACGCCACCTCGCCCCCCGGCGCACCTACATCGACCGCATACATATCCTGTTCGGCAACGTCCGCGATGCCACGCTGGACGATCCCGGCCAGCAGGCATTGCTGCGCCAACTGGACAAGCATATCGATACACGTCTTGCGCTGCTGGAAGGCGTATTGAAAATGCGCCGCGAGCAGGGCTTCGAGCAGGCACGCCTCAAACTGATGGCCGGCGACGGTGAGCGGGAAATGGATGCCATCCATGATTCTGTGAGGAAAATGCAAAACGGCGAAGCCTCCCGTATGCAGCAATGGGTGGACGCCTCCCGGCAAAATGCCGACCGCATGCTGACCATTTTCTTTGTGGCGCTGGTTTTTATCGCCCTCTTCTTCAGTGTGCTGTTCGCGTTCATCGCCCGTGAAATGTCGGCGCGCAAGCACAGCCAGGAGCAGCTCGCCAGACAAGCCGAACAGCTGCGTGAAGGGGAAGCCCGGTTGCGCGCTGTGGTGGATACCGCGGCTGAAGGAATCATCGTCATCGACGAGCAGGGCATCGTCGAAAGCTTCAATCCGGCGGCGGAGCGTATCTTCGGCTTTGCCAGAAACGAGGTCGAGGGCCGCAACGTCAGCATGCTGATGCCCGAGCCCTATCGTCAGGAACACGATGCCCACCTGGAACGTTATCGCTCAACCGGCGAGAAAAAAATCATCGGCATCGGGCGCGAAGTGCTTGGTCAACGCAAAGGGGGCAGCGTATTTCCGCTGGAGCTCGCTGCGGCAGAGATGTATGTTGGCGGCTGCCGCAAATTCACCGGCATGGTGCGTGACATCAGCGAGCGCAAACTGGCGGAGGCGCAGCAGGCGCGTTTGATGCACGAGCTGGAAAGCGCCAATGAAGAGCTAAAAAGCTTCGCATATGTCGTATCTCACGATCTCAAGGCGCCGTTGCGTGCCATCGGCTCATTGGCAGACTGGATTTCCACGGATTACGCGGACAAGATCGATGACCCGGGCAAGGAACATATGCGCCTGCTTGTCAGCAGGGTGCACCGCATGGACAGGCTGATTGACGGGATTTTGCGATATTCGCGGGTGGGCCGGGTGACCGAGGCGATCGTCGCGGTAGACCTCAACCGACTGGTCGAAGAGGTGATCGACCTGCTTGCTCCGCCGGCGAATATTACGGTCAGCGTCGAAAATCCCTTGCCGACCGTCATGGCAGAGCCGACCCGCATCCAGCAGGTGTTCCAGAATCTGCTCTCCAACGCCATCAAATACATGGATAAACCCGAGGGCAAAATCCGTATCGCCTGTGGCGCCGAGGGCACGCAATGGAAATTCAGCGTCACCGACAACGGCCCCGGCATCGAGCCGCGCCATTTCGAAAAAATTTTTCAGCTGTTCCAGACGCTCGCCCCGCGCGACCGGGTGGAAAGCACCGGCGTGGGCCTGGCGCTGGTCAAGAAAATCGTGGAAATGTACGGCGGCCGTGTCTGGATCGAGTCCAAATCCGGGGAGGGAAGCACCTTTTTCTTTACACTCCCCAACACTGCAGCAACCGCAAGCTCAAGCAAAGGGAAAAAAACGTGAAGATCATCAACAAACCCATTCTCCTGGTGGAAGACGATCAGGTGGACGTCATGACGGTCACGCGCGCCCTGAAGGAGATCCACGTGACGAATCCACTCATCACGCGGGAAAACGGAGAAGAAGCCCTGAATTACCTGCGCGACCCTAACAACGAGAAGCCATGCATTATCTTGCTCGACCTGAACATGCCCATCATGAACGGCATCGAGTTCCTGCAGGTGGTGAAGCACGATGACCTGTTAAAAAGCATGCCAGTGGTGGTGCTGACCACGTCCGAGGAGCAGCAGGACAAGGTGAATAGTTTCAATCTGAGCGTGGCCGGCTATATGGCCAAACCGGTGGATTACCGGCAATTCGTCGAAGTCATGCGTTCCATCAACGCCTATTGGACTGTCAGCGAAATGCCCTAGCATGGGCGCGCTCCGGGAGGATTGCTCGTTGTTTAACAACAAGAGGGACGGGTTGTGACCAAGCCGAAAGTACACGTACTCATCGTCGAAGATGACGCGGTGGACCGCATGGCCTGCCGCCGCGCGCTTGCGCGCGACCCGGACTACGAATTCGTGCTGTCCGAAGCCGAAACCGGCCAAGAGGGGCTGCAACTCGCCCATGCGCAGAAACCGGACTGCGTTTTGCTCGACTACCACTTGCCGGATCTGAATGGTCTGGAGTTTCTGGCCGAGCTAAAAAACGATCTGGGCGAGATCACGGTGCCGGTCATGATGCTAACCGGCGCCGACACCGCTTCGGTCGCGGTCGAGGCCATGAAGCGCGGCGCGCAGGACTACCTGGTCAAGGACGTGAACCGCCAATATCTGGAACTGCTGCCCGCTGTCATTCAGCGCGTGCTGCGCGAGCGGCGGACACTGATGGAAAAAAAGCAGGTAGAAGCTGAACTGTGGCAACACCGCCGGCATCTTGAGGAGCTGGTGGCAACGCGCACCGATGAGCTTGCGGAGGCGAATAAATATCTGCGCCAGGATATTGTTGAACGCAAGCGGATTCAGGCAGAACTAACTCACGCCAAGGCCGCAGCAGAAAAAGCCAATCTTGCAAAATCGAATTTTATTTCCGGCATGAGCCATGAATTGCGCACCCCGCTCAACGCCATTCTTGGTTTTGCCCAGTTGATAGAAGCCGGCACTCCTACGCCAACGCCCACCCAGATGGCAAGGCTCAAAGAGATTCTCCATGGAGGATGGTATTTGCTGGACCTGATAAACGAAATTCTGGATCTCGCGAAGATTGAGTCCGGCAATCTCGTACTGTCCCAAGAATCAGTATCTCTGGCTGAGGTCATATCCGAATGCCAAGCCATGATCGAACCGCAAGCACAGCAATATGGCATCCATTTGACCTTTCTCAAGTTCGATAGCGCTTTGACTGTCAAGGCTGATCGAACCAAGTTAAAGCAGGTTCTGATCAACCTGCTATCCAATGCGATTAAATACAATCGCGCGCAGGGAACGGTCGAGGTGAAGTGCAGTGCTGGCACTTCGGGGTACATTCGCATCAGCATTCAGGACACCGGGATTGGATTGCCCCCAGAAAAATTGACGCAGCTTTTCCAGCCATTCAATCGTCTTGGTCAAGAGCATGGCACCGTCGAAGGGACAGGCCTTGGCCTGGTGACGACCAAGCAATTGATTGAACGGATGGGAGGTGTAATCGATGTGGAAAGCACCGTCGGGGTAGGTAGCGTATTCTGGTTCGAACTGGTCTCGGCTACTGCGCCCCAACTTGCAGCAAGAGAATACAAGTCTCAAAAGATTCCGCCGAAAACCTATGTCGGCACACAACAGCACACCCTGCTTTATTTTGAAGACAACCCAGTTAATTCGCTACTGGTCAAAGAGCTCATTGAGGAGGCTCGTTCCGATATGCGCTTGCTGCTCGCGGATAACGGAAAACTCGGTATTGAACTGGCGCGTACCCATCTGCCGGATGTGATTTTGATGGATATCACCCTGCCTGATATCAACGGTATCGAAGCGATGGAGATCCTACTTAAAGATCCGCTAACGGCGCATATTCCTATCGTTGCCTTGAGTGCCAATGCCATGCCCCATGATGTTTTGAAAGGGATGGAAGCAGGATTTTTCCACTATATCCGCAAGCCCTTCGAACTCAATGAATTTATGTGTGTGATCGACGAGGCGCTGGAATTTCGAAAAAACAGATTAGTCAGCACGAATTCGGCGTCAATCTAAATAAGGAAATTAAGCATGAAAATCACCAACAAGCCCATCCTGCTGGTGGAAGACGATCAAGTGGACGTCATGACGGTCACGCGCGCCCTGAAGGAGATCCACGTGACGAACCCACTCATCACGCTGGAAAATGGAGAGGAGGCCCTGAAGTACCTGCGCGACCCTGACAACGTGAAGCCGTGCATTATCCTGCTCGACCTCAACATGCCCCTCATAAACGGCATCGAGTTCATGCAGGTGGCGAAGCACGATGACGAGTTAAAGCCATTCCAGTGGTCGTGCTGACCACGTCCGAGGAGCAACAGGACAAGGTGAACAGTTTCAATCTGGGCGTGGCCGGCTATATGGCCAAACCGGTGGATTACCGGCAGTTCGTCGAAGTCATGCGGACCATCAACGCCTATTGGACTGTCAGTGAAATGCCCTAGTGCGTGAATCAGAAATATCGAAACATAAAACGGCGTCTTTTTCCGCATGGCGGCGTTACTCGTCGTTGCCATAGAGCCCGCTATGTCGCCTCCTCGCGCCTTGCCCTGCGAAAAAATCCATCCGTTTTATTTGCCCCGTTATTTCTGATTCACGACACTAGCATGGGCGCGCTCCGGGAGCATTGCTGGTTGTTTCACTACAAGAGGGGTTGATTGTGACCAAGCCGAAAGTGCACGTACTCATCGTCGAAGATGACGCGGTGGACCGTATGGCCTGCCGCCGCGCGCTTGCGCGCGACCCGGACTATGAATTCGTGTTGCTGGAGGCCGAAACCGGCCGGGAGGGGTTGCAGCTTGCCCACGCACAGAAGCCGGACTGCGTCTTGCTCGACTACCACTTGCCGGACCTGAATGGTTTGGAGTTCCTGGCCGAACTGGCTGGCGATACGGGCACGATCCCGGTGCCCGTGATGATGCTGACCGGTACGGACAACGCTTCGGTCGCGGTCGAGGCCATGAAGCGCGGCGCGCAGGACTATCTGATCAAGGATGTAGACCGGCAATATCTCGAATTGCTGCCCGCTGTCATCCAGCGTGTGCTGCGCGAGCGGCGGATGCTGACGGAAAAAAAACAGACAGAAGACAAACTGCTCCAGGCCGAAGCCAAGTACAGAACCCTGGTCGAGCAGGTTCCCGCAATCACGTATATCGTGTCTCTGAGCGAAACCAATCCGATCCTGTACATCAGCCCCCAGATCGGGAAAGCGCTGGGCTTTTCCCAGGAGGAATGGCTGGCTGATCCTGAACTTCACATCAGGCAGATTCATCCGGACGATCGCGTGCGCGTGCGCGATGAACTGGCGCAAATCCGCCTCAAAAGCAAGCCGATGCGCTGCGAATATCGTCTTCTTTCCCGGGCTGGACAGGTTTTCTGGTTCCGCGACGAGGCCAGCGTGGTGCAGGATGCGTCGGGACGCTCGCTGTTCCTTCAAGGCATTTTGGTGGACATTACCGAAAGCAAGCGGGCCGAAGAAGAACGCCAGGCGTATCGCGCCCACCTTGAAGAACTGGTGGAACAGCGCACCGGTGCACTTGAGACAGCGAATACACAGTTGCGCCATGAACTCACCGAGCGCAGTCGGACTGAAGAAGCCCTGTTTCAGGAAAAGGAACGTGCCCAGGTCACGCTCGAATGCATCGGCGACGCCGTCATTACCACCGACGACGCAGGGAAGATTGAATATCTGAATCCTGTTGCGGTAAAGCTCACCGGCTGGAGCGCCGCGGAAGCGCAAGGCCAGCCGCTGCAGCACGTGTTCAACATCATCGACGAAGCCACCCGGGAGCCGGTGGAAAGCCAAGTGGCCCGCTGCCTGCGCGAAGGTCGCAGCATCGGCCTAGCCAACCACAGTATCCTGGTGCGCCGCGACGGCAGCGAGCTCGCCGTCGCCGACATCGTCTCGCCCATTCACGACCGGGAAGGAAAAGTGACCGGCGCGGTGAAGGTGTTCCGTGATGTCACCCAGGCGCGTACGCTGGCCCAGCAACTTGCCCACCAGGCCACTCACGATGCGCTCACCGGCCTTGTCAACCGGTGCGACTTCGAGCGGCGCCTGCAGCACGCCCTGGCAAATGCTCACGTGGACGGCGGCGAGCACGCCTTGTGTTATCTCGACCTGGACCACTTCAAGCTGGTCAACGACACCTGCGGCCACGTCGCAGGCGACCAGTTGTTGCGCCAATTGAGCGCCATGCTGCAGAAAAAGATGCGCAGCCGGGACACGCTGGCACGTCTCGGAGGCGACGAATTCGGCCTGCTGTTTGAACATTGCCCCCTGGGGCAGGCATCGCGCATTGCCGAGGAGCTGTTGCTGGCCGTGCAGCAGTTCAAGTTTGTGTGGGAGGGAAAAGTTCATGGCGTCGGCGCCAGCATCGGCGTTGTCCCGATCACCGCTGCCAGCGAAAACCTGTCCTCCGTGCTGAGCGCTGCCGATGCGGCCTGTTACACCGCAAAAGGAAAGGGGCGCAACCAGGTTTATGTTTATCAGGCCGATGATGCCGATCTGGCGCAACGCGGCAGTGAAGAGCGCTGGGTAGCGCGCATCACCCAGGCGCTGGAAGAAGGTCGGTTCGGGCTGTACTACCAGCCGATCGTCACGCTGGTGCCACAGGCCAGCAAGCTTGCCCATTTCGAGATCCTGGTGCGCATGCTGGAGCCAGACGGTCAGATTATCGAAACAGCTGCCTTCATGTCTGCAGCGGTACGCGGCAATCTGATGCCGGCGATCGACCGCTGGGTGGTGCGCCGGGTCATTTCCTGGCTGGCCGCACTGCCGCCTGGGAGCGAACAGCGGAACGCCCTCTATTCGATCAACCTCAGCGCCGCCTCGCTGGCCGATCACACCCTGCTGGATTTCATTCGGGAGCAACTGCTCCTGAATCAGATCCCGGGGGATGTGCTGGGCTTCGAGATTGCGGGCATGACCGCCATCGCGAACCTGACGCAGACTGCCCATTTTTTCCATGAGCTCAAAAAACTGGGCTGCCGGACCACGCTCGACAACTTCGGCGGCGCCATGTCTTCCATCGCCGGTCTGAGCGCGCTGCAGATGGACTACATCAAGATCGACGGGGCCTTCGTAAGAGACATCGCGCAGGACCGCATTGCCCAAGCATTGGTGGATGCCTTCAACCAGGTGGCGCACGAAATGGCCGCCAAGACCGTGGCGGGATGGGCGGAGAACCCGGCCATCCTGGGCAGCCTGGTGGAGATCGGCGTGGATGCCGCGCAGGGCTACGCGATCTCCAGGCCGCGGCCATTGGAAGAATTGGGAAGTGAACTAACGGTCATGGCAAACCACCGCCCCGAATCGTGAAGGCGCTTTCACCGTTACTTGTTGGTGTCGGCCAGCCCTGTTAGGAGCGGCTTCAGCCGCGATGCGGGCGGTAGCCCGCAAAGATGGCGCGGCGAGACCCTGGCGAGCATTTGCTCTTTGCGCCCTGCGGCACATCGCGGCTGAAGCCGCTCCTACGGAGCCGCCTGCGGGATACCGCAGGGTATAGCCCTCGCCAAGAAGCGCCTCAGCCCCGACACTTCACTACTACACTTCATTAAATAGTCAGATATTCCCGCTCACCCTGTCTGAGATCCTGTCATCAGGTATTTTTTGCCGAGGTCTGCTTTCATGCATCCGATCACCTTGCGTTTGCCGGTCAAGATGCTGCCGCAACCGGACGAGACGACCTGTGGCCCGACCTGCCTGCATGCCGTCTACCGTTACTGGGGCGAGGATGCACGACTTGCGGAGGTGATCGCTCGCACCCACAGAATGACACACGGCGGTACCTTCGCGATCTTTCTGGCTTGCGATGCCCTGCGCCAGGGCTACCAGGCCATCATTTACACCTACAACCTGACGGTGTTCGACCCCACCTGGTTTGCGCCAGGGGTGGACATTGCCGAGCGCCTGCAGCGCCAGCGCAAGGTGAAACCGGACGCCCGGCTGCAGCATGTCACCGAGGGCTACCTGGAATTCCTGCGCCTCGGCGGGCGCCTGCGCCTGACCGATCTCTCGCGGCCGCTGATCCGCGGCCTGCTGCGCCGCAACCTGCCCATCATCACCGGCCTGAGTTCCACCTACCTGTATCGCGCGGCGCGGGAATACGGGCCGAACGATGTGCCTGACGACATTCGCGGCCTGCCGGCCGGCCACTTCGTCGTGATCGCGGGCTACGACCGCAAAAAGCGCAGCGTGCTGGTAGCCGACCCCTACGGCTTGCACCCCTACAGTCCATTGCACGAATATTGGGTCAGCATCGATCGCGTGATCGGCGCGGTGCTGCTCGGCATCGTCACCCATGACGCCAATCTGCTGGTGATCTACCCGCCGCGGTCGGCGCCGAAGGAGGCGCCGTGAGCATCCTCATCGTGGTCGACAACCCGCGCGACTGGCCGCTCGACCTTCCCGGCGTGGGCATCGTGCCGGCGCGCGCCTATCTGACCGATCCCGCCTATGGCGAGGGACGTTCGGTAAAGGTATTCAATCTGTGCCGCTCCTACCGCTACCAGAGCCTGGGCTACTACGTCTCCCTGCTGGCCGAGGCGCGCGGCCACAAGCCGCTGCCCCGGGTGAGCACGATGGAGGACCTGCAGTCGCAGAACCTGGTGCGGCTGCTCACCGAGGATCTCGACGCGCTGGTGCAGAAGTCGCTCGCGCCGATCAAGTCGGACACGTTCGAGCTCAGCATCTATTTCGGCCGCAACGTGGCGAGCCGCCACGATGCCTTGAGTCACCGTCTCTTCAGCCTGCTGCAGGCGCCCTTGCTGCGCGCGCATTTCGAGCGTCATCGCGACCACTGGAGTTTGCGCAGTGTGCGCGCCATCGCCGCCAGCGACATCCCGCCGCCGCATCACGACTTCGTGGTGGAGGCCGCCACCGCATATTTCATGGGCCGGCGCCGGCGCACCCACAAGCGCTCTGTGCCGCGTTTCGACCTGGCCATCCTGCACGACCCCGGCAACCCGGAATCGCCTTCCAACGCGCGTGCCCTGCAGAAATTCGAAAAGGCCGCGGAGGACGTGGGCTTCGCCGTGGAATTCATCGGCCGCGGCGATCTTGCCCGGCTGCCCGAGTTCGACGCGCTGTTCATCCGCGACACCACTTTCGCCAACCACTACACCTATCGCTTTTCAAGGCGGGCATCCGCGGAAGGCCTGGTGGTGATCGACGACCCGGAATCCATCCTCAAATGCAACAACAAGGTCTATCTCGCCGAACTGCTCACCCGCCATAACATTCCCGCGCCGCACACACTGATGGTGCATCACGACAACGTGGGCCAGATCGTTGCCAGCCTCGGGCTGCCCTGCGTGCTCAAGCAACCGGACAGCTCGTTCTCGCTCGGGGTGGCCAGGGTGGACTCGGAGCAGGAATTGCTCGCGAAGGTGGGCGCCCTGCTGCAAAAGTCGGAACTCATCGTCGCGCAGGAATGGCTGCCCACTGAGTTCGACTGGCGCGTCGGCATCCTCGACCGGCGGCCGCTGTTTGTGTGCAAGTACTTCATGGCCGCCGGTCACTGGCAGATCGTCAAGCGCGAGCCCGGTCGAAGCGGCTACCAGGAAGGTCCGGTCGAGGCCGTGGCGGTGGCCGAAGCGCCGAAAGAGGTGGTGAAGATCGCCCTCAAGGCAGCCAATCTCATTGGCGACGGCCTCTACGGGGTGGACGTCAAGCAGGTCGGCAGCCGCTGCTACGTCATCGAGGTCAACGACAATCCCAACGTCGACGCCGGCAACGAGGACGGGGTGCTGAAGGACGCCCTCTATCGCGAGATCATGGGCTCGTTCGTGCGCCGCATCGAGGCGCGCAAGCGGGTGAACGCCTGATGGAAGCCGCCGCCGCGTTGCATGCGTTTGCAGGCTACGGCATCGAGCTGGAATACATGATCGTGGACCGGCAAACGCTTGCGGTCATGCCGATTGCCGACGCCTTGCTGCTGGCTGCCGCCGGGCGGGAAGCTTCGGAAGCCGTGCGCGGCCGCTTTGGCTGGTCCAACGAGATCGTGCTGCACCTGGTCGAGATCAAGAACATCCGTCCCGATCCCGCGCTCGAACCGCTTGCTGCCGATTTCCAGGCCGAAGTAAACAGCCTCAACCACCTGCTCGAACCCATGGGCGCCCGGCTGATGCCCAGCGCCATGCATCCGTGGATGAACCCCGCCGCCGAAACGCGCTTGTGGCCCCACGACCAGGCGCCCATCTACCAGGCCTATGACCGCATCTTCGGCTGCCGCAAACATGGCCAGGCCAACCTGCAGAGCATGCACCTCAACCTGCCCTTCGCCAACGACGCCGAGTTTGCCCGCCTGCACGCCGCGGTGCGGGTGCTGCTGCCCATCCTGCCGGCACTCGCCGCCAGCTCGCCCATCGCCGACGGCAAGCCAGGTGGCTATCTTGACAACCGCATGGCGGCCTACTGCACGGCCGTGCAACAGGTCCCGTCGGTGATCGGCCAGGTGATTCCGGACACCCTCAACAGCCGTGCCGAATACGAGTCGCTGGTGTTGGCCCCCATGTACCGCGACATCGCGCCGCTCGATCGCGAGGGCGTGCTGCAGCACGAATGGCTCAATGCTCGCGGCGCGATCCCGCGCTTCGACCGCAACGCCATCGAAATCCGTGTGATCGACATTCAGGAATGTCCGCAGGCCGACCTCGCCATTGCCGCCGCCGCCACGACCGTCATCCGGGCGCTTTACGATGACAGATGGTCGCTGCTCGCCACGCAGCAAGCGATCAGTACCGATCGCCTGCTAAAGATCCTGCACGCCTGCATTCGCGACGCCGATCAGGCGTTGATCGACGATGCCGGGTATCTGCGGCTGCTGGGCTTGTCCGATCGGCAATACCGGGCTGGCGAACTGTGGCAGCACCTCATCACCCGCACAGCGCTGAACCGTTCCACCTTCTGGGCCGGGACCCTGCGCGTGATGCTGGAACAGGGGCCGCTCGCCCGCCGCATCCTGCGGGCGCTTGGCCCGGACTGCTCGAAAGACCGCCTGCACGCGGTTTACCTCGAGTTGTGCGACTGCCTGGAAACGGGAAAGATGTTCGTCGATCGATGAACGGGGACAAATCGTTTTCCGCGAAGGACGCGAAGGAACGCGAAGAAATACAAATGGCCCTGGCGAGGGATGGAAATATCCATTGGCTCTTCTTCGCGAATCTTCCAGTCCTTCGCGGATCAAGCTTTTTCAATGACGAAGCCTGAGCATTACCTGATCACCTGCGAGCACGGCGGCAATCGCATTCCGCCCCGCTACCTCCCCCTGTTTGCGGGCTTTGAGGCATTGCTGCAAACCCACCGCGGCTACGATCCCGGTGTGCTTGCCATGGCTCGGGAATTGGCCAGGGCGCTGGCCGCTCCCTTGTTCGTTTCCACCACCAGCCGCCTGCTGATCGACCTCAACCGCACCATCGGCCACACGCGCCTGTATTCCGAGGCCACACGCAACGCACCCGTTGCGGTCCGCGGCGAGATTCTGGAACAGTATTACCTGCCTTTCCGGAACAGGGTCGAGACGCATATCGATGAAGCGATTGCGCACGGCAAGCGGGCGATCCACATTTCCTCGCACAGCTTCACGCCGGAGCTCGACGGCACGATCCGAAATGCCGATATCAGCCTGCTCTACGATCCCGCGCGCTCCGGCGAGCGCGAGCTGTGCCGCCGCTGGCAGACCGAACTCAAAGCACGGGCACCCGAGTTGAAAGTACGCCGAAATTACCCCTATACCGGCACGTCCGACGGTTTCACGGCCTACCTGCGCCGCCATTTCCCGGCTGACGCGTATATCGGCATCGAGCTGGAAATCAATCAGAAGCATGTTTTCCGTGGTGGGCGGCAATGGCCCGCACTGCGTTGCCACGTGATCAAGGCTTTGCGCCAGGCAACGATTGACGCCAATTGAACGCAGGCGACCGCCGCAAAAAACGACAGTGCTATCGATAAAACAATAGTCAGGATCGCAATCCGTAGACCGGATCATTCCCCGGCTACAATCGCGCCATGAGTCTCCATCGCGTTTACATGGCAATCATTGTCTTTGCGCTGGCGGCAGCCCTGGGCGCCTTTCTGTCATTGCGCCCCGACCCTGCCCCGCTGATCCGGATCGGCGTGCTGCATTCCCTCAGCGGCGCCATGGCCATGAACGAGCGTCCGCGGGTTGACGCGATGCGCCTGGCGGCTGAGGAAATCAGTGCAGCCGGCGGACTGCTTGCGACAGAAGGATTCGCAGCCAGGTCATGAGCACGCTCCCCATCTCCTTCCGCCTGTTGTTGAGCTACCTGCTGGTGTCCGTGCTGCCGCTGGCGGGGCTGGCCGCCTTTTATCTGTCCTCGTTTGAAACGTCGCTGCGCGAAACCGTGTTGTCCAACATGGCCACCATCGCGGACAAAAAGGCCGAGCAAATCGATAGCTACATGACCGAACGGCTGGCGGATGCCCGACTGCTCAGCCAGAGGAACATCATCCGCAATGGGGTGGTTACGCTGAAAGATGCTTTCCGCACAGGCGGACTGGACTTCCCCCTCTATCGCCCCACCGCTCGCCAGCTGCACGATGCCCTGAGCCCGCCCCACGGAGCCGACGATTTTCACGATGTGTTGTTGATCGACCCAGCCGGCAACGTGGTGTTCTCGGTCAGGCAAGAGCAGGATCTGGGCACCAACCTGAAGGACGGTCCCTACCGTGATACCCAGTTGGCAAAGGGATTCGAACAGGCGGTGCAGACCCTGCAAACCCACCTCACCCGTTTTGCGTTTTATGCGCCTTCTGGCAATCGGCCGGCGGCTTTTCTGACGGCGCCCGTGCTGGAGAATGGTGTGCTGATCGGCGTGCTGGCCTTGCAACTGGATTTGGACAAGCTGGAATCGGTCACAGCCGACCGCACCGGCCTGGGCCGAACCGGTGAAACGGTGCTGGCGCAGAAAGACGGGGACGACGCGTATTACACCGGTCCGCTCAGGCATGTCGAGGACGCGGCCTATCGTTACCGGGTGCCGCTCCGGAAGGCGGCTCTGCCGATGCAGAAGGCGCTGGCTGGCGACCACGGCCAGGGCGTCATTCGCGACTATGCCGGCATTGAAGGCGTGGCGGCGTGGCGCTATCTACCCGCCCTGGGCTGGGGCATGGTGGTCAAGATCGACACCGCAGAGGCGCTGGCGCCGACTGCCCAGTTACGTCGTGTCACGTATCTCGCGCTGACGCTGTTCCTGCTGTTTTCCGGCGGGGTGGCCTATTTTATGGGGCGAGGATTGTCACGCCCGATCCAGCACCTCACCCGGGTGGCCGACCGCATCGCCGCGGGCGATCTCTCGCAGCGCGCGCCCCAGGAAAGTATCGATGAACTGGGCCGGCTGGCCCATGCCTTCAATCATATGACGGACGCCCTGGCCGATGCACGCAACAACCTTGAAGCCCAGGTAGAGGCACGCTCAAAGGCGTTGCGTGAAATTTCCGCGCTGCAGAACGAGATTCTCGATAAAGCCGGCGCCCTGGTGGTGGTGCTCGACCACGAAGGACGCATCCGCCGCTTTAATCGCGCCTGCGAGGCGTTGTCGCAGTATTCGTTTGCTGAAGTCGAGGGGAAATTTGTTTGGGATTTCCTGTTGCCGCCGGAAGAACACATCGAGCATGAAGCGGCATTTAGCGCCATCGCCCGAAATACGCAAGCCCTGCACAGTGCTTATAGCAACTGCTGGGTCGCTCGCGACGGCACCCGGCGGCTGGTCGAATGGTCGAATTCCCTGTTGCTCGACAAACAAGACGAGACGGAGTTCATTGTGTGCATCGGCACGGACGTGACCGAAAAAAATCTGGCCGAAGCGGCACTCAAGGAAAGCGCACAACGCCTCAACGAGGCACAGCGCATCGCCCAGATCGGCAGCTGGGAGCTCGACCTGACCAGTGGCAAGCTGAGCTGGTCGGACCAGATATTCCGCATCTTCGAAATCGACCAGACGGTATTCAACGCCTCCTATGAGGCTTTCCTGAACGCAATCCATCCGGAAGACCGCGAGTGGGTCAACCAGACCTACACCGACTCGGTGGCGACCCGCACCCCCTACGATATCACCCACCGGCTGCTGATGCCTGATGGCCGCATCAAGTGGGTGAACGAGCGCTGCGAGACCCACTACGACGAACAGGGCAAGGCGTTTCGCTCCACGGGCACCGTGCAGGACATCACTGAACTCAAACTGGCGGAAGAATCGCTTCGACTCTTCGCCAGCGTGTTCGAGCAGAGTGGCCAGGCCATTCTCATCACCGACAGCGACAAGCGCATCCTGGCGGTGAATCCCACTTTCACTCACCTGACGGGCTACCCCCTCGCCGAGATTCGTGGCAAGAACCCCAATATCCTGGCTTCCGGCCTTACGCCTGCCGAAACCTATCAGGCCATGTGGAAGGGATTAAATGAGGCGGGCTACTGGCAGGGCGAAATCGTGGACCGACGCAAGGACGGCACGCACTATCCGATGTGGATATCGATTTCGGTGGTGCGCGATGTCAAGGGCCACATCACCCATTACATCGCCAGTTTTACCGACATCAGCGAGCGCAAGCTGGTCGAGGCGCATATCAGCCAGCTGGCCTATCACGATACGCTGACCGGCCTTCTCAATCGCTTCAGCCTCAGAACCCAGCTGGAACAGGTGCTGGCCATGGCGCATCGGGACCATCGCGCACTGGCGGTGATTTTCCTCGACATGGATCGCTTCAAAACCATCAACGACACCCTAGGCCATGCCGTTGGCGACAAACTGCTCATCACGGTGGCGCAGCGTCTGCGCGAGAGCGTGCGTGAGAGCGATATCGTGGCGCGTCTGGGCGGCGACGAGTTCGTGGTGGTGCTGACCGAAGTGGAAGATGCTACAGCCGCCGCCCGTTTGGCGGACAAGATCCTGCATGTGCTGGCGCAGCCTTACCTGATCGGCAAGAACGAGTTGCATACGGCGGCGAGCATCGGCCTCGCCCTTTACCCGGATGACGGCGGTGACGGCGAGACCCTGATGAAAAACGCCGACACCGCCATGTATCACGCCAAATCGCAGGGCCGCAACAATATCCAGTTTTTCACGGCCGAGATGAACCAGGCCGCGCTGAAACGCCTGATGCTGGATCAGGACTTGCGGGTGGCGGTGGAAACCCGGCAGTTCGAGTTGCACTACCAACCCCAGCTGGACAGCCACAATGGCCGCATCGTGGGCGTCGAGGCATTGGTGCGCTGGCATCATCCGCGTGATGGACTGATATCGCCAGCGGAATTCATTCCGGTTGCCGAGGAAACGGGCCTCATCCTGCGACTGGGCGAGTGGGTGCTGGACGAGGCATGCCGCCAGCTCCGCGTCTGGCAGGACGACGGAATCAAGGACGTGACCATGGCAGTGAACCTGTCGGCGCACCAGCTGCGGTCCCCTGCTCTATTGGCACAAGTTGCACGCGCGCTGGAAAAGCATGGGCTGGCGGGTGCCAGCCTGGAGCTTGAAATCACCGAAACGGCGGCCATGCACGACCCCGCCGCCAGCATCAGCCAGCTCAAGGCCCTGCGCGGCCTGGGCGTGCGCCTGTCGATCGACGATTTCGGCACCGGCTACTCGTCGCTCAGCTATCTCAAGCTGCTGCCGATCCACACCCTGAAACTCGACCAATCCTTCGTCCGCGACATCGAGACCGACAGCAACGATGTCGCCATCTGCACCGCCACCATCGCCCTGGCCCATAACCTGGGACTGACCGTGGTCGCCGAAGGCGTGGAAACCGAGGCGCAGCGGCTGTTGCTGACCTCGCACCAATGCGATTTCATGCAGGGTTATCTGTTCAGCAAGCCCCTACCAGCGGAAGCGGCGCTGGCGTTCATCAAAGGGCAAAATACCGCCCCGGCGTAGCCATGGCGAACGACCGCATTCACGTATTTTTGGCACGGGTATTCATTCCGCATCCAAAGATTCTGGCGCCATTGAATGGGCGCTTGCTATGCTGAACAGTGAAACGGGTTTTTATCCCGGATTGTTCATTCGATGATTTATGGCGCGGGTGCACTCCGTGCACCGATTGACGTCCGAAGGTGCACGGAGTGCACCCTACGCAAAGCATCTCGCCCGAATGAGCAATTCGGGTTTATTCAATCACACTTGCAGAGGAGGTTCGATGGCCGCACTTACCCAGTCCCAGCTAGATCAACTTACCAAAAGGCTGAACGAGGACAACCAGGCGCTGTTGCGCGAAGTGCGTGACGAACTGGAAAATTCGGGCGATCAGCATCGCATCGACCTGCTCAACAGCGAGCCGGGCGACGCTGGCGACGAGTCGATGGCCAACGCGCTGGCGGACTTCAACGTGGCGATCCTGGATCGTCATATACAGGGCATGCGCGACATCGAGGCCGCGTTCCAACGCCTCAGGAATGGGGAATACGGCGTCTGCACCGACTGCGGGGATGACATCGATTTCGCCCGTCTGCAGGCCTACCCGACCGCCAAGCGCTGCATTGCGTGCCAGGAAAAGCGCGAACGGGAGTATGCGCAGGAAGGTCACCCGAAAATGTGATCCGGCCAAGCATGATCGACCGAAGCGGAAATTGCGCGATGCCGGAATTGAAAGATGATCTGCCTCAACTGATCCGCAGCCTGCATGACCCGGCCTGCTACGACCATGCGGCTGGCCCGGTCCGGCTGATCGAAACCCATATTTCATGGGTCCTGCTCACCGGCGAATTCGCTTACAAGATCAAGAAGCCGCTCGACCTCGGCTTCCTTGATTTCAGCAGCCTCAGCAAACGCCTGCACGCCTGCTGCGACGAAGTGCAGCTCAACCGGCGGCTCGCACCCGAAATCTATCTCGACGTGGTGCCGATCGCCGGCACCCCGGCCGCCCCGCGCGTCAACGGCAGCGGCGAGACGTTCGAATATGCGGTGAAGATGCGCCAGTTTCCGGCCGACACCACACTCGACCGGCTCGACGCCGAAGGCGGACTGACCGCGCACCACGTCGAAGCCATCGCCACCACCCTCGCCCGCTTCCACCGCGAAGGCTGCGCGCGCGCCACGGAAGACAGTCCCTGGGGCAGCCCGGAGAAAATCTGGCAGCCGGTGGCGCAGAACTTCGCGCAGATCGCACCGCGCCTCGACAACCCGGCCGACCGGCAGGGCCTCGAGGCCCTGCAGCGCTGGAGCGAGGCCGAGCACGCCCGGCTCGCCCCGCGGATGGCCGCGCGCAAGCGCGACGGCTTCGTGCGCGAATGCCACGGCGACCTCCACCTTGGCAACCTCGCCTGGGTCGACGATCAATTGCTGGTGTTCGACTGCATCGAATTCAATCCCGAACTGCGCTGGATCGACATCCAGTCCGAAGTCGCGTTCTGCACCATGGACCTGCTGCAACGTGGCCACACCGACTGGGCCTGGCTCTTCCTCAACGCCTGGCTGGAGCAGACCGGCGACTACGCAGGGCTCGCGCTGCTACGCTACTACGCGGTGTACCGTGCGCTGGTGCGCGCCAAGGTGGCGGCCATTCGCACCGAGCAGACCGCCGGGCCCGTGCGCGACGCTGCGCTCGCCGATATGCGCGCGCTGCTGGGCCTGGCCACCATGCTGACGCGTCCCCGGCCCGTCCGGCTCGACATCACCCATGGCCTGTCGGGTTCCGGCAAGACCACCGTCACCCGGAAACGGATGCAGACGGGGGGCGCCATCCGCCTGCGATCCGACGTCGAACGCAAGCGCCTGGCCGGGCTCGACGCCCTGGCGAAAAGTGGTTCCGGCGTCGGGCAACAACTCTATGCAGCCGACGCCACCCGCCGCACCTACGACCACCTGGCACGGCTGGCAGGCGGAATCCTCGACGCCGGCTGGCCGGTGATCGTCGATGCCACCTTCACTTCGCGCTGGCAGCGCGACCTGCTGCGCGAAGTTGCATGCATCCGCAAGGTCGAATTCCGCATCCTCGATTTCCCTGTCCCCGTCGCCACCCTGCGCGAACGCATCGTCCAGCGGTCACATGAAGGCAAGGATGCCTCGGAAGCCGACCTCGCGGTGCTGCAGCATCAGCTTGACACCGAGGAACCGCTCGGCGCCGACGAGTGGGTCGACACGCTGCCAGGAAGCGCTGGTTAATTTGTCATTGCGAGCGCAGCGAAGCAATCCAGCGTATTGATCAAGCGGACATTTCTGGGCTGCCTGCCTTGACGGCAATGCCCGGGATAAGACACCATCTGCGGTGGCCGGACGGCGCAAGGTCATTCGGCACGGCACCCAATATAAAAAATATCCTTCATGAGAAGAACGGGCATGCACAACGAAAACGGCGAAAAAGCATAAATGCTGAGAATCTTCTCACCTGCCATTTTCATGCTGAATCGCCTGAACTACACCAAGAAGTTCACGCTGCTGTGGGTGGTATCGCTGATTGCGATTGGCGTGGTGGTGTACAGCCTTTTCGTCAATCTGGCCCGCGTCATTCAGCCCTCGCTACAGCGGCTGGAAGGCCTCGCCCTGATCGAGCCGGTCACCCGCACCACGCAGGCCCTGCAATTGCACCGCGGGCTCTCGGCCGCCCTGTTAGGCGGCAACACGTCCATGCGCGACCGGCGCGCCGCCCAGGAAAAGATCGTCGCCGATACCCTCGGGACGCTGGAAGAAGAGCTTCCCCCCAGCCTGACCGGGACCAAAGACTACCGCCGCATCCGCAGCGACTGGTCACGACTGCAAAAGGAAGGCCTGGCGTTGGCCGTGACCGACAATCTTGCCGCGCATACCAGGCTGATCGAACATCTGCAATTCTTCGAACAGCTGGTTTCCGAGGAACACCTGCTGGTCATGGACACGGATATCGCTGCCTATTACCTGGTCGACATCGTCACCAACAGGCTGACGAAGGTGCTGGAACAGCTCGGCCGCCTGCGCGCCCTCGGCACGGGCGCTCTGACCCGATACGCACTGACCGGAAAGCGGCTCAACGAGGACCAGCGCGTCGAATTTCGGGTGATGATGGCCGGGCTGGATGACGCGTTCAGGCATTTCAACCTCGGCATCGACAGTGTCGGACGTCACAATTCGGCCATTCATGGCGCGCTCCAGGCGGTATCCCGGGATATCGACAGTTCGGTCAGGCTGGTGGCCGGGCTGGTGGCAACGGACATTCTCTCCGGCCGCTTTGCCCTCCCCTCTGAAACCTTCCTGAATGCCGCCACGGAACAAATCGACCGCAGTTACGCGCAACTGTACGATGCCCTGCTGCCGATGGCCCGGAGCCTGGCCCAGGCGCATATCGACCGCGCCAGGCATGAACTGTTCGCCAGCGTCGGCATCTCCTTGCTGGTGTTCCTGCTGGCGGTCTACCTGTCGGTCAGCTTTTACTATGCGATTGTCGGCAGCATCCGGTCGATCGCCCACGGTGCGCGCGTCTTTGCCGGCGGCAACCTGGACATGCGCATCGAACTCGGCACGTACGACGAACTCAGCCAGGTGGGCGACAGCTTCAACGAAATGGCCGATGGGTTCAAAGCCCTGCTTGAAACGCACCGCGAAGATGAAGAGCGCCTGCGCGCCATCATCGACACCGCACTGGATGCCGTGGTGCAGATGAACAGCGAAGGAATCATCACCGGCTGGAGCCGCCAGGCGGAAAAGATTTTCGGCTGGAGCCGCGAGGAAGCGCTCGGGCGGGGGCTGAGCGAGACCATTATCCCGCCCCGGTACCGCGAGGCGCATACGCAGGGATTGAAACGCTTCCTGCTTGCCGGCGAGAAAACTATTTTGAATCCACGGTTCGAAGTTGCGGGGTTGCATCGCGATGGCCATGAGTTCCCTGTCGAATTGTCCATCACCGCAGTCAACATGGCGGGCGAGTGTGAGTTCAACGGCTTCATCCGCGACATTACCCAGCAGAAAGAATCCGAGGAACTGATCTGGAAGCAGGCCAATTTCGACACCTTGACCGGCCTGCCCAACCGCCACATGTTCCACGACCGGATGGTGCAGGAAATCAAGAAGGCGGATCGCGCCGAACTCGAAATAGCCCTGCTGTTCATCGACCTCGACAAATTCAAGGAGGTCAACGATACGCTGGGGCACACCATGGGCGACATCCTGCTGCAGGAAGCCGCGCGCCGCATTGGCGGCTGCGTGCGCGAGACCGACACCGTGGCACGTCTGGGCGGTGACGAGTTCACCATCATCCTGGCCGAGCTTGGCGATACCGGCAGCGTCGAACGGGTCGCGGAAAACATCCGGCAAAGCCTGGCCAAGCCGTTTCTGCTGAAAAACGAAATGGTCTATATATCGACCAGCATAGGCATCACGCTCTATCCCAACGACGCCACCAATGTGGACGATCTGCTCAAGAACGCCGACCAGGCGATGTATGCCGCCAAGAACGAAGGGCGCAATCGCTTCAGTTATTTCACCCCGGCCATGCAGCAGTCCGCCCAGGCCCGGCTGCGCCTGATCAACGAATTGCGCGGCGCCCTGGAAGCCAGGCAGTTCAAGGTCTACTACCAGCCCATCATCGACCTGGCTACCGGCCGCATCCACAAGGCAGAAGCACTGATCCGCTGGCCACACCCGGAACTCGGCATGGTCAGCCCGGCGCATCTTATCCCGCTGGCCGAAGAGAGCGGCTTGATTGTCGAAATCGGCGACTGGGTATTCAAGGAATCGGCGCGCCAGCTGAAACACTGGGAAGCGTTGTACAGCAGCAGGCTTCAGGTCAGCGTGAACCTGTCACCCGCACAGTTCAGCGGCTCTGGCAGCTTGTGCAAAGCATGGCTCGTTTATTTGCAGGAGCTGGGGCTGCCTGCGCAAAGCCTGGTTGTTGAGATCACCGAAGGTTTGCTGCTCAATACCGAAACCGGCGTCACCGACGAGTTGCTCGGATTCCATGACGCGGGCATTCAGATCGCGATCGACGACTTTGGCACCGGCTATTCGTCGCTGTCCTACCTGAAGAAATTCGACATCGATTATCTGAAGATCGACAAGTCATTCGTGCGCGATCTGGTGATCGACCCGAATGACCGGGCATTGTCCGAGGCCATCATTGTGATGGCGCACAAGCTTGGCCTCAAGGTGATCGCCGAAGGGGTGGAGACGGAAGCGCAGCGGGCGCTGTTGACCCAGGCGGGCTGCGACTATGCGCAAGGATTCCTGTTCTCCAGGCCGCTGCCGGCCGATGAATTCGAGGCCTTGCTGAAAAGACAGCCGCCCGGCTGCATTTCTCAGGAAAACCGAACCTGATTCCCGTCCGAATCGTAGGCCAGATACTTGGATATCGCGCCATTCAGGATGGAATCGACCATCTTTTTCAGGGGCGTCTGCGCGTCTTCGGTACTCGGCATGATCCCTGCACGCCCGGCCAGGCAGGCGACAAACACGATTTTCCAGTCCAGCCCGGTCTTGCGTGATTCCTCGACCAGATCGGAAAAATCACCCAGCTCGTCCAGCGCCTTGTCGGTGCACATTTGGGGGGTCAATACACCTCCCTTCCCGGCTTTGAAACGCTGCGTCTGGGTTTCGGTATAGCCTTCGGGCAGCTCGGATTGCGTAAAAACGAATAGAAGCCGTTGCGGTTCTGGTTGCTGCCTGGCGGCGTTCAACAGATCCGGGAAATTTGAGATGTTCATGCGGGTTACCTTTTTTTCGGACTACAGGAATATAAACGCCCCCGACAAAATTTGAAATCCATATTAGCGTCGATGAGCGAATCCGGGACGAATGCAGGCGACGATCCCGCAAAGCTTCGCCTGATGGGAGGTCTGGTTACTCTTCCGCCTTGAGCTGCGCGGGACTCACCCCGGCCGCCGTCAGGTAATCGCGCACATGGCGCAGTTCCTGTTTGGTGCAGGTATTGCTGTTGTGCGGGCGATGGATAAATCCCTCCACCCCGTTCAATACCACGCGGAAGCTCGCGCCGTGGTGCGGCTCCACCCTGGCGCCCAGGTGCGTCAGCATCGACTCCACCTCGCGCCAATGGACATTGCCGCTCACCGGGCCTTCAAAAATGGCGTGCAGCAGGCTTTCATGTTTGTGGCTCATGGCTGCTCCTCAAGGAACGATTCTTTTTCAGGATAGAACCCGGCTGTCAGATGCTCGCGCAAAAAGTTTTCGAGCTTCGCCGGCGCCAGCGGCCGGCTATAGAGGAAACCCTGCACTTCCGGACATCCCTCGTCACGCAGAAACGCCAGCTGTTCCTGCGTTTCCACCCCTTCGGCGATGATACCCAGACGCAGGCTGCGTGCCAGCTGGATCACCGCGCGGACAATGGCGGCATCGTCCGGGTCGTGGTTGATGTCGCGCACGAAGGCGCGGTCGATCTTCAGGCGGTCGACGGCGAAGCGCTTGAGATAGCTGAGCGACGAATAGCCGGTGCCGAAATCGTCGATCGACAGCCGCACGCCAAGCGCCTTCAGCCGCCGCACCGACTCGAGGTTGTTTTCCACATCCTGCAGCAGGATCGACTCGGTCAGTTCCAGTTCCAGCAAATGGGGCGGCAGGCCGCTGCGGTCGAGCGCAGCGGCCACGGTTTCGATCAGGCCGGGACGCCGGAACTGCAGGGCGGACAGGTTGACCGACATGGACAGCCCGGGCCATCCGGCCAGGCGCCAGACCTGCGCCTGACGGCAGGCTTCCTCCAGCACCCAGGCGCCGATCGGAACGATCAGGCCACTGTCTTCCGCCACAGGAATGAAGCGGGCCGGCACCACCTCGCCCAGTTCCGGGCTTTGCCAGCGCAGCAACGCCTCGACGCCAACCACCCTGCCGCTGTCGATCTCCAGTTGCGGCTGATAGTGCAGGGAAAACTCGTTCCGGAAGAGCGCCTGGTGCAACCGGTTCTGCAGCAACAGGTGCTCATGCGCCTGCCGGTTCATCTGCGCGTCGAAAAAACGGTACGCGTTGCGGCCGCTGTCCTTGGCGCTGTACATCGCGGTGTCGGCCTTTTGCAGCAGGCTGTCGAAGTCGCTGCCGTCCTCGGGAAAAATGGCCACGCCGATGCTGCAGGAGGTATTCAGCATGTGCCCGCAGATCTCGACCGGCTCGGCCAGATGGCCGAGGATGTCGCCGGCGATCCGTTCCACCGTTTCCAGGCAAGGGATGTCATTCAGCAGCAGGATGAATTCATCGCCGCCCTGGCGGCAGATGGTGTCGCTCTCACGCATGCAGCGGGACAGGCGCGTAACCACCTCCAGCAGCAACTGGTCGCCGGCCGCGTGCCCCAGCGTGTCGTTCACCCGCTTGAAGTTGTCCAGGTCGAGGAACAGCAGCGCCACCCGTGAGCGGGAGCGTGCCGCCATGGCCAGCGCATGCGCGAAGCGGTCGCGCAGCAGGACGCGATTGGGCAGGCCGGTCAAGGCATCGTGGTGGGCCAGGAACTCGATGCGTTCCTCCGCCTGCTTGCGTTCGGTGATGTCCTGGCAGGCGCCATACAGCCGGTGCGGCTGTTGCGCATCCTCCGCTACCACCGCCATGGAATAGGCCCGGATATGCCGTGTGGCGCCATCCTTGGCGATGATGCGCAGCTCGCATTCGCTGCGCTGCCCCGGCGCAAGCTTGGTGATATTGCGATCGAACTCGGGCAGATCGTCCGGGTGCACATGACCGCGCCAGCAACCCTGGTCCAGGATCTCGTCCACCGAATAACCAAAGATCCGATCCGTCGAGGCGGTCGCCCATTCGATGGCAAAATGACCATCCTCCTTCCGCACACACGAATAAAGCAGATCCGTGGCCATGCCGCAAATCAGCCGGTAACGCGCCTCGCTGTCCCGCAACGCCCGCTCCATGCGCTTGCGTTCGCTGATATCCAGGAAATTGACCACCGTTCCCACCAGCTCGCCGTTGCGGTAAATGGGGTGCGACCAGTACTCCACCGGGAAGCTGCTGCCGTCCTTGCGCCAGTGCACCTCGCTGTCCACGTGCGTGGGTTCGCCCTGCAGGGTGGCACGGCGAACGTGGCAGTCTTCCTTGGGATACGGCCGGCCGTCCGGATAGGTGTGATGGATGAGGTGATGCACGTTCTTGCCGAGCATTTCCTCCTGCGTGTAGCCCAGCATGTCGAGGCAGGCCGGGTTGACGAAGGTGCAAAGGCCCTGGGTGTCGACCCCGAAGATCGCCTCGGGCGATGAATCCAGCAGCAGGCGGAAGCGCTCCTCGCTTTCGCGCAGGGCCGCCAGCGACGCGCGATGGTCGATGGCAAGGCCGAGATCGGTGGCCAGCTTTTCCAGCAGCATCACTTTCTCAAGCCCGAATGCGTGCGGTTCGTGGCTATAGACATTGAGTGCTCCCACCACCTTCCCGCCGATCCGCAACGGCGTGGCGGCCGACGACCGGTAACCCTGGGCGCGCGCATGCTCCCGCCACAACGCGAATCGCTGGTTGATTTCGGTATCGTTGTTGACCACCGTGGCGCCCATACGGATTGCGGTGCCGGTCGGGCCCCGCCCCTGTGGCGAGTCGTCGCAGCGAACCTCCGCCCGGGCGGGATCGTCCCGGGAAAAGCCGGCCTCGGCCACCGGACGCACCGTCACACCGTCCTCATCCACCAGGCCGATCCAGGCCATGCGGAACAGGTCGCCCCGGATCAATTCCTGGCAGACGCGCAACATCAGCGCCTGGTCGGACAGTCCCGCCATGAGCATTTCGTTGATCGCCGCAATCGTCTGCAGGAACAGATTGCGCCGCTGCATGACCCGCGCCAGCGCCTGGGCCTGTTCACCCTCTCCTGCGTGCGGCGTGCGGCTGGCCTTCTCCGCTTTCTTCAGCGCGCCGGGGTCAAGCCCCTCCGCCAGCAGGGCTTTGGCAGCGCTGCGACGCGTTCTCGCCTCGTCGAGCGAAATCTCCGGATACACCCCCAGCGCCAGGGTCTTGCGCTTGCCATCGAAGCGGTAGTCCAGCCGCCAGTAGCACGAACCGTCCTGCCGCAGCAGCAAATACATGCCGCCACCGTCCGCCAGCTTGACCGGTTTGTCGGCCGGCCTTGCCTGGCGGATACGGCTATCGGTGAGCGGGGCAGGAACACGGGCCATGACGGCGGAGTATGGGTATCGGAGTGACGGCATCCTACCCGGCAAGTGCCGTCACGCGCACCGTCAATAATGTCCGGTACGACTAGTACGAATGGCTGGGGAATCCCCATGATGGGCAATGTTTTATCTCAGGAAACGACCGCGCGGAAGCGGACGGCGCGACTGGCGCAGCCGGTCTTCCGCCACCACCCCACTCCGGAGCCTGTCGGGCTTAAAGAATCGAAGCGAAAATCCAGCTGGCCGAGGACATTTTGTCGATTTGCAGGTCAATAGAACGACTATTGACCAAAAAAGCGGCGAAATATGGACCGGTCAGCTGGATTTGCAGCCGATTTCCTTTACGTCCGACAGGCTCCTAGTATCGTGGGACCACGCGGGCGTTCTCGCCACTGCCTTCAACACGCACGCGCATGCCTTCCCGCAGGCGGGCATCAATCGGCTGGCTAATCGTTACGCGCCCTCCGGTCACCATATCGACGGTGATCCGCTGCGCATCTTTTTTATCGATTTTGCTCTCGGCATAGGTGCCTGCCACACCGCCCAATACCGCACCCGCTACCGTGGCGGTGGTGCTGTCACCCACCCCCGCGCCAAGCAGGCCGCCCGCAACTGCGCCCACGGCCGTTCCCACCCCGAGCTTGTACTTGTCATCCACTTCGATGTTTTGAAGCTGGGCAATGGTGCCGTCGCGCTCCGACTGGCCCACCGCCGTGCTACCTGTCTCGCCATATTTCGTTCCGCCCAGGCTGCCCATTTCGGCGCAGCCTCCCACCAAGGCCGCGCACAACACCAACGGCAATGCAATTCGCTGATTCATGGTCATACTCCTTCTTGAACTTGGAGCATTTACTATAGGAAATAATTGAACGACAGAACGCACCCACGCCCGGAGGTTTTTTATTGTCGGGGGCGAGGCCCGGTATGCTTCATGGCGTTCAACCTGGAATCCCCGGACGCCCTGCCCCCTCAAACCCACGCGTACAGAAAACCCCGCTCATGAACGATCTGGCACAACAACTCGGTGAATCCTTCCTGGCCGCCTCCTGGCTTCCCCAGGTGCTGACGGTGATTGTCGCGGTCATCGCCATCAATATCGGCGCCTACTACCTGCTGCGCCATATCGAGAAGATCGCCGCGCGCACGCCGGCCAGCTGGGACGACGCCCTGATCAAGTCCGCCCGCAAACCCCTGACGCTCATCGTCTGGGTCACGGGTGTGGCCTTCGCCCTTCAGATCGTGCACGAGCACAGCGGCGCACCGGTTTTCGCTTTTGTCGTTCCCACCCGCGACACGGTCATCGTCGCCGCGCTGGCCTGGTTCCTGTTGAAGCTGATCCGCCACGCCACCCACACCATCATGAGCCGCAGCGCGGCGATGGGGGATGCGCTGGACTACACCACGCTCGATGCTCTCTCCAAGCTGGGTCGCTTCTCGGTCGTCATCATTGCCGCCCTGGTCATCCTGCAAACCCTGGGATTCAGCATTTCCGGCGTGCTGGCCTTCGGCGGCATCGGCGGCATTGCCGTAGGGTTCGCCGCCAAGGACATGCTGGCCAACTTCTTCGGCGGCCTGACCATCTACCTGGACCGCCCGTTTGCGGTGGGAGAATGGATCCGCTCTCCGGAAAAACAGATCGAAGGCACGGTGGAATACATCGGCTGGCGCCATACCCGCGTGCGCGCTTTCAACAAGAACCCGATCTACGTGCCGAACGCCCTCTTCACCACCATCGTGGTGGAAAATCCAACCCGCATGACCAACCGGCGCATCAAGGAAACCATCGGCATCCGCTATGCCGACCTCGACAAGATGGCCCCCATCGTTGCCGACGTGAAAGCCATGCTGCAGGCCCACCCCGAAATCGACCCCAACGCCACCCTGATCGTCAATTTCAACGAATTTGCTGCGTCGTCACTAAATTTCTTCATCTACGCCTTCACCAAAACCGTCGAGTGGGTGCATTACCACGAGGTCAAGCAGGATGTATTGCTGAAAGTCGCGGCCATCATCCATGCCCACGGCGCAGAAATCGCTTTTCCCACCCGCACCCTGCATATCGAATCCGGCCCAGGCCTGGAAACTGCCCCGCAACTGCCGGGCTGACCTTGCAGGAACCCGATGCTGAGACCGTCATTGCGAACAAAGCGCGACAATCCAGAGTATTGATCCAGCAGGCTCATGGCGCGTGTTGTCGGCTTGATCCCTCCGCTCAGGCCAGGCAAACTGCCGCAGCCCAAGCCCACAATGGGCGCATGCCGCCTGCCTTGCCAAGACAGGCAATCCCCCCCATACTGTCAGACGCATTAGTCTTTTGGTTTGTCCCTCCGGCCCCTTGCGGGCATCTTGTCGGCTCTCCTCATTCGCAGCCGCGCCGCGCAACCCCGGCGCGGCTGCCGCAGTTCCCACTGAGACTTTCGCACACCCCCACGCCGGTGCACGGCTTCGTCGCGCCATCGGCCAAGCATGAGGAATTCGAACCATGGCAAAAGAAGAACTTGTAGAAATGGAAGGCGTCGTCAGCGAAGTGCTGCCGCAAACCCGCTTCCGCGTCACCCTGGACAACGGCTTTGAAATCACCGCCTATGCCTCCGGCAAAATGCGCAAGCACCGCATCCGCATCCTGGCCGGCGACAAGGTCACCATCGAAATGTCGCCCTACGACCTCACCAAAGGCCGCATCAACTTCCGCCACAAGGACACCAACTCCGGTCCGCGGCCGGCCGCCATGCAAAGACGCTAGGGAAACTCTGAACAATTCAATACGGCTGTCATTGCGCGCGCAGCGAAGCAATCCAGCGTATTGATCATGCGGGCATTTCCGCTGCGCCTCGCGCAATAACGAATGAATCAGCGGTTCCCCAAACCGATCCGGAAGCGCAAGCACAAGGTCCTTGCGCACCAGGCTGATCGAATCAAAAGCATTAGACGATTTATGGCGTGTAGGGTGCACTCCGTGCACCGATTGATGCCCAAAGGTGCACGGCATCTCGCCCGAATGAACAATCCGGGTTGATCCCTACGAAATCCTGACTTCGGTTCCAACTTTCACCAGATCGAACAGTTCCGCCACCTCCGCATTCTTCATGCGGATGCAGCCGTGCGAAGCCGGCGTGCCGATCCTGTGTTCCTCGTGGGTGCCGTGGATATAGATATAGCGGTTGCGGGTGTCCACCGTGCCGCCCTGGTTCTTGCCCGGCTCCAGTCCATCCAGCCACAGAATCCGCGTCAAAATCCAGTCGCGCCCCGGATTCTCGGTGTCCAGTTCGGGCGTCCAGATTTCACCAGTCCATTCGCGCGACTTGAATGCCGCACACAGTGGCGCGCCCGCACCGATCTTCTCCGCAATGCGGAGTCGCCCGCGCGGCGTGCAATGGCTGCCGTTCTGCTCCCCCGCCCCGTTGGCCGCGGTGGAAACCGGATACTGGCGGATCAGCATGTCGCCATCCGGAAAAGGCTCCCACAGGTACAACTGCTGCAGGCGGATATCCACCTCGATCACCAGGTCGCTCATTGCACCGCCTCCTTCTTCTGCTGTCGGCGCGCCTCGAAAAAGTCCGAAATCATCGCCGCGCATTCGTCCGCCAGCACCCCGCCGGTGATTTCGCAATGGTAGTTCAGGCGCGGCTCGGAAAACACGTCGATGATGCTGCCGTGCGCACCGGTCTTGTACTCGCGCGCCCCGTACACCACCCGCGCCACCCGCGAATGCAGGATCGCCCCCGCGCACATCACGCACGGCTCCATCGTCACAACCAGCGTGCAGCCCACCAGCCGGTAATTGCCCAGCCGCCCCGCTGCATCGCGCAGCGCCATCACCTCGGCATGCGCCGTGGGATCGTGGCTGGAAATCGGCTGGTTGAAGCCGCGCCCGACGATTTCGCCGCCGCACACCACCAGCGCCCCCACCGGTACCTCGCCCGCGTCCCAGCCCTGACGGGCCAGTTCCAGCGCAGCGCGCATGTAGTCGTCGTCCGTCATCATCGGTCAGGCGCTCGGATGCAGACGTTGGTGCATCCTGATGTTTTGTGGCTTGCAGGGCATGGCGGAAAGCTTGTCGGATGCAAAGGATGATGGATTTTTCGCATGATAATGGATTATCGGACACGCCCGCCCAGCCCGGTGCGCCAGGGGTGGCCTAAAGTGGAAGCCGGACATCCTGGAGGCAAGGAGATGAAAAAGGATCTGCCGCAAATTACCCCGGCAACATTCAACCGCAACCGGCGCGGCCTGCTCGGTCTGATCGGCGCCGGCGCCGCCGCATCCATGGTGGGCGGGCTGGGCGCGCAATCCGCCGCGGCCACACCGGCCCGTTCTTCACCCGCCTGCGTGGTAAGGCCCCGGCAGACGGAAGGCCCCTATTTCGTCGACGCCAAACTGAGGCGCGCCGACATCCGCAGCGATCCGACGGACGGTTCGGTGAAGCCGGGAACGGCGCTGCAGCTCACGTTCCGTGTCTCGCGGATCGACGGCCGCGCGTGTGCCGCGCTCGCCGGCGCCGTCGTGGATGTCTGGCAGTGCGATGCTGACGGCGTCTATTCCGGCGTCCGCGACTTCAATGGACGCTTCGATACGCGCGGCAAACAGTTCCTGCGCGGCTACCAGGTCACCGACGCCGATGGCAGCGCCCACTTCGTTACCGTCTATCCCGGCTGGTATCCGGGACGCACGGTCCACATCCACTTCAAGATCCGCACCGATTCGGCCGCCCGGACGGGCCACGAATTCACCTCGCAGCTTTACTTCGATGACGCCGTCACCGACCGGGTTCTTGCGCAGGCGCCCTACGCCGGCAAGGGGCCGGGCAGGATCAGGAACACGCAGGACGGCATTTTCCGGAACGGCGGCGAACAGCTCATCGTCCGGCTGGAAAACGACGCACAGGGCTATGCGGGAACGTTCGACATCGGCCTGCGCATACCCGGGTCATCGGCGTGAGCGCCGTGATCGCGCCCCCGCCCAGGCACCGCCGATTGCGAGCAAAACCGCAAGCAGTGCGGCGAGCGGCACGACCGCGAAGTCGGGCGCGTCCATCGCCCATAGTGTGATGCCGCTGATCAGGCACCAGGCTACGGGAATCGGAAAAAGCGCCCAGGCCGGCCGCGCGCCGGCGTACAGCAGCACGCCGAGCGTCGCCAGCGCGGTCGGGTCGGGCGCCATGCCGAACAGCTCGGCCTGCGTCCAGCTTCTGCCCAGCAGCGGCGCGATCAGCGGGAAAAGCAGCAGCGCGAATATCAGCAAGACCCGCCCGGTGCGCCATTGCAGCCGGCTGGCCGGCGCCGACGCGAGGCGACCGCGCACGCCCCCCAGCCACAGCAGAAGCAGCGCCTGCACGCCCCAGGCCCACGCGAAGTAAGCGGCGGCCAGGTTGATGCTGGCATAGCGCTGCCAGTAAAAGCCCCAAGCGACCCACAGCCAGCACAGCGCCAGGATCACGGCGATGGCGCGCCCTGCCCGTTCGCCGCCGCGTCGCCCCAGCAGCAGCACCGCCGCGCCGAGCGCGAGCGCAAGAATGTGCAGCGGCCACCATTCGAGGTTGTAGAGCTCGAACAGCCGGTAATACGTCTGCGCCGAAAACAGCAGCAGGTCGCGCGGGCCGTAGGTCCACCACTCCGACATCAGCGCCCGGCCACGAACGCGGCCATGCGCGTGCGCATCGCCTGATCGGGTAGCCGTCCCGCGGCCGCACCGACGTTTTCCCGCACGTGGTCGACCCGGGTGGTGGCCGGGATCGCACAGGTGATGGCGGGATGCGCAACAATGAACTTCAGCGCGAACTGCGCCCAGCTGGTGCAGTCGATCTCGGCCGCCCACGGCGGCAGCGACCGCCGGCCCAGCCGGTCGAGCAGCGCGCCCTGCTGGAACGGCCGGTTGGCGAGGACGGCGATGCCGCGTTCGCGCGCCAGCGGCAGCAGGCGCTGCTCCGCTTCGCGATCGAACAGGTTGTAGGTGAGTTGCACGAAATCGATCGGTTGGCTGGTCATGATCTGCTCCATGTCGCGGTGGCGGCGACCGTGCGAAGTGGTGATGCCCACGTAGCGCAGCTGGCCTGCGGCCTTCATCGCAAACAGCGTCGGCAGGTGAGCCTGCCACGACAGCAGGTTGTGCACCTGCATCAGGTCGAACCGCGGAACGCCCCACAGCCGGCGCGAGGTCTTCATCTGCGCGCGGCCTTCGTCACCGCCGGAAATCCACACCTTGTCGGCCACGAACAGATCCTGCGGACGGCCGATCTTTTTGAGGCCATAGCCGATCACGTCCTGCGCCGAACCATACATCGGCGAACTGTCGACGAGGCGCCCGCCAGCCTGGAAGAAGGCGCGCATCACCTCGGCGCAGGCGTCGCGCGCCACGCGGTCGTTGCCGACGTTGAACGTGATCCAGCTGCCCAGGCCGATCAGCGGAATCGCCTCGCCGCTCGACGGAATCGCGCGGCTGACAGGGCGCGCCTGCTGCGCCCACCCGATTGCCGATCCCAGCAGCGGCGCTGCTGCGATGGCGCCCAGCAACCTGCGCCGCGTATGGTTCGGAATGCGCGTCATGACAAATGGTCTCCGGTGCCGTCCTGAGTATCAGAACCCGTTCGACGACAACGGTTCATTCAAAAGCGGTCCAGCGGACTCGTCACAGGAACTGCCGGGCCACACACCATGGTCGTCGCCACATCCCAACGTTCACACAAAAATTCTTATACCCTGGTTCTTCAACTGCCACATTTAGGATAAATTTATTTCAATTTGGTCTTCTCCTGTAACCCGGCAAAACGATAAACCGATGAACCCGAACGAAATTCAGTTCCATGCCGTGGTGGAAAGCTCACCGGAAGCCATCCTGGTGGGGCTGGACGGCCGCAATGTGTATGTCAACGCGGCGGCCATGCGCCTGTTCGGTGCGACATCGGCGGAACAGTTGATCGGGCAGTCCATACTGGACCGCATCCACCCGGATTACCGCGCGGTCGTTGCCGAGCGGTTCCGCCAGCTCACCGAAGCCAAGATGCCCTGTCCTCCACTTGACGAGGTGTTTCTGCGGATGGACGGTACGCCGGTGGATGTCGAGGTCTATGCGGTGCCTTTGCGCCTTGGCGACGAGGACGGTGCGGTGGCTTTCGTGCGCGACATCAGCACCCGCAAGGCTGCCGAGGCGGTTCTGCGCAGCCATGCCGAGCGCCATGAGACCCTACTCGCGACCACGGGTGACGGTTTCTGGATCTGCGACCTGGAGGGTCGAATCCTGGAAGTGAACGACGCCTTCAGCCGCATGAGCGGTTACCCCTGCGAAGAGTTGCTGAAGTTGCGCATCCCGGAGATCGAGGCGGCGGAAAGCTCGGAAGAGACGGCACAACACATCCGGAACATCATGGCGAACGGTTACGACCGCTTCGAATCCCGGCACCGCCGCAAGAATGGGGAAATCTACGAGGTTGAGATCCTGACCTCCTTTTGGGCGGCACAAGACAAGATCCTGGTCTTCCAGCGCGACATCAGTGCGCGCAAACAAGCCGAGGCAGCACTTGCCCGGAACCAGGAGTTGCAGCGCTCGATCCAGGTCAGCCGGGCGCTGACCGAGGCGATGGGAATGGGGGTGATCGGGGCAGACGCCGAGCACCGGGTCATATTCGCCAACCCCGAAGCCCAGAAACTTCTGGATATCGGCGAGGAGGAGATGCTGGGCAGGAAGCTCGACGACGTGGTCCGCGCCGTGACCGGCGAAGGCTACGTGCTGACCGATGCCACCTGCCCGTGCTGGAAATCGATCGATACCGGCCAGCCCTACCAGACCGAGGACTCGACCTTTGCCCGCCGCGATGACAGCCGGTTCCCGGTCAGCCTGGTGATAGCCCCCTTGCCCGAAGACGCCACGCCGACCGGATCGGTCCTGTCGTTTCAGGACATCAGTGCACGCAAACGGTCGGAGCAGGCCTTGCTCGATGCTGACCGCCGCAAGGACGAATTCCTGGCCATGCTGGCCCACGAGCTGCGCAACCCCCTCGCGCCCATCCGCAATGCCGCCTTCATCCTGGGCCGCCTGGAACTGGACGAACCACGGATCAAATGGGCCCAGGAGGTCATCGAAGGGCAGGTGCAGCACCTGAGCCGCCTGACCGACGAGTTGCTCGACGTCTCCCGCATCGTGCAGGGCCGGATCGAACTCAAGCGCGAGGCGATCGAATTCGGCACCCTGCTCGCCCAGATCCTCGCCACGGCAAGGCCGATGCTCGAAAGCCGGGGACAACATGTCACCCTGCGATTGCCCAGACAGCCGGTATGGTTGAACGGCGATCCGGTCCGTCTGACCCAGGTGATTTCCAACCTGCTCGACAACGCCAGCAAATACACCCAGGCGGGCGGCGACATCAAACTTGACGCCGACGTGGCAGGGCAGGAAATCGCGTTCCGGGTGCGCGACAACGGCCCGGGCATCTGCGCGGAACTATTACCCCATGTCTTCGACCTCTTCCAGCAGGGCGACCGCACCCTGGACCGCGCCCAGGGCGGCCTGGGTATCGGCCTCACCTTGGTGCGGCAGCTGGTCAACATGCACGGCGGACGGGTCGATGCGTACAGCGCAGGGGCAGAACAGGGCGCCACCTTTACCGTTTGGTTGCCCATCGTCGCCGCGGCCCCGGCGCCGGCCCCCACAAGCCTGCCGGACGAGCCAGCCGCGGAGGGAGGACGCATCCTGGTGGTGGACGACGAGCCTGCGGTGGCCACCAGCATGGCCATCCTGCTCGAGATCATGGGATACAAGGTCGCCGTCGCCGAGAGTGGCCAGGAGGCCCTGGAGCAGGCCACGGTTTTCCGCCCCCAGGTTGTGCTGCTGGATATCGGCCTCAAGGGGATAGACGGCTTCGAGACTGCCTGGCGGCTGCGCCAGTTGCCGCAGGCTGGTGAGATGTACGTGGTGGCGGTGTCCGGCTACGCCGATGAAGCGACCCAAAGCCGCGCCCTGGCCTCGGGCTACGACCATCACATGGCCAAACCGGTTAACCCCGACGCCCTGCTCGCCCTGATTGCCAGCTGGATTGGCGAGCGCCGGCGGGAGGGGTAATCGGGTCACGATATTTTGAAAAAGTCATGTCTTAGACCTGATTTCCGGGGCTGCGTGAAAACGCTTCACTAATGGCAATTAGATGCCAGGCTTGGCGCTAAAAGGGCTGGTGCATAGCCCGTGGCATATCCTCAACGGCCTTTGCCTACGGTGCCTCCAAACAGGCTGAAATTCAGGACCACACTGGCCGCACCGGCTTGCGGGTCCACTTCCAGTTTCTTTGTCGCATAGACGGTCATGGTCTGGTTTTCTTCGTCATAGATGGCCATCGGCACGCAGCCCGCATCCATGATCTGTTGCGTTATTTTCCTGACTTCCCTGTGCAGGGCTTCGTCGTTTTCCGGCATGGCCAATTCTTTCCTGTCCAGCAAGCCCATGTGCAGGAAATCCGGTATGCAGTTTTGGGGCTTGACTGCGGCGATGGCCGTTATGCAGCGTTTGGCGCCCCACTCTTCCGGCGTGTCGTAATAATGAAAGACGGCGTGGGCAAATTTTGTTGCGTCCGCCTCTTCCGGACAGCTTATGTAGAAAATGTGCTGCATCTTTTCGGTCGAAAAACCCACTTCGTAGGTTTTGTTGTTCTGTTCCGTTGCCATTGCGTTCCGCCTTTAACCGTTCGTTGAAATACCTAAACATTCTGATGCTGTTTTCCTGAATCCGCAAAAAAATCAGGGCGGCTTGCCATGCGGTGTAACAGAAGCCCGCACCAAAATGGTTGAGCGTTCAAGCCTGGTCTGCGCTCAGGGAGCCGCTGATTAATTTGTCATTGCGGGGAGCACAGCGACGCGGCATACGATTCCACTATGGGCTTCAGCCCATAGTGGATCGAAATCCTTCAGGGCGATCCAGAAATGCCCGCTTGATCGATGCGCTGGATTGCTTCGTTGCGCTCGCAATGGCGGCCATATAATCGATTCCCTAAAAACTGTCGAACGCCGGAGCGGAAAGGCTGGCAGGGAACTTCCTGCTGTTACCGGGGCCTTGCCAATGTGCCTGAAACTCGGCGGCGGTCACGGCCTTGCCAAAGAAGAACCCCTGTATTTGATCGCAACCGATGCTGCGCAGGAACTGTGCCTGGTGGCTGGTTTCCACGCCTTCCGCCACGGAGATGAAGCCGAGGCTGTGGGAGAGTTCGACAATGACGCGGATGATGGCCTCGTCGCCGGGATTGACGCCAATGCCGTTGACAAAGCTGCGATCGACTTTGATGGTGTGAAGGGGCAGGACCTTGAGGTAGGTCAGCGAGGAGTAGCCGGTGCCAAAGTCATCCACCGAGAGGGTGACCCCCAGCGCGCGCAGTCGGTTCAGCACGGCCAGGGAATCGTCCACCGACATGATGACGGACTCGGTGATTTCAAACTCGATGCGCGCCGGGTTGATGCCGCTGGCACGCAGGATGTCGCCCGCCTGGGCAAGAAAATCGCTGTGCTCCAGTTGCTTTACCGAAAGGTTGACGGACAGCCGCGGAACAAAGAAGCCGTCCTGGTCCCATAACGCCAGTTGCTGGCAGGCCTCCCGCAACACCCAGGCGCCCAGTTCGATGATCAGGCCGTTCTCCTCGGCCAGGGTGATGAAGCGGCTGGGCGGAATGCAGCCCAATTCGCGACTGTTCCAGCGCAGCAGTGCCTCGGCGCCGGTCAGGCTGCCATCACCGGCATCGACCTTGGGTTGAAAGTGGACACTGAGCTCGTTGGCCTCAATGGCATGACGCAACAGGGTTTCCAGTCGCATCCGCGCTTGTGCCTGCTGGGTCAATTCCACGGTATAAAAATGGTAGCGGTTGCGGCCCTGTGCCTTGGCCCGGTACATGGCGGCATCGGCGTTGCGCACCAGGATATCGACCTCGTTGCCGTCGTCCGGGGCGATGCATATGCCGATGCTGCCCGACAGGCAGAGTTCGTTGCCGCCCACCGTGAAGGGCTGGCGAAACAGGGCAAGCAGCTTGTCCGCCACCTGCGCCAAGGCATCCTGATTCGCGATGTCTTCCAGGATGCAGATGAATTCATCGCCGCCGTGGCGTGCCAGGATGTCGCTGGTGCGGACGCAGGTTTTGACGCGCTGCGTCACCGCCACCAATAACTCATCGCCTACCGAATGCCCCAGGGTGTCGTTGACGTCCTTGAAGTGGTCCAGGTCGATGAAGAGCACCGCCAGGCGGGACTTCTGCCGTGCCGCCCTCGACAGGCACTGCGACAGATGCTCCTTGAACATCAGCCGGTTTGCCAGCCCGGTGAGGGGGTCGTGATGGGCCAGGTGATCGAGCCGCCTCTCGGCGTGGCGCCGTTCGGCGATTTCACCTTCCAGCGCTGCGGTGCGTTCCTGTACCCTCCGATCCAGTTCCAGATTGCTTGTTTGCAGCGCTGCGGCCTGCAGGCGCAGGATGCGCTGGGCATGGCGCACCACCAGCAGTTGCAGCAGATACAGCAAGGTGAGGCTGGCCACCGCTGCGATGACCACTTGCCAGAGGACGCGGTCCACGCGCCGCACCAGTGTCGTGACCTCGCGGTAGATCTCGAACACGCCATAGATGTTGCCGTCCTGGTCGTGCATCGGCACATAGCTGGCGATAAAGTCGATTTTTGCCCGCTCGCCGTCGTGGGCGTTGAACACGTCGCGATATTTCAAATCGCTGGCCACCCGGCCTCGGATCGCGGCCTGAAACCCCGGCTTGTGACCCACCGACTCACCCAGTTGTGTCTGGTCGGTGGAGTACACGGTAAGCCCGTTGCGGTTATACGTCTTGACCTTGATGACGTCGCTGTTCTTGATCAAGGCCTGCACTCTGGGATGCAGTTCGGCGGCTTTGGCGCTGACCCCCTGCCCCGGTGCATCCTGCGGCACCTGGGAGAGCGCCACGATGGCGGCAAACTCCTCGCGAAGGGCGTTGCGCACGAAATGCGTCATGGCGACATTGTCGTGTTCAGCCTGGCTGATGAGGTGATGGGTGGAGGCATTATGAAAATAGCCGCCCAGCACGCCGCCGGCAAGAGCGATGAGCACAAGTGACAGCGCAGAGAAATAGCGCGTCAGATTGAACATCCGGGTGCTCGGCGAATATTCCATAGCCATACTCTGAGTGTGGATTCCAGGGCAGTGTACAACCCTTTGATCCGCAAGCGAAACCCAGGCTTACGGCGCGAATTCGATGATGGCCGGGTGTGTTGCGCCTACGGAATCCGTCTTGACCGGGTCGAACGCCGGTCCGGCTTGTCGGGCCCCGGCAAGCAAGAGATGGGGCAAAAGGCCAGGAACAAAGCGCTACACCCGCTTCACTTCAAGGCATTGCCGACGACCTCGGCGACGTCTTTCGCCAGACCTTCGCAGGCGCGGATCCGCTCCAGCGCAGTGCGGGCGTGGCCCTGGCGCACGGTATCGAACTGGCGCCAGCGGTCAAAGCTGCGCGCCAGGCGCGAAGCCACCTGCGGGTTGATCGCCTGCAATTCGATGATGACGTCGGCCGCCAGCTGGTAGCCGCTGCCGTCCGCCGCGTGGAAATGGCGTGGGTTGGCGCCGCAGAAGCTGCGCACCAGGGCGTAGACCTTGTTCGGATTCTTCAGGTCGAAGGCCGGGTGCCGCATCAGTTCGCGCACCCGCGCCGCGGTACCGGGCAGGCGCGAAGTCGCCTGGACCTGCAGCCACTTGTCGACCACCAGCGCTTCATCCTGCCAGCGCGCGTAAAACGCCGCCAGCGCGATGTCGCGCTCGGGCAGGTCGAGGTTGGCCAGTGTGCCCAGCGCGGCGATGACGTCGGTCATGTTGCCGCCCTCTCCAAACTGGGCCCGCAGACGCGGCAGCACGGCTTCCTTGAGATAAGCGTCGTCGCTTTCGGCGAGGTAGCCGAGGCAGAGGTTGCGCAAGGCGCGGCGGCCGACCTGGACGCCGTCCGGGGCGTAGGGCTCGGCCGGCGCGAGCGCGGTCCACACGGTCTCGAAGCGGTCTCGCAATTGGCTGGCGAGGTGGCGGCGCAGATTGATGCGGGCGTTATGGATCGCCTCGGGATCGATGGCCTCGCCGCGGCCGGCCATTTCCTCGGCCAACACCTGCTCGGCCGGCAGCACCAGCGCTTCGGCGGCGAGCGCTGGGTCGTGGGTGAGGCCGGCATCGAGCACGCGGCCGCAGGCGGCGACGAAGTCCGCGGGGATCCAGCTGGTGCCCTCGCCACCGGCTTTGACGCCGGCGAGCAGGACGCGGGTAGCGAGGCGCTGGCCGGCTTCCCAGCGGTTGAATGCATCGGCGTCGTGCGCCATCAAGTGGGCGAGTTCGGCGTCGGTCTGCTCGAAATCAAGCTGCACCGGCGCGGAAAAATCGCGCAGCAGCGAGGCGACGGGCGCCACCGGGATGTCCTCGAAAACGAAGGTTTGGGTGGCCGCGGTGAGCGACAGCACGCGCGTAACGCCCTGCGGCGCGGACTCGCCGGCAAGACGCAGCAGCGCGTCCGTGCCGTCGGGCAGCACCAGGCCGACGGCGACCGGCACATGCAGCGGACCTTCGTCGATCGGCATGCCCGCCTCCACCAGGCGCTGCTCGTAGGCGGTCGGGGCGAGGCTTTGCGTCAGGGTCAGCGTGTAGCGCCGGGTCGCTGCGTCCCATGCTCCCTCGGCTTTGAGGCGCGGCGTGCCGGCGCGAGCATACCAGCGGCGGAACTGGGCGAGATCGACGCCTGCGGCATCCTGCATGGCGGCGGCGAAGTCCTCGCAGGTGACGGCCTGGCCGTCATGGCGCTGGAAATAGAGGTCCATGCCGGCGCGAAAACCTTCGCGCCCGAGCAGGGTGTGGATCATGCGCACGACTTCGGCGCCCTTGTTGTAGACGGTGGCGGTGTAGAAGTTGTTGATCTCGGCGTAGGACGCCGGGCGCACCGGGTGCGCCATCGGGCCGGCATCCTCGGGGAACTGGCCGACGCGCAGGGCGCGCACGTCCTGAATGCGGGTGACCGCGCGCGAATGCGTGTCGGCGCCGAACTCCTGGTCGCGGAAGACGGTGAGGCCCTCCTTCAGCGAGAGCTGAAACCAGTCGCGGCAGGTGACGCGGTTGCCGGTCCAGTTGTGGAAATACTCGTGGGCGACGACGCGGTCGATGGCCTGGTAGTCGCCGTCGGTCGCGGTGTCGGGGCGGGCCAGCACGTACTTGGTGTTGAAGATGTTGAGGCCCTTGTTTTCCATCGCCCCCATGTTGAAGTCGCCCACCGCGACGATCATGTAGTGATCGAGGTCCATCTCCAGGTCGAAGCGTTCCTCGTCCCAGCGCATCGCTTTCTTCAACGCCGCCATGGCGTGGCCGCACTGGTCGAGCTTGCCGGGCTCGACGTAGATCGCCAGCCGCACCATGCGGCCGGAGCCGGTGACGAAACGGTCTTCGAGCATGTCCAGTTTCGCGGCAACCAGGGCGAACAGGTAGGCCGGCTTGGGGAACGGGTCTTCCCAGCGCGCCCAGTGGCGCGCGGAGTCGTGCTCGGCGGTTCCGGAAGCGGCCAGGTTGCCGTTCGACAGCAGCTGCGGGAAGCGCTCGCGGTCGGCCTCGATGGTGCAGCTGTAGCGCGCCATCACGTCGGGCCGGTCCGGGAAAAAGGTGATGCGGCGGAACCCTTCGGCCTCGCATTGGGTGAAGTAGCCGTCCCGGGAGCGGTAGAGGCCGGAAAGCCGGGTGTTCGTGTCCGGCTCGATGCGCACCACGGTTTCGAGCGTGAAGGCATCCGGCAGCGGGCCGGCGACGGTTAGCGTGTCATCGGCCAGCGAATAGCGGGAAGGGTCGAGCGCGGCGCCGTCGAGGCGTAGCGTCTGCAACGCGAGATCCTCGCCGTTCAGGATCAACGCACCCTCGCCCCCCCGCAGATTGCGCCGGCAGGCAAGCCTGGCGCGGACTTCGGCGTGTTTTGGTTGGATCGCGACATGGAGATCGACCGTGTCGACCAGCCAGGCGGGAGGCGCATAGTCCTTGAGGTGGATCGTGTTCGGGGTTTCGGTGCGCATGGGTTGTTCCTGGAAAAACATTCAACCAGATTGTTCATTAGACGATTTAGTAGGGTGCACTCCGTGCACCCTCATCAAAACAGCGGAGGCCGCGATGGATCAGTTCATTCTAGACACGATCGGTTTCATTCATGCCGCAAGGCGTCGATCGGGTTAAGGCTGGCCGCCCGACGCGCCGGGAAGAAACCGAAGATGACGCCGATGGCGGCGGAAAAGAAGAAGGACAGCAGGTTGATGCCGGCGTCGAACAGGTAGGGCACGTTCATCAAACCGGCAAGGAAAATGGATGCAGCGGTGGCGATCACAATGCCGATCAGGCCGCCCAGGCTCGACAGCACGACTGCCTCGATCAGGAACTGCAGCAGCACCTCCCGTTCCAGCGCGCCGATGGCCAGCCGGATGCCGATCTCGCGGGTGCGCTCGGTGACCGATACCAGCATGATGTTCATGATGCCGATGCCGCCCACCAGCAGGCTCACCGCGGCGACCGCGCCGAGCAGCATGGTGAGGATTTTGGTGGTGCTGGTCAGCGTCTCGGCGATCTGCCGGGTGTCCATCACGCGAAAATTGTCGTCCTCGTTTTCCGCGATGTTGCGCCGCTCGCGCAGCAGCAGGGAGAGCTGGTCCTTGGCCGCATCGATCGAGGCGCCCTCGCGCACCGAGATGCTCAGCCGGTTGATGTCCTGGCTGCCGGTCAGGCGGCGCTGCACGGTGCGCAGCGGCATCACCACGGTGTCGTCCTGGTCCGATCCCATGGCCGACTGCCCCTTGGCCTTCAGCAGGCCGATCACCTCGCAGGAAAACTGCTTGATGCGAATTTCGCTGCCCACCGGGTTCTGCCGGCCGAACAACTTGCCGCGCACGGTGTCGCCGATCACGCATACCGCCTTGCCCGCGCGCTCCTCGGTCTCGCTGAAGTTGCGGCCGGCCGCCAGTTCCCAGTTGCCCGCCTGAAAGTAGTCGTTGTTGCTGCCGGTGACGACGGTCGACCAGTTGCGCGCCTGGTACACGGCAGTCGCCGACATGCTGACGACGGGGGCGACCGCCTGGGCGGACGTGATCTGGTTGCGGATCGCCTCGACGTCGGCGCTCTTGAAGTTGGGCGCCGCTTCGGCACCGGGACCATAGCGCTGACCGGGACGCACCATCAGCAGATTGCTGCCCATGCTGGAAATCTGGTCGGACACCGCGCGGGTGGCGCCGTTGCCGAGGGTGACCATGGTGATCACTGCGGCGACACCGATGACGATGCCGAGAATGGTCAGGAACGAACGCATCAGATTGCGCCGGATGGAGCGCAGGGCGAGCAGCAAGGTATTCCACAGCATCAGACTGGCTCCCCGTTGCGGCGGTCGCTGTCGACCCGGCCGTCGACGAAGCGGACGACCCGCTTCGCATGGGCCGCCATGTCTTGCTCGTGGGTGACCATCAGCACCGTGATGCCCTGCGCCCGGTTCAGCTCACTGATCAACGCCATGATTTCCTCGCCGGTATGGGTGTCGAGGTTGCCGGTGGGCTCGTCGGCCAGCAGCACGTGGGGCCGGGTGACGATGGCGCGCGCGATGGCGACGCGCTGCTGCTGGCCGCCCGAGAGTTCGCCCGGCGTGTGGTGCTCCCAGCCGGCAAGTCCAACCTGCTCCAGCGCGGCGCGCGCCGCGGCATGGCGCGCGGCGGCGGGCTCGCCGCGGTAGATCAGCGGCAATTCGACATTCTCCAGCGCAGTGGTGCGCGCAAGCAGGTTGAAGCCCTGGAACACGAAGCCGAGGTAATGGCGCCGCAACAGCGCGCGCTCGTTGCGCGACAGCTGCTCGACCCGCACCCCCTCGAATTCGTAGCTGCCGCTGGTCGGCGTGTCGAGGCAGCCGAGGATGTTCATCACGGTGGACTTGCCCGAGCCGCTTGGCCCCATGATGGCGACGAATTCGCCGGTCTCGATGGCGAGATCGATCCCCTTCAGCGCCTGGAAGGCAGCCTGCCCGCGGCCGAAGGTCTTGGTGATGGCGGACAGTCGGATGAGGGCTGAGTCGCTCATGGCCGGGCGCTCAGGGCTTCGGTGATCACCTGCATGCCCGCCTTGAGTTCCCCGCCGGTGATCTCGGTTACGCGGCCGTTGGTGGCGCCGGTCTTTACATCCATTGCGACCGGCTGGCCGTCGCGCAGCACCCACACGCGCTGGGTTCCGCCCCCGGCGGTTTCCTGGACCTTTTTCGCCTGCCGGGGTGGCCGCGGCATCAAGGCCCCCAGCACGCTGCCGCCTGATTTTTTCTCGGCGTCATCGCTGGTCGCGGGGGTGAAGCGCAGCGCGGCGTTCGGCACCAGCAACGCGTTTTCGCGCGTCAGCGTGGTGATGTCGGCGGTGCCGGTCATGCCGGGGCGCAGGCTGAGGTCGTCGTTGGCCACCTCGAGCACGGTGAGGTAGGAAACCACGCCTTCCGCCTCCTGCGCGCCGTAGCCGACCCGCGTGATGACGGCGGTGTATTCGCGGCCGGGCCAGGCGTCGACGCCGAACGTGGCGCGCTGTCCCGCCTTGACCTGGCCGACGTCGGCCTCGTCGACGTCGACCTGCAGTTCCATCTTGGTCAGGTCCTCGGCAAGCTTGAACAGCACCGGCGCCTGGAAGGAGGCGGCCACGGTCTGGCCCGGATCCACCTCGCGCGACAGCACCACGCCATGGATGGGCGAGCGAATGCTGGCCTTGCCCAGGTTGGTCTCGTCCGATTGCAGCGTAGCCCGTGCCTGGGTCACGCTGGCGCGGACGCTGGCGACGTTGGCTTCGGCGCGCTTCAGGTTGGCTTCGGCGGTGTCCATTTCCGTCCTGGACGGCACCTTGCCGCCGGACAGCTGCGACACCTGCTGGTAGCGGGCAAGCGTTGCGCGCGCTTCAGCAACCGTGGCCTGCGCCTGCAGCACCTGCGCCTCGGCCGCTGCGAGCGAGGCACGCGATTTCGCCACCGCATCCTGCAGCTTGGAAGGATCCAGCCGAGCCAGCACCTGGCCCTTCTTCACCGCATCGTTGTCGTCGACATAGACCTGCTCGACGATGCCTGAGAGTTCGCTGCCGACATCCACCGTGTTGGTCGGCTGCAGATTGCCGGTGGCGGAAACCTTGACCACCAGGGTGCCGGGGGTGGCCGCTTCGGTCGCGTAGCGCGGCGCGGCGGTGTCCTCGCCGGCGCGCAAAAACAGCCAGATCGCGACGGCAATCACGATCAGTGCACCAACCCACCACAGCCAGCGGCGCGCCAACAGGCCTCCGGGCTGGGTATCGAGAAGGTGTTTCAGGGCGGTGCCCTGCTTGGCTTGCGAGGTGTCGGAGTCGTTCATGGGGTGTCCTTGCCGGCCGGGCGGGTTGCGGTCTGGGGCGACCAGCCGCCGCCTAGTGCCTTGTACAAACGGATGAGCGCCAGCACGCCGTCGGCGCGGCTGCTGGCGAGGCTGTCCCCGGCGGACAGCACGCTGCGTTCGGTGTCGAGCACCGACTGGAAATCGATCAGGCCCGCGCTGTAGCGTTGCTGCGCCAGCTGCGCCGCGTTGCGCGCCGATTCGGAAGAGATCGCCAGCGCCTCGACGCGCTCACGGTTGCGAGCCAGCGCAACCAGCGCGTTTTCCACCTCCTGCAGCGCGGTGAGCACGGTTTGTTCGTAGGTCACCTGCGCCTGCTCGCGCACCGCGTCCTGGATCTCGACCTGGGCGCGCAGGCGCCCCGCATTGAAGACGGGCCCGGTGATGCCTGCGAGCAGCGACGAGGCGCCGCCGCCGCTGTTGCCGAGCCCGCCCAGCGTCAGCGCTTCGAGGCCGATCGAGCCCGAGAGATCGAAGGAGGGATAGCGCGCCGCTTCGGCCACGCCCACGCGGGCAGTTTCCGCCGCCAGCCTGCGCTCGGCCGCGCGCACGTCGGGGCGCTGGCGCAGGGTATCGGCCGGGATGCCGACGGCGATCCGGTCGGGCACGGCCGGCAGTTCGCCCGTGGCGGCGAGACGCGCATGCAGCATTCCCGGGGCACGGCCCAGCAGGAAATCGAGACGGTGCTCCGCTTCGGCGAGGCTGGTTTCGAGTGAGGGGATCTGCGCCCGGGTCTGTTCGCGGTTGCTGCGTGCCTGCTCGACATCCTGGCTGCTGACCAGTCCGGCTTGCGCGCGCCAGTCGGTGAGCTGCAGCGTCTCGGACTGGCTGGCAAGATTGGCGCGGGCGACGCCGAGGCGGGTCTGCTGGGCACGCACCTCGACGTAGGTCAGCGCCACTTCGGACGCCAGCGAGACCTGGGTGTCATGCAGGCTTGCCACGGCCGATTCGAGATCCGCCGTAGCCGCCTCGACACTGCGCCGCATGCCGCCGAACACGTCGATCTCCCAGCTGGCGTCGAAGCCGGCGCTGAAGGCATTGCGCGCGTCGCCACTGCCAGTCTCCTCGCTCGACTGGCTGCGGCGGGCGCTGCCCGAGGCGGTCACGCTGGGGAAACGCGCGGCGGCGGCCACCGTGCGACGTGCGCGGGCCTCGCGCAATCTCGCCTGCGCGCTGCGCAGATCGGGGCTGGCCTGCAGGGCTTCATCGATCAGCCGGGACAGCAGCGGATCGTTCAGGTTTTGCCACCACTGGCCAAGCTCTCCGGACGCCGCGGCATGCGCCACCGGCTGGGCTGCCGGATCAAGCCGGGACCAGCCTGCCGGCACCTCGGTCGCCGGCGGCACATAATCCGGGCCGACCACGGCGCACCCCGAGAGGCCGAGACCGGCGAGCATAAGCAGCGGTTGTGCGTGGTGGGATATTTTCATTTACATGCGCTTCAAAATAACGGGAACCGCTTGTTCACTTTGCCGGCAAGTGTCCTGAACCAGCGCATGGCCGATGGATTGACGCTCGCCCTGGCCGTAAGTTTCCGGGAATCCGGGAATCATACTGGGCGGCCAGACTTATTGTGATCTTCGGTAAAGCAACATAATCGATGAATGCCCCGGGCGGAGCCTGTCATGTCATTTCGGCTCGGCTCGGCTCGGCAAATAGCAATCCAGGTATTTGCATCTGCCGGAATGGTATTGGCAAATTATCTTTCCAGCAAGATAAGTTACACTTGGTTACAATCCATGCGGATTTCTAGAAGGTCAAGACATGCCCCTCCCCAAGGAAACACCACGCCACGAATGGTCGGAAAGCCACGCCCTGGAAACGATGCCCTTGATGCTGCATCTGCACCGGGCACAGGGGCTGGCTTTCGCGCGCGCGCGCGCGCTATGGGCCCGTCATGATTTGACGCCAGCGGAATTCGACGTTCTCGCCACGCTGCGCAATGCGCCGCCGCCCCATGAACTGACGCCGTCGCAGCTGCAGGATTCGGTCATGATCACGTCAGGCGGATTGACCAAGGTCATGCAGCAACTCGAAGCCAGGAATCTGGTGACCCGGTCGCGGCAACAGCTGGATCTGCGCATCAAGCCCATCAAGCTCGCGCATTCCGGAAAACGACTGGTGGAGCGCGCGATGGCCGAACTGGCGGAAACGTCCGGCGCCTGGGTGCGGGGCGTTCTGGACGCGAAGGAGATTGGCGTGCTGACGAAGCTGCTGGGAAAGCTCGCCGAGGCGGGCGACGCCTCGACAGCATGAAGCGGGCACGGACCGAAATGAAGCTGGCATAATCGGGGCTCATGCCGCGCCCGATTACCCCTGTACAACGTCAAAACTGCAGGATGGGAACACATATTGTCTGACCTCCCCATTGAAACCGAAACCTTCATCGCCGAGCTTGATGCTGCGGTTGAGGCGCATATGGAGTGGACCCGCCGGATTCTACGCTGCGCCGTGCTACGCACGGCGCCCGACAAGGATGTGCTCGACCCGCTGGCGCATACCCTTTGCCGTTTCGGCGTCTGGTTCATGGCAAACCAGGGCCATTTCGAGGCGCTGGATGCGCCGGCCGCACGGCGCGTGGAAGCGGCCCACCGGACCATGCATGACGCCATTCGATCCATTTGCGCCCATGTCATGAGCGGGCAGCCGGGGCGCAATGCCGACCTTGAGGCTTTCGAGCAGTCGCAGTCCGAGCTGATCGGCCTGCTGGCCAATTTCAAGACTCTGATCCTGTCCAGCGCGGTACGAAACGATCCGCTGACCGGGTTGCCCCTGCGCTACAGCATCGGAAACGATTTCGCCCTGTACCAGAAGGAGACCCGGCGCAACCGCACCCAGTTGTATGTCGTGCTGATCGACGTGGATCATTTCAAACAGGTCAACGATACCTTTGGGCATCCCGTGGGCGACAAGGCTTTATGCCATCTGGTCGGTATCCTGAAAGGCACCCTGCGAAGCAACGAGCCGCTGTATCGATTTGGCGGAGAAGAGTTTCTCTGGCTGCTGAAATGCAAATCAGCCGATGAGGCCGAACAATCAGCGCGCCGGGTCCTGGCCACGATCGGCACGACCCCGGTGCCGATCACCGACAACACGTCCCTGACGCTGACCGTCACCCTCGGCCTGGCCCGGGTTCGCGAGTCGGAGGACCTGGCCAGCGCCATCAGCCGTGCCGATCTGGCGCTATACGAAGGCAAGGAAAACGGGCGCAACCGTTTCGTCGTCGCCCCGTCCTGACGGGGCGGTGTCCGGGGTGCGGGGCCTCAGATCGCCAGTTCCGACCTGGCCTGGACCAGCGCCTGCGCCAGCCGCACGCCGCTTTCCCACGCCCGCTCGACCCCCGCGCCGGCAATACCGTCGCCAATCAGGGCGACCCGGTTTTCGCGATCGCCCAGCCAGAATCCGCCTGTCGAGGCCTCCGGCTGGGCATGGCGCCACAGGTGGGTCGTCTCGACCTCGACGGGCCACGGCAGCCCCAGCAAGCCCATCAGGGCCGAGGCGGCGCGGGTGCCGGCTTCCTCGACCGAGGCTTCGAGGTAGGTCTCGGCAAATTCATGGCTGCTATGCACCGCCCACAGGCCGGGGCCGCCGGCGGTCTGGCGCACTGCCAGATCCAGCAAATGGTCGTCGAACTTGATGACATCCGCTGCGGGACCGCCTTCCCAGCGCATGAGGAACGACCAGATCGGGCGATAACGCACCTCGCTTAGGCGTTCGCGCAACAGCGGCAGCGCATCGAGCATGGGAATGGCCTGCGGGGCGGGCACGCTGCAGATGATGCAGTCGTAATCGCCCCGCACCTGGCCGTCTTCCAGGATGATGGTGCGCGGCTGCAGGGTGGCGACGCGTGCCTGCGTGTGCAGGCGCGCCTCACCCAGCAGCTGGCGCACCAGTTGCGAGGGTTCGATGGTGGGCCGGTAATGGTTTTGCAACTGCACCTGCGACCACGACAGGTTGGCCCGCCCCTGCAGGACATCGCCCCGCACCGGGGCCAGCCAGCCCTGGCGCACCCAGTCGCGCAGCTGGCTGCGGAAGGGGGCGCGCCTGGCCGAAATAAAAGGGCTTCCCAGCGTTGCCCAGCCCTGCTCGGTACGCCGGCTCGACAGTCGTCCGCCTGCGCCGTGCGCCTTCTCGAAGACGTCGACCTCCCAGCCTGCCGCGGCGAGCGTTCCTGCGCAGCTGGCGCCGGCGATGCCCGCGCCAACGATGCCTGCCCGATGACTTGCCATGCGCTTGTTTACCCTCTGTTGTGTCGTGCGTTCATGAGGCCGCGAGGCGGGATGCCTGCTGCTGCCAAGAGACGCGGCCGAAAAAAACGCAACCCATGCCGGTGTTGCCGCGCTGCGAACTCTATCAGCAAATTCTTATGTGCCGGTGCGACCGCCTTTGATTCGCTTGATGACGTTGCGCTGAAATCAAACCTCTTCAACCTGCAGGGTAAAGCGATATGCCGCACGGCGGCCGCGGTCGGCCCGGATCCCGCGCAGCACCCACAGGCCGGCGACGAACCAGGCACCGGTGATCAGCAGCGCCTGGCGATGGTCGCCGGCGGTCAGCCAGCTGGCGATGCCATAGGTCAGCGGCCCGATAATCGAGGCGCATTTCACCGCCAGCCCCCACAGGCCGAAAAACTCGGCCTGGTGCGCGGGCGGCGCCAGGAGGCCGACCATCGCCCTCCCCGCCGATTGCGACGCCCCCATGCACAGCCCGGCGATGTTCGCCGCCAGCCAGAACAGCCCCTCACCCGGCGCGGCCCAGGCGGTCAGCACCATCACGATCCAGCCGGAAAGCGTCAGGGCGATCGCCCGCACATGGCCGATGCGGTCCTGCACATACCCGAAGGCAAACGCGCCGATGGCGGCGGTGATGTTGACCACCAGCACCAGCAGAATGGTCCGCTGCGTGTCGAAGTGAAACACCTGGCTGGCGTAGATCGCCGCCAGCGTGATGACCGCCTGGATCCCCGCCTGGTACAGCACGGTGCAGACCAGAAAGCGCCTGAGGTCGGGCAACTGGCGCAGATGGCCGACGGTGTGGCGCACCTGCCGCCAGGCGCTGCGCGGCGCGTGGGCCGGCTGCGGGACGGCGCGCTCGCGCAGCATCAAGAGCGTGGGCAGGCTCGCCAGCGCAAAGATCGCAGCGGTGATCAGCATCGCCACCGGCACGAAATCGGCTGCGCCCTGCCCTTGCCCCTGCGCCCAGCCGATGTACGCCAGGCTGGCGCCGAGCGACACCAGTCCGCCGACGTAGCCCAATGACCAGCCCCAGCCCGAGACCCGGCCGAGCGCGCGCGGCCGCGCCAGCTCGGGCAGGAACGCGGCAATGAGGTTTTCGCCGGTGCCGAAAAAATAGTTGGACAGCACCAGCGCCGCGATCGCCAGCGCCAACGCGCCCGGCGCGGCGAAATATAGCGCCGCGGTAAACCCGACGCAGCCCAGCGTGGTCAGCCACAGCAGCTTTTTCTTGCTGGCGTGAGCGTCGGCCCAGGCGCCGACCAGCGGCGCGGTCAGCATGATCAGCGCGTAGGAAACCGACAGCGCCAGGGTCCAGGCGAAGGTCGCCCATGGCGTATTTCCTGCAACGACGGCGACGAAGTACGCGCCGAACACCGCGGTGATGACGACCGTGGTGTAACCCGAATTGGCGAAGTCATACATCGCCCAGGCCCACACCTCGCGGCGCGGCACGCCGGGTTGAAGCAAGACATTCATGTATCGAGTGGCATCCGGAATTGGGTGTTGAAAATCGAAGCCGCAGACTTCATGGCACTGCAGGATGATCCCATGAACGGGCTAAGACGTGCATATTCAAGCCTTGTTTCGCGGCGGGCAGCTTGCAGCCGCGAACGAATGCAAACTGGCTTCAGGTTTCGCAATTCCAGTCGAAACCCGGCTGGACCACGCTTTCTTCGTATCAGGCGGATGGAGAGACCTTGGGCGAAGGAACGAGCAATACGGGCGCTTGAGATAGCCGGGCCATTTGTTCCGCCACGCTGCCGAGCACAAGGTGCTGGAAACCACGGCGGCCGTGGGCTCCCAGCATCACCAGCTCTGCGCCCCAGCGCGAGGCCTCTTCGGCAATCGCTTCCGCAATGCGCTGCAAGGGCGTTTCGGTTTCGATCAGCCCGGACTCCGCCTCGAATCCGGCCTGCCGGGCGGCATCGCGAGCCGCCGCGATGATTTTTTCTCCCGCGCCACGCCGCGCCGCACTCAGCGCCCCGGTATCGATTGCAAATTCCGGGCCGATCGGTAGCCAGCTCATGTCGACGACATGAACCATGCGCAAGCTGGCCGACAGCTTTCTGGCCAGTTCGATCGCCTGCTGCAGTGCATGCCCGGACGTATCGCTTCCGTCCACTGCCACCAGTATTTTCGAGTACATGTCTTTTCCCCCTTGTTACGTCAGCAAAGCGCGCAACGCATCGACAAAGCGCCGGTTGTCTTCGGGCAGCGCCGTGGTGATGCGCATGAAGCCCGGGCCGAGCGCCGGATCGTTCAAGGGCTTGATCAGGATGTCGCGGCGGCGCAGCTGCTCGGCGATCTCCGCCGCGTTGTGCGGCGCCAAATCGGCGAGGAAGAAATAGGTATGGGTCGGATAGGTGCGCACGCCCAATGCGCGCAACTCTGCCGCGAGCGCCACGGTCCAGTCATGCAGCTGCGCGGCGCGGGCATGAATTTTGTCCTCGTGCTGCAGCGTGGCGATGGCCGCCGCCTGGCTGGGGCGGGCGAGCGGATAGGCGTCGTTGTGGCTGTTCAACTCGTCAGCGATGGCTTCCGGAAAGATGCCGTAGCCGACCCGGAAACCCGCCAGGCTGTGCGCCTTGGACAGGGTGCGGGTGACCAGCAGGTTGGGATGCTCGGGCACGAGATGCGCCACCGACTGCCCGGCCAGGCCGATGAAGGCTTCGTCGACCAGGAAGCGCGTCTGCGGATGGCGGCGCAGCATATCTGGCAGCGGTGCCATGTCGAAAATACCGCCGTTGGGATTGTTAGGGTTGACGATGACCACGAGCGTGGTGCCCTCCGGAACCGCCAGTTCGCCCAGATCGAAGGCGAAGTCCCTGTCCGCGGGCAGGCGCGTTTCGGTGTAGCGCCGAGCGATCTCCGGAAACAGCACATAGGTCGGCGTCAGCAAATGGACCTGCTGGCCGAAGCGGTCGAACAGCTGGCGCAGGATGAGTTCGGAGCCGGCGTTGATGTGAATCAGCCGTTCGGCCACCCCGAGCCGCTCGCTGATAAGCCTACGCAGCGGCGCCGAGTAAGGCTCGGTGTAATAGTTGCTGTGCGGCGCCTCGGCCTGCGCAGCGACGATTGCCTCATCGATCGGCGGCAGCGGGTTCTCGCACAACAAGAGTTTGATGCCGTGAAAACCGCCGCCGCCCTTCTCCGCAATGGCGTTACTCATGCTTCCCTTTCGATTCAAATGGCGCGCTGGGTCGAGCGTATGGATTTCGTTTCCTGCACCCATGTCATGGTTTTATGCCGGCATAGCGATGCGATGGTGCGGCCCCCTGCGGAAAACCTGCTTCATTTGCCGCCCTCCTCGGCCTGCTGTTGCAGCGCCCACATGTGGGCGTACACCCCGTTCTGCGCCAGCAGTTCCGGGTGGCGGCCGCGCTCGACGATGCGGCCGTTTTCCATCACCAGGATCTCGTCGGCCGCGTCCACGGTCGACAGGCGGTGGGCGATGATGAGGGTGGTGCGGTCGCGGGCGATTTCCAGCAGTTCGGCCTGGATGGCATTTTCGGTCTTGGTGTCGAGCGCCGAGGTGGCCTCGTCCAGGATCAGGATGGCGGGGTTTTTCAGCAGGGTGCGCGCGATGGCCACACGCTGCTTCTCGCCGCCTGAGAGCTTGAGTCCGCGTTCGCCCACCACGGTGTCCCAGCCCTGCGGCAGGCTTTCGATGAAGTCCAGGATGTGCGCGGCGCGGGCGGCTTCAATCACCTCGTCGCGGCCGGCGCCGGGACGGCCGTAGGCGATGTTGTAGTAGATGCTGTCGTTGAACAGCACGGTGTCCTGCGGCACCACGCCGATGGCGGCGCGCAGGCTGTCCTGCGTGACCTGGCGGATGTCCTGGCCGTCGATGGCGATGCTGCCGGCGCCAATGTCGTAGAAGCGGAACAGCAGGCGGGCCAGGGTCGACTTGCCGGCGCCGCTCGACCCCACCACCGCCAGCGTCTTGCCGGCCGGGATGGTGAAGCTGACGTCGTGCAGAATCGGGCGGTCGGGGTTGTAGGCAAAGCTCACCTGCTCGAATTTCACCGCGCCGGCCACCACCTCAAGCGGCCGCGCATCCTTCGCGTCCTCGATCTCGCGCGGCCGCTTCAGCAACGCAAACATGCGCTCGACGTCGGTGATCGACTCCTTGATCTGGCGGTACATCACGCCGAGAAAATTCAGCGGCTGGAACATCTGCAGCAGAAAGGCGTTGACCATCACCAGGTCGCCGAGGGTCAGCGTGCCCTCGACCACGCCGGCGGCGGCGCGCAGCACCATCAGGGTGACGCCGATGGCGATGACGCCGGCCTGCGCGGCATTGAGCATCCCCAGCGAGCGCTGCGATTTGAACGCCATCCGCTCCCACTCGACAAGACTGTTGTCGTAGCGCTCGGCTTCGTATTTCTCGTTGCCGAAATATTTGACCGTCTCGTAGTTCAGCAGGCTGTCGATGGCGCGGCCATAGGCTTCGGAATCGAGCGTGTTGGCGCGGCGTACGAACTGGGTGCGCCATTCGGTGATGGTGATGGTGAAGCCGATGTAGGCTGCCAGGGTAATCAGCGTGATCAGCCCGAACACCCAGTCGAGCTTGACGAACAGGATGCCCGCGACCATCAGGATTTCCAGAATGGTCGGCGTGATGCGAAACAGCAGGAAACCGACCAGGCTCGACACCGCTCTGGCGCCGCGCTCGATGTCGCGGGTGATGCCGCCGGTCTGGCGCTCCAGGTGGAAGCGCAGCGACAGCGCGTGCAGGTGCTGCAACACCGCCATGCTGATGCGCCGCATCGCACGCTGGGTGACCTTGGCAAAGATCACGTCGCGCAGGTCGGAAAAGGTGGCGCTGGCAAAACGCAACAGGCCGTAGCCGAGAATAAAGGCCAGCGGCAGTACCAGTTCCGGGCGCGGCCGGTCGAGCGCGTCGATGATTTCCTTCAGCACCAGCGGCACCGCCACCGAGGCCAGCTTGGCGCCGACCAGCAGCGCCAGCGACAGCAGCACACGGCCACGGAATTCCCACAGGTACGGAAACAGATGGCTGATGGAACGCAGGCTGGGTTCGCCAAGCGGCGGTGGCGTGGAGTGGGAATGAACGGGATGGGGCATCAGGTCGGTTAGAATCGCGGCTTGTTTTCCTGATTTTACGTCCATGCGCAACAGATTCAGGCGCGGACGACTGAACAACAATGAAGCTCTACGGCATTCCCAACTGCACCACGGTGAAGAAAGCGCGCGCCTGGCTCGCCGGGCACGCGCTTGAGGTCGCTTTCCACGACTTCAAAAAACAGGGCGTCGACGCCGCGTGGCTGCGCAAGGTCGCGGCGCAAACTGGCTGGCAGGCGCTGCTCAACACGCGCGGCACCACCTGGCGCAAGCTGCCGGATGCGGAAAAGGCCGCCGTCACCGACGAGGCCAGCGCGATTGCATACATGATTTCGCAGCCCAGCGTGATCAAACGGCCGGTGCTGGAGCGCGACGGCCGTTATCATCTCGGCTTTGCCGAAGACCACTATCAAGCCATTTTTGGAGCATGACCCGGCATGGCCAATGAAACGCCCGAGGACGCAATTCTCGCCAATGAGACCGTGGCGCTGGCAGTCGAACTGCTCAAGCGCCGCTCGCTGACGCCCGACGATGCCGGTTGCCAGGACCTGATCGCCACACGCCTGCAAAAGCTCGGTTTCCACATCGAGCGCCACCACCACAACGGCGTCGACAACCTGTGGGCGCGCAAGGGCACGGCTTCCCCGGCGGTCTGTTTCGCCGGCCACACCGACGTGGTGTCGACCGGCCCGCTCGACCAGTGGCTGTCCGATCCGTTCGAGCCGACCCTGCGCGACGGCCAGCTCTATGCGCGCGGCGCCGCCGACATGAAGACCTCGAATGCGGCCTTTGTCACCGCCACCGAACGCTTCATCGCCGCGCACCCCGACCACCCCGGTTCGATCGCGTTTCTCATCACCTCGGACGAGGAAGGCCCCGCCATCGACGGCACGGTGAAAGTGGTGGAAGCCCTGAAGGCGCGCGGCGAGACGCTCGACTACTGCATCGTCGGCGAACCCACCAGCGCCGCCGAATTCGGCGATGCCATCAAGAACGGGCGGCGCGGTTCACTGTCCGGAACGCTGCGCGTCAAGGGCGTGCAGGGCCATATCGCCTATCCGCATCTGGCCAAGAATCCCATCCACCTCGCCGCGCCGGCAATCGCCGAACTCGCCGACACCATGTGGGACGAGGGCAATGCCTGGTTCCCGCCGACCACCTGGCAGGTTTCCAATATCCATGGCGGCACCGGCGCCAGCAACGTCATTCCCGGCGTGGTCGAGATCCAGTTCAATTTCCGCTTTTCCACCGCCAGCACCGCGGAAGGCCTGATGGACGCAATGAACGAAATCCTCGACAGCCACGGCCTCGATTACGAAATCGACTGGCACCTCTCGGGCAAGCCCTTTCTCACCCCGCGCGGCCCGCTGTGCGACACGCTTTCCGAAGCGATCCGCGAAGTCACCGGCCTCACCCCCGAACTGTCGACCTCCGGCGGCACCTCGGACGGCCGCTTCATCGCCGACATCTGCCGCGAGGTGGTCGAATTCGGCCCGCTCAACACCAGCATCCACAAGATCAACGAACACATCGCGGTGGAGAACATCGGACAGCTGGCGGCGATTTACGAGAAGACGCTGGAAAAGCTGCTGGGGTGAAATCCGACGAACGGTTTTTTTATCCGCGAAGGACGCGAAGAAGCGCGAAAAAAGGCAAAGCGTTAAGGAATCTCTGGTTTATTCGATATGGCCAAGTGAGGTTTGAGGTTGTGGGAGGGCCGCCCCGGCCCGAAGCCGTTGGGGGCGGTATCGGTGCGCAATTCGCGGCGGAGGCGCCGCTCCCACAGGGGTGTGGTGTTGTGGAGGCCCGCCCTCGCCGCGAATGCCGGCGCCGCGTAACCGCCGGCATTCGGCCCGAGGGCGGGCCTCCCACAATCCCACAATCCCTCTCTGGCACAAATTCGGCCAAATCGCCAGTTTTCCTGGCGCTTGCCCGCCGCTTTGACGCCAACTTTGTTCAACCCTGGTTTTACTTCGCGTATCTTCGCGCCCTTCGCGGATCAATTTTTTGGAAACGTACATGAAACACTTCGACGACACCGAATCCCTCATCACCGTTCGCGACTGGCTGCGTTTCGCGGTGTCGCGCTTCAACGAGTCCAAGCTGTTTTTCGGCCACGGCTCGGACAACGCCTTCGACGAGGCCGCTTATCTGATCCTGCATACCCTCCATCTGCCGCTCGACCGGCTGGAGCCCTTCCTCGACGCCAGCCTGACGCATGGCGAAACGGAGGCGGTTCAGGCGGTGCTCGAGCGCCGGGTGCGAGAGCGCCTGCCGGCGGCGTATCTCACCCGCGAGGCCTGGCTGGGCGAGCACCGTTTCTATGTCGACGAACGGGTGATCGTGCCGCGCTCCTTCATCGCCGAACTGCTGCGCGAGCAGCTGGCGCCGTGGGTTGAAGCGCCGGATGAAGTCACGCGCACGCTGGACCTGTGCACCGGATCGGGCTGCCTCGCCATCCTGGCGGCACTGGCCTTCCCGAACGCCGAAGTCGATGCGGTGGATTTGTCGGCTGATGCGCTGGAAGTCGCCGCGAAAAACGTCGCCGAGTACGGCCTCACGGACCGCATCGAGCTGATCGAGTCGGACCTGTTCGCGGCGCTGGACGATCGCACCTACGACGTCATCCTCAGCAACCCGCCCTACGTGAACGCCGAATCGGTGGCGGCGCTGCCGCCGGAATATCTGGCGGAACCAGCGCTGGCGCTGGGCTCGGGCGAAGACGGCCTGGATGCCACGCGGCAGATTCTCGCCCAGGCCAAGTCCCATCTCAACCCCGGCGGCCTGCTGGTGGTCGAAATCGGCCACAACCGCGACGTCCTCGAAGCCGCCTACCCCGCCCTGCCCTTCACCTGGCTCGACACCGAAAGCGGCGACCAGTTCGTGTTCATGCTGCGGCGCGAAGACCTGTAAGCCAGATCGTTCCATCAACCCGGGCAAGTTGGTCTGCGTAGCCCAACCTCTTTGGCGATTGCCCAGGTATATGCGGGGCACGCCAGCGTGTGCGATGAACACAAGCTGAACAGCAGATTCAGTATCTATTCAGGTTGACTCCGGCAAAGTGATCGTCGTCACCCCCAAGCCGGAGCCCTAATGCTCAAATACAAAAAGCACAACTACTTCCCGGTCATCGGATTGCTCGGGCTGTTAGCCGTCAATGCCAATGCCGCAGCCCCCCAAGTCGAGTCCTGCGAACAAATCAGGCTGCAAATCAAGGCGCAAACTGGCGTGCTGCCCAAGCCGGACATCACCATGCTGGAAAAGCTGGACGCACAGCCGGAATGTCATTTCTCGACGGCCGAGGTGTATCAGGCCGCCTTTGGTGACAAACCGATGCTGAAAAAAGAGCATCGCGACGACGATGACGATTGAGATGCGGACGCGGCAACCCCACGGAAAGTCGACCTTGGCGGGACGACGACCCGTTGTTATTTCTGCAACGTGCCGTTGCAGAAGAAGCCCCCCGTAAGCCTGTCTTAGTCTGTTGTAGACTGAAACATGACCTCGTTCTCCCTATTGCTTTGGATCGCATCCGGTATCGTGCTGCAGCTGGCGCTGTGGCTCGGCATCCACTTCTGGCGCCATTGGCTGGATTACCTGGCCTTGCGCAGTCGTGGGCCGGCGTTGCACTTGCCAGCAGGGCAGGACGCACTCCAGGCGCCCGAAGCAATGGACAACGGCCCCAGGCAGGATTTCCGGACATTCAGGGTCGAGCGCAAGGTCGTCGAAGATGCCGCGCACTCGGTCTGCTCGTTTTACCTTGCGCCCGAAGACGGGCAACCATTGCCCGCATTCCTGCCAGGACAATTTCTGACGTTTCGCCTCGACGCTCCCGCGTCGGCGGGAGACAGCGAGCAGATCATCCGCTGCTATTCGCTGTCGGATGCGCCCTGCCCCGATTCCTACCGCATATCGATCAAGCGGGTACCTGCCCCCTTGGGCAGCGATGTTCCGCCGGGGCGTTCATCGAATTACTTCCATGACCGGATTACGGCCGGCAGTCTTTTGCAGGTGCGTGCACCATCCGGTCACTTTCACATCGACCGCGGCGACACCCCGGTGGTGCTGGTCGCCGGCGGCATCGGCATCACGCCGATGCTGAGCATGCTGAACTGGAGCCTGTCCGAACAACCGGGACGCGAGCTATGGCTGTTCTATGGGGTGCGCGATGGCCGGGAGATGGTGATGAAGGCCCATCTCGAAGCACTGGCAGCTGAACATCCGAATTTTCATCTGCGGCTGTGCTTCAGCAATCCCCTGCCGGAAGAGGTTGCTGGGCGCGATTACAACCACCGGGGCCGCATCGACGTCGACCTGTTGCGCATGCAGCTGCCGTTCAAGCTCTATCACTTTTACATCTGCGGTCCCACCCCGATGATGGAGAGCCTGGTGCCGGCGCTGGAGGAGTGGGGGGTACCGGATTCACACATCCACTTCGAGGCGTTCGGGCCGGCATCGATCAAGCGCAAGCAGGCCCAGACGGCCCCGGTTGCCGAAGCAGCGGACACCGGCATCGTCGTGACCTTCGCCAGGTCGGGCAAACAGTTGCCGTGGCGGCCGGATGCCGGCAGCCTGCTCGAATTTGCCGAGGCCAATGGCATCGCCGCCAATTATGGCTGCCGGGCGGGGAGCTGCGGAACCTGCCAGACGGCGATCCGGACCGGCGAGGTATCCTACCGCGAGCCGCCGGATTTCGATCCCGAGCCAGGCAGCTGCCTGCTCTGTGTTGGCGTTCCCCGCACGAGTGTGACCCTGGAGGCATAGATGACATCCTCGCTCTGGCGCCAATATGTTCTGCCCTTCACCGTGCTGCTGGGTCTGCTTGCCGCGGGCACCCTGGCCGGCGATTACCTGCTGCATCGCCTGAATCTCGTCTGGGTCGGCCGCTATCTCGGCATTCCGGGCACGCTGCTGATCATCGGCTCGCTGGTTTATTCGCTGCGCAAGCGCAAGTTCATCACAGCGGGCAATCCGAAAATCTTGCTGACCCTGCACGAGATCGGCACCTGGCTTGGGTCCCTGATGGTGCTGCTCCATGCCGGCGTGCATTTCAATGCCATCCTGCCCTGGCTGGCCACCGTCGCCATGGGGGTGAATGTGATCAGCGGCATGGTCGGCAAGCTGCTGCTTGCCCGATCGCGCAGCTACGTGCAGGCGCAGCGTGAGCAATATCAGCTGGGGGGGCTGTCACATCCCGAGGTTGAACGGGCCGTGTTCTGGAATGCGGTGACACTCGATGCCATGGCCAAATGGAGGAAAGTGCATATTCCGATCTTCATCGTTTTTGCAGTGCTGGCGCTAGGACACATCATCAGCATCTTCCTGTTCTGGGGCTGGATATGAGCCGAATCCTCAAAATCATTCTGGCCGCCAACCTGATCGTGATCGCGATTCTGGCGTTCGCCTGGCCGCACCTGATGGTTAGCCCGGGCAAGCTGATTCCCGGCCACACGAAACTGGAGACGGATTGCTTTGCCTGCCACACACCCTTGCTCGGCGCCAAGTCGGAACGCTGCATTTCCTGCCATGAGGCGGAACAGATCGGGCGTCTGACAACAGCAGGCCTGCCCATCAAGAAGCCGCTCACCTCCGTGCCGTTCCACCAGAAGCTGGCTAGCCAGGACTGCGTGGTCTGCCATAGCGATCACTCAGGGGTAAAACGCTACCGGCAACATGGACAGTTCAAGCACGCCCTGTTGCAGAAGGCGACGCTGGATCAGTGCCAGTCGTGCCACAAGGCGCCCGTCGATCCGCTGCATGAACAACTCAGCGGAACCTGCAGCCAGTGCCACAGCCAGGAAAAGTGGACGCCGGCGACCTTCGATCACGACAAGTACTTCGAGCTCGACCGCGACCACACGACCCGCTGCGTGACCTGTCATGTGCGCAACGACTATCGGCGCTACACCTGTTACGGCTGCCACGAGCACACGCCGGGCAACATTCGCCGCGAGCACATCGAGGAAGGCATTCGCGATTTCAAGAATTGCGTCGAGTGCCACCGCAACGCAAACGAGGATGACATTCGCGGAGGATTTGGTGAAGGGGGCGATGACGGTGACGACGATTGAGCGTGCTGGCCTTGTTCATTCCGCCATGCGGGCGGCGGGGGCGGACCGGATTGCCGGGTGACGTCAGCCTCAACCGTTAGCCGGAAAGCGCACCCTGACCCCAAGCCCCCTGCCTTCCAGGCCCTCGCCGAAGGCCAGTTCGGCGCCATGCAGTTCCGCGATGCGTCTCTCGATGGACAAGCCGAGTCCAACGCCCTAACAGACAGCGCCAGGCACGGCACTACGCGCCATGCCTGGCGCACCAATAAAAAAGCCCCTGCCAAACCGGCAGGGGCTTTGGCGTGAAGGGCGGTTCAACGCCCCTGCACAGCCGTCGTCGTATTACTTGTTGCCTTGATGCTGCCTGGTGATGGCCATGGTCTTGTCGTTGCCGGTGCCCGAATGCTGCACGTTGACATACAGGGTGTGCGGATCCTTGCCGAAGTAGATGCCGGAACCTTCGGCCGGCTTGTCCTTCAGCGAGGCGAACAGATGCACGCCGTCACGGTAGCCGTCCTTATTGGCATCCTTGGAGCGCGGGTCATACACCCAGATATCGCTGTAATCGTTGTCTTCCACCATCCACAGCTTGCCATCCGGGCCGTTGGCCAGGTTGTCGACCTTGGCGAAGCCGGTCGTGGCAGTCGCATGGTTCTCGTACGGCGTGTTCTTGCCGGAAGCGACGACATAGTTAGCCGAAGTCTTCTCGCCCAGTTCGACGGCCAGCACGGCGCCGACGTTGTAGCCGGCGGCGTTCTTGCCGCTGGTGTTGGCAGGATTGTCGACGTCCTCGCAGGTCAGCGCCACATACAGGGTGCTGTCGATGCGCTCGAGGTCTTCGGGGCGGCAGTACTCGGTGGCGCCAACCGCGGTTGCGGCGGCATGTGCCTTGATCTGGGCCTGGGTCATGTCGAGAGCAACCCATTCGGCGGCGCCGGTCTTGCCGCCGCCCGTCACCTTCAGGGCATACAACTGGCCGCTGGAAAGATCGCCGTAGGCGGTCGGCACGAACTTGTAAATCGAACCCTTGCGGTCTTCGTCGATGACGTAGACATTGCCTTCGGCGTCGATCTCGATGCCTTCGTGGGCCAGCGCGCCGAGCATCGGGCGCACGGTCACGCTCTCGGCGGACATGGGGTCATGCTTGTCCAGCTTGAGCTCATACACCAGGCCAGCCTGGGCTTGGGGCGCAGCGGGATCGGGACGCGCAGCGGTGCCGACTTCCTCGGCGAACAGCACGGTTTGCCACGGGGTCCAGACGATGCCGTCCAGTGCTTCCCAGTCGGCACGGCCGGCGACTTCCCTGGCGATTCCTGTATTCAGGTCGACCACCGACACAGCACCGCCGCTGCCGCCGCCATTGCGTGCGGAGTTGCCGTCGATGCCGATGGCGCCGCCGCGCACTTCGTGCGTGCGGTACAGGTAGCGGCCGGCGTGCTTGCCGGTTTCGTTGACGGTCAGCATGTCGTGCCAGTCGTTGGTGACGTAGATGTCGAGGTCGGTCTCGTCGGAAACGATGGATTGAACATAACCCTCGGGGATGACCCAGGGCTCACTGCTCAGAATGACGGCATCGGTGGTCACTTGGCCATAGGCGGAAGCGGCAATGGGGTTGAACGACATGGGGCCATTCACGGCGCTGGCGTCGGCATGGGCATTAACGGCGAAGGCGGCGGCCAGGGTGAGGGCAAGCGCGGAAACTTTCATTGAGTATCTCCTGAAACGACCATGATAAAGGGGGTTGCGGCATGGCCAGCCGCGCCTCGCATTGTCCTGGGCGTGTGTTACTTGCAGATGATCGTTTTGTGAAATGTAGTGTTGCCATCATCCCCGGAACCCGCAGCCGCAGGCCGGGCTTGCAAGATGAAACGTAGTTCGTCCGCAATGATGTCGGCCAGTTTCCGCGTTGCGGCCCGGACCTCGGTGCAGGGATTCCCACCCGGCAGCGCACCCCCGATCTCGATGCCGTAAAGATCCAGCCGGGGCGGCAGACTGCCGAGTTCGCGCGCCAGCGACAAGGCATTGAGCACGCCGAATCCATGGCTGGAGAGCCCCTGGCAGTAAGCCGGCCAGTCGTTCACCCCATAGCGCTGGATCCACCCAGGCTGGCCGCCGCTTTGCATGGCGTCGACCAGAATGATCCAGCTGGCGTTGTCCAGAAGCGGGATCAGGCCGGCGCCGGGCCGATCCAGCTTTTCGATGACGAGTTCGTCGCCGGCCTTCACGCCGCCGGCCAGCAAGGCATCGACGGTGAGCCAGCCGGCCTGGTCGTCGCCCGACGACGAGCCGATGCCGAAGATGCGCACCTGGTTCATCCGCGCTCGACCTTCATCCGCAGAAAATGGGTGGCGCAGGAGATGCAGGGATCGTAGTTGCGGATGACTTTTTCGCAGTGCAGGCGCAGCGCGTCGTCCGCATGGTCGAGCCCGAAGTGGAGCAGCGACAGCCGCAAATCCTCCTCGATGCGCGCCTGGTTCTGGCTGGTCGGCGGCACGATGCGCGCGTTGACCACGCGGCCGTCATCGTCCATTTCGTAGCGGTGCCACAACAGGCCGCGCGGCGCCTCGGTACAGCCATAGGCCACGCCGGCACGCGGGCTGACCGGCACCGCGGGCGAATCCGGCACGCGGTAGGCGTCGAGCAGGCGCAGCGCTTCGTGCAGGGCGAGCAGGATTTCCACCGCGCGCGCGACCAGGCTGTGGAACAGGTTGCGGCTGGGCAGCACCAGACCGGTCTCCTCCAGCAACGCTTTGACCCGTTCGGGCAGATGCTCATGGTTGAGATTGAGACGCGCCAGCGGCCCGACCAGATAGGGCTGGCCGCGATAGCTGCTGAACAGCGCGGTGGAATGCACCTGCTGCTGCTCGGTGAAGTGTTCGCCGTAGGCTTCCGGTTCGATGAGCAGGCCATCGCTGGCAGCAATCGCGCCGGCCTCGATGGCGTAGTCGCGCGTGTGCCGCATCGCGACCGAGACAAAGGCCTGGTCGTCCTGCGGCACCACAATGCCGGCCGCCCAGCGGATCAGCGCTTCGGCCTCGGGCAAGGCGGCGCGCAGTTTTCCCCGGATTGCCTCGACGCGGGACAGCGCGGGCGCGCCATGGAAACCGCCGATGCGCACCCCCACCGGATGCACCGAGCGGGCGCCGAACAGCTCCATCAGCTCGTTGCCGAGCGCCTGGATGCGCAGGCCGCGGCGCACTTCCTGCGGCGCGATCTTCGCCAGTTCGATGGCGTTGTCGCAACCGAAGAAATCCGGCGCGGCCAGCAGATGGATGTGCAGGCTGTGGCTCTGGATCCACTCGCCGCAGTAGAACACCCGGCGCATGTCGCGCGCCCACGGATCGAGTTCGACGCCGAAGAGCTTTTCCAGCGCCTGTGCCGCCGTGACCTGATAGGCCACCGGGCAGATGCCGCAGATGCGTGCCACCATGTCGGGGATTTCCGTGTAGTGGCGGCCCTCCAGAAACTTCTCGAAGAAGCGCGGCGGCTCGAAGATGCGCAGACGCAATTCGGTGATGTCGCCGTCGTCAATGCGCAGGTCGAGCGCGCCCTCGCCTTCCACCCGCGCGAGCACCGGAACATGAATCGAAACCGTTCGTTTCTGATCACGCATCGCCGCGCATCCTGACCTTGTCGGCGGCCGCCAGAAACACCGGCGCCTGGCTGTTGATCGACTGGAAGCGCTGCACGATGGCCTGCGGCGCCAGCCCCAGGCTTGCGAACTGCGCCGCCAGCGCGTCGGTGTTGGCATTTTCCGCCGGACCGTAGCAGCCGTAGCAGTCGCGGCCGAGGCCGGGGCACAGCGCGCCGCAGCCTGCCCGCGTCACTGGCCCCATGCAGGCAATGCCGCGGCTCACCATCACGCAGGGATAACCGTTGCGCTTACATTCGGTGCAGACCTTGTCGGCGTTGTCGAGCGGCGCCACGCCGAGCAGCAGGGAATTCACCACCGCCAGCATCTGTGCGCCGCTGACCGGGCAGCCCCACAATTCGAAGTCCACCTTCACGTGGCTGGCAATCGGGGTCGACTGCGCCAGACTGCTGATCGCTTCGGGATGGCTGTAGATCTGCGCCACCCATTGCGCGCCGTCGGCGCCGTTGCGCAGGGCCTGGATGCCGCCGGCGGTGGCGCAGGCGCCGATGGCAATCAGCAGGCGGCTGTGGGCGCGGATGTGCTGGATGCGCTCGATGTCTTCCGGCGTCGATACGCTGCCTTCGACGAAAGCGACATCCACGTTGGCATCCGGATCGAGCGGCCCGGCTTCGGCGAAGTGCACCAGATCGACCCGCCCGGCCAGCGTCAGCAGATCCTCGCCGAGATTGAGCAGGGCCAGCTGACAGCCGTCGCAGGAGCTGAACTTGTGCACCGCCACGCGCGGCTTGAGAGTTTCCATCGCTGCGCTCATCAGAAGCCCCTGTGCGCCAGCAAGGCCTTGACCTCGCCCCAGTTGAACACCGGGCCGTCGCGGCAGACGAAGGCCCCGCCAAACTGGCAATGGCCGCAGCGCCCCACGGCGCACTGCATGTTGCGCTCCATGCTCAGGTACAGGCTTGATTCGGGCAGGCCGCGCGCCAAGAGGTGTTCGGCGGTGACGCGCATCATGCCTTCCGGCCCGCACATCATCGCCACCGCGCGCGCCGGGTTGAAGCGGGCGAGATCGAACAGTTCCGTCACGCGTCCAACATGCCAGGGCCACAGCGCGCCGCCCTCGTCGGCCGCCACCAGCACCTGGGTGTCCGGCAGTTTCGCCCAGCGGTCGTATTGCTCGCGCCAGATCAGGTCGTCGGCGTGCTTCACTCCCTGGATGATGACCAGCTTGCCGAAGCGCTCGCGCCGCCGCAGCACGTAATGGATCACCGACACCGCTGGCGCGCAGCCGAGCCCGCCGGTCACCAGCACGACGTCGCGCCCGCCCATTTCCTGCAGCGGCCAGCCGCGCCCGAACGGCCCGCGCAGGCCGACACGGTCGCCCGGCTGCAGCGCCGCCAGCCCCCGCGTGACGCGTCCGATGGCGCGAATGGTGTGACCGATGCCATCGCGCGCCTCCGGGTCGGACATGATGGAAATCGGCACCTCGCCGACGCCGTAGAGATACAGCATGTTGAACTGGCCCGGCGCGAAGCGGTAGGCCGCCTGCGCCGCCGCATCGTCGAGGCGCAGCTTGAGGGTGAAGATGGTCGGCGACTCCTGGCTGCGTGCCACCACGCTGGCGGCATGCGGGGGTCCGGAATCCATGGCGGGCAGCGCATTCATGGCTGCACCCCGGCAGTGAGCGCGGCGACTTCTTCGGTCAGGTCGATGCCCACCGGACACCAGGCGATGCAGCGGCCGCAACCGACGCATCCGCTGCGGCCGAACTGGTCGTGCCAGGCGGCAAGCTTGTGGGTGAGCCACTGGCGGTAGCGGCTGCGGATGTCGGACCGAACGTTGAAGCCGTGCAGGTAACCGTGGCTCTCGCCGAAGCATGAATCCCACACCCGCTTGTGGCGGCTGCTCTGCCCATCGAGCGCGGGTTCGTCGGCCTCGGCATGGCAGAAACAGGTGGGGCACACCGCGGTGCAGTTGCCGCAGGCAAGGCAGCGCGCCGCCACCTCGTCCCAGCGCGGATGTTCCAGCCGGCTCATCAGGGCCTCGCGTAGATTGCGACCCGGCAGGCTGCGCGTCTGGGCCGCTGCGGCGGCCTGCCCCTGCTGGCGGGCGGCTTCGAACTGTTGGGGCGTGGCCGGCGACAGGTTCAAGGCGTTCAGCACGACTTCCCCTTTCGCGCTGCCCGCCACCGCGACGAAGCCCTCCGCCAGTTCCGCCAGCGCCAGATCGTAGCCCACGCTCGGGGTCGGACCGTCGCCGGTCGATGCGCAAAAGCAGGTCGCCGCCGGTTCCGCGCATTGCACGGCAACCAGGAACAGCTGCTCGCGCCGCTTGGCGTAGTGCGCATCGCGCCGGCCTGCGGACAGGAAATGCGCGTCCTGCAGGGCCAGCGCCGCCAGGTCGCAGGCACGCACGCCGATGATGGCCTGCGCCGGCGCGGCCGGCTCCACTGCGGCGAACTGCAGGGCGCCCACATCGTCCCGTTCCACGCGCCACAGCGATTCCTTCGGCGCAAACGCCTGCGGCTTGATGGCCTGCGGCCCGTTGGCCCAGGCGAAATAGCGGTTAAGCGGATCGCGCGTCAGCCGGTAGCGGCCCGCCGCCTGCTCGGTCTGCAAGCCACGCGGAAGACCGTCGGGCGCATCCAGCTCACGCATGACGATGGCGCCGTTTTCCACCGCCGGTCCCAAGCATTGATAGCCCAGCTGTATGAGCTGGGCCACCAGCGCATGCAATTGGGCAAGCGGCAGAAATCGGGCGTGATCGGGCTGCGAAGAAAACATGGGGTGGAATGCCGTGGTTTGTACCAGTGTATGCATAAAGCCGCGCTTGCAACAGGCTTGTGCCGTTGCCAGCCCGTCCAATGCCGGGCAGCTGGAAAAGCCATCCCGGACCATTCGCTATAATCGGTCTTTTCAAGCAGCAAAAAAGGAGCGTGCCATGCAGCAACAATTCGACGTATTCGTCGCCTCCCTGACCACATTCTGGACGCAACTGGCAGGTTTCGTTCCGCAATTGCTGGCAGCGCTGCTGCTGCTGTTCATTGGCTGGCTGCTCGCCAACCTTGCCCGCACGGGGGTCACCAAGCTGCTGGACCTGCTGCGCTTCGACCGGCTGGCTGAAAAGACCGGCATCGAAGCCTTTCTCAAGCAGGGCAATCTGGATCTGTCGCTGTCGCGGCTGCTCGCCAAGCTGATCTACTGGATCGTCATTTTCATCGTGGTCGTCACCGTGGCCAACAGCCTGGGCCTGCACATGGTGGCCGATCTGTTCAACAAGGTCGTGCTCTACATCCCCAACATCATCGTCGCCATTCTGGTGCTGGTGTTCGGCGTACTGGTGGCGCGCTTCATCAACAGCATGGTGTTCGCCTACCTTAACAACATCGGCGTGCAGGGCGCGCTCACCATCAGCACGCTGGCGGAATACGCGACCATCATCTTCGTGGTGTTCGTGGCACTGGAACAGCTGGCGATCGGTACCACCCTGCTGACTGCAGCCTTCCAGATCGGCTTCGGTGCGATCGGCCTGGCGCTTGCGCTGGCGTTCGGGCTGGGTGGCCGCGAATGGGCTGCGAGCGTGATCAAGAAACTGACCGAGAAATAAAGACTCTTTCGCCGTTGCTGTTGGCGGTAGCTTGTAGGTCGGCAACACTTTGCCGACACGCGGTCCGAGCGCCGTCCGTTGTGTCGGAAAGGTATTCCCGACCTACTGCCAGCCCGTGTTGTCAGGGGCTTTGCGAGGAACAACGCTTAACGGTGAAAGCGCCAAAATAAAACATGCCCCTGGCCGTTGCCTCGATGGCCGGAGACAGACGCATGAAACGCCTGGCTGGATTTCAAATCAGGAAAACAATATGGCGTGAAAATTCCACGCCATATTTGGTTGTGCATCGAGAACCCGGCTAAAAACAATCAACCGAACGCGAGCAGACGGATAGCTTGAAGCTTCTCCTCACCCAAGCCTTCAAGGTCTTGTTCTTCAATCCACTTCTCCCGCAACAGGCTCGCAAATACGAAGACCAGTTGCGAATAGCGGTAATCGTATTTTGCATCGATTGCATTCCGCTGTTCGGTGAGGTAATCGTGGATTGCCCAAATGTTTTCAGGTTTGCTCGCGCTGGCGGCAAGTTTCTTGAGCATCGCCATCATTGCCGTGCACTCTCTGCTTAATGCAGCATCGAATGCACGCCTTGCAATTTTCTTTTCGGCATCCGACCACTTGAGACTTGTCATTGCTTCGTCCTTGGTAAAGCCCCAACGTCCAAATTGCTGGGGGATTTGGCATAAGCGCGCTCGACCTTTGCGATCCTGAGTTCATAATGTTCGTACCAAGCGCGCTTCCCCATCTCTTGCGCAGCGAGGTGCTCGACATCGGCCTTCCAGGCTGCAATGGCCTCGGCTGACTTCCAATACGAGACGGTAATGCCAAAACCATCGGCGCCCCGAACGCTTTCGACACCGATAAAGCCGGGTTGGCGGGCCGCGAGTTCGACCATTCTTGCAGCCATTTGGCCGTATCCGTTATCGCCATCGGTGCGCTGCGACGAAAAAACCACGGCGTAATACGGTGGCTCGGGTGTATTGGCGAACGTGGGCAATGTGCTCATTGCTGCGGCCTGACGTTAAGCTTGAGGAACGCGGAGACAGCGAACGAAGCTTGCATGAAGTTGCTCAAGCTTTTCTATCTCCGGGGCCGGCCTGCACGGCTTTTCGCGCAGCGTCCGGTTGACCCCGGCTTCGGCCCCTGGAATGCTGTCACGCTATGCAGCCTGTAACAGGAACTCGACTTTCACCGCTTCAAAAGGGAAAGCGATGCGACCGTCGTCTGTGCGGTCAAGGATCCCAGCGTTAAGGAGCGCAGTAACATCGCCGTGGACGGCCTTAACATCGCGTCCGACACGACGCGCAGTTTCGCGGATTGACACCGGACCCGCCCCACAGAGCGCCTTAAGCAGTTCCCACCGTTTTTGGGTTAGCACTCGCCAAAGCAATTCCGGGGTGGCGAAGCTGATGTGCGCGGACTTCTGAGGCTTGCCTGTCTTCCAGGCACGTGCGAAATCCGCCATCGAATCGGCAGGCGTTCGCACATCAAGGGTTACGGTTTTCATGGTTCCACCTCGCTATGTCATTCTGGAAATCGGCGACCAATTGCTCCGGTGTCGTGAACACGTAGGCACTTTCCTTTCCACCGAAATGCTGGTGATCGCCCTTCCCAACTTCGTTGTCGTAGCGCAAAACGCATTCTCCACGCACGACATACGCCAGCCTGTACTTGAACCTGTGTAACGATCCTTCGACTGGCTTTGGAAGGCGCCACAGTACCAATTCCGCGAACGCCAACTCAGAGTAGGCGATGCGCGTGGAAATGAGTTCAACAGCTTTCATGTTGGAGATCGTGCCAACATTCGCAACCGTTGTCAATAACTCCAACGATCACATGCTGCCACAAGAAGCCGAACGTCTAAGGTAAGGGGCGCGCCGCTTGCGGCGCGTCCCGCTTGACCGCAGTGTTAGGCGCGCATTTTGTATTGAAGCGCACTATCTTGAACCCCGCGCTCATACCCGGATTATTCTGTCGGAGGTTGGCGATCTTGCGTTCCACAGCAGTGGCAGCATTGATGCAGGGGGACAGAGAATTGGCAAGCATGGAGATTCCTTATTGTGAGACCCAACGTAGAGCTAACCGGCGGCGCTTTAGCGCCGTCCAGCGACCGAAGGGAGCGAGGTTGAGCGCCGGGTTAGACATGGCGGCCAAAAGCAAAAGTCGGCGCTGGCGAGACGGCATAAGAGAAGCAGTGGGCCAATGGATCATGAGTAGACAACCGTAACGGCAACGGCTGCAATAACAATGAGACCAATGATTAGATATTCCCCTATTGCCTGAGCTTTCTTTGGGGGAAGCTCGAATGTGCGACCCACGACCAAGCCGGCCAGATAACCAGCGAACTCTCCAAACGAAATGGCGATTGCTTCAATCCAGGGCATGGTTTGTATGTCTAACGTGGAAGTGAGCGGCCTGCGCGGCCTTTCGCGCAGGTCCGCTCGACTGCAGGGTTAGCCAGCAGATTGGATAGAGCTACTGCCATTTTGAAAGCACGCGTTCGATACCCGAACAGAATAACTTGACTTTGGCAGGTGCAAGACGCTCGGCTTTGTAGAGCGACAACATTTCAAATCGACAGGCAGGGGCACAGGTACCCAGCAGAGCGGTTTTCAGCACTCGCTTGACAGGCTGCCTGAGTACCAGACGATCAACCCACCACGGCGAACCAAGCGAAGTAATTGCAAGGGCATTCCGAAGGTGGTGAAGTCGTGGCTTGATTGGACCGAGATCGGTTGCGTGATCGTAGGCGATGCCTGGAGCCCACACACGATCGAACCAGCCTTTCAAGATTGCCGGAAAGCTAAACCACCACGTTGGAAAGACAAGAACAACTGCTTCGGCACAGAGCAAGCGGTCGGCTTGGGATCGAACGGCGGCTAACTCGAATGCCGGCGTGTAATAGCTCTGCCGTTCGCAAAGCGTGAGGGCTGGCGCGAAACCAGATTGGTAAAGGTCTTCGATCTGTACATCGTGACCAGCGGCGGTCAACGCCTTAATCGCTGACTGGGCCATGGCATGACATAGGCTGTCACTGAGCGGGTGAGCGACGACGACCAAGCACTTCATGGGCGGAAGGCTGCGCTCATGCTGGCTAACGTTAAATTGAGGGGCTGCGCGCTTTTGCGCAGTCCCTCTCGAATGCCGGGTTGGGCATTCGACTCATGACGTAACTACTGGAAGTTTCACCCTCAACATTAAAGCCATACCTTTCATAGAATTTCTTTGCCTCATGATTGATTTTGAATACCTCCAATCCGATGTTTTTGGACTGCACCTTGCCCGCCGCAATAATAGACTCAAGCAGCTTGCTGCCGATACCCTTGCGCTGGTGTTGCGGATGTACAACGATCATTCTAATGAACATCTGAGCACCCCGATTTTCGACATGAGAATACCCAGCTAACTCTTGCTCTTTGTGTACTAACGTAATGCCTTCTGGATCAAAGTGAGAAGAAAAGTCGTTTTCTTGCCACTGGTCATCCCAGCCCCATATTTCAGAAATGTAGTTGCTCATTACCAAGCAATACAATTTGAAGATGTTTTCTTTCTCTGTTTGTTCAGCTTTTCGGTAAGAGTAAATCACGATGATGATTTTTATGCCCAACGTTTGAATTAAGGGGCGCGCTTTAGCGCGTCCCGCTTGAATGATGGGTTGGGCATGGCGCTATCAGTAACACTCACAGATCAATGGGTTTTTCCCCGGCGGAGCCAAGTGCGCTGGATATTTACCGATAAGCCGACCAGCCTTGTTCTTGGACTGGCATTCTGCATGACACGACTGCTCGCGCGAAGGTAGCTGACCGAGCACGAAAACCAAAAGCGACACGCAGGCCATGAACACGAAAAAGCCAAACGCAACAACTACGGGCACGGGAAGACGTCGCATCGCTTTCATAAGGCCCAACGTAATTTAGACAGCACACCTAAGGACGCGCTGAACAAATCAGCAATTGACCGATGACGAGTCCATTCAACCGAGGGTTTCCGAAGAGAGCGGCAATTCGTGGGCTGATCCGCTCGCCGAGCGTGTCAGAAATGCGCCATTGCACGCTTGGGCGACGGTTTCCACCCGCTTTTGCCATCTCAGGACGCACCTCGGGCTTCAAGGGCAAACAATCGCCGCTTGGCAATCAGCAAATTCGCCAAG
>Ga0209643_1000139_pt1 | contig 172220 bp, 150 predicted proteins | sample AutmiccBRH37_all_FD_187383 | JGI IMG/M metagenome (GOLD analysis project Ga0209643, IMG submission 187383) | Deep subsurface microbial communities from Mt. Terri, Switzerland - Autotrophic microbial communities BRH/37_all (SPAdes) (version 2) | ecosystem: Environmental > Aquatic > Deep...
CAGCCTGAGAGAAGCGGGTTGGTCCTGCTGCAAGGTGTCGATGGCTGAGCTATGCCAACTCATCACAATACATGAGAATTATTATTGTTTTGGAAGCCTATAAAATTCAAAATTAGCTGCCGGAGAAAAAACCTTACACATTAAAGATGTCTGCGGTGGTAAGAGTTTTTGAAAATTGTGGGTTTTCTGCCAGGCACTAATTAAAAGGTCTGCAGAGCTAGAGAGCAAGTTATTAATTTTTCTAGCTTTAAGGCCGTATTTCGATACAGAAAGAATAGCCTCGAGCAGAATCATGTGCAGCATTGCTTTTGAGCATGCAGAAAGCGCAAAAATGTTAATTGCCACCGGAAATTTTACGTCAGCAACCGCATTAGTTCGTCTCCAGTACGAAGCTCTTGTTCGAGCAATGTGGCTTTTTTTTTCAGCAACTGACCAAGCTGTATCCAAGTTAATGTGTGAACTTACCTCCGAATCGGCAAGCAAGGCAAACAATCTTCCAATGCTCAGCGAAATGCTTACAAAGCTTGAAGGAAACGCGCCAAAAGAAGCCCTTGATATGTTGCTTGAATTTAAAGAGTATTCTTGGAAACCTTTGAGCTCATTCATCCACGGTGGAATCCACGCAATCAATAGACATAGCAAAGGCTATCCACCTCCTCTGCTTTTCCAATTACTAAAAATTTCCAATGGAGTTTCTACAATGGTAGGAATGTTATTGGTTATATTGGCTCAAGACTTCAGGCAACAAGGTAAGATTCCAACAATTCAAAGAGAATTTTCAGATTGTTTACCAGAACATAAAATAATAACTGCATAACCACTGCCTGCACACGGCCCCCGCAAACAGCGCGGGAGCGACACAAGAGCATTGAGAAGAATAAAATGTCCAAGTTGTTCGCAACCCACGATTTCAATATGGGGAAAGATAACTCTCTTGGTGCGTTGGTCAGTGTTCCGTGGTTACTTTCTTTACTTGTTTCTTAATTGACGTCTATTGGAATGACTGCTGGGGCCATTCTGTCGGTAGTAATCCTTACAAAGCACACAAATATTGATTCAATATTTATAAAAATATTACTTAATTCAATAATCGGGGGAATAATCCCTTGCTATTTATACATTCGATACGTTCCTTTAATTTTAAAATTACGCTAAACATGTTATTCCACCGGTAACCTTTTCCGCTGCACTCCAAATGTTCGGTGAAATTTACGTTGGGCGTCATTAGCTCAACTTAATAATCCATCAGAGGTTCTACTAAAGATGTATACCGAAGAAGATATTGACTCTGCCATAGCGGCGGGAGTGATTACTGACGATATGGCAGCTGCTTTTCGAACTCACGTAGCGAAACTCAGGAGGGGGCCAGCAGTGGACGAAGAACACTTTCGACTCGTCACGGGTTTCAATGATATTTTTGTCGTGATTGCATGCCTGCTATTGCTGGCCTCAGTAGCATGGATCGGTGCTGCGTCGGAGAGATGGTTTGGCGCTGCAGCAGTTTCAGTTGCGGCATGGGGGCTCGCCGAATTCTTTACTCGAAAACGCCGCATGGCATTACCTGCGATCATCCTGCTATTAGCTTTCATAGGCGGTGTTCTCGCGACTGGACTTCTCCTCCTGGAAAAGACACCCCAAACCTTAGTTGCGGCAAGTGCCTTTGCTGCGGTCGCTGCTTGGCTACATTGGTTGCGCTTTCATGTTCCGATTACCGTAGCAGCTGGCGCGGCCTCTATTGTCGGCTCTATCGTTGCCCTGCTCATTTTTGCAGTTCCCGAGGCAAAGAATTGGACAACTGCAATTCCGCTCACGGCCGGATTCGCTGTATTTGCCCTGGCAATGGGGTGGGATACCTCGGACACAGCTCGCCAGACCCGCCGATCAGATGTGGCGTTTTGGCTCCACCTTCTGGCTGCGCCGCTTCTCGTGCATCCCGTTTTTGCATCATTAGGTGTTTTTAGTGGCAAAACGACTTTGGAACAGGCAATAGCGGTTATCCTGCTATACATTGCTATTGCGTTCGTTTCTCTTTGCATTGATCGCAGGGCACTGATGGTTTCAGCACTGATATACGTATTGTATGCGTTCAGCACTTTGCTGAAACAGTATGGAGTAATTAGCTTGAGCTTTGCGATCACAGCTCTCATTATTGGCTCTGCACTATTGCTACTATCGGCATTCTGGCACCCAAGTCGCGCGTTTGTTCTTAAATTTTTACCACATATAGTGAAGAAGCGACTCGCGCCAATTCGATGAAATTTTTACAGCAAGGAATTCATAATACAATGCCCAACAAGTCAATAAAAACCGGGCTGGAAATAGCCGCACTCTTAAATGGGCAACATCAGGCGCCTTTTAATGGGTGACCCCATAGAGCACCTTACGGTTTCACCTATATGGTTAGAGGTGAAGGAATGAAGGATGAAAAACCATAACGATCAAAATCCACTGGCTGTTTTTCTCATTTTCCTGCGTCTGGGCCTGACCTCTTTCGGTGGCCCCATCGCCCACCTCGGCTATTTCAGAGAGGAGTTCGTGTCTCGCCGCAATTGGCTGTCCGAGCGTGGTTATGCGGACTTAGTTGCACTCTGCCAGTTTCTTCCGGGGCCTGCCAGCAGTCAGGTCGGTCTGGCACTGGGACTCTCCCGGGCAGGTTATCCTGGGGCAGTGGCAGCCTGGGCAGGATTCACCTTGCCTTCCGCCATCGCATTGATACTCTTTGCCTTGGGGATCTCGAACTTCGGAGAGATGCTGCCTTCCGGCGCTCTTCAAGGTCTGAAAATAGTTGCGGTGGCAGTTGTGGCTCAGGCGGTCTGGGGCATGGCGAAAAGTCTGTGTACCGACGTGCAGCGCGTTACGATAATGGCAGCGGCAACTTGCGCCGTGCTGATGTTCCCCAATGCCCTCGGGCAGGTTTCAGTGATTGTCGTCGCGGCTGTTCTCGGCGTTGTCATCTTCAAACCCGTTCATGTTATCGATCACGACACCTTGCCTCTCAAGGTGGGGAGACGAACCGGAGCAGCATTCCTCTTCGTGTTCTTCATGTTGCTGATCGGTCTTCCTCTTCTTGCCGAACTCACATCCAGTCAGACCCTGGCGCTGATCGACTCCTTCTTTCGTGCGGGATCTCTGGTGTTTGGAGGCGGACACGTTGTTCTGCCGTTGCTGCAGGCGGAGGTCGTACCCACCGGATGGATAACCAATGAGACGTTTGTTGCGGGCTACGGCGCAGCCCAGGCCGTTCCAGGGCCCTTGTTCACCTTTGCCGCCTTTCTCGGGGCGACAATGCAGAATGCACCATCGGGCATTGTCGGTGGTATTATTTGTCTATTTTCGATTTTTGTGCCTTCATTTCTGCTGGTTATTGCGGCATTGCCTTTTTGGGAGCAATTACGTCGTAATGCCCGGATGCAGACCGCACTCGCCGGAATCAATGCCGCCGTGGTCGGCCTGCTCCTGGCGGCTCTCTTCAATCCGGTCTGGACCAGTGCGATTCATAAACCACAAGACTTCGGTCTTGGCCTGGTAGCCTTTGTCGCCTTGCTTTTCTGGAAGCTGCCGCCCTGGGCGGTTGTGCTTGGAACCGGCGCCACCGGATGGCTATTGAGCAGTTTGACCTGATTGAATACTTCCGGGCAAGCTCTCGAATCGTTGTCATCTAGACATGAGATAAAATCTTAAAATTTGACAGTTCGACGATTTCATCTCATTGTTCATTTCAGTCAAGGATCTTGAAAATTTCAAACCGAAGAATAAAGAACATGGAGAACACGATGTCGAACAATGAATTATATGATGTAATTATCGTCGGTGGCGGACCTGCCGGCTTGACCGCCGGAATGTATGCCATGCGTGCCGCCCTGAAAACCGTACTCATTGAACGGGGCATCTTTGGCGGGCAAGTGGCCATTACCAAGGAAGTCGAGAATTACCCCGGATTTATCGAGATAGGCGGCTTCGAGCTCTGTGAAAAATTTCTGCAACACGCCAAATCGTATGACCTCGAGATTATCGAGAAGGAAGTAGTCGCCACCGAACCGGGAGTTGCATACCATTCGATACGCCTGGCCGACGGCACAGTTTTGCACGCCCATGCAGTCATCCTGGCGGCCGGGGGCACCGCCAAAAAGTTGAATACTCCCGGAGAGCTTGAGAATTTCGGCAAGGGGGTTTCCTATTGTGCGACCTGCGACGGCTTCTTTTTCCGGGGCAAGACCGTCGCCGTTGTAGGCGGTGGCGATACCGCCCTGGAAGACGCCCTCTATCTTGCCAAGATCACTAAAAAAGTCTATCTCATCCACCGCCGGGATGCCTTTCGAGGCAGCCGCATCCTCCAACAACGCGTTTTTGCCGAACCGCGGATCGAAATCATTTACAATGCGGTGGTCGCCACAATCAACTCCGACGCCGGCGGTGTGAACGGCATTTCCTTAAAGGATACCCAGACCGGCGAAAGCCGGGATCTGGATACCGAGGGCGTGTTCATATTTGTCGGCTTTGCCCCGAACAACCAGCTTGTGCCGGCCGGAGTAAAATTGAACACCACCGGCTATGTCATAACAGACGAAAAATGCGAGACGAGCATTGCCGGTATCTTTGCTGTAGGGGACCTCCGGCAGAAGTATGCCAACCAGATTGTCCTTGCCGCCGCAGACGGATGCACGGCTGCCCTGGCGGCGGCCCATTATGTCGAAACACGAAAAGCCGTATCGGCCTGATTATCGCTCCCGGACATGCCAATGAGAAGCAAACAAAAAGCACCAGGCAACGACGGCTTTGTGGTTTCACCCCCTGCAGAACTCTTTGCCGGCCCGGTGGTAAATCTGACTGTCAGCAAGGTTCGATGCCAACGCACTGCAATCGAGAAGGACTTCTACAAACTTCAGTTCCCGCGCTGGGTGAATGTCATCGCATTAACCGGGGAACAGGAGCTTGTGCTGATCCGCCAGTACCGTTTCGGTACCGACCGGGTGGAGATGGAAATCCCCGGCGGGGCGGTAAATGACGACGAAGACCCGCTCGAAGCCGGACTTCGCGAGTTACTCGAAGAAACCGGCTATGCCGGACAAAAAGCCCGAATCATCGGCAAGGTCTGTCCGAACCCGGCAATCCAGGATAATTTCTGTTATACCGTTCTGGTGGAAAATGCCCGCAAGGTGGCTGAGCCGGATCAGGACGACATGGAGGATATCGAGGTGCTGACCCTGCCGCGGGAGGAAGTGCAGGGTCTCGTTGTCAACGGAGTCATCAGCCACGGTCTGGTCCTCAACGCGCTGATGTTCTTTGCCCTGGAAATGGCAAAAAACTGCCGCTAACCGGCATGAGCACCGGACATTATCGCCGCCAGGCTGCCTTCATTTTTGGGAAATACATTGACACCACGAGCATTTCCCGGTAATTCCTATTACATATACTACAACATTCCAGCGGCAGATTTCTGCCGCTTTTTTTATCATTGCCTGTCCTTCCCCAAAGAGCGTTCATCATGAGTGAAGAGAATCAAACCCTCGCCCAACGTAAAGAAAAAGCCGAATCCCTTGCCGCACTCGGGGTGAATCTTTACATCAACAGCTTCAAGCCGGTCCACGCGATACAGGAACTTCTCCCTGTAGGGCTGGGTCTCGTAGCTCAGGATGTGGATCCGGCGGGCACCGTCTATTCGGTGGCCGGGCGGATTATGACCATGCGCAAATTCGGCAAAGCCGCCTTCTGCACCGTCGCCGACACCAGCGGTCAGATCCAGATCCACGTGAAGCTGGATCTTCTGGGAGAAGAAATCTTCGAGACTTTCAAGAAATGGGATATCGGCGACATCGTCGGCGTGACTGGCACCCTGTTCAAAACCAAGGTCGGAGAACTTTCGGTGCAGGCAAGGTCCATAGTGATGATCTCAAAATCCTTGCGCCCCCTGCCGGACAAATGGCATGGCCTGACCGATGTCGAGACCCGCTATCGCCAGCGTTACGTCGATCTTATCGTCACCCCCGAAGCGCGGGAAACTTTCAGGAAAAGGGTTGAGATTATCCGCCTTGTCCGCGAATACCTCAACGACCTGAATTTCATGGAAGTCGAGACACCGATGATGCAGCCCATTCCCGGCGGCGCCACGGCCAAGCCGTTCAGGACTCACCACAACGCCCTGAACATGGACCTCTATCTGCGCATCGCCCCGGAACTGTATCTGAAGCGACTGCTGGTCGGCGGCTTTGAACGGGTTTTCGAGATCAATCGGAATTTCAGGAACGAGGGGCTATCGACCCGCCACAACCCGGAATTTACCATGCTGGAATTCTATCAGGCATACGCCACCTATGACGACCTTATTACTCTTACCGAGGATATGATCTCGTCGATCTGCGAGAAGGTCAACGGCACCATGAAGATCACCTACCAGGGCACCGAGGTCGATCTTACTCCGCCGTGGAAGGTGCTGACCATGGATGAGGCCCTGACGGAGGTTGGCGGCATTGCCCCCGAGATTCTGGATGACGACGAAAAGGTCATGGCGCTCGTCAGGGAGAAGGGTATTAAGCTCGAGGAAAAAGCCGGTCCGGGTAAAGCAAAAACCGAACTGTTCGAACTGCTGGTCGAGGAAAAACTGATCAACCCGACCTTTATCACCTCGTATCCGACCGAGGTCTCGCCATTGGCAAGACGGAATGAACAGGACCCGACGGTCACCGACCGGTTCGAGCTCTTTATCACCGGCCGGGAACTGGCCAACGGCTTCAGTGAGCTGAACGACCCGATGGATCAGCTCTCCCGCTTCGAGAAACAGATAGCCGAACGCGGCGACGACGATGAAATCCATCCGGAGCTTGACGCCGATTATATCAGGGCTCTCGAGTACGGCATGCCTTCTGCTGCCGGTGAAGGAATCGGCATCGACCGGCTGGTGATGCTGCTCACCGACGCCCCCTCGATCCGCGACGTCATTCTTTTCCCGCACCTCAAACCCGAGGCAAAGTTGCAGCACGACAAAGATGCGCAACCTGAAAATCCTGCAACAGATAACTCCTGAACATGTTTGAACGTTTCATTGGCCTGAGATATCTCAAGGCAAAGCATCGGCATGGTTTCATCTCGCTGATTTCACTGATCTCGGTTGCCGGAATCACCGTCGGCGTAATAGCCCTCATTGTCGTACTGGCGGTCTTTTCCGGCTTCACCGACGGCTTGCGCGATCAGATCCTGGGGATCAACTCCCATATCATCGTCCAACGGATGGGAGGCTCGATCGATGATTACGAGCTGGCCAGAGAGCGTATCCTCACTGTCAGAAATGTTACCGGAGCCACTCCCTATCTTTACGCCCAGACTCTGTTAAGCAGTTCGGCCGGAGGCAATGGCGTGGTACTTCGCGGCATGGATCCCGCCACGGCGGAAAACGTCGTCGGTCTCGCAAAGCAGATGATCAAGGGATCGATCCACGATCTCACCGATCCGGAAAGCAACCGGGTGCCCAACATCATCCTCGGCAAAAATCTTGCTTCCGACCTGAGGGTCGATATCGATGACCGAATCAGGCTGATCTCTCCCGGCGGCCCTCTCACCCCGATGGGCATTATTCCCAAGGTAAAGACGTGTCGAATATCCGGGATCTTTGAAACCGGCATGTTCGAGTACGATTCGACTTTAGCCTATATGGCTCTGGGCGAGGTGCAGGAATTTCTCGGAATAGGCGATGTTGTTCACGGGATCGAGGTGACGGTTGCCAAAAAAGAACTGAACCGGGCCGACCTGGTTGGTGCACGGATTGCCGAAACTCTAGGTCCGGGGTTTATCGCCAAGGACTGGATGATGATGAACCGCAACCTTTTTGCCGCCTTCAAGCTTGAAAAAATCGGAATGTTCATTGCCATGACGCTGATTATTCTCGTTGCCGCCCTCAACATCATCAGTGCTCTGGTCATGGTAGTCATGGAAAAAAACAAGGATATCGCCATACTCAAGTCGATGGGTGCGACTTCGGGTGCGATCATGAAGATCTTTTTTCTTCAGGGGCTGGTTATCGCCATCACTGGGACGTCGCTGGGAGTCGCCGGCGGCCTGGGTTTATGCGAGCTTCTCTCGCACTACCAGTTCATCGAGCTGCCGTCGAATGTGTATCCGATGACCACCCTGCCGATCAAGGTGCTGCCGGCGGATGTCATGATCATAGCCGTCAGCTCCATAGTCATAACCCTGCTGGCAACCCTCTACCCTTCCTGGAAGGCTTCAACCGTCCATCCTGCCGAGGTGCTTTCGTAATGGCTCTTTTTCGTGCTCGCAACATTACCCGGACCTATGGCAGCGGGGCCACCGTCGTGACCGTTTTAAAAGGTGTCTCCCTTGACGCGGAAGCCGGTGAAATGACAGCCATAATCGGCGCCTCTGGCTCCGGCAAGACAACCCTTCTGCAGATTCTTGGGACTCTCGATGAGCCCTCCGGCGGCGAAATCTTTTTCCGGGACCAGCCTCTTCTTACCAGGAGCGCTAAAGAACTCGCACATTTCAGAAACAAGTCGATCGGTTTTATTTTCCAGTTTCATCATCTGCTGCCGGATTTTACCGCCCTGGAGAATGTAATGATCCCCGGACTCATCGCCGGGAAAACCATAAAAGAAATGACGGGACCGGCCAAACAACTGCTGGACCAGGTTGAGCTCAGCCACCGCGGACACCACAAGGTCGGTGAATTGTCGGGCGGCGAACAGCAAAGGGCGGCGCTGGCCAGGGCTCTCATCATGAAGCCGGAACTGCTGCTTGCCGATGAACCGACCGGCAATCTCGACTCCAGGGCCGGAAATCTGATTTTCGAGCTTTTACACAGCCTCTGCCGGGAACGCAAGCTCTGCACCATTATGGTTACCCACAACATCAATCTGGCGGAGAAGATGGAGCATTGTCTGACCTTAAAAGATGGTGTCCTGGAAAAAAATAGATGAATAGTAAGCTATCGGCAGTCAGCTGATAGCTGATAGCCACCGTAAACCGGTTCTCACTATGGCCAAGAACCTTCTCCATCTGCTGTTTCACCCCACCCCCCTGAAGGCCGGGCTCTCCTCTATTCTGGCCGGCTGTCTGCTCTGGTATTCGTTCGGCTATGAAAAACCGCAGTTCTTTTCGGCCATCGACGCCAAAATAGTCGATACCATGTTCCGGGTACGGGGAGCGCAGGATACCACCGGTTCGGTAGTCATCGTCGATATCGATGAGCGGAGTCTGAAAGAGCATGGGCAATGGCCGTGGCCGCGCAATATCGTCGCCAACCTTACGCAGAAAATTTATGAGTCCGGCGCACTTGTCGTCGGTTTCGATATTCTCTTTGCCGAAAAAGACCGGACGTCGCCCACTGATCTGTTCATCCGCTACCGGGACCTTCTCGGAGATTGCGAAGGACTCGATCAGGCTCTGCAGAATATCAAGGACAACGGAGAACTCGACCATGACAGGTTGCTCGGTAACGCTATTGCATCCGGAACCGGCGTACTCGGGTATATGTTTTTGTTCAGGGAAGACTTCCTGAAAACCACCGGAGCTGTCCCCTTTCCCTCTCCGAATATCAGTATCGACAGTGAAGAAGCCGACTTCGCGGATCTGCAACTCATCCCTGCATACCGCTCGATAATCAATATTCCTGAAGTGGCCACGGCCTCCTCGGAAGGTTTTTTCAATGTTTTTCCCGATCAGAGCGGCACAGTCCGCAAGGTGCCGCTGTTCATGATGATGGACGACGTTCCCTATCCTTCACTCGCTTTTGAAATGGTCCGACTGGTCAAGAAAGAGGAGGAAGTCAGGCTTCATCTCAGCAACATCGGCACAAAAAACCACCGGACCCTGATCGGGGTCTCAATGGGGGAATCTTTTACCCGTACCGACGATCTGGGTCAGTTGACCATCAATTTCCGCGGACCGTACAATACGTTCCCCTACCTCTCCGCCGCCGATGTGCTTGAAGGTGTCGGCAACGACCTGCTGCAGGGCAAATATGTCCTGATCGGTTCTTCCGCCTCGGGAATCATGGACCTGGTCGCCACTCCTTTCTCGGCAAGGACGCCGGGAGTGGAAGTGCATGCCAATATAATCGACAATCTCATCAAAAACGATGCCATGGCGTGGGAGAACTACACGGAAATAGGTCTGACCTATTCCATTATCGTCATTGCCGGTCTTCTGATTGTCGTATCTCTCGTCTACCTTGGTCCGTTTCTCGGGTTCTCGGCAGGCATCGCGATCATGTTTGCCATCGTCGCCGGCAACTATCATTTTCTTTTTCTCAAGCAGCACCTCCTCGGGATTTCCTATATCCTGACTTCTCTTCTTGTCGTTTTCATGACGGTTTCCATGTTGAACTATTTGTTTGAGGGCAGACGTCGCCTCTTTATCAAGAGAGCCTTTTCACATTACGTCTCGCCCTCCGTCGTCAATGAGCTGATGAAAAATCCCGAACGGCTGAATCTCTCGGTCGAAAGCCGGGAAGTCACCGTTCTCTTCTGCGATATCAGAAACTTTACGACGCTCTCGGAGATCACTCCGGTGGCAGAACTCGGTCAGTTCCTCAACACCTATTTTTCCTTGATGACCGACATCATCATCAAGCATAACGGCATGGTGGACAAATATATCGGCGATGCCATCATGGCCATCTGGGGGACTCCGCTCGACGACAAAGACCATGCCGCCAATGCGGTTCGGGCAGCCCTCGAGATGATATCGACAATCGGCGGGCATCGCGAACAACTGAAGCTTGCCGGGCAGACCATAGACATCGGGATCGGCATCAACACCGGCAATGTCAGTGCCGGCAATTTCGGCAGCAGCAAACGATTCGATTATACGGTTCTGGGGGATAACGTGAACCTTGCCTCGAGGATAGAAGGACTCACCAAGTTCTATCGCATGAAGGTTCTGATCAGCGAATTCACCCGGAACAAACTGCCTGCCGATTACTGCAGCAGGTTTATCGATTCGGTCATGGTCAAAGGTCGGAATACACCGGTCGATCTCTTCGAACCGCTTGGGGATCCGGGGACTGTGAGGGAAAAGTCTGCGGAAAGGGAGCAATACGGAAAGGCAATTGCCTCGTATAAAGCCAGGAAGTTTACCACGGCAATGGACCTTTTTGCTCGTTTGCACCAGGATAACCCGGAGATGATTTACCGGATCTATCTTGATCGATGCAGGAACTTTGCAGAGAATCCGCCGCCACCCGACTGGCAAGGGGTACACGATCATAATTGAGCCGACTGAGAGCGGTCAATGAGGCGCTATTCGATATTGGTGCTCCCCGTCAACGCCTTGTTGCCGGTCCCGGCGGAAATGTTGGCTGAATTTTTAATTCTTGCCTGATTGATCACCGTTCCGTTCACTGCCGAATTTTCTATTCGTATGGACCCCATCTGCGCCGTATTATTGGTCCCTGTTGCCACGTTGACAGAGTTGCCGATCGTTGCCTGATTGATAATCCTGGCGTTCGGCCCTATCGTCGAACCCCCGGAAGTGAGATCGTTTTCCATTGCCGAACCACTCTCTATGGAAAAGATCTCCGAAGCATTGAAATGGCGAGGAGCGGCAGGCGCAGTTTCGGCATTGGCAACCGTCGTTCCCAGCCCCGGCTGGAGGAGGGCTACAGAGCCTTTATTGTTGGTTACATCGATTCCTTTACCACTCACCAGAAAAACCGAGAGCTTTTGCCCTGCCACACTTCCGGCATACGAAGAGCCTCGTATGCCGATGGAGGCCGCAGGAGTCTTGGCAACAAAGGCTGCGGGATTGGATTTGGTAATTTTGCCGCCGATTATCCGGAAAAGCCCCTCGTTGATCGTTATCTTGAATTTTCCCTGCTTGTCGTTTTTCGACCAGCTGTAATCATCGAGTCTTATCCGGCTTTTCTCGCCGAGGGTGACGATGGTGTTATCCTGAAAAACGATTTTAACCCGGCCCTTGGTCTCGGTCACGATGATATCGTCGAGAGCAACCGGATCCTTGATCTTGAGGTCTCTGATCACCCCCTGCGGATTTATCGCATAGACCTCTCCCCTTGTCGCCGATATATATCCTGCAGACGTCTGCTCTCCAACGGCATACGTACAATATGCCATTATGATTGCTAGAAAAAGTACACTTCTTGCAAACATATCTCACCCATTCGGAACTGTGGTTTTTCCTTATACATTTTCTTACATACCATATTCTATGGGCAATGAAATTCAGTAGCAAGAAAATTGTGGTGGAAGGCAAAATCCTTAACTATTTTTGATTTTTGCTATACACTCTGCTGAATTTCAGCTTCACATCTCCGGCTGCTTCATATCACCGGCCCTGCCGTTTCCAACGATAAGAGAATAAGAATATGATTCCTCAGGAAAATCGAATTTTCTCATCGCTGCCCTATCGAACCTTTCGTCGCTTTAGATCTATCGCGGTAATCGTTCTTGGCGGTTTAATTCTCACCGGGACGATCTTTACCGCTATTTCGATCACCTCTCTGCTCGGCTTCATAAGCTTTCAAAAAGTTCTTTTCGATATGTCGGAGAAATCCTTTCCCCAAGACGGCCGGGATACTCGGATTTCCATCCCGCACAACCAGCTGCTCGACCAGCCCGGTTCTCTTCAATCGGCCCCATCGGTCGGTCTGCAAACCCAAGAACTGTTGAAGAAAGTCGATCTGCAAATTAAAATTCTTTCGGTTCTCTTTATTATTTCGATGCTCCTGGCAACAATTTTTTTCTTTTACTTCAGACATATCCTGATCGCCCGTCTTACCCGGCTCAACAAGACGGTTCTCGCCATGGTTGAAGGAGAAAACCTTGAGATAGAAGATACCGGCTGCGATGAAATCAGTGAAATTGCCGGATCGATCAACTTTTTTTCTGCCGAACTTCATAAGGCTAAAGCCATCGCCGAAAAATCGGCCATCACCAAATCGGAATTTCTGGCACACATGAGCCATGAAATACGAACCCCGATGAATGCCATCCTCGGCTTCTCCGATTTAGCCCTTAAGACCGACAACCCTTCAGATCACCTCGACTTTCTTGGAAAAATTAATAATGCTTCATACTCCCTTCTTGGCATCATCAATGCGATTCTTGACCTATCGAAGATCGAAGCGGGAAAACTCACCGTGGAAAACGTCGATTTCGATCTTCGCGAACTGCTGGAGAGTCTTGCCACGCTGATCAGTCTCAGATGTGAAGAATCCGGAATCGAGTTTTATTTCAACATCGCCACCAACACCCCGTACGCACTTAAAGGCGATGCCCTTCGTCTCGGGCAGGTCCTCACCAACCTGATAACCAATGCCTTCAAATTTACCGAAAAAGGGTATATCGTCCTGCACATTTCCTATGAACATAATTGGCAAGATCCCGATGAAGAAGTAACACTTTTGTTTTCCATTCAGGATACCGGCACCGGAATCAGCAAGGAACAGGAAAAATGTCTCTTCCAGCCATTCACCCAGGCAGACACATCAATCACCAGAAAATTCGGCGGAACAGGACTGGGGCTCACTATCTGCAAGAGCCTGGTTGAAATAATGAACGGCAAAATCTGGCTGGAAAAGTCCGAGAATCCCGGCAGTATTTTCTGTTTCACCATCCCGCTGAAGTGCCGGCCGGGGAAAGACAATGATTTTTATTCGGCACCCGATGCGATTGCCGGAAAAAGGGTGATCGTGATGTCGGAGAGGCCGCAGAAAGCCAGTGAATTATCCTGGCAGCTCGCGAACTTCGGCATCGAAGTATGCCAGGCCCTGACCGTTGAAGAAATCATCTCCGCCATCGGCGAGCAGCCACCCGGCGAACCTTATGAAATAGTTATCCTTGATTGCGAAATCTATTCAAAGCGCTGGATGGAGATACCGGGAAAAATCAAAACCGCTTCACCCGCAACCATGGTGATTTTCACCGGCATGCAACGGCTCTCAAACCACTTTTCCGCCCCTAAAAAAAATGGCTGCGACTCATTTCTCGCAAAACCGATAACTCCGGCAAGACTTCTCGGGGTGATCCTCGCCGTTCTTGGCGTGGAAAGCCGGGTCCCGGTGAATTCCACGAATGCCCGCTCGACAGTTCGGCCACTGCCGGTACTCGACCATATCCGCGGAGCAAAAATTCTTTTGGCAGAAGATAATTTAATAAATCAGCAGATTACAATCGGCTTTCTCGACTCGGCAGGATGCTCCACGACAGTGGTGCAGAACGGTGCCGAGGCTGTCGAAATTCTCGAACGAGAGCAGTGTGCGGCACCTTTCGATCTGGTATTGATGGATATCCAGATGCCGGTCCTGGATGGCTACAGTGCTGCCGAGGCAATTAGAAAACTGCCCGCTCCGGCCTGCATTATCCCGATCATTGCCCTGACGGCTCACGCCATGCATGGAGAAAGGGAGAAATGTCTCGCTCGGGGGATGAATGACTATGTTACCAAACCCATCGATCCTGAAGTACTTTTCACGACCCTGGGCAGATTCGTTACCTCCCGCCAAACTGCCGAAAAGGCCCGCGCGGCAGAACATCGGCAACCGGATTGGCTGCCGGAGGAACTCGCCGCCAATACTCATGGCATCGACCTGAAAGCAGGTCTCGCCCTTACGATGGGCAACCCTGCGTTATATTTAGATCTCCTGGAGACCTTCAGGCACACATACCGCTCCTACCCTGCCGTTATGCGGGAAGAATTCAAAAAGCTCTCCTTCGATGGCGTGCGTAATCTGACCCATACACTCAAAGGTGTCAGTGGCAACCTGGCGATGAAAACGCTCTTTTCCAGGTGTGTGCAGCTCGAATCGTCGTTGAAAAGAAGAAAACTCAATGAGTGTAATGCGCTTCTTCTTGAGATCGAGAACGAGATTGAAAAAATCTGTAGTTTCCTCCTCCAATATCTTGACAGATACAAGAATACCGTATCGAATATACCGACAATCAAGGCCCAGGGTTGTTCCGAGTCTGAAAGCAAAAACTCTCTGCTCGGCGATCTGGCCGATTCGTTACGAAACAACAGCTCGAAGGCCATCAGACAGATCAGCCGTCTCCGGTTACACCTGGAGCAGGAAGACAGAATTGTTTTTTCACGAATTGAAAGACATATCAACGACCTGGATTTCGAAAAAGCACGTATGCTTCTGATCCAGTGGCAAGATTCGTTCCGGAAGTAGGGGCATCGACAGACTCATGCAAGAACGCAGTGCTGAAAAAATTCTGATCATTGACGACAGTATCGAACATATCAAGATCCTTATCAACCTGCTGGAGGACCTCTACGATGTCTATTTTGCCAAAAGTGGCGAACAAGGGCTGGAGCTGCTGGCGGCCACCAATCCCGATCTGATCCTGCTTGATATTGTCATGCCGGACATGGACGGTTTCGAAGTGTGCCGGAGGATCAAACAGCATGACAAATGGCAGGAAACTCCTCTCATCTTTATTTCCGCACAGGGAGAAGACAATGATGAGACCAAGGGACTGGATCTGGGGGCCATCGATTATATCGCCAAACCGTTCAACCCGGCGATCGTCAAGGCGAGAATCAGAAATCACCTGCAGTTGCGCGCGGCGATGAGTGAATTAAAGCGTCTCTATACTCTCGCACTCGATGCCAATCCTCTCACCGGTCTACCCGGCAACAACAGCATTGCCAAACATATAGAAGAAAAGCTGCAGGCCAAGGACAGTTCAAGCGTCATCTATACCGACATTGACAATTTCAAGGCATACAACGACAAGTACGGCTTTGCCCGCGGCGATGAGATTATTCGCTTTACTGCCGGAATATTGAAGTTGACAGCTGAAAAGGCAGGATGTCCCGGAAGCTTTATCGGCCACGTTGGCGGTGACGATTTCATCATGATTATTCCGGCCGAACATTGTCTGTTCGTAACCGAAGATATTATCCGAAACTTTGACAGGGATATCATTACGTTCTACAATCGGCAGGATACCGAGAGGCGCTGCATTCATGCGACGGACCGGCGCGGCCAGCCACAGATATTTCCTATTATGAGTATCAGTATTGCCGGCATCGATCTCGGCAGCAGGCGATATTCATCCTATCTTGAAGTAACCGATGCCTGCGCCGAAATGAAAAGGCTGGCTAAAGCCACACCCGGCAGTACGGTGTACTTCGATCAGCGCAAGGATCAGCAATAATCACCTTCATCTCGCTCTTTCAGAGAATCGAGGTCTCTTCCTGCAAGGGATTGATGCGTATTTTCCCGCTGCCGAACTGCAACTGCTTTTTGACCTCGCTCCTCTTGATTGTCTCCGGTTGCAGACGAAAACGCTGAACGACAATGGCCGGGTCGATCAGTGCTTTACCCACCAGGTCCTTCACATCGTCGTCGACCGGCGAAGGAATTTTTTCATCCACCAGATTCGCCACATTTTCATTTTTTTCAACGACAGCGATATCTTTCCGAATGTCGACTCTGAGTTCGGGTTCGGCAAATGTGCCGGTAACCGTCAGCGGCATGGGAGGTCTGCGAGATTCTTTCTGCCCATGCTCCAGTTCCAATATTCTCGGCACAACCTGCAGATCCCAATGTTTCAAGGCAATATCTGCCGAACCGCTGATATCCATAGCCATGGCGGGAGATGTAAGAAGGGTTTCACGCGTGTTCAAAAGACCGTTGTTCAACGTCACAACACTTTTCAGTTCGGAGAAATCCGTCCTCGGTGACTGTTGGTCTTTTTCGGCGTCCTTTTGACCTTGCATCGGCCGGAGCAGATCGACACCCAGCAGCGCCCCGTCAAGACAGGTGAATTTCACCTCACCACTGAGAGTTTTTTGCATTGCATCCACCGTATCTCCTGAAAACTCCAAGGCTATCTCACTCTTCAAGGAGCCGCTCAGAATATCCTGAACACCGAAATCCCGGAGCATGGTCTCGACCCGGACACCTTCAGACTGCATGACAACACGCATTTTCGGTATCTCGCCTGAAAGATCGGCAGAAAGATTTGCCTGCAGTTGCCCGCCATACAACGAAATGGAGGACCGATCCATGGTGAAGAGACCGTCGTTTCCGCTCAGCTGTACATCGATATCGGTCACGCTTCCGCCATGAACCTTCAACGACTGCAGATTGAGCGCTCCATTCAGAGCTGCATTTCGCAAAAAAGTATGGATCTTCTTCTCAGAGGGTTCCTCATCCGCTTGGCTTACTTCAATTTCTTCAACATTTTCAGGCGGCAGATATCGGTCGAGATCAAGACGATCGATTTCCAGGAATACTCCCAGATCAGGTTTTTGTATGTTTTTTGCCTGAGCGGAAAAAACCAGCCGGCTGTCGTCGAGTTGAGCAGTACCCTTTTTGATGGCAAGGGCGTCGCCGGTGCCTCTGATCTCAACATCGAGCGCAGCGACTTCAAAAGTATTTGGGTCGGTTGTTTCAACAGGAAAAGCGATGCCAAGCCTGTCGAACAATTTCCTTGGCGAAAACGATGCCAGAGTAAGGGCAAAATCACCGGCAGGCGCCGATCGCCAATTCTCTATTTTTCCGTGTAAACGCCCCTCCAGTGTTTCAACAAGGAGAAAGTCGAAATCAATCGGTAAAGATTCATTCCCTTCTTCTTGCCAAAGCGGACCTATCTTCCCTTCGAGAGCTACCGGCTTGCCATCATAGGACGCTTTAAAATCAAGTACTGTGGGTTGATCCACCGCAACATCATTCAGCAGAACCATCAGATCGTCAACGGTATGACGGATATATCTTGTTCTGTCTATCCAGTTCAACCTGCCGTCGGTTACGGCCAAAAAGGCAAAGGTCACACCATCCGGCAGAAAACCGATTGGGGAGTCTGATATCGGCATCAGCGGGAAATCTCCGTTCATCATTTTTCCGATGAGTTGAGAATTGACCTTTCCGGCACTGTTTCTCTCAAAATTCACCTCTAGACCGCCGACCACAAAGCGGCTGACCTGGACCTCTTTTTTCAGGAGGGGCAACAGCTTGATCCGTGCCTCGAATGAATCGATTTTCACAAAATCATCAGTCAGGAAACCCGGTGGATTGCCAAGTCGCAAATCGGAAAAGGACACGCTCAGCCACGGGAAAAAAGAAATTGCCAGATCCGGTCCTATCGAAAACGATCGTCCTGCGACTTCACTTATCTTTTCCTCAATCTCGGGGATAAACCTCTGAACATTTATGAGAATCGGCATCAACATGACGGTAACGATCAGAAGAAACACAAAAACAACTATGGGAAAAACACCATATTTAAATATTTTTTTCATCCACTCCCTCTAACTCCAACATTTTAAGCATATTTCAGGATATCGGGCTCTTTCCAAGCAGAGAGTACCGCTACGGGAAAAAGGTAATCGTTCACCGGTACGCATCAAAAGACTGCATAACCCGGATCTGTAACCGTTCATCCAGTGCTCCAGGTTCGTTCAAGCGGGCCGCCGAGCAGGTAAGCGACCATCGGGAGACTCCGATAGTTGGCTATGTGAGGTGGCCTGATCGGGCGAAAATGGGGTGCTGGTGAACGGTTACGGAAAAAGTACCGATGTATTGGTATCATATAAATGGGAGATAAATCCAGCAACAAATATCCTGAGAGAACACAAACTCGACGGAAATCTCCGATCTTGCATGGCGAGATATCTTCCCCTCGCTTTTGCGATGTGGGATTCTATTATTTTTGACAGACCGGGTTGCTGTTTTACCTTCTTCCTTAAGCAACTTGTCTCAGAATAAACGCCAAGGCAGCTATCACGTACATTACACACCCACACAGGAGGTTATATGAAAAGTAATGCAAAGGCGATGGTACTGGCTTCTTTCGCTGCCGACACTCTCTCCCTGGGAGCACACTGGATTTATGATACCGGGCAGATTTCCAGGAATTTCGGTGAAATCCGGGACCTGCTCCCTCCTCATCGAGGGGGGTATCACCCAACCAAGCAAAAGGGTGAATTTACCCATTACGGCGACCAGAGTTTTCTTCTGCTGAAGCATCTGGCCGGACACCGCGGTCGGTTCAACTCAACCGACTTCGCCAGGGATTGGCAACTCCTGTTCAGCAATTATCGGGGATATACCGACCAGGCCACGAAAACAACCCTGAAAAACATGGAAAGCAGTGATTCCCCGGAATCATTCGGTTCTCCTTCAAACGATCTCGGCGGAGCGGCAAGAATTGCTCCACTCATTTATTGCTACCGGGACGACATGGACAAGCTGGTGCAAGCGGTCAAGGATCAAACTGCCATCACCCATACCGGCTCGGGAATATTCGACGGGGCTCTTTTTATTGCAAGAAGCTGTCACTTTATCCTGCACGGCGCCACTCTGCACGAGGCGTTTACGCAAGCCTTGGATTACGGTATAGGCGATGTAGATCTGGAACTTCGACTCAGCAGCAGTATTGTTCTGGAAGATCGCAGCGTCGACGAGGTCGTTAAGGAATTCGGCCAGATGTGTTCGGTCAATGCCGCTTTGCCGGGGGCTGTCTTCACTGCATTACACTCTCCATACAATCTTGAGGAGGCTCTTGTAGAAACAGTCATGGCAGGGGGCGACTCAGCAGCACGAGGGATGGTCGTCGGCATGATACTCGGTGCTCATCTTGGGGAGAGAGGGATACCTGAGAGATGGCTGAGAGGAATGGTTAAATATCGAGAGATCGAAGAGGCTCTGGATGAACTGCCATGAGTCCTATGGTGGTTTCCCTCCAGGAAAAACCGATTACAATCCTCAACCTCCAGTTACATCCAAGTTACCATCCGGAAACAGGAAGTAGCTTTATGTAATTCGATTGCCATCCGAAAAAAATAATGTTAGAAAAAACTACCGGAATTCTGCATCTTTTTATTGAAACAAAAACAAGCTACCCAGGCACGAAATCTGCATACATAATAGTATCCCAACTAGGGATGCAACCAAGCCCCCCCGATCGGGCAGAATTTACGCTCTTTGTATTTTCTGCCCGATTTCTTTTTTATCCCCCTCCGTCTATTGCCGCTCGACCAGCGCCTTGCGATATTCGTAGTAGGCTTGTCTTGAGGCAACGTAGGGATCCAGCGCATATCTTTTCATATCTTCATACATATCAGGATAGAGCGACAGGGTGTTGACCCTGTTCGTTGTATAGTAGCCAAGATCAAGTACACGATTGTCATGAAGATAAGGGACCGGGTGGGTATAGGCATCGACCACCAGCCCCACCGTGTCGCGGGTACTCGAAGGACCAAACAGCGGCCAGTAAATAAATATACCCTCACTCAACCCCCATTTACCGAGAGTCTGGCCAAAATCGGCCTGCTTGGGTTTAATATCGAACTCAAGAGCCGCAACATCGACGAGGCCGTACACCCCCATGGTGCTGTTAATGACAAAGCGGCTGAGGACATTGCCTGTCAGCTTTAAATCCCCTTGAAGAATGGAATTGAGCAAGGTTATCGGCGAAGCCAGGTTCAGAAAGAAGTTACCGAATTTTTCACGAAGCTCCCGGGGGAGAACGTCCGAATAGACTTCTGCCGTCGGTTTTAGCACCCATTCATACAACTCATCATTCACTTTATAAAAGAAACGATTCATCGGCTCTAGAGGGTCTCGTATTGTCAATTCGAGTTCGTGATCATCGTCTCCGTTCAATTCGTCCGACAGAAGATCCGGAAACTTGCCCTGAGGAGACTGGCTGGACGCAGAATTGGGAAAACCCACGAAAGTGACAAATATGACGACAAGATAGAAATTTTTCATAAGTAAAGAATGGATATTTTAATTGAAAGGAACGGACTGCAAAGCACTCGGGATTGAGGTTGGGACTTGGTGAACGGTTACGAAATAACTCCATGACATTTTCTTATATTTTTCGCAATAAATAATACCATTCATATATTTGCAATTGATCATTAAGAAGTCAATCGGCAAATCCACAGAAAGTGGCAACGGCAAGATCGACAGAGGAGGCTTGACAGGGCACTAGACCATGAAGACAAAAAGTCCTCCCAGAGCGATAAGAAAGGTGAAAGGGATAGCCAGGGCCTTCGAGGTCACGGCATCGCCTGCCATGGCCCTTTCTATTACCCGGTACGTTGCATATAAAGAGGCCAGCAAGCCGCCCATGACCGTGAGGAACTGCAGAACGTAGGTGCTGTCGGCGCTTATCAGCCGAACATTCTCATAGAGCGGCTGCATGCCGAGCAATTCTTTCACGTTGGGAACAATACGCCCGGCACCACCGACAAATAATTCCATGTGCACTGCCATATACCCGCCAAGGATCAGCGGAATAACTCCGTATCCGGAGAGCGACAGCAGCAGTTTCTTGTCGATTCCGGCATACAGGGCTTCGAGGGTAACCGTGAGATAGAAGCCGACCTGAAAGACCAGGATGAGGGCAAAAAACATAACACTGGCGACACCATGAGCGGGAAGAAGCACACCCGATTCGGCCATCATCGACACCAGCCAGCCAACGAAACCGACAAACTCACCCTGCAGGGCAAAGGGAAAAAAAATTGCCGCCATGGAGACAATGAGAAAGCTGTCCGCCTGTCTGGGCGTTTCCAAAGCCCACAACTCCTGCGGGGCAAGGCGGAGGTTGAGTTGAATGGAACTGTTTGCGCACGTCTTGACACATTTTGCGCACATGATGCAGTCCCTGTTGTTGTCAACCAGATACGGGTGCCTGAACATCGGACACCCAGCCATATCGCCATCCCCGACAAAACAGGAGTGATCCTGGCAACGATTCAGGCACACATGTCTGTTCGAGCGCAGTTCGACTACCGACGGCATTGCAAAAATAGCGTTCACCGCCCCCAGAGGGCAAAGATACCGGCACCAGCTTCTTCTCGAAAAAAGCACACTGAAAAGAATGGAGCCCAAGGTGATGATCATGATAATCCCGCCGGTCAGATATGGATTACTGTAGGCATCCCAGACTATTTCTATCCAGAACACCACAATACAGAGAACGGCCATGATCCAGCCGGAGTAATCCTTGATGAACTGCGGGGTCTTACGCTTTGGCTTGACAATATTCTGCAGAATCGTTCCCGGTGCGGCCAGAGAACAGACACTGCACCATGTTCGTGCGAGAAAAAAGAACGAGAAGAACATCAGCGGCCAGCCGATGTACCATCCGACGGTAAGCCCTAGATTCGACTGCGGATCTGCCGGCCCGAAGAAGAGAAAAAAGACGGTTATCAACAATACGCAGCCGACTATAACCTGCGGCACGCGAGGGAAAATCCAGCTTTCGAGAAATTTTCTGATCCAGGCTATTCTCAGGATATTGTATTCCCACTTGCCTTCCGTTTTCGGCAGGCCGAGAAGAATCTGGTCGGGGACGATCTCATCCTTTTTCGCCAGCATAACGGCCCGGCGGACGACACTCGAGAGCTCCGTCAGATTTCCCGGCCAATCGTAATTCATGAAAATGCCAAGAGTTTCCGGCGAGACTTTATGAATCTTCTTGCCGTACTCCTTGCTGAAACGGGCAAGGTAGTGCAAGACCAGTCTGGGCAGATCTTCTTTATGGTGGCGCAAGGGCGGGACGAAAAACTGCTGTGGTTCGAACAAGGCCAGCAGTTCCGGCAGGAGTTTCCCCGTGCTCTGCAAATGCTCGATGGAATAGCTGCTGACAAAAACGATCCGCGACTGCATCGCCACCTGGGTCGAGCTGTCGACGTGCAGATAGGTACTGCTCTGGATGATTTTCACCAGTTTTTCCTGCAGTTCTTCCTTCATCAGATGGACGTGGGTGAAAACCAGCGTTCCCCCGGAGGTCTGCTCGAACAGGCCGGCGCGGCGAGCCTGGGCAAAGGGAAAAGCACTCTGCTCGGTGCCGAACAGTTTTCGCTCAAGGCGCATCGGCTCGTACTCCCGCAGATCGATTTCCCGGAACTGTCCTTCGGCCCTCCTGCTCTGCAGATGAATCTGCCTGGCAATGATCGATTTTCCGGTCCCCGACTCACCGGTGAGGATGTAGGGCGCATTGTTTGCGGCAAATCGCCCGATCACCGCCTGGGTCTTTTTTGCCGTTTTCGACTCGCGGATATCATCGTTTTTGCGCCGCGCCAGCCGCCGCAACTGGATGGCCGACATACTTTTATCCTTGAACAGTATCACATCGTCGGCACCGGAATCATCTTGGTGCCGGTGATCGTCGCCGTTGGTGTCCACCTGATCGATAAAAGCGACCCGAAGCCTTTCGGCTAAAGCGGCATCGAGCTGTCTGTGGATTCTATTGTTGGAGAGAAAAGCGATGCGGAAATAGCGCTTGTCGAAACAGATGACGACCAGATCGCACAGCGCCCGCACCGACAGCGATCTCGGCTTTTCAGTGAGGATGCCGGTCTCGCCGAAGTGCCCTCCCGGCCCTATCCTGCCGACAATCCGGGCGACACCATCGTCACGCCCCAGGATGAGCTCCGCTTCGCCCACGGCAATGACATAGAACACCTCGCTGACGTCCCCTTTCCTGTATACATACTGCCCCTCGGGAATGACCTGGACCCGGGCGACTTCCGCAAAGGAAGCTATTTCGGCGACGGTGGCATCCTTGAACAGGATGGAGCGTTGAAGATTTTCGGCAATGACTTCTCGTTTCATACATCAGCCACAGGCAAATACCAGGCTTTGAAATACTGTCTGCCGCACCGCACCCTGAACCTGCAGCAGTACTCCTCATCGGCAGGGAAATATCCTGTCAGATCTGTAAATGATGCTCAATAACTTCTGCGAGAAGGGGCGCCACAGAATAGACATCGAGCAAGTCGTCACTTTTCCGACCCGGATAGGTGTCCGAACCCATCACCCGGGAAATCGGCCCGTTGCGAAACTTCTCCATGGAAGCTCCGGACATCACCAGATGGGTTGCGTGGGCAACGACCTCTTTCGCCCCCGCTTCCAGGCACCTCGTGGCGGTCTGGATAATCGAGCCGCCGGTGCGGATCATGTCATCGCAGATTATCACCGTTTTTCCCGCAACCACACTGGAAACCTGGCTGACAATGGTCTTGTCGGTATCATACCGGTCTTTATCCGCCGCGGTATGGGGGCAGTTCAAGATACTGGCGAGCCTGGCAATTCTTTTGGAAAAACCATAATCCGGAGAAACCAGCACATAGTCCTGCAAGCCGCTCTTTCTAATCTTATCGATAACCAGGTGGTCTGTCCAGACATGCTTGGTGCTTACTTCGCCGGCATGGGCATGGAGAACCGCCTCGGAGTGCAGATCGACAAAGGCAACAAAATTGGGCCTGGCCCTGAAAATCTGCCTGGTTCTGGTGATGCCTTTGGGAATTTCGTGGGAATGGGGCTTGGCTCTTTCCATGGTGGAATATCCAAGAAAGGGAATAACGACGCTGATTGAAGCCGCATTCCAGTATCTTCCCCCGGAGATAAGATCGAGCAGTTCCTGATGGGAACTGTCGTCATGGGTCACCCCGACGATAACCAGATCCTTGCCGGAAATAGACTGAGGAAAAGCATGGTATCGCTCGCCATCGGCAAACCGCTTGTGCACCATCTCGGTGAATGGCATCCACAACCTCTCCGCCACTTTACAGCCAAGTTCGGTTGAAGCTTCGTTTGCAATCAGAATGACATTTTCCCTGGTTGTCATGGGCATCCCCGTCTTCGGGAAACGGGCTGAATGCACGTTTCCCTTGCTAAATATTTAGGCAAGCAATGCCGCGACAATTGCATCGCCCATTGCCGCGGTGTTCACCGCCGATTTTTTGTCGGTGGTCAGATCCGCGGTCCGTATCCCCTGGTCGAGGGTTCTTTCAACCGCTTTGTCGATCGCTGCAGCCGCATCGTCGAGACCGAAACTGTAACGCAGCATCATCGCTGCCGACAATATTTCGGCAATCGGATTGGCTATACCCTGACCTGCTATATCCGGAGCGGAACCGCCGGCCGGCTCATACAGACCGAATTTTGCGCTGTTCAGGGACGCGGAGGCGAGCAATCCCATGGAACCGGTCAGCATGGCGGCTTCATCGGAAATGATATCGCCGAACATATTGCCGCACAGCATCACATCAAACTGATGGGGGTCGCGTACCAGCTGCATGGTGGCATTATCGACGTAGATGTGGCGGAGTTCGACATCGGGGTATTCCGCGGCAATCTCAATCACCACCTGCCGCCAGAGAACCATGGTTGTAAGTACATTGGCTTTGTCGACCGAGGTAACCCGGCCACGCCGAAGACGTGCCGCCTCAAAGGCCATTCTCGATATCCGCTGGATTTCGGAACGCTTGTACGCCATGGTGTCGAAGGCCCTTTCGTCTACCCCTTCCCCTTCCCTTCCCTTCGGGGTGCCGAAATAGATGCCGGAGGTCAACTCGCGCACGCAGAGGATATCGAAACCGTCACCGACGATATCCGGACGCAGCGGACAGGCTGCGGTCAAGGATTTGAAAACCTTGGCCGGGCGAAAGTTGCAGAAGAGATCGAAATGTTTACGCAGCGGCAGAAGAGCGGCACGCTCCGGCTGCTTCTCGGGGGGCAGACTCTCCCACTTGGGGCCGCCGACCGAACCAAACAGGATGGCATCGCTTTTTTCACAAAGGGAAAGGGTCGATGCAGGCAGGGCCTCGCCATGATTGTCGATTGCTATGCCGCCGACATCGGCGTATTCATAGGAAAGTTTGAAGGAAAACTTCTGCTGGGCGGCATCAAGCACCTTGATTGCCTCTTTCATCACTTCCGGACCTATGCCGTCCCCGGCCAGTACTGCGATTTTTTTCATCATTTCACCTTATTAGAGAATATATAGCTGTTTTTATGGAATCATTGCCGGGTAAAGAGCAAAAAAACACGTTGAGCCCCGGAAAAAGGCAGAACACACTCTTTAACTCCTTCCAGCTTGAAAGAAGATCGATCGACAATTTCCTTTGCGGCTGTCAATTCCTCGCGCCATTTCGGTCCTTTCATGAGGATCAATCGCGGAGATGCCTGAGAAAATCTCTCGACCATCATAAGAAACGGTCCTATTTCCGTGACCGCCCTGCCCGTTATATGGCTGAACGGCTTATCCGCTGGAAGAAGCTCTTCGTCCTCGACCCGGCAACTGAGTACGGCAACATTTTCCAGGCCAAGGGTTCGGACGATATGGCCGAGGAAACTGACCCGTTTGGCCCGCGGTTCGACCAGGGTCACGCTCAGTTCAGGCCTAGCCGCTTTACAGACGAGTCCCGGGAAACCGGCACCGGTGCCGATATCGAGAAGATGGCTGTCCCGACCTTCAAGCAAGGGCAGAAGCGTCAGGGAATCAAGAAAATGATTCTCGATGATCTGCTCGTCGGTCGCCGATTTTGCGATCAGGTTGACCTTTTTGCTCCACTTTTTCAATTCAGCGAAATAGCAGGCAAGACGATCAAGAGACCGATGCGGAAGATCGATCCCCAGGATTCCGAGACCGGTTGCCATCTGCTTATGGAAATCGACCATCATCTCCCAAGCCGTACTGCAACGGAGCGCGCATGCGCGCCTAAACCTTCAAGCCGGGCCAGCCGCATGATATGCTCGCTATCGGCGGCGAGAGCACCTGCCGAATAGCTGATCAGCGAGCTCTTTTTCAAGAACGTCTCGACTCCGAGAGCAGATGCGAATCTGGCCGTGCCCATGGTCGGCAGGACATGGTTGGGGCCGGCGAGATAGTCTCCCGCCGCCTCCGGGGTATTATTGCCGAGAAAAATCGCTCCCGCATGACGGATATGGGGAACCTGCGCCCAGGGATCTTCAATCATCAGCTCAAGATGCTCAATGGCGACGGCGTTGGCTACCTCAATCGCTTCCTCGAGATCGGCAGCAAGAAGAATCACCCCGCGCTCGGCAAGCGAAGTTCTTGCAATTTTTTCCCTTTCAAGCAGAGGCAACTGCCGATCAAGTTCGGCAAGCACTTCGGCGACGAGCGGTTCATGGGTGGTGACAAGTATCGCAAGAGCAAGAGGATCGTGCTCCGCCTGAGCCAGCATGTCTGCGGCTACACTCACGGCTCTGGCCGTCGCATCGGCAACGATCAGAACCTCGGAGGGACCGGCGATCATGTCGATGCGGACCATGCCGGACACCTGACTTTTCGCCTCGGTGACATACTGGTTGCCGGGACCGACGATCACATCGACTTTCGGAATGGTCTCGGTGCCGAAGGCCAAGGCACCGATCGCCCAGGCCGACCCGGCCTTATAGATTTCGGTAATGCCGATCTCCTGAGCGGCGACCAGCAGATGGGGGCTGATCGAGCCGTCCTCACCGGGAGGAGTGACCATCACCCGCTGATTGACGCCGGCGATACCGGCTGGAATGCCATTCATGAGCACTGAGGAAACAAGAGGCGTCGAACCGCCCTGCCCGCCCGGAACGTATAGTCCGGCGGAGTCGACTGGCCGGACCAGTCGGCCGACGATGGTGCCGTCCTCTCTTGTCTGCAGCCAGGAATCTTCCATCTCCCGCTCATGAAAAGAGTGAATCCGCTCGATTGCCTTGGCAAGAGTAGTAAGAAAATCCTCGTCAACCCGGTCATAGGCCTCTTTCAGTTCCCGGGCGCTGACCTGCAACTGCCCGGCAGCAAGGTTCGGCGCATCGTACTTGCGGCAATAGCTCAGTACCGCCTCATCTTTTTTCTCTCTGACGGCCTGCAGAATCTTCGCGACCGCATCCCGGCAGGAGCTGTCTGCCGGCTGAAAACGATCGACCAGCCCCTGCAGAACTTTGTCGCCTTCGGTACTGGCAATGGTAACCGGTGAAATCAACATTTTTCCTCTTTCACTCTGATCGACGGAACAAAGTTCCGCCGGTTATTCTGAACACTTCGCGCAACTCTACCGGATAATCGCCCGGACCGGTAGAAACAGCAGCCCACTATAAGCCATTTCATCTAAATTATAAAGGTCCACAGGGAGATTTCGACATTTTGCCCAGCGCTTTATTTTCCCCGGCAAAAGACTTACTGTTTACAAGCCATACGGATTATGGTTTTTTTCACAAAGCAAGCCGACGGATTTTATGGTTATATTTGTCACACTTGCCTTAATCAGATCGGGTGCATTCTAAGCCCGCACCCTGGAGGAGATGTATGGAGTTTCAACCGAAATGGATCGCCTGGGAAATCACCCGCCGCTGCAACCTGAAATGCGTGCACTGCCGCTCTTCTTCGGAACTGGCGATTGCCGGACATCCCGACTTTTCGCTGGATGAGGCCAAATCCATTATTGACGACATAGCCTCGTACGCAAGTCCCGTTCTTGTTCTTTCCGGCGGTGAACCGCTGTTGCGCGAGGATGTCTTCGATATCGCCCAGTACGGCACCGACAAAGGTTTCCGCATGTGTCTGGCCACCAACGGCACCCTGGTGACCGATGAGATCTGCGAAAAAATCAAGGCAACCCGGATCAGAATGGTGTCACTCAGCCTGGACGGGGCAAAGGCCGAGACCCACGATAATTTCCGCAACCAGCAGGGTGCCTTCGACGGTACCATGGAAGCGATCAGACTCTTTCACAAACATGCCATTCCCTTTCTGGTGAATTCGTCCTTTACCGTGCGGAATCGCCACGAAATTCCCGAGATCTACCGGCTGGTAAAATCGCTCGGGGCAACCGCCTGGTACATGTTCATGATCGTGCCGACCGGACGCGGCGAAGACATCATGGAAGAACTCATCCCGGAAGATGTCTATGACGAGATACTCGAGTGGCATTACGAGGTGGAGAAAAAGGAAGACGAACTGCTGATGCGGCCGACCTGCGCGCCCCACTACTATCGGATTGTCCGGCAGAAGGCTAAAGAAGAGGGGGAAAAGGTCAAACAAAGAACCCTTAAATTTTCCACGGGCGGCTCAAAAGGCTGTCTCGCCGGCCAGCTCATCTGCCTCATCGATGTCGACGGGGAAGTCCAGCCGTGCAGCTATTTCCCCAAATCGGCAGGCAATGTCAAAACGACCCCCTTTAAAACGATCTGGGAAAATTCCGAACTTTTTCTTCAACTCCGCGACTTTAAAGGGTATAAGGATAACTGTGGCAAGTGCGAATATGTCGGCGTCTGCGGAGGATGCCGGGCCAGGGCGTATGCCATGACGGGCGATTTCCTCGCTCAGGAACCGTTTTGCAGCTACGTCCCTCGACAAATTATTCAAAAAGAGCATAAATAGAAATCATCCATCGAAACTTAACCCATAAGACTCTATGAACGATACCTTTCTCAAAGCATGCCGCGGTGAAAAAACAGCATATACCCCGATCTGGATGATGCGCCAGGCGGGACGCTACCTTCCGGAATACCAGAAGGTGCGGGGCAACGTTACCTTCCTGGAGCTGTGCAAATCGCCGGAACTCTGTGTCGAAGTCACCCTGCAGCCGGTGGATCTCCTCGGCATGGATGCGGCCATCCTGTTTTCCGATATCCTTATTCTCATGGAAGCGATGGGTGCTCCCCTTGAATTTCATGAGGGGAGCGGGCCAATCTTCCGGCAGACCATCAGGGATCAGGCCGCCCTCGACCGGTTGATCGTTCCCGATGCCGACGAGGCTACTGGATTTGTCATGGAGACCATCCGTCTGCTCCGCCAGGAGCTGCAGGTTCCGCTGATCGGCTTTGCCGGGGCTCCGTTTACCTGTGCGACCTACCTGATCGAGGGCGGCTCTTCCAAGGTATTCTGGGAGACCAAGAAAATGATGTATCGGGAGCCCGAGCTGTTCCACAATCTGATGAGCAAGATTACCGACAGCACCATCCTCTATCTCCAGGCCCAGGCGAGAGCCGGCGCCCAGGCGCTGCAGCTCTTCGATTCCTGGGCCGGCATTCTCGCCCCCTGCGATTTCGCCGAGTTTGCTTTGCCTTATGTGCAGAAAATTCTGGCCGCTCTCAAGCAATTCGATATTCCCCTTATTTATTTCGCCAACAACGGCGCCACCCTGCTTGATCTTTCGGTTGCTTCGGGCGCCGACGTAATCGGCCTCGACTGGCGGATCCCCATCGGCGAAGCAATCAAGAAAGTCGGCAACAAGGCCGTTCAGGGCAACCTCGATCCCTTTGCCCTGCTGCTGCCGAAAGACCGGCTGCGGGAAAGAATCGGCCGATTGCTGGAAGATGCCGGAAACGCGCACGGTCATATTTTCAATCTCGGCCACGGCATTCACCAGTTCACCCCGCCGGAGCAGGCAAAAATTGCCGTAGACGCGGTCCATGAACTGAGCAGCAGATAAACCAAGAACAAGGTGCCGTCGCCCTGTGCAGTAATAAGTATGACAAAGCACATCCCGTCCATAAGTCAGTGTCTGGAGTTTTTCGATCGCTATGAAATGCTCGATAATATCCGAGCCCATTCCTTTGTAGTCGCTCGGGTCGCCGGGGCACTGGTCGACGGCCTGGGGAGAACCGGCAAGGCCCTCGATCCCTTGCCGGATCTCGCCGAAGTAACGGCAGGGGCACTGCTCCATGACATCGCCAAGACCCTCTGTCTGCACACCGCCTGCCACCATGCCGAAGTAGGGCAACGGATCTGCATTGAACTGGGGTACCCTGAGCTCGGTGAGATCGTGGCCGAGCATGTGGTGCTGAAAAATTTCAGCGCCGAGTCGTATGCGCGAGGTCTGTTCGGAGCCAAGGAAATTGTCTTCTATGCCGATAAACGGGTGTGCCACGATCAGGTGGTGCCGCTGGCCCAAAGGCTTGACTATATCCTCGAAAGATACGGCGACAAGAACCCGATGAAAGAAAAATATATCAGACTGAACTTTCAACGGACCCTGGATTTCGAAAAATTCCTCTTCGGTTTTCTCGACTTCCCGCCGGAGGAAGTCCTGCTCCGCCTGTCCTGGGAGTCCCCGCCAACCTGAACCGGCCTGCATTACCTTCATGCATGGTGAAAAAGCAGGGATCCGGAGATTCATTTTTTAGGGACATCGAAACCACAGCACAAAAAAATAATGATTTCGGTGCACAAGACTTGACACTGGAGAGGTTTACTGGAATAACATTACAGTAATAATAACCTCGTTCATCAATTTTCCTTATATGATGTACGAGGAGAGACCGAAACAATTACCGCGTATCATTCTACCAGGAGGCATGCTCAATGAGACAGTTGCAAAAAGTTGTTCCAACCATGGTTGCAGCACTTTGTCTGACCGCAGGAGTGGCTACCGCCGGCACCCTAGATGACGTAAAAGCCAAAGGTTTTGTTCAGGCGGGAGTGAATGGCGATCTTTTCGGCTTCGGCAAACCGGACGAAAAGGGAGAATGGCAAGGCCTTGATGTCGATACCGCCCGTGCCGTCGCCGCCGCAGTTTTTGGCGATGCCCGGAAAGTAAAATACACTCCGCTGACCGCAAAAACCCGTTTTACTGCTCTCCAGTCGGGCGAAGTCGATGTTCTGACCCGCAATGCCACTCAGACACTTACCCGCGACACCGATCTCGGTCTCGATTTCGTCCAGGTCAACTATTATGACGGCCAGGGTTTCCTCATCCCCAGCAAGCTTGGGGTGAAAAGCGCCAAAGATCTTGACGGCGCCACCGTCTGCGTCCTGCCCGGCACCACCACCGAGCAGAATGTTGCCGATTACTTCCGCGTCAACAATATGAAAATGAGTCCGGTGGTCATAGAAAACAATGCAGAACTGGCTAAGGCTTTTTTTGCAGGCCGTTGTGATTGTCTGACCTCCGATGCCTCCCAGCTGGCCGGTATCCGTGCGGTTGCTCCCAATCCGGCCGACTACGAGATCCTTCCCGAAATTATTTCCAAGGAACCCCTGGCGCCGGCTGTCCGTCATGGCGACAATCAGTGGAAAGACATCGTCAATTATTCGGTACTGGCAATGATCGAAGCCGAGGAACTGGGCATCACCACCAATAATGTCGACGATATGCTGACCAGCACCGATCCCAGGATCCAGCGTTTCCTTGGCGTAACCCCGGGCAACGGCAAGGCCCTCGGACTTGAAGAGAAATGGGCCTACAATGTCGTCAAACAGGTCGGCAACTACAGTGAGGTTTTTGAAAGAAACGTCGGCGTCAACACTCCGCTGATGCTTAAACGTGGCCTTAACGCTTTGTGGACCAATGGCGGCCTGATGTATTCGCCTCCTTTCAAGTAATCACGGCAAAGCAAGGACATGCCCGGATTGTTTGTTCTTTCCCGGGCGTGTCTCAAGTTTACAGGTAAACATGGACACGACAGCACCAGAGAAAATCCCCTTCCTGCGTGACCCGGCCAAGCTGGCGATTCTTTACCAGTTTCTTACTGTGGTTGGGGTCGGACTGCTGAGTTATTATCTGATCGGCAACACCCTGGCCAACCTTGAACGTCAATCGATCTCGACCGGCTTCGGGTTTCTCGAAAGAGAAGCCGCCTTTGAAATCGGCGAAACCCTCATCCGGTATGGCGCCGCCGACTCCTATGGCCGAGCACTGACGGTTGGTTTCCTCAACACCCTGACGGTGGCCTTTATCGGTATCGTCCTGACTGTCCTGCTTGGAACATTTCTCGGCATAGCACGACTTTCCTCAAACTGGCTGGTGGCTAAACTGTCTTCCTGGTATATCGAGTTTTTCCAGGATATTCCGATATTGCTCCAGCTGTTTTTCTGGTATGCCTTTTTCTACGAAATTCTACCGTCGCCGCGCGAGGCCCTCAACCTGATGCCGGGAGTCTTCGTCTGCAACCGAGGGCTGATCTTCGGTGTTCCCCATTGGCATGATGCATTCAAATATGCAGCTGCTGCCTTTATCGTCGCCTGGGTACTGATTTTTTTCATCCGCCGCTGGGCCGAGCAAAGACAGGCCGCAACCGGCCGGATTTTTCCGCTCATCCGCTGCTCCCTTGCCCTGCTTATCGGCCTGCCCCTTCTGGCCTGGTGGCTGAGTGGCGCCCCAACAGCAATGAATGTGCCGCAACTCACCGGCTTCAACTTTAAAGGCGGCATCTCCATCAGCCCGGAATTTACCGCTTTACTCCTCGGTTTGGTGCTGTACACCGCGGCCTTTGTCGCCGAAGTCGTGCGGGCCGGCATCCAGTCGGTCGGCAAAGGACAGCGCGAAGCTGCCATGTCGATCGGGCTGAAACCGGCCCATGTTCTGAACCAGGTCATTCTCCCCCAGGCCTTGCGGGTTATCGTGCCGCCGCTGACCAGCCAGATGCTCAACCTGACAAAAAACAGCTCTCTGGCCGTGGCCATCGGCTACCCTGATTTTGTCTCTGTTGCCGGAACGACCATCAACCAGACCGGTCAGGCCATCGAAGGCGTTGCCCTTATCATGATCGTCTATCTCGTTTTCAGTCTTTCGACATCGGCCTTCATGAACTGGTACAATAAAAAAATCGCAATTGTTGAACGTTGATCAAGCCTATGGAACATACCCTGCCCCCCAAAGCAACGGTGGAGATCAGACCTCCGGTAACTGAAGTCGGTGTTATCGGCTGGATGAAAGCCAACCTGTTCAACGGCTGGTACAACTCCGCCCTTACCCTCCTTGTTCTCTACCTGCTCTGGCTGACCGTCCCGCCGTTTGTCGACTGGGCACTCATCAACAGTACCTGGATTGCAGGCAGTGACCAATGCAAGGCTTCCGATGGCGCCTGCTGGTCGGTAATCACTTACAATATCCGTTTTATCCTGTTCGGCTTCTATCCCCACGATCTGCAGTGGCGGCCGCTGCTGGCGATGGCTCTCCTGGTTGCCCTGCTCTATTACAGCCAGAACCGGAACCATTGGCATACATCGCTTGCTTACGCCTGGGTGATCGGGCTTTTCACCATGGGACTCCTGCTGAAAGGCGGGTTGTTCGGCCTTGAATCGGTGGAAAGCGACAATTGGGGAGGGCTGCCCCTTACCTTGCTGCTGTCGGTATTCGGTTTGACTGCCGCCTATCCGGTAGGGATTATACTAGCCCTTGGCCGTCAATCTGAAATGCCGGTCATCAAATCCTTTTGCGTTGTCTATATCGAGCTGATCCGAGGCGTGCCCCTGATCAGTCTGCTGTTCATGTCCTCGGTGGTTTTCCCGTTGTTTCTGCCCGAAGGGGTGACGCTCAACAAGATTCTGCGTGCCCAGATTGCCATTATCCTCTTTACTGCAGCGTATATCGCCGAGGTTGTCCGCGGCGGGCTGCAGGGTATGAACAAGGGCCAATATGAAGCCGCCGAATCCCTCGGTCTCAATTATCTCCAGACCATGCGGCTGGTAATTCTTCCCCAGGCGTTGAAGATAGTCATTCCGCCGTCGGTGAGCATTCTCATCTCAGCGTTCAAGGATACCTCCCTGGTGGTCATCATCGCCCTCTATGACTTACTGAAAACCACCCAAACCACGCTTACCGACCCGAAATGGATGGGCTATTCGGCCGAAGCTTACATTTTCGTTGCCTTGATTTATTTTATCTGCTGCTTCGCGATGTCCAATTACAGCAGAAGGCTGGAAAAAGAACTCGATACCGGCCTGTAGTCATTACAGTTAGCTTAACCATGACCAGAAACCAGGAAAGAAACAGATGAACGCGACAGAAACCGGACAAAAAGATACTCAAAAGACTCCGATTATCACCATCAAGGACATGCACAAGTGGTACGGAGAATTCCATGTCCTGAAAAATATCAATCTGACAGTCAACAAAGGCGAACGTATCGTCATCTGCGGTCCATCCGGGTCCGGTAAATCAACGCTGATCCGGTGCATCAACCGGCTGGAGGAGCATCAACGCGGCAGCATCGTCGTTGACGGCATCGAGTTGACCAACGACCTCAAAAACATCGAGAAGATCCGCACTGAAGTCGGCATGGTGTTTCAGCATTTCAACCTGTTTCCCCATCTGACCATTATCGAAAACCTGACACTGGGACCGATCTGGGTGAGAAAAACGCCGAAAAAGGAAGCGGAAGAAATCGCCATGTATTACCTGGAAAAGGTCCGCATTGCCGAGCAGGCCCACAAATTCCCCGGCCAACTCTCGGGCGGCCAGCAACAACGGGTCGCCATTGCCCGCAGCCTGTGCATGAAACCCTACGTCATGCTCTTTGACGAACCGACCTCGGCCCTTGACCCGGAGATGGTCAAGGAAGTTCTGGATGTCATGATCAGTCTGGCCCAGGACGGCATGACGATGATTGTGGTCAGCCATGAAATGGGTTTTGCCAAAAGTGTCGCACACCGGGTTTTATTTATGGATAGTGGTGAAATAATTGAAGAAAACGCCCCGGAAGAATTCTTCAACAATCCGCAGCACGAACGTACCAAACTCTTCCTGAGCCAGATTCTGGACTGAAAAAATTCAAGTCAAAAAGCGGCTGCGACACAGGATATACAAACCTTGCATGCCGGCATCGGGGCATGGCCTCTTGAGGAATCAAAGAGTAAAGAAAAAATTGATACACAACATCAGCACACCGACATAGAGCACCGACATCCCGAATCCGACCCGCATATAATCTTTGGTCTTATATCCTCCGGGCCTCATGATCAGCGCATTCACCTGATGTGTCGGCAGGACAAAGGTGTTCGATGCCGATACCGCCACCACCAGGGCCGCCACCGCCGGATCGGCACCGATTGAAGCGGTCATATTCATGGCGAGAGGGATCATCAGCACCATTGCTCCAACGTTGGAGGCAACAAGAGAGAAAAAAGCGGTGAGAAGAGAAATGACCAGCATGAGCAGCAAGGGTTGCGGACTGCCGACCGCCGCCAGCACTTTAATGGCAATATAGGCAGCAGTCCCCGTTGTTTCGAAGGCGGTTCCTAAAGGAATGAGACCTGCGAGGAGAAACACCGTGCGCCAGTCGACCGCTTCATAAGCCCGGTCGGCAGGGATGATCCGGGCAAGGATCATCCCGAGCGCGCCGGTGAGGAGGGCGATGGAGAGTTTGACCTGGAAAACGAGAGCCAGGGTCAGGGCCATCAGCAGGAAAAAAAGAGCGCACCTGGTGCGCTCGGGCCTCAACTCCTCCCCTTTGATGTCGTTCAGGAGAGCGATATCCATTTTGGCGGTCAGCAGTCTGAACTGTTTCCATCTCCCCTGCATGAGAATGGTATCGCCCTGTTGCAGCTCGGTGACATTGATTTTATCCATTATGATCCGGTCGCCCCTGACTATCGCCAGCGGATTGATCTGAAAAAGACGTCTGAACTGCAGTTCCTCCATGGTATGCTGGCTGAGATTGGAATGGGGAATGACAACCCCTTCGACGACTCCCGACTCATCCGGGTAGTTCTCTGAGGCAAACACCTCATGTTCGGGTTTGATGATCCAGCCCTGCTCCTCGGCCAATCGGACGATATTTTTTTCCGAACTTATCACCCACAACGAATCACCCGCTTCGATCAGCGAATCCCTGGTCGGAGCCAACTCCTTCTCATAGCCTTCTTTCTTGGCAATACCGACCACGGTAACATGATATTTCGGCCGGATTTCCAGTTCGCCGAGAGTGTTGTTGGGGAAAAAGGCCGGCACCGCCAGCTCGTAGCTTTTCCCCACTTCACCGCCATAGATCTCCTGCAGGCGTTTATCCATGCAGTCTTCATCAAGACGGCAGACATCGGCAGGCAGGAGTCGTTTGCCGATAACGACAAAATAGACAATCGCGGCAAGCAGCAGGGCGAGGCCGATGGGGGTTACCGACAGCAGCTTGAAAGGCACAAACGGCTGGTTATTCACCATCGCCTGATTATTCTCCCACCATGTTTTCATAAGATCGTTCAGCATGATCAGCGGGCTCGACCCGACCAGGGTCAGACACCCGCCGATGATGGCACAAAACCCCATGGGCATGAGGATCTTGCTGGCGGAAAAGTTCAACTGACGACTGATCCGCAAAGCTGCCGGCATGAACAGCGCAGCCGACCCGATGTTCTGCATGAAACTGGATATTACAGCCACCGTCAGGGAGATAACCGACATGATCCTGTTTTCGCTGCGCCCGGCTATTTTTACGATCTGGGCTGCCACCAGATTCATTACCCCGGTCTTGTTCAAGCCGGCACCTATGATCATGACTGCAATGATCGACACCACAGCATTGGAACTCAGTCCGGCGATCGCCTGTTCCGCCGTTAAAACCCCGGTCAGGGGCAGGAGGACCATCATCAGCAGTCCGACCAGATCGACGCGCAGCAGATCGGTGACAAAAAGAAAAATCGCCAGCCCAAGCAGAAAAAAGACTATCATCATGTCGGTGGTGATCACCATGTTTTCCATTAGTAACTCCATAGCAACGATGCTTAAAAACCTGCATGTTCCTTATCAATCCATTCCGGCAAGATCCTTCAGGTCCTTTTCCACTCTTTCCAACCATTCCTGCTGAACCTCCGGGGCATAACGACCTGAAGTGGCTTCATCAAACTCGGTATGCTCCCTGAGCACGTCTTCCTCCGACTCTGCCAGCCACTCTTCAATCTTTTGCAGCAATCGTTTTGCTGCGGCTTCAGCGCTGCTGTCAAACACTGCCAGCTGTGCCTGTTCCCTTTCGGCTTTGCCGGTCAAACGTCGTGCGGCAACTTCCATCAGGGCAAAGTGAATCTGTTCATGCTGCAGCACATAGGCAAATTTCTCCTTGGCCAGGGACGGATTCCACCAACTGTGCGCGGGAAGCAGCACCGCCTCGAAGGCAAGGTTTTTTACTAGAACACTGTACACCTGAATGCTGAGACCTTCATTCGGCGGGGAAAGTATGTACTGTGATCCGGGAGCGGCCCTAATGGCCACCGCCGAATAGGCGTTCACATGCTGTCCATGATCGTGCAGGTGGTCCGGCAGGTCTTTGGCCTGAAAATCGGCAACGTCAAGGTACCGGTAGGAAACGACCGCTCCCGGCTGAATGGCGTCGCGGGGAAAACTCCGTGGCTTGCCGTAGTCCGGCAACCTGCTGCAACCGCCCAGCAGGATCAGGAAAATCAAAGCAAGGTGAGACGCGATCCTTCCAGCAACGGCAGAGATCATAAAACAATACCTTTTCTGCAGATCGTTATCGCATGCATGATCGGTAACAGGCTGCTTCGCCGACCCGATATTTTGAGCAGCACCGGAAAATGCCTCAAATTTGCCTCAACTTTCTTCCTCCAGACTGCGCCTGACAACATAACGAAACTATACCCCATTCAATCGCTCCAGGCAAAATTTGTCATCGGTCCCACCTTTCTTCCATACGGAGCTCCTAGTAAATTTTTTTATACATCCAGCCTCTATCGACAATATTTGTCACTGTAATTTTAGGCGCTCCAGCCAATAATTTTAATGTCAATCTATTTTTTCATCTACCTATTGTTTATTATTCAACAACATAGGAATAATTCTTCTCAACAACTGAAGACGGTACAAATATTGCTATAATTAAAACAGTCATACTACCGCCAACCAACTTTTACCCGGTTTTACTATGGACACCACTCGACCCATTAAAAGTGAGAAAATGAAACCCTCTACCGAGGGGTTTACCCTCATTGAGGTCATGATCGTTCTTACGATAATTGGAATTATAGCCGCAATTGCCGTCCCCAACTTTTTAACATGGGCTGAAAATAATCGTCTGCGGGCTGCTTCCCAGGAGCTTCTATCGGATATGCAGCACGCCAAGTCCGAAGCGATCAAGCGCAACAGGAATGTTGTCATAGTCTTTGCTCCGGTAGGCTGCGCCCCAACTGTCCCCACCCCCGGCGGCGGTTACACAATTTTTGTTGATGACGGCAGTGGAGCAGGCGGCGTCGCCAGAAATAATGTCCAGGATGGCACCGAGCCCGTATTGAGGCAGGTCGCCATGAGACAAGGCAGCGGTATTTGTGCAGTAACTGTTGCAGGCAACACTACGGGATTTATCCCGACCGGTCGCCCTATCGCCCTCAATAGCGGCTCGGTGACTCTGCAGAACGGCAATGGCCGAAGCTACACCCTGACCCTCGGCATCGCCGGCAATCTTACTCTTTAATTGAAGGGACCATACTCCATGAGAAGGGAAATTCAATACCACCTGCAAACATCGACAGACGGCCAGGGGTTCACTTTGGTGGAGTTGATGGTGACCATGGCGATATCACTGTTCGTCATGGGAGTTATTTACACTGCCTATACAGTGTACCAACGTCACTACACCACTCAGATTCAGGTGGTGGACATGCAACAGAATATCCGGTCCGCCATGAACTTCATGATGGAGGACATCCGCATGGCCGGCTACAACCCTCCGGGTTTCTCGAATGCCGGAATCGTAACTGCCACCGCCGCGACTCTCAATTTCACCAAGGACACGACCAATACTCTCGGCACAGCAGACGACGGGGATGGGTTGCTCGACGGGCCGAATGAAAATATCACCTTCGGATTTGCTGCCGGTGTCGATGTGCTGCCCGGGCCTCCTGACGGCATTGCCGATAATGGCGCGGCCTCATTTGCCATGATCGTTGGCGGTGTCCCTCAGGCAATCGCCAATAACATCCATGCCATCGAATTCAACTACACGCTTGACACCGGCCTCACGACAACCGCACCGGCTTCTCCCGCCGATATCCGCTCCGTCACCATTTCGATACTTGCACGAATGGCAAACCGTGACCCGAACTTTACCGATACAGCCACCTACACAACAGATTCCGGCGCCACATGGGGTCCTTTTAACGACAATTTTCGACGGCGACTCCTTATAGCCAGCGTCAAATGCAGAAACATGGGGTTATAAAACAATGCACACCGACAATAAAAGCACAAACGTTGCCCGGATGAAGGGAAACGAAGGATTCACCCTCATAGAAACAATGATAGCCATGGTCGTTCTGACTGTCGGCATCTTTGCCCTGTATTCGATGCAAACCACGTCGATCAGGTACAATGCGTCCGCCAATGCCATTACCGGTTCGTCCACCTGGGCAGCCGATCGTATCGAGCAACTGCTGGAGAGTCCTTACGACGACATTGTCGACGGCAACGAAGTCAGAGACCGATATGCGGTCTCATGGACCGTCACCAATTCCCTTACCCCAAACCCCAGCGACCCCTCGGCATCAACCGTCAAGGCCGTCAGGGTCCTGGTCCAGCACAACGATTTCGGCGTCAATAAACAAGTGGTACTGAATTATTACAAACAGAAGGTATTTTAATCCCATGGAGTTTTTGAAATGACCAGAATTCCGCGACAATCGAACAACGAGGAAGGTTTTATCCTGGTTGCCGCCCTGATGATAATGCTCATTTTGACGATTATGGGCATAGCCATGAACAACAATACCACAACAGAGATTCAAGTTGCGGCAAACGACAGACTTCATAAGCAGACGTTTTACGAAGCGGACGGCGGGACTGAATTTGCCGCAGAAGTTCTTGAACAGAACATCGCCTGCGTCAATTTTTCATCCGGCGGTGTCGGCAGCGCTGTGCTCAATGCAGCCGGAGATATCACGCTTGACGGCAATATCGCCGTCGATAGCGGCAGACTTCAATTATGGCAAAACGTTATCGGAACCTATAGCGGCCTTGCCGGAAACCCTCCATACCCTTCCGATGCTCTGCGCGACATGTGGCTTCCACCTGATTTCGTGGCCGGCCAGCCACACACCAACATTACGGTTGAAGGCATTGCCGACCTGTCTGCCGGCTCTTCGATTATTTTTGGAGCCGGCTACCTCGGTCTCGGCCGGTCGATGAGTGCCGGAGGTGTCACGCTCGAATATGAGATCGATGCTCAGCATATCGGATCTTCGAACAGTGAAAGCCTGATAAGGGTCCAGTACCGCCACGTAGTCGGCCGGGAAGATCCATTCTGCAGATACGATATATAAAATCTCTTCGAAATACTTGCTGTACTGGAGGCCTAAAATGAATATTTTCAAAGACTTTTCAGTTTATCGTTATTTCATTCTTCTCTGCACATGTTTCCTGCTGCAAGCTGGTACCGCCAACGCCAATGTCTGCCAGGATGGCCTTGGCATTCCGCCGTTTTTGTCTTCCGGCGCAAAACCGAATCTTCTGCTGGCTCTCGACAACTCCGGCAGTATGCTCGACACCGCCTACGTCAATATTGTCGGGGAATGCGTCGACAATGGTTTCGACCCTGCCGAAACCTATGCCGGTCTGTTCGATCCGAAAAAATGGTACCAGTGGACGGCCGGCGTCCCTCAATGGCTGAGCGGCACGACCTACAGTGCCGGCAACTATGTTTACACCGAAGGGGTATTTTACAAGGCCGCAGCTGCAACCGGCAACGCTTCGGTCGGCGCGAATATAGATGCAGACACCTCGGTAACCTGGGCCATTGTTTATGAAATACCCAAATGGACCAATGGAGACACCTATCCCGCCAAAAGTTTTGTTAAATATGCCGATCAGCTCTATTACTCTGCGGCCGGTGGAACCGCGAGCGATCCGGACTCGTCCGATGGCATCACCATTCAGGGCGATACCCTGAGCTGGGTCGAGGTAGACTCTTCCTGGCTTGACAATCAAGTTTATGCTGCCGGAGACGTAGTCAGCGATCATGGCATGCTGTTCAGGGCGACCTCTTCAGGGACTTCTTCCGGTACTGGCGTAGCCGACGATTCAGGCGTCAGCTGGACAAGACTCGATGAAGGATATTTTGCGGAAACAAATTATGCCACCAGCGACGATGCGGCGTCCGCCTCCGGAGCTGCATCCGGAGTTGCCTATAAGCAGGACAATCTTTTCGTGAAAATCAGCTCGGTCGGCGGCGTTCAGTCCGGGGTGACGGTATTTGCCGCCAGCGGCAACCTTCTCAACTGGGCGGCTGCTTCAAAATTCGACATCCAGAAAAAAATCCTTACCGGCGGAAAATACAATGAAGATCAGCAATCCCTTGTCAGCGAAGGACGTGGCTGCTCTTCAAGGGGATTTATCAAGGAAGTGGGCGTCAAAAAACAGCCTTCAGGGGAGAATAATGTCATCACCTTCTCGGTTCGGGGTTTTGGCGATGACGACTGGATCGACTCAACCGACGACACCACCCGTATAGCCATACTGGGTGTAAGCACTGCAGGGTTTATCGGCAGCGACCGGCAGCAAGCTTGTCAGAATGCCATCAATGAAGTTGCCAAAGGCGAGGACGCCAATCAGGGGCAGCTCTCTCAGTATGTGGGGACTTGCCTTAATTATAGCGGCACCAACAATGTGCTTGCCGAATCCAATGCAGCCTACAATCATTCTATCCATACCTGCTGGTCGATTGTCAAAAAAAATTACACGACACCTGCCGATCTCGGCAACGTCAGTGAGATCGTCAACGCCTGCGAAAATATCTACGACATCGGTGTTTCTCCGGCCACCATCGACCCTTATGACAGTGGCTACATGTGTTATGGCAGCTATAACGGCACTATTCCCGATGCAAACAACCCGACAGGGTCAGGCAGCTCACGTGAGGGATACATTGGTCGCTGCTGGGAACCCGGCACCCTTCCTCCCGGCTGTGTGGCAATTCCCTGCAACGGGCCCTATGATACTGGAAACCCACGCTGCTTCGCAGATAATCTGACCTACGAATGCTCGGGCAATTACAACAGCAGCAAAGACACCTGCAACAAACCCTGGGTTCTTGTATTACGGGATGCCGATCCGACAGATGCTTTTGTCTGCGACACCTCCGCAACCGGCACACCCGGCAAATGGACCGACGACCTCAACCCCAATACTGCCACCCAGTGTATCCAGGAAGCGATGTGGGATTACTGCGGCTCCCTGAAAATACCTGAGGTTATCGATCCCTCCGACCAGATCTTCAATACCGGCGAGACCTGGGGAATGGTCGGTGCCATGATCGACTCGGGCGTTGTTGCAATGTTCGGCACCGCTCGGCCTCTTCTTGTCATGAAGGGATATATTCGGCAGACTTCTGCTCCGGAGGGCATCCTCCATGAGGTGGCGGAAGACCTGCGGATGGGAGCCATGGCCTTTAACGACAACGGCGCCTTGACAGAATGCCAGAATGCAAACGATACCATAGTTAAATATTGCCCGGACTCCAACCGTGATGGCGCCAGAGTCATCTCACCCATCAAGGATGGGTATGCGACGAATGCTTCGGGTGTACGTCATGTCGACGAATTGGTTATTGCCGTCAACGATATCCGGGCCACATCCTGGACCCCGCTTGCCGAGGCCCTCTATAATGCCCTTGGCTATTACGGCCAGAATACCGACTTCAGGCTTGATCCTGCCGATTTCACCACCGCTGCCGAAGATGCGGCCTTTGAAGACCCGGTACAGTACTGGTGCCAGGATAACCATATCCTGGTTATTACGGAAGGTGCATCGACTGCCGACATCAATCCCGATGTCGCCGCGAAGATCACCAGTCTTGGGCTTGAAGACCCAACTGTCACTGCAGCCAATGAAGGTCAATGTCTGAACGAAGAGGGGCAAAGCGATCTCTATGGTTCAACATTTCTCGACGACCTGACGTTCTTCGGTCAAAATGCCATAAGTGCCGACATTTATACTACTCCCACCCTGCAGAGCGATGACGGCACCTCGTATGATAAACAAAACATCAGAACATATCTGGTTGTGGCCGGCGCCCCCCGTGACGACGGCTCGGATGACGAATGCAACCCAGCTGCCATTATGGCCAATGCCGCCGCCAACGGTGGCACTACACTTCTAACCGGTGACAATCCGGCGCAGCTCGAAGCAAATCTCAGATCGGCATTGTCGGATATTCTGTTCCGAACATCGGCCGGATCTGCCGCTTCGGTTATTTCGAGTTCGAGAAGCGGTGAAGGCGGTGTTTACCAGGCTATCTTCTGGCCAAAAATCGACCGGGGCCTCGGCAAGGAGCCTTTGCTGTGGGCCGGCGATGTGCACGCCTTCTTCATTGACGAGCACGGTCTGCTCTGGGATGATTACAGTGGCGGCAATAATGCTACCCGCGGCGAACTCTGGACGGAAGACACCAACGGCAACGGCATTCTCGATCCGGGCGAAGATGTCTATCCGATCGTTAACGGAATCCCTACCCAGAACGGGGTCCTCGACGGCGACAGAAGGATTGTGACATTTTACAATCAGTCGACCAATTCGACGCAAATCTGTTTCAACTCATCGGTCATCGAGACCGGAGTCTGTGCCGCATCGCATTACTTCAATACCCCAGCCGGAGCAGTTGAACTTCGTAGTTTCGACAGGTACCTCTGGTCTGCAGAGGTTCAACTTGAAACTATTACCGAAATTTCCGACAACAGGGAAACTCTCGCCGACGGGACGTGGAATTTTAACACCAACCGCCGATATATCTTCACCTGGAACGATCTCAATAACGACGGGATCGTCGACGATCAGGAAGAAGTCCTGCAATTTGCAGCCGGCATGAACGATCCTCCATTGAGTGTTGCGGCTGCCGTGTCTCCTCGAAACGACTTTCTCAGTGATTTCAATGTGACCACTAATGCCGATCTCGATAACCTTATTGAATGGATTCGTGGCAACGACATCTATGAAACAGACATCAACGGCAACGGCATTCTCGAACCGGAAGAAGATATCAACGCTAATGGGATCCGGGATTATGTGTTCAGATGCCGAAAATATCCGGATTGCGATCCTGCTGCGGTAAACAGCCCGCCATGGCGACTGGGCGATGTCATTCATTCGACACCGACCCTCGTAGCCAGACCGGCAGAAGGGTATCACCTGGTTTACAACGATCCGACGTATGCCGCCTTCTATAAAAAGTATCTGGAACGGCGACATGTTATCTATTTCGGCGGCAATGACGGTATGCTCCACGCGGTCAACGGCGGGTTTTATCAGGCCGGAATAAATAAGTTCCTGTCGTGTCGAAAGGATCAGCGAGATCCAGCGACAAATGAATGCTACGTACCCAGTCCCTACAGTATCAACAGCGTGTATGCTTACCCGGCACTCGGCGATGAATTATGGGCATATATACCGTACAATCTGCAACCGCACCTGTCGTGTCTTACCGACCCGGCATACGGCCATAAATACTTCGTCGATGCGCCGCCCCGTATTTTCGATGTCCGCATATTCCCTGACGATCCTCTTCTTCATCCCGGCGGCTGGGGCACTATCCTCGTAGGCTATATGCGATTCGGCGGTGCACCCACCCTGGCCGATGATAGCGCGCCATTTACCGATAACCGTGAATTCATTTCATCGTATTTTATACTCGATGTCACCGATCCGGAAAGGCCGCCGAAGGTCCTGGCGGAAATGACAATGACGACCGACACAGAGGACTACGACCTGGATGGCACCCCGGAAGATAAGTATGCCCGTATGGGCTATACCACCTCCATGCCGTCGGTTGTTGTAATGCGCAACGATCTGGGAAATTCCGAATGGTTTTTAACAATCGGCAATGGCCCGACGACAATTAAAGGCGCCAATGACCAGCAGGGCAAAGTGGCAATCGTTCCGCTCAATTCCCTGACCGGGGTAAACTGGGCGGTAAACGGCACCGGCGACTATGATGCTTCTGCCCGTAAACCTTTCCGCATCCCCAATGAAGATCCCACTTCAACCTCAAGCGTACCTCATTTCGGCCGCAAGCTCATCCCGGACAGCATTGGTGCAGCAAACAGCTTTGTCGGCGACATGGTCACCATCGATTTTGACGTCCGCAGCACCGCAATTCCAACTATTGGAGTGCCATATAAAACCGACGCTGTCTATTTCGGCACCGTAGACGGATCCGATTTTGACCCTACCAGAACGTACTGGGACGGCGATGGCCGAATGTTCCGGCTTGTTACCAAAAGCCCCGATGTCGGAGGCAAACAGCCATATACCTATCCTGAATCATGGTATTTCAGCAAACTTCTGGATGCACACGGCCCTATCACTGCCGCTCCCAATATCGGCTATGACAAGAGCAATTTCTGGGTCTATTTCGGCACCGGGCGTTTCTTTGCACCGGAAGATAAAACAGACACCTCAACCCAATATTTTTTCGGAGTCAAAGAACCTTTCGGTGTCGGCTGCAAATTATCCTGGGACGATATCGAATGGTGGTCCGGGGCATCGGCCGCACCGACCAGTCCCGGAGCCGGCCCCGGTTCGCAGGGGCTCCTTCGAACTGACCAGATCCAAGTCGTGGAAAGCAATTCAACCAATCTTTTTAAATTTGCAGGCGACTATCTCTACTGTGACAGTTGCACCGACTTCCCGCTTACGGCACTTAATCCGGACGATGGCGACGCACTTCATACCTACTACTCTTTTTCTCAACTGGAACAATATATCCAGGGTGAAAAATGTGGTGGCGCAGATAATGCGGCAATAGGTATCGACGGCTGGTACCGGGAGTTCAACGACCTGCGCGAGAGATCTCTCGGAATGCCGACTCTGCTGGGTGGTCTTGTGACCTATACCAGCTATCAACCTTTCGCCGATATCTGCAAGGCTGAAGGCGTCAGCTATCTGTATGGCGTATATTATTTAACAGGTACCGCCTGGTATGAAAGCGTTTTCGGGACCTACGACAATCCCGAAGGAAAACCGATCGTCAAAGACCGACTTGATCTTGGCAAGGGACTGGCCACCACGCCAAGTCTTCAAACCGGCGGTGGCCCGCACGATGTCAATGCGTACATTCAAACCAGTACCGGTGAAATTGTCAAAGTCGGGCAGGATAACCTGCCGCTCTTTAATTTTAAAAGCGGCAGAACAAACTGGAAAACCAGATAACCCGGTTGAGCTGTACAAATAACATTTGATCCCGACTTGTGTATTCTCTTGCAAGTCGGGATTTTTTTATCTACCTTTCGTATCCGATAAGTTTCGTAACTATTCAGAACCGCTCAAGAGGAATATGCCGAGTGAGTCGGTTGGAGATGCCGGGTATGTGTCGGGATCGATGATCGAACCTTATCTTTCGATTTCGATAGCGATCCCGATTTCGATTCGGTAACCGGCAAAAGCGCATTCACAAGAATCAATTCCAGGAAACCTCATGACAAATTCCATCGATCACCAATACTTTCAGGAACTGGCGAATGCAGCGCCCGGGCAGATCTGCCGTAATGGCCGTTGCCGCTTTGATCCTGTGAGCTGCACGTATTCTCTCGATATCTGGGGCGAGGAATATATCCTTGACTGTGCCGGGAAAAAGATTGCATGTACAGGCACCGCCGAGCCGAAGCCTCATGAATATTTTTATCTTTTTGTTATCTATTATCTGCTTTCCGCTCAAGACATACAAGTTAAGGGAGAGTGGATTTCCGAAAAGGATGTTCCCGGTGGAACCACGTTTTTCCGGGGCCCGCACCTCATTCCGACGGATCTGATCAGCAGCCGGTTCGGCAATGACCTGGAGAGATTCAAAAAATGCTGCAGGGATTTGGGTGGCACTTCGCTGAACCTGGCCGATGCCGCCTTCCGGTTCGACATTACCCCCGATCTTCCGGTTGCGGTTCTCCTCTGGCAAGGGGACGAAGACTTCCCGGCCGAGGCCGGTATTCTCTACGACAGGTCAATTACCACTCTGCTGTCGCTTGATATTCTCTTTGCTCTGGCGGTTGCGATCTGCTTTCGTGTCGGCAAAGCAGGGCAATCCGGAATGGAGGTTTGACGAGAGGTCATATTTTCAGCCTTCTCAAAACCTGCCGATTCTGCTAAATATTATTCAATCATTCGCGGCAAATCTTTCAATCGGGCAAAACTGTATCCAAGGGAGAAAGTACATGGCACAAGAAAGTACGAAGGTGGCGAAGACCTCAACCGAAGAAAAAAAACAGCGCCCTCAGTCTGAGTTTTTCATTATCGAAATCTTCAAGAAGATGCTGGAATACAATCATATGAAATCGGGGATTAAAAAGAAATTCTAACCCTTCGACCAGCGCGGTCAGCGTAATTGTTCACCGGTACACAGCAAAAGACTGCATAACCCGGATCTGTAACCGGTCAGCCGCCGGAAAGTGCCGGAAAGACGTCGATTTCATCGCCGTCTTCAATAAGATCCGCGCCTCGCAGCAGCGTGCCCCTGCGGACCGCGAGAATACCGCCCAGTGCAACACCTGCATGGGCGGCACATCGCTGCACGACAGTCTCCCACTTTTCCGTGCCGGTGAGCGGGATCTCGATCCTGCCGATCTCGCTCAATCTGAAGGTGATGATTACCATTGCCGGGCCAGCAGGCTCTCCTCATCGGTGATATCCATCTTTTCCCCGGTCTCCGGCTGGGCCTCCTCGTAGAAGGTTTCGCAGAAACGATAGTCTTTGGCGGTAATGCCGGCATCGAGATTGAACTGGTGCTCTATTCTCAGGGTCTCTTTGACAAAATCGTCAAACTCCACCTCGCCGATCTCCACCCCGTGCAGGGATTGAATGAGCCCCAGAAGCGGCTTCATATCGTTTTGTACCGAATAGCGGACGAAATTGCACATTCCCATGGCATCCATCCGGGAGCCGATAACCTGGAATTTTTTCGACAGGCCGACCTTTCCTTCCTTGCTGGTCGGGACCTCTTCATCCCGCAGGGTAAAGCCGAAGGTGTGGTCGGCCCCCATCGGTGAAGACAGATAGGTCATCGCCATCCCTTTGGTCCCGCGAGGTTCGTACGCCGGAATCGCCTGGCCGAGGACATGGGGAGCGTGACGCACTCCAAGCACCTTGGCGGCAATCTTGCAGCCGGAGGCAAGAATCCTGCCAAGGGGCGTGAGGTTGCGGACCTCTTCCATCAGCCTGACCGCTGCTGCGGTATCGCCAAATTCGGCAAGCCCTGCTTCCATGGCCACGCCAATTGCCGCGCCGACATCCAGGGTATCGACACCCGCATCGTTGGCTATTCGGTTCATGACGGCGATGGCGTCAAGATCCTGCAGACACAGGTTGGATCCCATGAGCGCCATGGTCTCATACTCGATCGGCGAACACAACAATTTGCCGTCTTTGTCGGGATAGACATTGGAACACTGGATGGCACAGGGATTCATGCAGGCATGCTGGGTTTGTCCCTCGCCACCGCGCGCCTTGATGGTATCGTACATGGTCTGGGCATTGATTTTTTCCGCCCCGTCCATGACACCATGACGGAAGTTTCTGGTCGGCAGAACCTTCAGCGCCTGGCAGATGTCGACCATTGCCGCGGTCCCGTACTTGGTGAACTTGGTCGACACCGGGTTGGCCTTGAGCAGGTTGACAATGTTTTTGGCCCCGGCCTTGAATACATCCTGATCGATAAACTCCGGCTTGACCTCGCCGTCATCGAGGATCACCATGGCGATGATCTTCTTTGAAGCCATGACCGCACCCAACCCGCCGCGCCCGGCATATCTGGAGCAGACGCCGTGGGGATCGGAACAGGCGATGCCGGTGGCGAGAAGCAGTTTCTCGGCGGTCGGTCCGATGGTCATGCAACCGGCCTTCTTGCCGAATCGCCCGGTCAGCATTTCGGATTTTTCATAGACCCCGACACCCGCAAGAAATTCGCCGTCGACCAGTTCGGTTTTATCTTTGCCGATGACAATAATCTTCCATCCGGCATCGCTTGCAGGCGCGTCCTCCAGGGCGATGCAGCGAAGACCCTGCCGCGCCATCCGAACTCCGACGATCCCGCCGGCGTTACTCTCCTTGATGCCGCCGGTAAGGGGGCTTTTGCCGCCAATGCTCAACCGGTCGGAGCTGGAGACTGCTGTGCCGGCGAGGGCGCCGGTGCAGAAAAACAGCTTGTTATGCCTGCCGAGAGGATCGCAGGTGGCCGGCACCTCTCTGCCGACAAGACGGGAGGAAAGCGTTCTCCCCCCTAAAAGGTACTCTTTTGTGGAAAAGGTTTCTGTTTTTGTGGCACCGGTCGCGGTGTTGATTCGTAACATGGTAAACATAATTATCCTCCCGGAATTAAACGCAACAGCGAAATGTATACAATAAGTGAATACATTTTTTGTACGACAATTATATCTCCTCGTCAAGTCTTTTCATCCATTAGATGCATCTGTCCAGGTGCGAAGACAAGATTACCCTTCCGGCTGATAGAACCTCAACCGCAGGGCATTACTGACAACGGCAACTGAGCTGAGCGCCATTGCCGCACCGGCAAACATCGGGCTGAGAGTCGGTCCGCCAAAAACGGCCAGGACGCCCGCCGCAACCGGTATCCCTATTATATTGAAGGCAAAGGCCCAGAAGAGATTCTGCCGGATGTTTCGAAGGGTTGCCCTGCTGAGACCGATTGCCCGGCGAACTCCGGACAGATGCCCGGTCATTAAAACAATATCCGCCGATTCGACAGCCACATCGATACCTGTCCCCATGGCAATTCCGACATCGGCGCGAGCCAGGGCCGGAGCGTCGTTGATGCCGTCGCCGATCATGGCAACGACCTTGCCTTCCTGCTGCAACCGGACGATTTCCTGCTCTTTATTATCAGGTAAAACGCCTGCGACCACCCTTTCAATGCCTGCCTGGGCGGCAATAGCCAGGGCGGTTTTTTGGTTGTCGCCGGTAAGCATCACCACCTCCATGCCCATCGCCTGAAGCTGTCCGACGGTGTCCCGTGCCTCACTTTTCAACGGATCGGCGATGGTCAGAAGGGCTGCGAGATTTCGCCCTACGGCAAGAAAGAGAACGGTCTTGCCCTGTTCGGAAAGCATGCCCGCCTGCTGCTCGATCTCCTTGGTCAGGCCACCGATCCTTCTTTCCTGAATAAATTCAATGTTGCCGAACAGCACTTCATGAGTCTCTTTTTCCACTGATATTACCGCCTCGATTCCCCGGCCCGGCGTTGCCGCAAAAGATTGGGGTTCCGGCACGACACACCCCCGCGCCTCGGCCTCCTTGATAATCGCCTCGGCAAGAGGATGCTCCGAGCGGCTCTCAACCCCGGCCGCAAGAGTGAGAATGAGTGCTTCTTTTCCATCATAACCCGCAACCGGCAGAAGATCGATCACCTGCGGTTTGCCAAGCGTCAGCGTGCCGGTTTTGTCAAAGACCACACAGCTCACCTTCTGGGCCATCTCAAGCACCTCGCCCGTTTTGACCAGAACACCCAGCTGTGCGCCACGGCCGGTGCCGACCATTATCGAAGTAGGAGTCGCCAGGCCCATGGCACAGGGGCAGGCAATGACCAGTACCGAAATAAAAATCCTGAGAGAATAGCTGAACCCGGCATCGCCCAGGAAAAACCAGCTGAACCCGGCCAAGGCGGCAAACACCATAACCGTCGGGACAAAATAAAAACTGATCCGATCGGCAAGGCTTGCAATCGGCGCCTTGGTTCCCTGGGCATCCTGCACCAGGCGAATGATCCGGGCCAGCATGGTGTCCCGGCCGACGTGGGCTGCCGTCATGATCAGGGAGCCATTTTTATTGAGAGTTCCACCGTAGAGAAAATCATCCTGCTTTTTTCGTACCGGCATACTCTCGCCGGTCAGCATCGATTCATCGACAGCGGATTCGCCATCGACAATCGTCCCGTCGACCGGGATTCGTTCCCCCGGCCGGATCAGAATGCGAGCACCTACTTTAATCTCAGCCACCGCCACCTGCCGTTGACCGCTGTCGTCGATCAGCGTGGCGGTCTCCGGGGCCAGCTGGATCAGGTGCCTGATAGCATCGGTGGTTTTGGCCCTTGATCTTGCCTCAAAATATTTCCCGAGCGAAATCATGGCAATAAGCATTGCCGCCGATTCGAAATAGAGATCATGGGCGAGCATGACCGGATCGTTGCCGAGGCCGATCTCGACCAGATTCCAGCTGGAATAGATAAAGGCCGCGCCGGTGCCGATGGCGATGAGGGAATCCATGTTCGGCCCTCCCCGCAAGAGCGCCGGGATACCGATCAGATAAAAATGCCTGCCGAAAAAGAGCACCGGGATGGTCAACAGAAACTGCACGGCTGCGTAGGCAAAGGGAGAGGTCACGGGATGGACGACAGCCGGCAAAGTAATCCCGATCATATGGGCCATCGAAAAACTCATTATCAGGAGTGCCAGGATAAAAACAGGCAGCAGTCTCTGTTTCATCGTCTGCAATTGCCTGGCGGCCTCCGCGAAATGATCCGAGCCGCCCCCTTCCGGTTCTGCCGGCGTGGCGGTAAAACCAAGACCGGAAATGGCCTGATCGATCGCCTGGACGGATATCCGTTCGGAATCGAAAATGATTTTTGCCTTTTCAGTGGCGAGATTCACCGAGCATTGCGCCACCCCTTGCAGATTGCCGACCACACGTTCAATGCGGGTCGAACACGCAGCACAATGCATCCCTTCTATATCCGCCACATAGTTTTGTTTTGTCATGATAGTATACGGTTGAGTTCCTACAAAGTCGCCGGAAAGTGTTCGCATAAATCTACATCTTTAAGGTATAGTAAAACAATACCACAACGTCGCAACTAATAAGGGATTTTATCAGGTGTCACCGGCGACCTGAAAGGTAGCTTTGTAGGTTGGGCTGTGAAGCCCAACGTTTTTTGGGATGTTGGGCTTCACAGCCTACACGGCTGCATCTTGAACGGAATCATGTAGGGTGCGTTCCACGCACCATTTGATAATTAAACTGGGCATGAGCAAAAACTCACAAGAAAAGGTGCATTTAAAACTGGCGAAAAATGACAATTTCACGCAACCGATAACATCAGGAGCTTTCCATGACCACCCCAGATAAATTCAACATGAACTCCGGCGGCTGACCGCCAAAAAACACCGCTGGTGGGCACCAGCTGCAAACTGCCATCCCGGCACTGAAACCGAAAAATCAACTTGATCCGGAAGCCTTCAGCGAAGAAGAGAAAAGCCGGATCCGTTCGGCAATAAGAAAAAAGTATGCAGCGGTATCGTCATCGGCCGCAGGATATTTCAAATACGCGATCGGCAGGGAAGGCGCGCAAAAACTGGGGTATGCACCGGAGCTTCTTGATAATACGCCGGATACCCTGCTGGATTCTTTTTGCGGAGTGGGCAATCCCTTTGCCGTGTCTCCGATCAAGAAGGGCAGTATCGTGCTGGATATTGGCTGTGGCGCAGGATTCGACCTCGTTGTCGCCTCCCGCTTGACAGGAGAAACGGGCAGGGTTTATGGCGTTGACCTCACTCCCGAGATGGTCGCCAGAGCACAGGCAAACCTTGCCGCAATCGCGGTCGACAACATCGAAGTAATCCATGTGTCCTCGGAGTCGCTTCCTTTTGCCGACAATACTTTCGATGTGGTTCTCTCCAACGGGGTCATCAACCTCTCCCCGGACAAACCGCAGCTCTTTGCCGAAATCCATCGGGTCCTGCACCCGGGCGGCCGGCTTCAATTTGCCGATATAATCCTGGAAAAGATGTTGCCTCCGCAGCTTGCCGGAGACGTCGAGTCGTGGTCGCAGTGAATAGGCGGTGCGATCCCCGGTGGGGATCAACTCCTCTTGATGAAGCAGGCCGGTTTCACGGATGTCTGCCAATATGCCGTCACCTCGGTCAAAACCTCCGAGTTCACTGTCGGTGCGGTGTTCTCCGGCATAAAAGGAAAGACTTCAAGCTGACGGGGACGATTCAACACCCACAATCTTGCAGAACCAACTGGAATGATTATCATACAGGCTTACAAGACCATGGATCATTATTCCGGAGGAACAGATGGAAACCCTGAAGATAAAAGGAATGAGCTGCCAGCATTGCGTCGGCTCGGTGAAAAAAGCACTGGAAAACGTCGACGGCCTGTCACAGGTGACTGTCAACCTGGATGCCGGTGAGGCCACATTTAAAAATGAAGGTGCCGATCGCCGGAAGATCCGCGAGGCGATCAGCAAGATCGGCTTCGAGCCGGGCGAATGAAATCAGGGACGCCGGCTCTTTCGCCGGTGTCGCTTTACGCTATCCCTGCAACGCCATCTTCTCTTTTAATTCTTTCACATAACCAGCGGCAGTGGGATGTCCCTTTTCCTCTGCAAGTTGCCACCAGAATAACGCCTTCCGGTAATCCTTCTTAACGCCCAAGCCTTTGGCATACATCAGGCCAATATTGATGTGGGCATCGGTATAACCTTGTTCAGCGGCATTCTGAAAGCATTGCACTGCCGTTTTATAACACTGCTTGCCGCCCTTGCCGGTATTATAGAGCACTCCCAGCACCAGATTTGCGTGGGCGATAATTTTCGCATCGGCCCCTTCCTGATGAATGACTCTCTCGTACCAGTACCGCGCCTTTTCAAAGTCCTGCTCCACGCCCTTCCCGCTGAGATATAAATGACCGATATAACTTTGGGCATTGCAGTCGCCCTGTTCGGCTTTGACAAGAATGTCTTGAGGGCATCTAGCCAGACTTTGCGCAGCTGTGATAAAAAACAGGGAGAGAAACAGGAAAACCGAAAACGAAATGAATCGACGATTTGTCACGCTACGGCAAGCTCCTCGAAATTTGGTTGTAACAACAGGTTTTTATTGAAACCTGTCGCCGGTAAAACCAATTTTTATACTCTATCGGTCAAAACATTCAATAAAATTAATTATTTTGATAAAAAAATAATTCCCATCAAAGAAATATTTTTTCATTTAAATGCCCAAAAAAACCCGATCCCGCCTTCACTCTCTATCGCCTCGAATTGACGACTTTATTGAGAAAAATTATCATTATTCACAAAATTTATTAGACCTTTACCCTCATTCGTGAGAGAATTTTTTAATGCGAAACGCTTACTTGTTCCTGTTACCAAGCCTTACCGCAGGTCTTGCCAAGAAAAGATAATATGTTTACCAGTTAAGTCACCTGCTCTCCGAGGTACATATTATTTGGCGAAAATGTTTGTAAAATCAAGACTCGACCCGACTGGACAAAAGTTGAGCAACAGGCTGTCAGGGGATACTGAAAGAGGAGAGCAGCTACTACTTTTTTACAACTGGAAATTTGAGAATTTTACTGTAACGAGTGGGGAGAAAACTATGAAATGGAGCAAACTAATAAGTTCTGCAATAGTTGGAGGAGCACTATCGTTAACCGCCGGCAATATCCAGGCAGAAACACTTCGGGAGGCAGTCGATGCGATGCTCCAGACACACCCGGAAGTGAGAAGCAACGCCTATAATACTCTTGGTCGACAGGAAGAAGTCGAACAGGCAAAGGCCGGTTATTATCCGACACTTAATTTTTCAGCCGGATATGGCCTACAGGAAGTACAGGAACCCGTAGACGAAACCCTTTATCCGGAGCAATACAGCTTAAGTTTACGACAAAATGTTTTTAACGGACTGGCGACCATGAATGAGGTCGACCGCCAGAAAGCCCGCGTTAAATCTTCCGCATATCGTCTCCAGGGCACCTCGGAAAATACCGCTCTCAGAACGGCTCAAGTGTATCTGAACGTCTTACGCCAAGAAGAGTTGGTGCGCTTATCCGAAGAAAACCGGGATTCCCACCTGCGAATCGCCGACCAGATCAAGATGCGCAGCGACTCCGGGGTTGCAAGCAAATCGGACAGTGACCAGGTTGCCGGGCGTGTTTCACTTGCCGAAGCCAATGTGGTTGTCACCAAAACCAATCTGGTTGACGCACACAGTAATTATCTTGCCGTCGTCGGCCACCTGCCAAACGATCTGCAGAGACCTGTGCCTCCGGATTCTCTGATCCCCGCTTCAGTCGACGAAGCTACAGAGGCAGCCCTCAGGCAGCATCCCACCTTGAAATCGGCAGCTGCCGATCTTGAGGCGAGACAAGAGCAGGATGAGGTTGCCAAATCCCCTTACTATCCCGTAATAGATCTCGAATTGGACCAGCACTGGAACGATGATTTTGACGAGACTATTAACGACCAGGCCAAGGACTACTACTTCATCGCCATGGTAAGGCTGCGCTACAACCTTTTCAACGGCTTTAAAAATCAGGCACGAAAAGCCGAAACCGCACTTCTGGTCAGTGAAGCAAGGGAAATCAGGAACAATACGCACCGGCAGGTGGTTGAATCCATGCGTCTTTCATGGATGGCATACCAGGCGGTTCAGGACAGGATCAAGTATCTGGAACAGCGGGTCGCATCGACGGCAGACACTGCCGGATCCTACACCAAACAGTTCAACCTCGGCAAGCGGACTCTCCTGGACGTACTTGATACCGAAGCCGAAGTCATCGACGCAAAACGCGCCCTGGTCGAGGCAAAATACGACGGCCTCTATGCCCAATACCGCATTCTCAATGGTCTGGGACAACTGGTACAGGCATTTGACCTGCAGTGGCCGGAAGAAAGCCAAGTAGAAGAAGATGACACCAGGGAAGCGAGCAAAAGAAATGAATCGAAAGTCGAGATAGCTCCGAAAATTCGTACCTTCGATACCATGAAAAGCTATATTTCTGCCGGTTGATTCTTACTAATGTGTCGAGCAGGCCAGCATTCCCCTGCCCTGCTCGCCGCAGTTCGGAATAAATGCCGATTGATCCTTCGCCGCGGCGCAATATGATAAAACTTCCCGACGCGCCATCTATATTTTTCAAGACTATCCTTTCCCATTGTCAGGTCCTGACCAAATCACTCCGATTCTGGACCACTTCACTGTCTCTCTTATTACTTTTCGTTTCCATCATTGTCTCTGCCGGGGGCAACTTCACTCTTGACCCAGCCATCCTCAATGCAGCCGAAAAAAAATATGGCGCCGACGCTCGCCGCAACCTGCTGGCCTGGCAACAGTTTATTCAGGACGACGACAGCTCCGACGACCGGCAGAAACTCGAACGCGTCAATGTCTTTTTCAATAAGATTACCTTCGTAAGCGACATCATCCATTGGTCGAAAAAGGATTATTGGGCTACTCCCATAGAGTTTATCGCCAGTGACGGAGGCGATTGCGAAGATTTTGCCTTGGCTAAATATTTTACCTTGAAGCTTATCGGCGTTGCCGAAGAAAAACTCCATCTGACCTATGTAAAAGCTTTAAACATCAATCAGGCCCACATGGTACTTACCTATTATGAAAAACCCGGCGCAGTCCCTCTGATTCTTGACAACCTGATCGATGCAATTGAACCTGCAAACAAAAGAACGGATCTCCTGCCGGTCTACACTTTCAACGGCTCCGGCTTGTGGCTGGCTAAAGAAAGAGGCAAGGGAAACCTGGTCGGAAAAAGCGACAGGCTGAAACTCTGGAACGACCTGCTCGACAGAATGCCTGCCGGCCTAAAATAAGTGAGGTTGAACATATGACACTCTACAGACAACTGCTGATATTCACTTTTGTGTTGTTTCTTACATTGTTCACCTGCACCTGGCTCATAAAGCTCCAGACCACGCGGACATTTCTCGAAGACCAGCTCGAGTCCCACGCGCAGGATACCGCGACTTCCCTCGGTTTATCGATCTCACCGCATATCGCCGAAAACGATATCGCAACCGTCGAGACCATGGTGAATGCGGTGTTCGATCGTGGATACTACCGATCCATCCTGCTCACCGACTTAAACGATGCAGTCCTGGTCGAAAAATCCCTTGATGTGATGTTCACCGATATTCCCGCCTGGTTCATTCACCTTATCCCCCTCAAGACTCCGAGGACCAGCACCCTGATTACGGCAGGCTGGAACCAGATGGGCCACCTTCACGTGGAAAGTCATCCTGGGTATGCCTATAAAACTCTCTGGCAAGCTTCCATCGGCATGACCAAGGTATTCGGCATAACAGCGCTCGTTGTGCTCTGCCTGGGCGCCATCGGCCTGCGCCTGTTGCTTATGCCCCTGCGACAGGTCGAGCGCCAGGCCGAGGATCTCTGCAGAAAACAGTACACATTCCAGGAAAAGCTCCCCAAAACCCGTGAGTTTCGCCGGGTTGTGGTGGCCATGAACAGTATGACCGGCAAGGTCAAACAGATGTTTGACGAACAGTCCCAGGTAGCGGAAAAACTGCGAAAAAACGCCTACAGCGACGCATTGACCGGGCTTGGCAACAGGAGATATCTTCAGGGGCAGGTCGCAGTCGGCATGGCGGGGGAAGGCACCACCGTCAAAGGCGCCTTTCTCCTCGTTCAGGTGCACAATCTTGCTGAAATCAATCAGGACAAAGGCTACCAGCTCACCGATCGACTCCTGCAGAAACTCGCCGAATCCATCCGCGAATCGACTGCCCAGGTAAAAAATTCCGCCCTCTCGCGCATTTCGGGCGGCAGTTTTGCCGTCTTTCTGCCGGATGCGACAGAAGAGGAAGCCAGCCGCACAGCCGAAAAAATCGCCGCCGACTTCACCAGACTGGCAGCCGACAACGTCGGCTACCCGGCAAACGTCGGCCATGTCGGCGGGGTCAACTATAACCAGCCGACACCTCTCGGCCAGCTCCTTTCAACCGCCGACAGGATGGTGAGCTCGGCAAAAAGCCAGGGGCCCAACACCTGGATGGTCGCCCCCCTCTCTTCAGAGCCACAGGATATACCCCGTGGCGAGCAGGAATGGCGGCAGATTCTCGACGATGTCCTCAGCAGAAGAGAGATTGATATTTCAAGTCAATCCGTCGTCCGGAGCCACGATCTCAAGCAGTATCTGCACATGGAGATCCTCGCCAGGATTACCCTAGCAACCGGCCAGATACTCAACGCCGGAATCTTTATTCCTCTGGCGGAGCGGTTACGGCGGATCTCCTCAATCGACAGAATAGTCCTTGAAAAAGCATTGCAGCTCGACCTGGCGAACCTGCCAACCAATGAGCTGGCAGTAAATATTTCGCCAAGTTCCCTGAAGGATGAAGCGTTTACCAACTGGATTTTCGCAACACTCAAGAAACGGCAGCCGAGCGCCCCGAAGATTATCTTTGAATTCGCCGAATTCAATGCAACCCAGGAACTTCCAATACTTCGGGATTTTGCAAGGGACGTAAAAGCCCTGGGACATTCCATCGGTCTCGACCACTTTGGCCAGAGCTTTGCCAATTTCGGGTATCTCAAATCACTGCAGCCGCAATATGTAAAAATAGACCGGGCCTTCACCAATGAACTGAAAAACGGCGACAGCGACAGTCACTTCTTTATCGCTTCCCTTGCCGGCGTCGCCCACAGTCTCGATATTCTGGTGATTGCCGAGGGAGTGGAAGAGGCCGCCCAGTACCACACGCTTTGCGACCTCAATATTGACGGCATCCAGGGGTATTTTATCGACAAGCCCACGGCATTATCCGGTTGAGCACTACCTGATACATGCCTTAAAGGATGTCCGAATCATCGACAATGATCGATCCGTTGGCCAATCGTTTGCGCATCTGCTGCCGGTTCAGGAGTTTCTCTTGCGCCTCTGTCGGCAGCTCGGAAAACATTATCAGGTTTTTATTCACCAACAGATCGATGAGATCCTCCAGGATCCGGACAATCCCTCTGTCCGTTGCGGCAAGGAGATGAAACATCGAATCCTGCGAAGAATTACTCCCAAGAAATTCCAGGATCTCTTTATCCACGGCTTGTTTTTTCTCCGTTGCCGACGCACCGTCATCCCGCCGCACCGAGACTATTTCATCATTTTCATTCCGTTCAACATACAGCATGCTATTGCTCCTTTACCGCACATCGGTTTCATTCGTCCGCTTCAAGATCATCGTCATTGAAATGATACTTTGAAATATGACAAGAGAGCAAGGGCGGAAGCTCCTCACCCCTTTTCGGGAGGAGATCAACTGTTTTCGTTATTGTTCTCAAATAATAATGCTTATTAGGACTGAAGTACAATACCATCCATCTGCCTGAGTATTTATCATGAAGATATACTAGAAGCATGAAGTACATTCATGATTAATAATGGAGGAAGTTATGAACCAAAATATTAGTTCAAACAACCAATCTATAGGCACAGCTTCAGTCGTTCATGGCACAGTAGAGGCTCGGTCGGCAGACAACTCCGTACGGGTATTACAAGCCAACAGCCCCGTTTATTTCAACGACCGGATCATAACCGGCAACAACGGCATGATCTCCATCGTCTTCGGAGATGCAGCGCAGACCCAGCTGGATCTCGGCAGAATGTCGGATGTTCTTCTTAATGAAGATGTATTTCAAGGCCCTTCGCCGGCGGAATTCAGCGAAGCCGCCGCCGAGGTCGAGCAAATCCAGGAAGCACTCGTTGCCGGCGATTTTGATCCGACCACAGATCTTGAAGCGCCCGCAGCCGGACCGGCGGCAGGTGGACCGGAGAGTGATGGCGGCGGGACTTCTTTCGTCGAATTCAATCTTACCGCTCAAGCGGTTACGCCCACTTCTGGTGCGGAAACCACCGGAGTCGACTTGAATTTCCTCGATCCGCAACCGCTCGAAATAGAGGAAGAAGTCGTTCTCGCACCGGAACCCGAGCCAGAGCCTGAGCCTGTTGTAACCTCTGCGCCAGTAACTGAAGAACCCCCGCCTGAGACGGAAATCCCGGAAGCACTCGCCGTCACCATCGTCGACGATGTCCCGACCATCAGCCTCGGTGAAGGACGTGCCGTGGGCTTTGTCCAGGAGGACGCCCTCGGCAACGAGTTGGAAGATTCCGCCGACGACGATACCGATTTCTCCACCGGCAATCTTGACGCGGACGACGATACCGACACCGCCAGCCTCAACCTCGCCGACCTGCTCGTCACCACACCTGGCGCCGACGAACCGGCAAGCGTCAGCTACAGTATAGCCAACCTCGGCACAGGCGTTAAATCAGACTACACCTCGAACGGCCAGGAAGTCTGGTACTACGACCAGGACGGCAAACTGGTGGCTAGAGCCGGCAATGACGGCAATCCCGCCGGCACGGTGGTCTTTACCTTCGCCGTCGACAGCAGCACCGGCACGGCCACCTTCAACCTCGACGACCAGCTCGATCATCCGGAAGACTCGGACGACGACACCAACCTGACCATCGAAGGTCTGGGCTCCTACGTCCAGGCGCAGATCGTCGACGCCGACGGCGATATCGCCAGCGTCACCTTCACCGGCAAGATCGACATTAATGTCGAAAACGATATCCCAATCCTTAACGAATCCCCGATCGTCAAGACCGTCCAGGAAGATGCGCTCGGTAATTTCGAAGGTATCGAACAGGGTGACGAAGACAGTTCGACCGGCAACCTCGAAGATCCTCCGGGAGATGCCGATTACGCCGTCTTCACCGTCGCCGAACTTAAATCGGCGGTAAAAGCAGGTGCCGACGAGGAAGTCTCCTTCAGCCTGGTCGACAGCTCCGCCAGCGGAACCCTGGCCGGGATTAAATCCAACAATGAAAATATCACCTGGTCCAGCAACGGCTCGACCATCACCGCCGTAACGGCAGTCACCGGTACCACCGTCTTCGAAGTCCGCTTCGATGAAAGCGGCAACCTCATCTTCGATCTCGACGATCAGGTTGACCACTCCTTTGGCGCCGAAGGGACCGACGGCGAACTCCTCGCCAGCAAAATCGACGTCGGCCAGTTTGTCAAGGCAACCGACTTCGACGGCGATTCGGTCAACCTCGCCGGCCAGCTCCTCGTCGATGTCGAAAACGACGTGCCGGTTAAAGCCGATATCGACCCGATCGTCAAGACCGTTCAGGAAGACGCGCTCGGTAATTTCGAAGGTATCGAACAGGGTGACGAAGACAGTTCGACCGGCAACCTCGAAGATCCTCCGGGGGATTCCGATTACGCCGTCTTCACCGTCGCCGAACTTAAATCGGCGGTAAAAGCAGGTGCCGACGAGGAAATCTCCTTCAGCCTGGTCGACAGCTCCGCCAGCGGAACCCTGGCCGGGATTAAATCCAACAATGAAAATATCACCTGGTCCAGCAACGGCTCGACCATCACCGCCGTAACGGCAGTCACCGGTACCACCGTCTTCGAAGTCCGCTTCGATGAAAGCGGCAACCTCATCTTCGATCTCGACGATCAGGTTGACCACTCCTTTGGCGCCGAAGGGACCGACGGCGAACTCCTCGCCAGCAAAATCGACGTCGGCCAGTTTGTCAAGGCAACCGACTTCGACGGCGATTCGGTCAACCTCGCCGGCCAGCTCCTCGTCGATGTCGAAAACGACGTGCCGCAGGCAGCAGTGCAACCTGCTGCAATCATAGGTACGGTTCTGGAGGATGGTCTCAACTATGATGAAGGAGATTTGTCCGAAGGTAATCGTGAAAATGGCGAAACAGTTGACGACGATGAAGACGCTGGGTCTTCGAACCCTGCTGACACCTCAAACCTTTCCAACCTTTTTGAAAGTGGTGCGGACGAGTTTCTCACCTTCGGGATCACAACCGATCCGAATGTGCTGAGTGAACTTGATACCTTATATTCACAAGGCGATCAACTCCACTATTTGTCAAATGGAACGATCCTTGAAGCAAATACCGAGGCTGATGGTTCCGGCAGATCTGTTTTCACGCTGGAAGTCAGCACCGACGGCTCCTGGAAGTTTGATCTGAAAGATCAGCTTGACCATGTCGATGACGGCACTAATTCTGAAAACTGGGCGCTGGAGGGTAGCGGTGCTCCCGACGGTTCTATTGACTTCTCGTCTGTAATCACCGCAACGGATGCAGACGGAGACACTGTCACCGGCGCCGCCCCTCACTCTTTCAGGGTAGAGGTTCAGGATGATATTCCTGAAGCGGCCAGTACGTCGCAAGTTCCAGGAAACATGAATCTGGTCCTGATTCTTGATAATTCAGGGAGCATGTACACCAACAACATCTCGTTTGGAGGCAGTACAGTATCTCGGGCCGATGCCCTGCAGGCTTCAGTTGTAGCTTTGATCACCAGCCTGGCGACGGACAGCGATGCAGGATCAACTTACAAGATACACATTGTTGAGTACAACACCGACTCTGCCGCACTTGGCACTTTTACAATTATCGGCGGAGATATCAATTCTGCAAATGCGGCTATCGCCGCAATCAACGGCATGGTTCAACCTTCTTCCGGTGATGTATACACCAACTACGAAGCGGGCTATCAACAGGCACTTCAGTGGGTTACTAACGGCGATCCGCTGACTAACGCCGATGTTGACGGAACAATAGTCAATCAGGTCCTGTTCTTCTCCGATGGCGACCCAAATAGATGGAATGATCCGGATCTGGGCGAAGCGGGAGGTCCAATTGTCCAGGGAACCAATAGCACTACCGCTCTCCAGCAGGTAACCGGTGTCGACGGCACAAACGAAATCGCTCAGTTGGGCGCATGGGCAGACAGTGTCAGAGCGATTGGCATTAACGTAAGCGATGATGGCATTGATAACAATAATGACCAGGATGATCGTCTTGATACTCTCGATTTGACTGGGAATGCATTGAATATCACCTCCGGCGACCAACTGCTTGCAGTCCTGCCCGAATTGCTCAAGGTTCCGGCCCCTATAATCTCGGCAACAGTTGAGGAAGACGACCTCAATGTCGATGGTGATGCACTGACCGATCCGGACAGCAGTACAGGGATAAACGAGGACGGCTCAAGCAATGCGGATGAGGTTTTCGGCTCTACCGTGTCCACCGACGCCACCAACCTCTCCAACCTGTTTATAAGCGGAGCAGACGAGCTGTTGACTTACGGCTTGTCCTCCAATCTCGGTGCCCTGCCGACGCTCTATTCAGGCGGCACTCCACTGACTTACCAGGTCGTGGGCAACACACTTACCGCCTCGGCGGGAGTCGATACCATTTTCACCTTCACCGTTAATTCGGACGGTTCATGGAGTTTCGACCTCGATGGTCAGCTTGACCATGTCGCAGGAGATGGCGAGAACTTCGAGCTGCGAACCGGCGACGGTACCGAAGAGACAAGCGGCATCGACCTCAGTTCGGTTATAACGGCAACCGATGCCGATGGCGACGAAGCAATTGCCAACACAGGTGCTTTTGTTATCAATGTGCAGGATGACGTTCCGGATGTTGGCACACCTCAAGACAGTCTCCTGGCAATCGAGGAGGGCAACAGCCTTTCAGCCAGCCTCGACATTCTCGGTTCCGGCGCAGACAGTCCGCTCAGTATTAATCTGAAACTGACGGAAGGAGCCGAGGTCAAATCGATAGGCGGAACTCACCTCACCAGTGAGGGCGATAATCTTTACTGGCATGATAATGGCGACGGCAGCTGGTCGGCGGTAACCAAGGATGGTTCAGGAAACCTCGATCCGTCCGCAAGATCATTTACTCTCAGCGTGGATGAAACCGCTGGGACGTATTCAGTAGTTCAGGACGGCGTTCTGGATGGTGCCAGCTCCGTTAAAACCATCGATTTCAACTCTGCCCTGTCGGGTGGCAACACCTATGAAGCGGTTTTCGGCAGTGGCGGGACCAGCGCGACCGTGGGTGAGATCACCACCTATACCAATGGCGTCTTTGTCTGGACCAAAGCCTCCCAGGACCTTTCAGACCCTTTCGGATGGAATGGCAGCAATGATACATGGGTCAACGATACAACGACAGTCAACTATTCAGCCTCCGGGGTCGGTGTTGGCACTGGTGCCATGATTGACGGCACAGGAACAAGCGGGGCAACCCGAGACTCTGAAATTCTATCCATCAAATTCTTCTCCGATATCGAGGTGGATAACAGCGGAACAAATAAAGGATCAGTGCGAGTGAATGAAAGTAATTCGACGGCCCTTGATCTCACTGCTGTAACTCTGGTGCTGGATCACCTCGGTGCAGCGGAAACATCATTCTATACACTTTGGAATGATGGTGTTCAGGTAAGCCAGGAATACCAGATTTCGGGCCTCGATTCGGGCACAGGCTCGTCTGCCGACAGCAAGGATGACCTGCTCAATATTGACAGCAGCCAGCTCAATGTCGGAGAAACCGTGTTTGACGAAATTCGACTCGAATCCGGCAGCGGCGGCTCCAACGCCTATCGGATTGAAAGCGCTCAGATATCGATCTTCCAGGAAGGTGCCGATGAGACTATACTTATTCCGGTCGAAATTGAAGACGCCGACGGTGATGTCATCGAGACCGATTTCAGCGTCACCTTCGACGGCCAAGGCGATCTGGATGCCGCCAGTGCGGATGCAGCAGATGGGGATATTTCAACTTCCGGAATGGTAATTTCCGGCAGCAGTGGAAATGATACGATCATCGGTACGGATTATGATGATACTATTGACGGTGGTGCCGGAAACGATACCATCGACGGTGGCGCCGGCAATGACACGATCGAAGGTGGTACCGGCAATGATTACCTGGTAGGCAACATCGGCGATGACGATATCTTCGGCGACGAGGGTGACGACACCCTCTTAGGCGGTGCGGGTGAAGACCAGCTCATTGGCGGCACCGGCGAAGACACCCTGGATGGCGGAGAAGGCGACGATGTCCTGGTCGGCGACGATGTAGACTTCAGCGACCCGGACAATCCGATAATCGTCGAAGATGGCGAACCGGATGTCATTACAGGAGGAACCGGAATCGATATCGCAGGCGATCAACCGGCCGCTGACCCGATCAATGACGACACTATTTCCGCCGAAACCACGGTGCTCGATATTGACACCCTGGTTCCGCCACCGGACGACATCGTCTAACTCAACTCTAGCAAAACAGAAAAGCCGGCCGGGGAAATCCCCGGCCGGCTTATTTCGTTACCACTTCAATCAACTTCCGCAGTCCTGCTTACCCCTTCTTCATCAGCAGCGCCAGGCTGAGCCTGCCTTTGGTCCGGGTTTTAGTATAGATCGAACTGAGATGCGCTTTGACAGTCCGCTCGGTGATATCCAGCTGCGCGGCTATTTCGTTATTCTGCAGGCCTTCGGCCACCAGCCTTGCTACCTGGTATTCCCGGTTCGACAGCCCGTCAAGCAAGGGGTTGACAGGGGATGCCTCCTGTGATTCGGCACTGGCCAAGCCCTTGATCAGATGCTGCATGAGCGAAGTCCCGATCCAGACCAGTCCCGACTCGACAGCCTCCATCGCCGCCTTCATACGCAGCGGGGTAATATAGGTGTTGGCATAGCCTACACATCCCAACTGCAGACAGACAACACCTTCCTTGTCGTCGGGCCGGTCGGATAAAACAAACACCTTGCTGCCGCCATTCCTCCCACAGATCTCGCGGAGCTCACGCTCATCGATTGAGCCACGGTGCAGCAGGATTGTCTGTATCGGAAACCTCTTCAGCAGAATAAAAAGTTCCTTTGCCGAGGAAGCCTGATGAACCTGCCATTGCCCCTTCAACGCCATCGACCATTTGTTGCGTACCGTTTCGTTTCTGCTGCAAAGCAATATCGTCATAAATTTCACCTTTCTCGAAGAGCCTTTTCCCTCGCCCGGAGAACCGGTTTGAGCAAGTACGACAAGATTGTTTTCTTGCCGGTGATTATATCCACAGTGGTCACCATTCCAGGAATAATGGGAAGATTACCTTTCCTGCTCTCCAGATAATTTTTCTTTGTACGCACCCGCACCAGATAATAACTATTGCCCTTCTCATCAGTCATGGAATCAGCACTGATGAGTTCCAACTCCGCTTCCAGACCACCATATATGGTGTAATCGTACGCGGTAAATTTTACGATCGCCGGCTGCTGCGGCCGCAGGAAAGCGATATCGGACGGCTTGATCTGCGTCTCGACCAACAGCGAATCCTCAAGCGGCACAATGGCGATGAGGTCCATTCCGGGCTGAATGACCCCGCCCACGGTATTAACCAGCACCTGCTTGACAGTGCCATGCACGGGAGAACGTATGGACGTCCGATCAAGGCGGTCGGCAAGCGCCGTCGCCGAAGCCGAAAGTCCTTCAAGCTCGACCTGCACCTCGTTCAGTTCCTTTTTGGCCGCATTGGAGAAATTCTGTCTCTCTTCTTCAATGACTTTGCGCGACTCGTTGAGTTTCGATCTAATCCGGGGAATCGCAAGCCTCAGACCCGACATTTCCCCCTGCATGATGGAAGCCTCCCGCTCCAGCCGCAGGATTTCGACCTCGGAAACGGCACCCTGGGCAACAAGCGGCTTGGTCAGGTCGATTTCTCTCTTCAACAGCTTATAGGTCCGTTCCAGTTCCCGCGATTTGTCCTCCAGTTCGGCCAGTTCCTGTTTACGCTGAATCTCCTGTTCGCCAAGGATCGCCACCGTCGTGGCGAGCTTGTTCCGCCTGGAAACAAAGAGTTGCTGCTCGCGGGAGGCGATTTCGGCGCGCTCTTTGACCACTTCTTCCGGCACCAGCATCTCTGCCCCCTCGGTCTCGGCCTTCAGCCGCGCGGCTCTGGCCAGAAGCGACAGATATTTCAACCGGGACTCCTGAAAAGGCGCGGAAAAACGGGTTTCGTCGAGCCTCATCAGCAGTTGACCTTTTTCGACAATGTCCCCTGCGCGGACAAATGTTTCAGCGAGGATACCGCCTTCCAGATTCTGAACCACCTGCAGCTGGCTTGACGGAATTACCTTGCCGGTCCCCCGGGTGATCTCGTCGATTTCCGAGACATACATCCAGTAAACCAGCAAAACCATCAGCAGAAGGGTCATCCAGACGATCACCTGCCCACCCCGCGGTGACTGCACCAGGATGGTTGTCCGAATATCGGCGACCAGATTCACCTGCTCTGCATGCCGTGAATTATGCAGTTGGGACGAGAGGTTCTGTTCTTCTTTACTCGCTGCCACAGGCAGATTATTTCCGTTTTTCAGCACGCATGCTCCTCTACAAACCGTGATCTGCTCACTGGTTGGTTCTTGTCGATATCCTCTCAAACACTTATCTGACCGTTTTTCAATGCTTCCAGGATCTGCTTTTTCGGACCGTCGGCCCTGACGATGCCCTTGTCGAGCACGACGATTCTATCGACCATCGACAGAAGCGATGCCCGGTGGGTGATCAGCACCAGCGTCTTGCCCGGCATGATCTGGCTCAAACTGTTTCTCAGAAGAGTTTCCGTCCTGGCATCCATCGAACTGGTCGGCTCATCGAGGATCAGCACCGGCGGGTCAAGCAGCAGGGCTCTCGCCATCGCCACGATCTGCCGCTGCCCGCCCGAAAGCAGCCTGCCCTGCTCGCCGACCGGCATATCGAAACCTGAAGGGTGGTGCTTGATGATCTCCATCAAGCCCGACAGTTCAGCCGCACGAAGTATATCGGAATCTTTCGCGAGATCGCAGCCAAGCACGATATTGTCCCTGACACTGCCACGGAACAAGGTCACATCCTGGGGAACACAGCCTATAAAGCGGCGCAGCTCCGAAGGGTCTATCTGCCGGATATCGGTACCGTCTATTGCCACCATGCCGCTGTCCGGCTCGTACAGCCCAAGCATCATTTTGCCGAAGGTCGTCTTGCCGGACCCGATCGACCCGATAAATCCCACTTTCTCGCCCGGGGCAATCTTCAAGGAGATATCCTTCAAGGCCTTGAAGCTCTGCCCGGGATAATTGAAACTCATATCCTTGAATTCGATTTCACCTTTCAGGCCCACACGGTGCAGAAAAGTTTTGTTGAGAGGCCGCTCGACCGGCATGGCCATCACCTGGTTGAGAGTCTCCATCGCCGTCCGGGCCTGATGGTATCTGGTGGCCAGACCGACGACCTGGGCCATGGGTGAAATTACCTGCCTGGTGAGCATGACGATGGCGATCAACCCGCCCTGCGACATCTCGCCGTTGGAGATGATGTACACTCCGGCTATGATGACCGCTACCACGGTGACGCTCTGGACAAAATTGGCGAGATGACTGACCGAGGTCGAGAGGAATCGCGAACGGGCACTCCAGGTGGATATATGCCCTACCGCCTCCTCCCACGAGGTCTGCACCTTGCTCTCCGCTCCCAGCATTTTCAAGGTCTCAAGACCATTCAAACCTTCCACCAGCACGGCATTCTTCCTGGCCGAGGCATGGTAGGTCTGTTCGACCGAATTGCGCAGCGGTATCTGAATGAAAAGGGAATAGACCAGGAGGATGACAATGGCGGAAATATGGATAACCACCGTGGCTCCCGCAAGATACCAGATGGCCGCCAGACCGAGAAAAAGAAATGGCAGATCGACCAGGCCTGTTATCGACAGCGAAGTAATGAAATCCCGTATGTTGTCGAATTGCTGGATCTTGTTCGCGAACGAACCGATGGAATCGGGGCGGGATGCCATTTTCAGCCCCAGCACCTTTTCAAAGATTACCGACGACACTTCAAGACTGGCCTTTTTACCGGCTTCATCGATAAAATAGCCGCGCAAACCCCGCATGATTGTTGAAAACAGATAGATGACCCCGATGCCGATGGCAAGCACCCAGAGCGTTTCAAAGGCATTGTTGGGAATGACCCGGTCGTAGACATTCAGAATAAAAAACGGGGTCGTCAGCCCGAACACATTGATCAGAAACGACGCCAGCAACACATCCCGATAGATTCGCCAGGAAGAAAACAGCGTACTCCAGAACCAGTGCTTTTTGGTCCCTGCCATCTCCGAGACACTCTGTTGCTCGGGCCGGAACTCAGGGGAAGCAAAGAGGGTATATCCGACATACAGCGGACCAAGCTCTTCAAGCGAAATGGTATCCTGTCCGCCACCCGTCTCCGGCAGCAGGACGGTCGCACTTTTTTCCCCGGCATTGATACCGATCAAAACCACGGCCTTGTTTTCCTTCAGCAACAGAATGCACGGCAACTCAATGCTGGTGATCTTTGCCAAAGGCCGCCTCAGGACCCGGGAAGCAAGACCTGCCCGCTGAGCCGCCCGTGCCGCGACCTTCACCGTCAGACGATCGTCAACCAGCGGCAGCCCCGCCCGAAGAGTCGTCCGGGAAACCGCCCGACCGTGTAACCCGGCCAGGATGACCAGGCAGTCGGTCAATGGGTCGTCGATGACATCACTGTCATGACTGAGCCGCCAGGTATTAGGCATGTTCGGAAGGGTGATTTTGGCTTTCATATATCCCATACTTTCAGATTATTAAGTTGCGCACGAACCATAATACAATAATGACAATGTCGTAGCCAAGAAAATGATAATGCTTCTCAATTTAAGTAAATCATACAATGAAAAAGAAAAGCAACGTGGCGAAGAAAAAAACATCTTTACCATAGAGTGGCAGGTAATCGCTCTGCTCCAACATTTAATCATAGAATCATTCAAAATGAAAAATCGTTTTTTTCACTTAAGTACTAGGTATTATAATTAATAACATCCAATATAGGCATATATACCTAGCTCATTTCAGGTACTTTCCACAATTGACGCATGTTAGGCAGGCTGATATATTGGCCGCATTGTTCGTTTCATCATATTTACGCGGAAGTTTGGGCATAAACGAGAAACGGCCTGATACACTAATGGCGTCCGGAAAACATATGGCACGTACCCTCAGCGATATATTGACCTCGACACACGACAATGCCGAGATCGACAATGCAAGCCGGTTTTTCCCAAAACTCCCTGGGAGCTTGGCACAGACCGGGCTGCAGGAGATCTTTATTGAAAATCTGGTCTGCAAAATCCTCCTCCAGCATGGCTCGCTCTCAGGCCAGGAAATTGCTCAGACCCTGGGACTTCCGGCGAAAATCATCGGCGACCTGCTGTATGGCTTGAAGCAGCGGTTGATTCTTGCCTATCAGGCAACATCGGGAATAAACGATTTTCATTATATCTTAACCGAAACCGGCAGACAAAAAGCCCTGTTGGCACGGGAGCAATCTAATTATACCGGCACGGCACCGGTCACCTTCGCGGATTATCTGACCAGCATCGAAAAGCAGTCGATCGCCAACGAGCATCCCGGCCGTTTAGAACTGGAACATGCCCTTGCCGGGCTCGTTCTGGCCAAGGATTTTTATGAACTTCTTGGCCCAGCGGTCAATTCGGCACGGGGCATCTTTATCTATGGGGCGCCGGGCAACGGCAAGACAGAGGTCGCCACCCGAGTCGCCAAATGTTTTGCGGAGACAATATACATTCCCAAAACTCTCATTGTCGAGGGCCAACTGATTCAACTCTACGACCCGCAATGCCATACTTTGGTACCTGCCGGTCTCGATCCCCTGCAGGAAATCAGCGACCGCCGCTGGCTGAAGATAGAACGCCCGGCAGTAATTGTCGGCGGCGAGATGGATCTCGAATCCCTGGAGATCGGCCATAACGTCCAGACAAAAATATGCGAAGCCTCGCTTCAACTGAAAGGCAACAGCGGAATTTTCGTCATCGATGATTTCGGCCGTCAGCGGGTGGGCCCGGAAAAGCTGCTCAACCGGTGGATTTTACCTCTTGAGAAACGCATTGACTACCTGACATTGCCAAGCGGCAACAAGATCCTGGTGCCCTTCAATGCTCTTTTAGTCTTTTGTTCAAACATCGACCCGGCCTGGATTCTCGACGAGGCCTTCCTGCGAAGAATCCCTTACAAGATTTGCCTGGAAGATCCGGACGAAGAACAATTCACCGAGATATTTATTGCTGCCGCCAAACAGCTGGATGTCCCTTACGACAGCAGTTGTGTTGAATACCTGCTGGCAACATACTATCGCGGGATCAGGCCGATGCGTGGGTGTCATCCTAGGGATATTTTGCAGCAGTTGACAAATATCGCGATATATGAGAAGCGGGTGGCGCAGATGACGAGAACAGATTTGGACAGGGCAATAAGGCTTTATTTTACTGCCATAGAAAGCAAAGCGGACGCCTAGCCGGGTATCTTAGGAAAATCGGAATGCGATTTCTGTAAAACAGAACAAACAAACCCAGTCTAACTTTCAATAAAAATCGTCATAAAATATTAATTTTCACATAAATAATAAGATTTAAGATAAATAACAACTGGGCTCATATATTGCTAGGTATTATTGAATCGAAATTACATTTGGTATCCGATCACGATGTACAGCTATGATTGATACTGCTCCATCGATTTGATTGCGTACCGGTCTGAGCCTCTTACGGAATAATTCCATACGGGGTAACACAAACAATCTAAACTAGGAGATACACCATGAAAAAGCTTATGAACAAAATGAGTAATTTTCTGCGGGAAGAAGATGGCGCAACTGCACCTGAGTATGGGCTTATTGCTGCTCTTATCGCTGTAGTGATTATTGTTGCGGTTACGGCAACAGGAACAGCAGTTAGCGACGTGTTTGACCAAATATCAGCAGGTATGACTGGTATGACTGGCGTATAAATTCAAAAAGACCTCAACGTTCAATAAGAAAATCATTACGCTCACATCAGATAGTTCTGTATATTTTTAACATACAAGCTATCTGATGTACCGCCCAAAAGGAAATGCTCGACAGGAAGAGATATGAAAAACATTACAGAAAATAATGCAGACAGCAGCAATATAGTACTTCCACCGGCAGTAATATAAAGTGAGGCACTATTTTAATCAGATTTTCACCTCGTTCTTTTGTGACACACAAGTTACCATTATACATATAAGAAAGATACCGTGCAGCAAATCGAAACCAACATTTTATTAATATTCTTTCTCTACGGTGCGCTATCAATAACCCTGATCATCTGCGCCATTACTGATCTTCAGCAACGTCGTATCCCTAATATATTGACCTATCCTACGGTCTTAACAGCTCTACCGGCGTATTGGTTTATCGGAGGATGGGATGGTTTGGTATTTAGTCTTGGAGGGCTCGTTTTGGGCTTTTCGGTACTTTTTTTGCCCTATCTCCTAGGCGGTATGGGCGCTGGAGACGTCAAGCTGATGAGTGCAGTCGGTGCCGTTCTAGGCTTCCAACAGACGGCTGTTTCTTTCTTGTTTATTGTAGTTTGCGGCGGGATCATGGCTCTTGGATTCATGGCCTATCGTCGTTCTCTCAAAGACACACTGTCAAAGACCTTTCTCTCAATTTTGTATCTGGGGATGCATCGTGACACATCACTTCTCAAGGTCGATAAAAATAAAAATACCCAGGAAAGTATTCCCTACGGTGTTGCCATCACCAGTGGTGTCTTCCTGTTTTTTTTATATCTGATGCTTAACAATAAAACCTTACCTTCATTTTAATTCTTTAAACAAGATATTTACGCGAGATAAATTTCCAAACCGGGCGAGAGGGGAAAAATGAATAAATCTGCACGAATACTCTTTCTGGTCGTAGCCCTTACGGCAGCGGCTCTGGTCAGCTATGTCGTCTACCAGAAAACTGGTGTAGGACCCACGGCTTCGGCCACTGAAGTAAAACAGAATATCACTGAAATAGCCGTGGCGGCCCGCACGCTTGACAGGGGGGCTAAAATCACTGCGCAGGATGTGCGAATGGCTGCCTTTCTGAAGGACACTTTGCCGGCAGGTCATTTTATCGATCTCAGCAAAGCCATCGACAGGATAGTACTCAAGCCGATTCAGCCGAGCGAACCGGTATTCGAATCGTCACTTGCGCCCACCGATGTCACCAAGGGCGGCATGGCGGCGATTATCAACCCGCAGAAACGAGCCATGGCGGTCAAGGTCGATGAAGTTATCGGTGTTGCCGGCTTCCTGCAACCCGGCCATCTGGTTGACGTTCTCGTTTCAGTCCAGAAACCCGGGGAGCAAAAAGATCAGATAACCAAGACGGTACTGGAAAACATCCCGGTTCTCTCGATTGGAACCCAATCGGAGGACAACGCCGATAAGACGCCAAAAAAAGTGACTGTGGTCACCTTGGAGGTTGACCTTGAAGAAGGCGAAAAACTTGCCCTCGCAGTCAATGAAGGAAGGATTCAGCTCGCCCTGCGAGGTTATACCGATACCGAACAGATACTTACCAAAGGCATCAACATCGCATCCCTCCTGAAATCATATGCCACAGCGAGCAATGAACCGGTCGTCGTGAATAAAGAAAAAGATGCTCCCCGCCCTAAACAGCCGGTGGCGAAACCACAGTTTGTCGTCGAGGTAATGAACGGAAATAAGGTTAACAAAATAGCCCTGGGTTCCAACTAGAGAGGAAAGGAATGGAGAAGACCAATCGTAGAAGACAAAGACTTGCACTGATATTCATCGGATGCCTCTTTAGCATTGCTCTGGGGATTGTTCCTGTCCTGGCGGCGGAAAACATCAGGGCAGATGTCGTCATCGATACAGACCTTGGCAGGCAGATCAATCTGACAGTAAATAAACTCGCCAAGCTGAAATCTTCGCAGATGATTGCCAGAGCACTGGTGGTCAACCCTGAAATAGCAGAGATTTTTGCCTCGTCAACACAGTCGCCAAACTGGGTATTTGTCAGCGGCAAGTCGGTCGGCACCACCCAGCTGACACTCTGGGAAAAAAACAATGAACTTATAGGAACTTATGAAATTGTAGTAACCGCAGACCTGACTGAGCTAAAAAAAAGTATCCATGATATTTTCCCCGGAGAAAATATCGAGGTCAGATCTTCCGGCGAATATCTGACTCTGACAGGCACGGTAACCAGTGCGGAGAAGCTGCCCAAAGTCCTCAAACTCGCCCAGGCATATGCTCACACAAAGGACGATAAAGAGGAAAAGGTAATAAACCTGCTCCAGGTAGGCGGTATCCAGCAGGTGATGCTGGAGGTGCGTATAGCGGAGATCTCTAAATCGCTTGGCAGCGAACTTGGCGTGAACTTTGCCATAGCCGGAAACGATGCATTCGGCCTGAGCCTTCTGGACAACCTGACTGCCATCCCGGAAGAGGGTTGGCCCGGCAATCCCATCACAATCTCAAATTCCATCAACGCAGCACTCGGCTTTATATCCGGCGACACAGTTCTTGTGGCAATCGATGCCTTGCAGCAAGAAGGTATGCTGCAGGTACTTGCCCGGCCGACACTGATTGCACAAAGCGGGCAAAGCGCGAGTTTTCTCGCCGGAGGCGAGTTCCCCTACCCTGTCGCATCTTCCTTTGAACGATTTTCCATAGAATGGAAACCCTTTGGAATAGGCTTGACTTTTACCCCGACGGTGCTGGGCAATGATACCATCTCCCTGGTCGTCTCCCCGGAGGTATCGGATCTCGACTTCACCAAGACCGTCTCGTTTGCCGGCTATGTTGTGCCGGCTATCGATACCCGCCGTATGTCAACAGTAGTGGAGTTGAAAGACAATCAAAGTTTTGCCATTGCCGGATTGCTGAAAGATTATGTACGGGAATCGATAAGCAAATTCCCGATCCTGGGAGATATCCCCATTCTTGGTGCACTGTTCAGAAGCACGCGATACCAGAAAGACGAAACCGAGCTGCTCGTTATCGTCACCCCCCACCTGGTGAACCCTGTAGACGCAGCGACGCTGCCTTTACCAACCGATTCATTTGAAGACCCGACACCCTTTGAAATCTTGATGCTTGGCATGATGGAAAAATGGCACGATCCCCAACTGCAAGCCGGTAATTCTCCAAGCCAAACCGGGACTAAACCGGTGATGGAAGGTGACTTCGGATATATCGTTCCGGAGTAGTTCTCTCGTCAAATGTAAACTGTTGATCGCGATGCGCCTTGTGTGATGATTTCCGAATACTGGAGGAAGACAATGAAAAATCTATGTGGGTTCACCACCCTGATAATTATTTGGCTCGGTCTTGGCCTCGGTTGCACCAAACAACCTACCCGTGTCGACGCATTTTATGGCACGGCCTACGAACTGGCTAAAGTAACCCAGATAAGTAATTTGGACGCCGGTATCCATACCGGTCCGCCGACCGGACTTGAAGGGCCGGTTGCCGCAAAAGTGATTGATCGCTATCAAAAGGGTTTTGAGGCACCTGCCGCCAAGACCGAAAGCTATTCCATCACTGTAGGCGGCATGACTAAAAAATGATGCTTCGCAGAGAACACCACATTGGCATTTTCGTTCGGCGAGAGCCTTTTGTTCGACCAGCCGGCCCAGAACGACTGGATCAAAAGACACTGTTCCGGTTTACACCGGAATGACGTACCCCCTATTTGAGGTTGTTATGAGAACATCAAACATGATTACTAAATGGAGGGACTACGATGTTTAAATCTGAGAAAGGCGTTTCAGCCGTTGAGTTTGCCCTGATTGCCCCTCTTCTCTTTGTCCTCACTTTTGGCATCATTGAGTTCAGCATTCTGCTCTTTGACAAGGCCGTAGTGACGAATGCCTCAAGAGAAGGTGCCCGCGCTGCTATAGTTCGTGCTTATGACGGCACTGTATACGATCCATTAACTTTGGCTGAGATAACTGCGGTGGTGGACCAATATGTTGAGAATTATCTTATAAGCCTTGGCGGAACAAGTACAGCGGAAACAGATGTCGAACATATTGCACCTGACGGAACAGCAGCTGCAGCAATCGGGGGCGATGTCATCGTCACGGTAAACTATACCTACAATTTCCTGGTTTTCCAGTTTCTCATCAGCCTCCTCGGAGGGAGTGAATTTAACGATGGCATTCAACTGGCTGGAACAACAATAATGAGGATGGAATAGTCACATAGGGGGCTTGCGATGAAGACTTCCAGCAAAACATTAAATAACGAGAAAGGGGCAACGATTGTCTTTGTCGCCATCATCCTCGGGGTGCTTATGATGTTTGCCGCACTCACCATTGACGTCGGCCATCTGTACGGTGTCCGTAATGAGCTTCAAGATGCCGCCGATGCCGGAGCGCTTGCCGGTGCGAGTGTATTGTTTGATAGTGACAGCACATTAAACCGTGATGCTGCCCTTGCTGAAGGGCATCGGATTGCTCTAGCCAATAAAACGGGCAATCAGTTTGTTGTTGAAAAAACTGTAGAGACCGGACACTGGTCTTTTTCCTCAAAAACATTCACTGCCAATGATACCACAGAACAGGCTCCCTGGCATGGACGTTCCATGGCCCAGTTGGATATTGATAATAACTTTATCAATGCTGTCAGGGTACAGACAGACAGAAGCAACGCCCCATCCTTTTTTGCCCGAATTTTTGGATACGACGAGTTTTTAGTCAGTACCGACGCTGTCGCCTATATTGGTTTCGCCGGAACTATCAATCCAGAAGAAATTGATCGTCCTATAGCTATCTGCAGAGATGCCATCGTTAAAAATGATGCACTCGACTTTAAAGATGCTGAACTCGACTGCAACATGGGCAGGATGTTGAACAGTGGCGGCAATGCAAATACATCAATGACGGCGATGTGGACAAACTACACCCAGGATCCTTGTTCAACTGCAAGCAGCAGCAGCATGAATGCACTGACTGAGGATTGCAGCACAGGCAACCCGACTACACTCAACTATGGCGAAGGCATAGGAAGTCAGAACGGTGTGCAGGATAATATTCTCGACAATATTGTTGACTGTTGGATAGCCGCCGCCGATTCGGACAACGATGACATCCCCGACACCCTATGGCCGCTTCTCCTGCCGGTAGTTGAGTGCGGTGTATCCAACACCTGCGCTCCCCTGGTCGGCGCAGTTCAAATAGATGTAGTATGGATCATTCACCAGAATGATCCACAGATGAACGATGTACCGCTCAAGATGGATGACTGGGAATGCAGCACCACACCGGCCACACAAGATGAGCGGTTTACCTGTTGGAAAGAGTTTGTCGACCATTTCGACCTGCAGAATGTTACCGGTGCACCTGCCACCGATGCGGATTATGAGGAAATGTATCAAAAGAAAAATCTTTTTTTCCTTCCAAGCTGCGATCTTCACGAACCTACAGGGCACACTGGCGGCGAGAACTTTGGTGTTCTTGCCGAGATACCAGTCCTTGTTGAATAACCGACCGAGTCATTCCGTCAAGCGGAGAATGAGATCATGAATGCAAAGATAATTATGTCGGAAGGAACCAATATGAGCAATAAAGCAAATCTCTTGTCCGTTCAATTTGCCATTAAAACACCGGAGGTTCGCGACAGCTTGACCAGGATCGTGAAAGGCTTAAAGGGTTTTTCCCTGCAGGAAGACAAAAATACCCCTCGGGTCGATATCCTCGTCCTCGAGATCGGCGAAAGTCCGGAGTCCGAATTCGAAACCATCTCGGCCCTGCTCAAGGAAAATGTGGTTGAAACCCTGTTCCTTACTTCAGCCAGAATGACGCCGGATGTCCTCCTGCCGGCATTACGGGCCGGAGCAAAAGAATTTTTCCAGCAGCCGATTAATAAAGATGAGGTGGTCGAGGCATTCCAGAAAATTCTCCTCAAATCCCGGCGGAACGATCAGGTTGGCGAGGATACTACCAGACTGGGCAAAATTTTCAGCGTTCTCGGCGCAAAAGGCGGCGTCGGCACGACCACCTTTGCAGTCAATCTGGCTGCAAGCATCCAGGCAAGGGACAAGGAAAAACTTGTCGCCCTTGTAGACATGAATATTCTCCTTGGCGAAGTCCCCCTATTCCTCGATCTTGAGACGGACACCGACTGGGAAGAAATCGGCAAAAATTTCAGCAGACTTGATGCGGCCTATCTGCAAAGCGCAATGGCCAGACATTCGTCCGGTGTATATGTACTGCCGGCGCCTAGCAAACTGAATACAGAGACCCACCTGCCGTCCGGATTTCTCTTCCAACTCCTGCGATCGATGCGGCGATTTTTTGATTATATCGTTGTCGACAGCGGCATGTATATCGATGATGCCTCGTTCAAGATATTTGCTGAATCGGAAGCGGTCTATCTCGTTTCCATTCTCAGCCTGCCCTGCCTGATCAATGTCCGAAAACTGCAGGACTCAATCCTTACAACCGGAGGAGTCGCTAAAGATAAGATCCATATCGTTGCCAATCGTTTTGAAAGAAAGGCGCAGATCAGCCTGCCTGAAGCATCGAAAATCATTGGCGGCAACATCAACTTGACGATCCCCAACAACTATTCGGTCGCCATGTCGGCCATTAATAATGGCAAAACCATTCCCGATATTGCGGGAAGTTGCGATGTAGCAAAGGTTTACAAGAAGCTTGCCGCCTCAATCGTCGAACTGGCAATAGAACGACCGGGCGGTCTTTTCCGCTGGTTCAGATAGGCGTAAAGATCATATCTTGGCTAAGAATTATCAAACTTACATCTTTTTTGGGGTAAAAAATTGGATCTTCAAGAATTGCTCAAAAAGCTCGAACACCCAGCTCATGAAAAGGACAGCGCAAGCAGGTTTTTGCCATCCGACTCAAGAATCGACTCTTCTGACGAATACTTTCAGTTAAAGGCCGATATTCATGACAAATTGACCAAAATCATCGACCTGTCCCTGTTGGAGGATGTGGAAGAAAGTCGCCTTCGCCGAGAGATCAACAAGGCAACGATGACCGTTCTTGCCGACAAAACCCTGGTAACCATCCCACTTAACTCGAACGAGCAGGAGCGGCTGTTAAAGGAGATAGAAAGCGAGGTTATCGGTCTCGGGCCCCTTGAAGAGCTTATGCAGGACGCCACCGTATCGGATATTCTCGTCAACTCGTTCAATTCCGTGTATGTCGAGCGATACGGCAAGATTGAGAAGACAAGAGTGCGCTTCAAGGATGATGCCCACCTGATGCGAATCATCGAAAAAATTGTCTCCGCCGTGGGCAGAAGGATAGATGAAATTTCACCGATGGTCGACGCCCGTCTTGCAGACGGTTCCAGGGTAAATGTCATCATTCCGCCGCTCGCCCTTAATGGCCCCTGCCTCTCCATCAGAAGGTTCGCCATCGATCCGCTGACCTTGAAGGATCTTATCGTGCTGAAGACGATCACTCCGGTACTTGGCAATCTGCTGAAGTCGATTGTCAAGGCCCGTCTCAATGTTCTCATTTCCGGTGGAACCGGATCGGGAAAAACAACCTTGCTGAATGTCATGTCGCAGTTTATTTCGCCCGCGGAACGGATTGTGACAATTGAGGATTCAGCGGAACTGCAGCTCAAACAGGATCATGTTGTCCGGCTGGAAACCCGCCCGCCGAACCTGGAAGGACAAGGCCAGATCACCCAGAGAAACCTGGTGAGAAACAGCCTGCGTATGAGGCCGGACAGGATAATTATCGGTGAGGTACGCGGGGCGGAGGCCGTCGACATGCTCCAGGCCATGAACACAGGCCATGACGGATCGCTTACTACAGTCCATGCCAATACTCCCGTTGATGCGTTGATGCGTATCGAGACTATGGTCAATATGGCCGGCTTCAACCTGCCGAGCGATTATATCAAAAAATTTATCAGTTCGGCAATTGATGTCGTCATTCAGGCGGAACGACTGGTCGACGGATCAAGAAAAGTTGTCAGCCTCCAGGAAATAACCGGCATGGAAGGCAACGTGATCACCATGCAGGAAATTTACTCATACGAGCAGAAAGGTGTCGATAAAGATGGAGTAATTTCCGGCGGCTTCCGCACCCATGGGGTGCGACCGAAGTTCTTTGATCGATTCCAGAAAATGGGTGTTCCGATTCCGGAAAACCTCTTTGACACGAAATAATTCTTTCGCATTGAACAGGGTAAAAAATGAAAATCGCCTTTGCTGCTACACTCTTTTTGCTGACATTCATCGCGTTTGAGCTTGTTTATTCTCTGTTTAAGAAACCCGATGCCCGGGCAGTCAATAAAGCAGTGGAACGTTACGCAAGTAGTCAGCCCAAAGATGATGAGACCAACCTCCTGTATTACCGGAAGTTCAGTGATATCAATCTCTTAAATTCGATACTCGCAGCGATTCCCGCGGTTCGCAGGCTGGACGAGCTTATGCAGCAGGGCGGGGTAAAAACTCTTGCCGGGATATTTATTCTTTTTTCTCTTACGGCAGGAGCCCTGCTGTTCCTATGCTGTACATTGCTTCTGATGGCTCTGCCAATGTCCATTATGATCGCCTGCGTTGGTACGTTCCTCCCCTATCTTTATCTCTTATACAAACGCAATCAAAGAAAAATTCAGTTCGAGACGCTCTTCCCTGACGCCCTCGATCTTATGGGGTACGCCCTGAAGGCCGGTCATTCGATTATGGCAAGCTTTAAGATGGTAGCCGAGGAAATGGCGGACCCGATCGGGGAAGAATTCAATAGAGTTGTCGACGAAATCAATTTTGGAAGAGATCTCGACTCCACTTTACGAAATTTTTCCCGTCGCATCGATTCACCGGAACTGAAGTTTTTTGTCACTTCAGTCATCATCCAGCGTGAAACCGGCGGTAATCTTGTTGAGCTGCTTATTCGGATTTCTGAAGTAATTCGGAAAAAATTCCGTTTTCGGGAAAAAGTCAAAAGCTTGTCCAGTGAGGCAAAATTGTCGGCAATCATTCTACTAGCATTACCATTTGTTGCGGGAGCAGCCATTCTTTTCACTAATCCAAAGTATATCCGGGTGTTGGTTGACGACCCCATTGGCCTCTACGCCATTGCCATCGCTTTGATAATGATGAGTATCGGGTCCTTTATAATGTACAAACTTGTTCAATTAGATATGTGAGTAATTTATGGAAAATCCAGCTCTGTTCTTATCAATATCGACATTTGTTGTCTTCATACTCCTTTATTTGGCGCTCTCCTCGATCTTGTCCTCCCGGAGCAAAGAGCAGAATGTGCTGAAAAGAGCAATAAAATGGAGCGAACTGTCAAAAAATCCCGATGCTCCCGCTATACCTGAAAAAGGTGCAAAGCTAGTTCGAATATTCGGCCTGCCCGGTTTTCGCAAAAAATCAACCGAAGAAGCGAATAACAGCTACTACGCCGACACCCCTCTTTTCTACCAGCGAGCCGGCATTTATAATCGCAAATCCATTCGCTCATATCAGACTCTGCGAGTATTTCTCTTTTTGGGCCCGATTATAGGACTGATTCTCTCCCATTACCTGTATCACCGCGTTCTTGACCAAGTGACGCTTCTAGTTACTCTCCTCATTGTCTGTCTCGCCTATTATCTGCCGATTCTCTGGTTGAGAGTGGTTACTTACTACCGCAAGAAAGATTTATACAGAACCTTCCCCGACGCCATCGATCTGTTGATGGTATGTGTTGAGGCAGGAATGGGAGTTGATGCAGCGATTCGTAGGGTTTCAAGAGAAATCAATTTAACCAGCCCGGAACTGGCGAAAGAGTTCAAGATTCTGTCACTTGAGTTGAAAACGGGTAAATCGCGCAACGCATGTTTGAAGAACCTTGCCCTGCGAACCGATCTGGCTGACATCGACAGCCTGGTAAGCCTGATGATCCAGGCCGAAAAATATGGCACAGGAGTAGCGAATGCCCTGAGAATTCATGCGGAAGAAATGCGGCAGAAGAGATACGGCAGACTTGAGGAATTGGCTGCAAAACTCCCCATTAAGCTTGTCGTTCCTCTTATATTTTTTATTTTTCCGGCTTTTTTCGTCGTTATTATAGGACCTGCCGCCATCCAAGTGTTCCGAGTAATCTTACATAGGTGAAATTATGAAAAGAACAGCCAAAGGAGAAAAAATCCTTGGGTTTGCTAAGCTCTTGTATCCTCTTATGTTTTCCCTGCTTTTGAGCGGTTGTAGCTATTATGACAGGCAGTTTTCCTATTTTAATATGCTGGACGAGAAAAAAAGAACTCTGAGCAATAAACAAGCCGCCGAAAAATTCTGGGCAACTGTCAGACCTGTCTCCACCCTTTCCGACTCTCATTACAGACTTGGCCTGCATTACCAGCAAAAAGGCGAATACGATAAAGCCATCGGCGAATTCACCAAGGCCTTGCGCAATGACAACACCTATTGCAAGGCGTACAACGGTATAGCCATGTCCTATGACGTACTCAGGCGTTGCGAACCTGCGCATGATTCGTACGACAAGGCCCTGAAGTGTGCTCCCGATCAAGCGTATGTATACAATAACTATGCTTGTTCAAGCCTTCTCTGCGGGGACTACGGAAAAGGAGTCGAGTTATTGCTTAAGGCGGAACTGTTAGCAGACAATGATAACAGAATTAAGAATAATCTCAAGATCGCCCGGAATATAGTCATCCATGAGAACATATCGGATAATCTTCCTGTCGGGCAATCGCCAGAAGTGATCACAAAGTCAGGTTCAACATCCTTGCCGGAGCAAGAAAAACCGCAGATCCATCCTGTTTACGTCGTATCTGAGAACATCCTCAATACTACAGTAGTATCCAATAATAGAGAAATACATGATACCCCGACAGACAACATCCCGGCATCAACTCTCGGAACTGACACACCCATAGTTGCTGATCCAGTGAAATTTGTTGCCGAAAAAAGCAAAATAATCGTTTTACCCAACCCCATTCTCTCCTCGCTCAGTCCGGCAACAGTGGCGGTTGAAGTTTCCAATGGCAATGGAACGACCGGAATGGCGGGCCGAAGTGCTGGCTTCCTCCGAGGACATGGCTTCAAGATCCAGAGCATAACGAACGCCACGCACTACCGCTTCGAGGAGAGCATAATATTTTACAAAGAAGAATACCTCCAGGTGGCAAAAGATCTTGCCGCAATTATCCCAGGGGCACAAGTTCTCGAAAAGGTGGATACCATGGCAAAACCATTCATCGGGATCAGGGTTCTTCTTGGCAGGGACTTGGCGATGATGCGATTTCCAGAAGGTTTTGATGGAATTGCAGGTTATTCCGGCCCGACATCGAAGGTCTCTGTACTCAACAATGTGGTGCAAAATTGATGAACATAACACCTTACTCTTCAATGAAGACTCTGTTACTTTTTTCCATCATATGTACGCCTATATTTATCAGCAGCTGTTCTTCATCCGTTCAGAACAGCACAACCGACACTCTTGAAAAACAAATCGAACTCCAGCACATACGGCATGAACTGTGGACAGAACCTGCTCCGATGGAGCATAAAACAGCCGCAGAATTCGAGGATCTGGGCGACCAATATCTGCGAAAAGGTGATATCAACCGAGCCTATCTTCATTATGTAAGGGGGCTCGGTGTAGAATCGGATCGTGTATCTCTCCTCCATAAGCAGGGTATGTTGTTAATAAAGAAAAACAAATTTATTGAAGCAGAAAAAGTTTACGAAAAGCTCCTTACTCTTACAAACAAAGATCCGCGGATTCTTACAGGCCGCAGCATCGTATTCTTCGGACAGGGAAAATTCGAAGAGGCGGAACAGGGTTTTCTTGCTGCGCTTGTGATCAAGGCAGATGAATGGCAGGCGCATCAATACCTCGGCCTCATCTACAGTCAAAAACAGGAATACGATAAGGCTATTACATATTTTAAAGAAGCTCTCGCCTTCAAACCAAACAACGTGAGCATCACCAATAATCTTGCTGTAACCCACTACCTCAACGGCGATTTTAATGAAGCGGTTCGCCTGTTGAATGGACTTGCCACGACCACCAAAAACCCGAAAATCTATAACAACCTCGCCCTTGCCTATTTCCAGCTGGGCTACTACGAAAAAGCGCTGGATTCCTTCAAGAAAGGCTCGGGAAATGAAGCGGCTGCCTATAACAACATTGGACAGGAGTACCTTTCCGTCAGGAGATACAGCGAGGCAATTGAGGCCTTTGATAAGGCAATGGCTCTCAATCCCAAATTCTATACTTCGGCTCAGAAAAATCTCGATCAAGCAAGGCGGGAATTGTCGAGAACTCTCGCGAAAAATGGTAAATGAACATGCAGCAATCTATTGACACCTTCTTGGTAGTTTAATTCGCCTTTTTCCAAGAACTCAGTTGCCTGTCAATCTACTCTGTTGCGAATTTCTTCTGACAGCTTAAACAAAAATCCCACAAGAGTAGCAAATAATGATCAAGGACGAGTTCTTTGGAGATCTTAAAAGGCATCTAGATATCCTCGAGCAGGCAGTCTTATTGACGTTATACATCTGGTTTGTTTTGCGACTCTGGCCAGGCTCATTTACGGAAGTCACCATTCACGTGTCATTGCTGCTTGTATCAGAGAGTCTGATAGTTGCTCTCTTGTTAATCAGAAAACCTACGAAAAATATTTCGGCCCGTTTCAGTGATTGGCTTGTTGCATTTTCGGGCAGCTTTCTTCCTTTGTTGGTTCGCAGAGGCGAGGACCCCCTATTGTTGTATGTGGGTACATGGCTCATGATTTTCGGAATGATAACCCACATCGGTGCTAAACTCAGTCTGTTTCGCAGTTTTGGAATGGTGCCGGCCAATCGTGGTGTAAAAGTAAAAGGGCTTTATGCAATCGTACGCCATCCGATGTATGCCGGTTATTTTTTTACACATATTGGCTTTTTGCTAGCGACACCTTCTTTATGGAATTTTGCCGTATATACTTGCGCTTGGGGATTTATGTTTGCCCGAATCTTTGCGGAAGAAAAAATATTGCTAGAATCACCGGATTATCAAGACTATGTAAAACAGGTTCAGTATCGCCTTATTCCTGGCGTCTTTTGATTCTTCACTAACGCCCCCTGTAAATCGTACATCATCTATACTTCCTATAAATCCTGGCAAGGTCGAAAGTCGACTTAAGAGCCGCAGTAAAACTCAGTTTCGAACCTGGATAGTCGATCCATTCTAAAAGCGGCAACTCTAGGACCTCTTTAATACTTCTTGATCGCCCGAGGCGTGCGAAGAGTTCCACATCAAAAGACCAGCGTGAAAGAAAAGGTTCTCTGAAGAGTTCCGCTGCAACGTCTGATCGAAAGATTTTCGCACCGCATTGGGTGTCGTAAACTGGAATACCAAGGACAATGCTTGCGGCCGTCGCAAAAAAGCGTCCGCAGTAATGTCGCCAAGGATTGCGTACAATTACCGACCCAAGTCTCTGGACACGACACCCGCTGACCATGACAAACCGGGGATTTTTATCCATTGCTTTACTCATCCGCATGAGTTCATTAAACGGCGTTGCAAGATCCGCGTCCCAAAAGCCGCAACGAGAGTAGCATCCCTCTCTCAGGCTAGCTAAGATGCCCAGACGAACAGCTTCAGCCTTCCCAACATTTTCAGGAAGATGAATCAGTTCAGGCTCAGGGGTGATGGACCGAACCAAATGTTCCAAAGTCTTCCGTGTATTGTCGGTGCTTCCGTCATTAACGAACCACAGCCGAACCCCTGGACATTTGCCAGCCAGTTCCTGAAGCGCTTCGGTTTGAAATCTTCGAGCTTCATTGTAGCAGGGAATTATAATGCTTGTTCGCAACATTTGATTTAACCTGTCACTCCGGCCATAAGCAATTTCCTGAGGAACGGCAACAACCGAAAAAGCGAACCCTGAAAATTCGGATAGCCTTCCCAGTGATGTTAGGTTTTATTTCCATAATAACCCTTTGAACCACTGATATACGGATAAGCCTCATAACCAAATCCACAAGCTGAGAAATAAAAAATTGGATATTTTCGTGTAATAGAAAATATTACCAAAAATTAAGAGAAAAACAGGATTACATGATCCACCACAGAGGCATCGAAACGTTTTGGCTACGAGACCAGCCTAAGCGAAAAAAATAAATATAAACTCCCAACACAACGAGAAACAAAGGGCTGAATCCCAATAAATGAGCAAACACTTGTGTGAAACCTAATAGCCACAACATCGGAAACATTTTCGACCTTATTGTTTTATCATTTACAAGTAAAAGTATGGACAACACGCATAGGCTTACATCGTAATACATGACATGTTGGGGGATCAGAAGAACGGCAGGACAGGCAGCGGCCATGAGTTCATTGAGGCGCCTCTTTCTCTTGCCCTGATACCACAGCGCAGAAATAGAGATCACGACGAGGATAACCCCTATTCCTGCAAGACTCAATGATGCACTGCTGGCACCGCCTGAGAATGCCTCGACGAATCCCGACAAAGACACGGAATTGAGCTTGTTGACGATTGCGTCACGCTCTGAAAAGGCAAACGCAAATGCCAACCACTCAAGGAGATTGTGCTTTAGGAAATAAATTGTGCCGAAAGCAATGATAATCCAGGATAAAACGCCGGAAGCTGCAACGCGCCAATAACCGGCCAGGAAAAATAAACCTATAAACGGTATCGCAAATTGTGGTTTGTACATCAGCAGTCCCAGGCACAATCCTGCGCGCCACTCCCTGCCGGAATCCGCAAATTTCCAAACAATGAATAAGAGAAAAAGTGACAAAACGGAATTTTGTCCACCGAGAACACTCTTCAAGATAGGATAAAATGTCAGGCAAAATATCAAAGAAAAATAGAACATCAGGGAATCAATGTATTCCAGTGAGACTAAATCTTTCACGATATAGGCCAAAAGGAACACTAGAAAACAATAATGAAGGAGGAAGGCAAAATTATACGACATTGCACCGAACGGCGCGTAAAAATAAGCGAAATGCGGCGGATTGACAAAGGGCAGATAGCCGCCTGTCGGGATAATAAGTCGCTGCTCGGATAGAATTCGCTCAGGATCGTATATGCTGTGACTTTCTCCTTGTGTGACCATTTTACCAGCTACATAGAAAGCCGGGAAATCACCACCTAGTCGACCTGTGACGATGGCCCCATCACGTGCAGTCAAGACGGTAAACAACACCGCCACGAATAACCCCGCCAGAGCTGCAATGGGATAAACTTTCAGCCTCCAAGGCGTAATTAAGAATGAAATTCGATGCACAATTGCCCTCTCAACAACAATTGAATGCAGCATGGAAGAAAAGTGCCGATTTGATGGACAAAAAGCACTAATTAACTGTCCTTATGATTTTTCTTTTAAATCCACCAAACAGCTTCGGCAATATTTAATTGATAGTAAACTACCCTACCCAGTTCCTACATATTAGGCAAGTATTTTTGCTGCCGATTCCTAACTATTTCATTACGGCCGACAAAACATAATGCCACGTAATTTATATTATATTGTTATTTATTTGTAACGGGACCCACACATATAGGCTTTGTATATATTCTCATGTTGACAGTCACATAAATCCTGATGATTGTCTTCATTGGCTGTCAATCAGGGTCAATCAGGATTTCAATAAAAAATTATACGTTTTGCTAAACAACATGCCCCGCTCCCCTCAATCAACGCCCTACACTTTCCGGGAAGAACTCGCCCATGGCATCACCCACGGGATAGGGGCAGGTCTCTCCATCATCGGCTTGGTCTTTCTCCTTATTTTCGCCATTCGCAATGGTAACGCTTGGCACATCGTCAGTGCGTCGATCTATGGGAGTTCCCTGATTCTGTTGTATTTGTCATCTACTCTGTATCACCTGCTGTCCGCTCCCCGCCTCAAGAGGCTTTTCAAGCGACTCGATCATTTGATGATTTACATATTGATAGCCGGCACCTATACGCCGCTGACGTTGGTTTCGCTACGCGGCGGCTGGGGATGGACATTGTTTGGCCTTATCTGGGGGATGGCGCTCTGTGGATTGCTGCTGGAGCTTGTTTTTAAACGAAAAATCCACTGGATCTCCCTTGTCCTCTATCTGGGCATGGGGTGGTTGATCGTGATTGCGGCTCAGCCACTGCTGGCTTCCGTTGCTCCGGGCGGTATTGTTCTTCTCGTTGCCGGCGGCCTGCTGTATACGCTCGGGGTTATCTTCTACGTCTGGGAGAACCTCTCCTACCATCATGCTATCTGGCATCTTTTTGTAATGGCCGGAAGCACCGCACACTTTTTTTCCATCTTGCTGTACGTCATGGTTTCTGAAGCTTGACACTGCAAAGGTTGTGGCACAGAAACCCTGCCCCGTTTGTTTCACTCTCCATAAATCAAAGAAGCAAACCGGCATTAATACCGGCGATAATTTTATGTATTGTTTAAATATCTTATTGATATATAATAATTAATGTTTAATTGATTACCGGCAATAAATGTCACAAAAAAACTGGAATCGTTGCCTTTTTGCGAGAAAGATGAAGTGGAAAAAACGATGGGTAATAATGGTGCGTGGAACGTACCCATATAGTAGGTCCAGAAACACATAGCCGCGTAGGTTGGGCTGTGAAGCCCAACACCCAAAAAACGTTGGGCTTCACAGCCCAACCTACAAAGCTACCAACTCCCTTTTGCAAGCCTTGCCCAACCGGTCGTCGGAAAACGGTGATAATAATGGTGCGTGGAACGCACCCTACGTTTCCGGTTCGTTGGTATTTCCTGAACATCTGCATTGATCAGGTAGATTATATGGCTTCCCTGCTTGAGCCGGACAGCCTTCTCCGCCGCATACGTCTGCATATCGAAGATGAGGTGGCAGCGGGGCGTTTGCCAAAAAATTCTTTCCCACTCCTCCGGGAAGCCCTTCTGACGGGAGGGGTCCCCAGGGGCCACGCCGGAGAAATCACCGGTTACGGTGAGCGCATGGCGCGAACCATCGTCTCGGATCTCTTAAAAAAAGGATATCTGAAATGGGCAAGCTCTCGTAGTCCTCTTGTACTCGTCTTTCCGATCGACGCTGTTGAGCAATGGTTTCCAAGACTGTATTCGGCGGTTTAAACGAGGGAGGAAATGACACTTATCCTCATCCAATGTACGATTTCTCCAGGGCGGCATTGACCAAAAAACCACTGCGGGTTTGCCCGTGGGCCGCTGCGTATCTATCTATACGGGATAAAAATTCGACGAGGCATACTGATGTTGACTCGCTCGGAATTGTCATCAAGCAACGCCCCGTCAACTTCAACAACTGCCCACAACCAGCCTGAAAAGTCGGGATTTTTAAAATGGTCGGATAACCGGCCGGGAGCTGGTACTGTGCCATCGTCATCGAGAACGGTTTCTATCCAAAGGGAAATTGCCTCCTTGCTCTTCTCAACCGCTTCATCCAGGGTGTCACCGGCAGAAAAACAACCGGGGAAGATCGGGAACAACCACACCAAAAGCGTGGAGATCATCTCCCGGTTCAATGGCAATGGGGTATTGGGGATGTTGGGCTTCACAGCCCAACCTACGCGGCTGTATCCAGTGGTTTGAAAATTGGGGAAGAATATCGGCAAAGGCCTTCCCCTCCACTCCTGACTCTTTTTCCGTTTGACACACGATTATATCTTTTGTATTACAAGGGAGTGTTACGAATGCAAACGATGTATTACCACAGCGTGTAAAGAGACCTTGAATCTTTAGCCGGAGAAAGCACATCATGCATATGGCCGACGCCCTTCTTTCCCCCGCCGTTGGCGGAATCATGTGGGCCACCACCGCCTGCACCATCGCCTATTGCGCCAGGAAGGTCCAGCAGGATCTCGATGACCGGAAGATCCCCTTGATGGGGGTTCTCGGCGCCTTTATCTTTGCCGCCCAGATGATCAATTTTACCATTCCCGCCACCGGTTCGTCCGGCCATCTCGGCGGCGGCATGATCCTTGCCATCCTGCTTGGCCCCTATGCGGCCTTCTTGACCATTGCCTCGGTACTGACCGTCCAGGCGTTGTTCTTCGCCGACGGCGGGTTGCTGGCTCTTGGCTGCAATATCTTCAATCTTGGCGTGTTCCCATGCTTTATTGCCTATCCGCTCATCTATAAACCGATTGCCGGCAGAAGTCCGACGCCCCTGCGCATCAGTATCGGAGCGACGCTTGCAGCGATTATCGGCCTGCAGCTCGGCGCGCTGGGTGTGGTGTTCGAGACTGTGGCTTCAGGAATTTCGGAACTTCCCCTGAATGCCTTCCTCTCGGTGATGCTGCCCATCCATCTGGCCATCGGCCTGGTTGAAGGAATGGTTACCACCGCCGTGGTCACTTTCGTCTGGAAGGCCCGCCCCGAGATTCTCGAGCTCACCGCAGCGGCCAGGCCACTAGGAAAATTATCCATTGCCAGGGTCCTCACCGGCCTGGGAATTGCGGCAGTCATTACCGGCGGAGGACTGTCCTGGTTTGCCTCATCCTCTCCGGACGGGCTTGAATGGGCAATGTTCAAAGTGTCGGGCAGTGAAGAACTGCACGCGCCCGAACAGGGAATCCATCATGCTCTTGGGACAATTCAGGAAAAAACGTCATTTCTGCCCGACTACGGCTTCAAAGCGGGTGATTCCGAAGCATCCGAAGCTCACGGCGGCGAATCCTGGCCCTCGGTCAACAGCGGGACCAGCGCCTCCGGCCTGGTGGGCGGCGGACTGACGCTTGCCCTGGCCGTGGTGCTTGGTCTGATGTTCCGTCGGCGTTCTCAGTCGGCATAGCCGACAATTTCCCGACCCTGCTCTTGTCATAGACGGGCAGCGGTGGTATTGTGCCACCTCTGCCCGTTTTTACTGGATGATCCCGAGCAAAGGAAGAGTTTGAATGGCCAAAATCGAATCCGCTTTTTTTGATCTGAGCTACCTCGAAGCCCTGGCCGCCCGTAATACCGCCATCCATCGCACCGATCCGCGGATAAAGGTGCTGACGACCGCGCTCTTTGTGCTTTGCGTCGTCTCTTTCGATAAATATGTCATTTCCGCGATGCTGCCTTTTGCCCTCTTTCTCGTCATCTTGATGGGCCTGGCGACTATCCCTGCCGATTATCTCCTCAAAAAGCTCGTCATTGTCTCGCCTTTTGCGATTATGGTAGGCATTTTCAACCCATTGCTCGACCAGCAGCCGATGCTGCACTTAGGGGCCTTTACCCTTACCGGCGGCTGGCTGTCGTTTTTTTCCATTCTCCTGCGTTTCAGCCTTACCGTCGGCGCGGTGCTGCTCCTCATTGCCACAACCGGCTTCAACGCGGTGTGCATGGCCATGGTAAAACTGGGGATGCCGAAGATATTCGCGGTCCAGTTGCTGATGCTGTATCGCTATATCTTCGTCCTCATTGACGAGGGGTTGCGGATGCACCAGGCGAGGACCCTGCGATCCTTTCATAACCGGGCCATGGGTTTGAAGACATTCGGTCATCTGGTCGGCCAGCTCCTGCTCAGGACCCTGGACCGGGCTCAACGCATTCACCTAGCCATGCTTTGCCGGGGCTTCGACGGCACTATCCGCATCCGTCAATCCCTGCAGATCACCGCCCGGGACATCCTTTCTTTTGCCGGATGCTGCGCGGTGCTTCTGCTTTTCCGCTCTTACGATCTCCCCCACCTCCTCGGGAATCTGCTCACAGGATTGATACCATGAGTCATCATATTGTCCAGGTCCAGGACCTCAACCACACCTATCCGGACGGCACCAATGCCGTGAAGGGCATTTCCTTTCGCATTCATCACGGCGAATCGGTGGCGGTGGTCGGCGCCAACGGTGCCGGAAAGTCCACCCTGCTCCTGCACCTCAACGGCTATCTTACTCCGCAGAGCGGCACGGTACGCATCGGCGATTTTCCTCTGACCAAAGAGACGGTGAAAGACATCCGCAAGACTGTCGGCATGATTTTCCAGGATTCCGACGACCAGTTGTTCATGCCGACGGTATACGATGATGTCGCCTTCGGCCCTTTGAACCTCGGTCTGCCCCCGGAAGAAGTGGAACAGCGGGTGCAGGACGCTTTAGCCCGGACCAACGTGCAACATCTCCGCGACCGTCCGCCATACAAACTCTCAGGGGGTGAAAAGCGGGCCGTGGCCATCGCCACCGTCCTTGCGATGAGCCCCGATATCCTGGTCATGGACGAACCGACTTCAAATCTCGACCCGAAGGCCCGTCGGACCCTTATTGAACTGCTGGCCGGCTTTCATCACACCAAGATCATCGCGACCCATGATCTAGACATGGTGCTCGATCTTTGCGAGAGGACCATCGTCATTAAAGATGGCCAGGTGACGGCCGACGGCCCGACTTTATCCATCTTTCAGGACGTTGAACTGCTGGCCGCCAGCCACCTGGAAAAGCCTCTCCGGCTGCAGGCGTGTCCCATCTGCAGCGGGAAAGGTATTTTGCCCCCCAAGAGCGCATCGCATCAGTAGCCGATATTCACCTCAAACTCTTTCAGACGCTTGTGAATGGAGCGAAGCTCGGTGATGGTCGTCCAGTTGGAGATAAAGATGGAGAACGATTCCCGAACCTTACTGAAGGCATTGGAGACCTGTACCAGTACCCCCAGGGTGATCACGCCGGTGAACAATCCCGGACCCATGATCAGATAGGGCACGATGACCATCAGCTGTTCAAAGAAATTGACCCAGATATCGAAGTACCCGTAGTGCAGGAACAGACGGTTGTAGTTGTATTTCAGACCGACAAAGAGTTCGACAATGGTCTCGGTCCTGCCGAAGTTGATCTTATCGTCCTCGGCATACACCAGCTCCTTCCGAAAAGCCGCCTCCACCTTCTGGTTGTTATATTCAAGCCCGGGCAGCTTTATTCCGACAAACCAGGAAATAAGCAGGCCGCCGATGGAAACCAGCAAAGCCACCCAGACAAGGCTGCCCTCGATATCCTTGATATATTCAATATCGACACCCTTACTCAGAGTCCAGAGAATGGGCAGGAAGGCAATGAGGGTCATGCCCGCCCTGATCACCTGCAACCCCAGGCTTTCAAAAATCCGGGCAAATCGGTAAATATCCTCCTGGATACGCTGACTGGCGCCTTCCACCTCTTCGTCTACCTTTTGCCACTTCTCAACATAGGAAAAAGTCATGGCCTCCCGCCATTTGAAGGCGTAGATACGGGTAAAATAAGCGGTTATCGTGGCTAACAGGACATAGGGAAAGGCGATCTTGGCAAACTTCAGCATCTCAACCCAAAGTACTTGTACCTCGTACTCGGTGGCCTTTTGCAGGATATTATAAAATCCGCCATACCAGGCGTTGATGGCGACGGTCAGTTTCACTTGCACAAGCAGCGCCAAAATCAGGAACAGGCCGCCGCCGTATGCCCAGAGAAACCATTTGCGGCTTTTAAAAAACGATCGAAACATTCTTTTTTCCTTTAGATTTTTTGGATTTATCTTTGTGGATTTGTTGCAGAGATTTGCGGGTTGTAAATCAATGTCATTAACATAAGCTTGAGACTATCGGTCACATGCAGTTGATGGTGCATGAAATGCACCCTGCGAGCTCAACAATTTTGCCGAAATTTCCGGTAGAAGGGTGCATATCATGCACCTTTTACTTAAGTTAATGACATTGGGTTGTAAATGTAAACAATGAGGCTGGAATATTTTTAGACTGACCGTTCGCTTGTCGTGCGGTCAGTGATTTTTTTCCTGTTTGTTTTTTTCCTCCTTTTTCATTTCACCAAGAAGACTTCTGGCCATCGCAGCCAGAAGTCCAACGCCCAGAACAAGGACGGTCCACAGCAGCCATTTCTTCCAGGGCCTGACCGGAGGAGGCGGTGCGAGAGCCGGTTCGCCTCCGAGGGTTACTCTCTTGCCGAGTATTGCCCGCCCGGTTATCCGGTTGCCGGATTCCGTCTGCATTGTCTGAAAAATCATCTGATGGGTATCATTCGTCTGCTCTTGCGCAAGTCGGCCGCTGCCAAACGCCAGCAGAAAAGGCTGCGCCCCTCTGCCGAGAAAAATAAGCTCGCTCGGGCTCCAGCCGAGCTGCAGGGTCGGCATCCGGTTGCCGGTGCGCAAACCCGCCCCATCCTCTCTCACCACTGCACGCCACATCGGGTCCGAGGTGGGATGAAAGGTGCATGGTTCGTTCTGCAGGTCATTGCTTTCCAGGGTGAGACGGTAGAATACCTGTTCGCAGCGGGTAACCCAGGCTGCCTCGTCGCCGGCACGGGACTGCAGGACTAACCCCGCTATAGAGTTCGTGTCCGGAAAACGGAGCTGGGCACTGGCGGCAGGCAGGTTGTAGTCGGAATGGTACTGTATCGCCGTCCGGTCTTCTGCAACCTGCTTTATTCCGCTGTTGAGATCGATCCACCGGCGTTCCTGACGCGAGGCAATAACATCGGAATATCCGGCAACTGCGGTGAGTTCGAGCGGCGTTCCGCTTTCCTGCCAGGTCAGCTTCAGATATTTCATCGGCCTGTCCGGCAGTTGCACGGTTCTTCGCTCGACCTTCTGCCCGGCATACTGCAGATCGGCCAGAGTCGCCCGGTTCATCAGGGGATTCCACTGTTCGAGATCGTTGCTCTGCTGAAGGGAGACGGTAAATATGGAAGAATCCCCTGTCTTCCGCCAAAAAAATGCCAGCTCCCGCTTGGCGCGATGCACTTCGCTCAAGTCGAGAAGATACCCGGAGACAGGGCGAGTTGCAGAATCCGGGATCGGTGCCGATTCGATATTGACGATGGTTCCCGCAGTGTTCCGGGTGACATGAAGCGCCAGCTCCGATTGCTGTGCCGTCATGCTGTCGTACAGAGGGAAGAACGGCACATTTTCCTTCTGCCTGACAGCTTGCGGATCGGCTTCGACCGAACGCACGCTATGCGGCACAATTTCCCCATCACCGTTGAAGACCCGGATATCGCCAAGATCTGCCCGGCGGACGGTGCGATAGACATCCTCCGGCAGCTGCAGCCTGTACATCGGCCCGCCGTTTTCCGTCTCGAGGTAGTAGCCGGCGGCAAAATCATGAGTCATCAATTCCGCGGCGGATGCACCGGAAGAGGTCAACACGACAAGAAACAGAGCCAGGATACTTTTTTTTCTCATATCGCGTTTTCCCTGTTTTTGGGTGGGAGTGGCGAAAAATAGCCGATAATCAGCATGAGCACACCCACCACCAGGAAGGACACAATCCTGGCAATGGTCCCGGTTCCGGAGAGATCGACAAAAAACAGCTTGGCTACCACCATGCCGAGGAGGGCGGCGCCGATGGACCACACCAGCCTGCTGCCCTGCCTGGTGGCCCAGACGGTAATCGCCAAAGCGCCAAAACCCCATAATGCGGCAAGAGCCGCCTGAAAAATGACTGAATGGTACAATGATTCGGGAGTATAGGGGATACCGACAAAAAAGTGGACGGATCGGGCAACGACGCTGTTCAGCACCAGGAAAAGCAGGATGCCTAAAGTCCCGAAGAACAGGTCTTTCGGGAGAATACTGAGAGTATCGTTTCTCCGCCTGATGTTTAAGATCCAGAGGAAGAGGGTGAATATCGCAAAGATGGTGCTGACCTCCAGGGGGTTAAGCAGCGGAAGATACGGCAACGGCGCAGGATTCCCGGCCACTGAACAGGAATAGAGTACATAGATGACGAGCCAGATGGCCGGCAGCATGCCGCCTGCCCCCAGATAGGAAGAGCGGAATTTGTCGATGGGCCACGATCTGGCGCCTGTCATTCGGACCAGCAACAGAAGACCGCCGCTCGGGACTAGACCCCAGCAGATCGTCGACCATACCCTTGCAAGCCCGGTCACCTGATCGACCGCCCAGGCGGCCTCATGACTGACGACGAACAACAATAACCACATGGTACCGAGATGCCAGGCGACCTCGTTGCTTTTTGGCCAATATCCGCCAAACAGCGAGAGAATGCGATACTGAACAAAGAAGGCCAGAACCCAGGCGACAGCCCCCCACCCCGAAAGCAGATGGGATTGGCCGTCAAATCCGGCAAGGCCGACAAGAACGAGAAGGACCATTGCCGCCAGCTGCAGGAGCAGAGCAAGGGCTAGTCGTGTCCACTTCAGGTGTTTTACCGTCATGCCCATGAGGATCGAACTGGCGCAGCAGTACAGGAGAAAGCCGTTGACGGTCTGCCAATTCGGCATATGTCGACTCACTTCGCGCAGCCCGCCGATATACCACCAGACAAGTCCCCAGATAAGCAGCGGCAGGGCAAAATACTTCTCCCATGAACGTAGCTCATGGGTATGGCGATCGAGGAAATAGCCCGATGCCAGAGCCGCCAGGGATAAAAACACACACCCGAGAAAGTAGCGGTTGGCAAACGGCACGGCGTGGAAAGGATACCACACCGACTCGAGAAAGATAACGGCCGCCGCCAGCTGCAGCAGGATGCCGAAATGACGGGCAAGTACCCGGTTCTGTCTCACCCCGATCCAGACCATTCCGGCGCCTTCCATGGCCCAGATCGATGCCGACAGGTGTCCGTCCAGAGCAAGGGGGATGGCAAGACTGCCAAAGACCACCCCCATGGCCAGGAAGGCTTCACAGAGGAGGTGCATGGAACGTTCGAGTTTGGGCCATAAAAGCGTTGCCAGAGCCAGATACCACAGGCCCAGGCCCAACGCCGAGAACGCCATGCCATAGGCAAAGTCCCCGACCAGAAAATACTGCAGTCCGGAGACTATCAGGGGCAGGCCGAAGACCAGCGGGCCGTCGACATATCCGCGCAGATCGACCGGCTGGCGATGGGCAAAAAGGATGGAAATGAGTACATAAAAAACGAAAAAGAGGATCAGGAAAGGTTCCGTGGACGCAAAGTGTTCCGGCCGATACCCGCTGCTGCCCCAGAGCGTGCCGATGGCAAAGGTAAAGAAAAAACCGACCAGATTCAGCTCCCGCCATGATTTTGCCCAGGCGATGCCGAAAATACCGGCGTTCAGGAGAGCATAATAGGAAAAGAGCAGCACATGGCTGCCGCCGCCGGTCGACATCAACACCGGGGCGAGAAAACCGCCGACGATACCGGATACCGCAAGCGACCGGGAGTCCTGCAGCACGGCCAGCAGGCAGGATAAAGCGACCAGACCGACCATCACCGCCAGGGCCAGGACCATCGGCACCATGCCGTATATTCTGGCTGCGGCAAAAACAACCAGGTACAGGACACCCACCCCGCCTCCCTGCAGAATAAGGCCGTAGTTGAGTCTGGTAAAACGCAGCCGCCAGCCGAGCCCGAGCATCGCCATGCCGCCGAGAGCCACCCCGGCAAGACGCATCTCAACCGGGACCATATTGCGCTGGGCAGCGTATTTAAGGAGAAAGGCCACACCGAAAAAGAGGATAATGACGCCGATCTTTACGACGAGATTGCCGGTGGTGAAAAAATCCTTAAGCTTTACCGCAAGGTTGTCTGCGCCATTCCCCAGAGCGCCGAAAAACCGATCGACCACTGTATGCGGTTCCCGCACCTGGTTTTTTGTTTTTTTCGCCTGACCGACAATCACCTGCTCCCGACTTGCCTGGGGAACAGCAGTCGGCCGGGGAACAACATCCGCGCGCGGGGGAGCAAAGACAACCTCCTCCCCGGGCGACGCTTTGCTTTCCGGCTTTTTAACACCGGCTTTTTCAAGAACAGCAATCCTTGTGCGTAAACTCAGGATTTCCGCAGCCATGAGTCCGACCACGCCGCCCAGCATAAGGCCGCCCATGCCAAACGACACCGACCCGAGTACACCCATCAGCAAGCCCAGGATTACATGCATTTTCCCTCCCATTCGTTTCGTTACCGGATGAGTTCCGCCGCCTCGGCATCTCCGGGCAGGGCTCTTGCCTGCAAGTACGCCCGTATCTTCTCTTTATCCGCTGCCGATTTTTTTTGAGCCAGATTGGCTTTTGCCGAAAGAGACTCGACACGCACCGCCACTACGGCACAAAGAGCTACGGCCGGCGTTTCGGCGGTGATGTCGCTGAACTCGGCGACTTCATGACTGGCCATCAGGGCATTGAGGGCGGCGACTTTTTCGGCGATGTTTTCGACAATCTCGGCCCTGCCGCGCATGACCACACACTGGTAGAACTGCCCGACATCGCAGACCGGCATGTTTGTATCATACCCGGTGTCGAGATAGGCCAGAGGGATATCCACCTCGAAGCACACTTTTGCGTGGCGCCGGATATTGTCAAGCTTCTCGCCCCGCAGCGCACAGTGGAAATAGACGGCCTCCTGCCAGTACACATAGTTGACCGGCGTAATGTAAGGGTAGCCGTCCTCGCCAAGCGTTGCCAGCCGACCGATTCTCGCTCTCTTCAATATCGCTTCAATTGCCTGCCTGTCGGTTATCTCTTCAAGTTTTCGGCGCATCTTCCTTCCTGATATACTAATATTTTTATTGATCGAGTCCCGGCTCGGCGGGCAGGTCGAGCCCCACTACTTCCTTGACCGACTCCTTCCAGCGGACCTTGGCGATATCCCGCAGTTCCTCGTAAATACGCAAGATATGTCGATCGCTCTGGCCGGCTACGATCTTTTCAATCGCCATCCGCATGGTGTCGGAGTCCGCTTCCACCCGCTCGGCAATTCGATTCATTTTGCCAAGCCAGATCGAATGCGAAACATACGGCAGCAGTTCATGGACCATGACAACGACATCGGCGGTGTCAAGCATCGGTTCCACGCTGACCGAAGTGGCAAATCCTTCGGCAAAGGCATATTCCAGGCAGGTTTTTCTTTCGGCGTATCCGGGCGCCTGGGGTTCCCAGAGGTCAAGCAGCTTCCGATCTCTTGCCGTGATGGTGAAGCGGAAAAGGAGCGATTTTTTCGCATCCTGGAATTCGGAGCAGATATGGCGGATACAGTCGAAGTGGGGTTTGGACACCACCAGTACCCTGTTTCCTGCTGCCACCAGGTTTTTCAGTACCTGAGTGCAGGCGTCGAGATTCTCGGGGACGATATCATGGGCCGTAGGAAACATGACCTGTCCGGAAAAGCGGCGGTGCTTTTGAGCAACCTCTTCGGGAACTTGCCTGGATACAGGCCATTGTTCGGGAGTGACCCTGCCTTTTCGCAGGACGGCATCGAAGCGGGCATAACAGTATCGACATCCGTGGGGACATCCAAGACAGCAGTTAATTTCCGCAACCGCCCATTCCCGGGTGCCGCGAACGGGCTTTTTGCAAGCGGATTCTTTTTTCTGCGTCATCCTTCTTTCTGCCAGAGCTGAAAAAGCTCGTTGATTCCTTTCCTGGCAAGCTCGGTCATCGCCGCCATGGATTCATCGGCAAAAGGCGCATTCTCGGCCGTTGCCTGAACCTCGATCCAGCGCCCGTCACCGGCCATGACAAAGTTGGCATCGGTCTCGGCGGCGGAATCCTCTTTATAATCGAGATCGAGAAGCGGCCTGCCTTCGACGATTCCGGCAGATATCGCCGCCACCGGCAGAATATCCGGGAGCTGAGCCAGTTTGCCGTCCACGACCAGTTTTTTGAGCGCATCTCTTACTGCCAGGGCTCCGCCGGTTATCGCCGCGGTGCGGGTCCCGCCATCGGCATTGAGGACATCGCAGTCGACGCGCAGGGTTCTCTCGCCAAGGCCGGCAAGATCGATCATCATCCTGAGGCTCCTGCCGACCAATCGCTGGATCTCCATTGTCCGGCCCGACTGCCCGTCGATCTCGCGCCGATATCTGCTGTCGGTAGCACCGGGCAGGATCCCGTATTCGGCCGTTATCCATCCTCTACCGGTATTCTGCAGGAAGGGCGGCACTTTTTCCTCAATCGAAACAGCGCAGATCACGTGGGTATTGCCCATCCGGATGAGCACTGAAGCGTCCGCCTGGAACTGGATACCCCGCTCGAGGCTTAAGGGTCTGAGACTGTCCGGGGCTCTGTTGTCGCTTCTCATGGTTCTCCTGTTGTTATTTCCCTGACTGCTTCCGCGCGATCTTCCCATGGATTTACCGTACTCTGCCGGAATTGTCGGCCGATTTCCCTGCCCAGTTGTCGTATACTTTTGCGCTCTCCGCAACCTTTTTTCGCGATCGGAGGGCTCCAGGTTGGAAAACACCGCAACTTTGCAGGCGACAGGCCTCTTCGCTGCAGCCTCCAATTCGACCGCAACCTTGTTTTGCTTTATTAAATTCCGATAAAATCATATTTTCCTTACGATACTTCCGACTCTTGTCGATTTTAGCATATATCCAGAAGCGAAAGAGTTTGCTTCCTCCGAATCTTCATGGTATTAAAAGGACATTGTCGCGAAACCCAACCACTTCTCGGTGCCGTCCGGGGAGAGGGCAAAAGTTTGAACTCTTAGATTCCCAAAAAGGAGGCATCCCCATGAAAAAAATCCTGTTAGCCGTGCTGCTCCTCATGATCGGCCTGGCCGGCTCAGCTATGGCTGAAGAAAAGAAGAACCCGCTCGAGGCCTGGCAACCGAAATTTGATCCACGCGGCGCTGAGTATACATATATTCTTTCGAACGTTTCCCATCCGGCTATCGAAGGCGTCGGAGTCGGCTATAGAATCCGTGATAAAGTATGGGAAAAATCCGGCGGACGGTTATATGTCGATTATCGTCCCCTTTCCCAGATGGGCGGCGAAAAGGATGTTATCAGTAAATTGAAACTGGGCGCGGTCCAGGGGATGCTCAGTTCATCCGTTGCCGCCGCCAATGTCTCGGATATTCTCGGCATTGTCAATCTTCCTTACATTGTCGATACCTTCGATAAACTCGACGCCTTCAGACACACCCCCGAAACCTGGGATCCTTTCGCCAATGGCGCCATCCAGCAGGGTCTGATAGTGGCCGATGTAACCGGCTACGGTCCCTACGGCTGGGCGACCACAACCCCGGTAAGAACCGTTACCGACGCCAAAGGGGTCAATTTCCGGATTGCCGAGGCACCGGTCAACACCGACATCTATAAATCCTGGGCCATGAAATTTACCGTCATGCCCTGGCCGGATGTCCCCCAGGCCCTGCAGACCGGCGTTATTACCGGCCTCGACCATACACCTATCGTTTGCAACATCACCAAAAAATTTACCATCGCCAAAAATTTCACCGAACTGAACTACGCCCAGGGACTGTTTGTCCACCTCATCAATAAGCGCTGGCTTGATAAATTGCCTCAAGATCTTCAGGATATTCTGCTCACGGTGATTACCGAGGAAAGCGAAAATTCCCGGGCCCTCACCCGTCAGCAGCATGATGCACAGGTCGCCAAGGCAAAGGAAGATGGCGTCGAGTTCATCAGTCTTTCCGCCGATGACATCAAGCAACTCAAAACCATGGCCGAACCGGTATTGAATCAGTGGGGCAAAAAGATCGGCCCCGAATACCTCGAGCAGGTTCGCGCAAAATTAGGGAGTTGAAAAGTCCCTGTGGGAATTTCACTCTAAGGCTGGATCCGGCCGGGAAGGTCTCTCTTCCCGGCCTTTTTTGCGTCCCGCCGTTGTGCCGGTCACCCCAATCAATGCCAACCTGCCTGAAATGTCTTGACTATCGGGGCAAAGTGCGGGAAAAGCCAGGTTGTTTTATTTTTGCCCGGTTCACTTGCAGATACTGGTCGCACCGGGAATTGCTGAAAATCGGCTGTCCTTGCCGGCTTCTCTCGATATAATTCATATGCTGACGAGAACATTACAAGCTGTTGATCGTGTTTTGCGACACATTGAAGACTGGTCGCTCTTTGCCGCCGTCGCCATTGCCCTGCTCAGTGCCATGGCCAACGTCATCCTGCGTAAAATGACCAATGATGTCAGCCTCTACTGGTCGGACGAAGTAGTACGCAAAGTCATCTACTTCTCGACCTATATCGGCTGTGTCGCCGCTATCCGCAACCGCTCCCTGATTCGTATCGATGCCCTCCCCCAGATGTTGCCGGTTCTCAAAAGACCTCTCGCTCTATTCTCCCACTGCACCGTCCTGGTGTTCAGTGTGATCATGATCTATCTGGGAGTACAGATGACGATCATGATGTACAAGGATGAGTACGCCCGAACCGCCACCCTGCAGATTCCCGAATATTTCTTTTACGCCGTCCTGCCGGTTATGGCTGTCATGATGTTTTTACGGACCCTCATCGTCATGAGGGAAGACTGGCTGGGCAAAAGAGATATTACCGGAGAGAACTGACCATGGAAAACAGTTACTTCCTGATCTTCGCCATCCTGGTTGGCTGTCTCGCCTCGACGGTTCCGGTGTTCATGGCCCTGTTCTTCGCCGGAACAGTGGGACTGGTTTACACCGTCGGAATCGACCCGCAGATAGTTATCGAGGTCCTTTACCGGAGCATGGACAAGTTTGCCCTGGTCGTCGTCATGTTCTTTGTTCTCTGCGGCAATATCATGACCAAAGGAACGATCGTCGAAAAGCTCATCAAGACCGCCAATGTGCTGGTCGGCTTTCTCCCCGGCGGACTGGCTATGGCCGGAGTCCTTGCCTGCGGCTTTTTCGGCGCTATCTCCGGCTCGACCGTCGCCACGGTGGTTGCCATCGGCGGATTCATGATCCCGGCACTGATCGAAAATCAATACGATGAGAAATTTTCGGTCGGCATCATGACCGCTGCGCCCATCCTGGGTGTTGTCATTCCGCCGTCCATCGCCATGATCCTCTATGCAATGGTCACCAACGACCAGCTCGAGGCGCTTTTTCTTACCGGTTTTATTCCCGGCATTATAATTATGGCGGCGATGAGCCTCTATGCCTATATCTTCTGCAAAAAAAGCGGCATGCCTAAACGGCAGAAACCGTCTCTCAAAGAAGTGCTCGCAGTGATGCGGGAGAGCGTCTGGGCCCTTTTTCTCCCGGTCCTCATCTTCGGCGGTATCTATTCCGGCCTGTTCACTGCCAACGAGGCCGCAGTTGTCGCCTGCTTTTACGCTTTTTTCGTGGAGATCGTCATACACCGCGACATGAAACTCGGCGATGTCAAACGAGTCATCATATCATCGGCGGTCACCTCGTCCACCCTGCTTATCATTGTTGCCGGCGCTTCGGTGTTTGGCGAATATCTCACCTTCGAGCAGATCCCCGGTAAAATCGCCACGGTAGTTGTCGAAAACATCAGCTCCCCCTGGGTTTTTCTGCTTGCGGTGAACGTCCTGCTGCTGATTATCGGCATGTTCATGGATATTATCTCGGCAACCCTTATCCTCACTCCGATCTTTCTGCCGCTGCTCGCCAAATTTGGTGTCGACACCATGCACTTCGGTCTGATTATGACCATTAATCTCGGCATCGGCTATTGCACCCCCCCGCTGGGAGTCAGCCTGTACATTTCGGGGGCAACTGTGAATCGCGATATTGTCTATGTGACCCGCGCAGTCATGCCGTTCATCATTTTACAGACCGTCATTCTCTTGATATTAACTTTTTGGCCGGATCTCGTTTTGCTGCTTCCGCGCCTTGTCTATGGCTGATATACTTAAATAGAGTCTCTGCTTTTAAACAACGACCATAGAGAGGGTGCGATTATGATCCCGAAAATCCTTGTTCCCATAGACGATTCGCCGACGGCACAACGAACCATCACAGCCATAATTGAACAGAAAGATCGTTTTTCAAAAGAACTGACCCTGCTCCATGTGATCGACAACGAGAAGCTGTCGTATCTGATGATCCCTGATTTTCAGATCGACATGGTCAAGCAAAACGCGGCAAAAGCCGGAAAACACATCCTTGATCGGGCCGATGCCAGACTGCGGGAGGCAGGCTTTACCAATACGCTTGTCCTGGAATTCGGCGAGCCCAGGCGGGCGATTGCCCACATCGCCAACGAGCAACACTTTCAGCTGGTAGTGATTGGCCGCCATGAAGGCGGTGGCGAGATCCGCGACGTCCTGTTCGGTTCGGTGGCCAATCATGTGCTGCACAATGTCCGATGCCCGGTTTTGTTATTTTAGTGCCTTAGAAATTCTTTTCTTGTTCTTATGAATATAACAACGGCCATTTCCCTCAGAGGGATATGGCCGTTGTTGCTTCAGCTCATGATGTGAGCATTGACGTTCAGAACTACGCACTCGTCGCCAGATAGAGTTCGTTGACCTTTTCCCAGTTGATAACATGGAAAAATGCCGAGATATAATCCGGCCTGCGGTTCTGGTAGAGAAGATAATAGGCATGTTCCCACACATCAAGTCCGAGGAGAGGTGTCTGCCCGTTGCCGAGAGGGCTGTCCTGATTGGCTGTTGTGACGATCTCGAGCTTGCCGTTGCTGAAAACCAGCCACGCCCATCCGCTGCCGAACAGTAAAGCGGCAGTGTTGGAAAATCCCTCTTTGAACTGTTCGAAACTGCCAAACCGGCTGGCGATTGCGTCAACGACCGGGCCTTTGGCATCGACGTTCTTTTTCAGTGTCGGCCAGAAAAAGCTATGGTTTGCATGACCGCCTCCGTGGTTGCGTACCGCGGTGCGGATATCTTCCGGAATCTCGTTAAGATTGCCGACCAACTGCTCCACGCTGTAATCTGCCAGCGATGCATTTCCCTTAATCGCCGCATTGAGTTTATCGACATAGGTTTGATGATGTTTGGTATGATGGATCTCCATGGTTTTAACATCGATATATGGTTCAAGCGCATCATACGCATAGGGTACTTCAGGCAGAATGTGATTCATATGTTTTCCTCCATCTCAAGAAAACTGCTACAGACAGTGATCCGACATTCACACATTGATCACCGCGATCTTGCAATGCTCCGGAACGCATCAAACCCGGAGTATACATTATACCTTGGGATGAGATGGCCTTTTGTCAATGCCGTCAGGTATCAGTTATTTTGACATGAAGGATTGAACAGGTTAAAATTAATTTTCCAAGGTTTTAAAGTATTCTCCCACAAAGTCCATATCTTCCACAACATCCTTCAGCAGAGCGATCAAAATATCATGACTCATCTTTTCACCTACGGTTCACTGATGTGCGCCGATATCATGCACCGGGTTACCGGTTGCCAGGCTCAATCGACGGAAGCCGTTCTGACGAACTTCCATCGCTCAAAGATTTTCGGAGAGGATTATCCGGGCATAGTTCCTCGTCCGGGGTCCACGGTAGAGGGCGTGCTCTATTTGAGCCTTTCGGAAGAGGCTCTACGGCGGCTGGACATTTTCGAGGGTGAACTCTACGAGCGCCGGGAAGTTGAAGTCGTATCGAAAGAACATGGCCGATGTCTCGCCATGACCTATGTCATCAAGCCGATGTACAGGGATCGGCTCAGCAACGAGGAGTGGAGTTACTCACATTTTCTTGCAGCAGGCAAGGCGCGATTCGAGAGGACCTATCTCGGTTTTGAACGATCCGATTGCGGCGGAAAAAAATGAGTTAAAAATTGATTTTTACGAGTTTCATTATTTAGTTGTTGTCATTTATTGTACAAAATACGCTATACTATTTTTCGTACATGAGGGACAAACGAACACCGTCGACAGATTTAAAACCGCAGGAGAAAGCATGAAGAACATGAAACTGGCAATGAAAATCGGCATTGGATTCGGCATCATCATCCTCTTCATGATGACCGTATCCCTCTTCTCCTGGCGTGGATTGAGTACGTTGGATGAGGGTGTTTCCGGCTTTCGCCGCATCGCTCAGAACACCAATCTCATCGGACGAATTCAGACCAATATGTTGATGGCTCAAGTGAGCGTCAAAGACTTCCTCATTACCGGCAGCGAAAACGACACCAGACGGTATAAGGATTTCCTGGAAAAGAGCAAAGGTTTCATGGCAACGGCCCACACGTCCGTCAAGAACCCGGAAAGATCGCAAAAGCTCTCTCTTGCTGATGAAAAGATAGGCACGTACGACACCTCTTTCGGCAAAGTCATCGCCTTCAAGACTGAACGCGACAAGATGGTCGTACATCTTGATAAACTCGGTTTACAAATGGAACAAACCCTTACCGATCTCATGGATAAAGCGGCCAAGACCGGGGCGACAAGCACCGGATATAAAGCCGGGCTTGCCATACGTCGGCTGCTCCTTGGCAGGCTGGGGGTGAGTACTTTTCTCAGCACCAGCAATCCGGCCGAAGCCGAACAGGTTCTCAAGGAGCTTACTGAACTGGAACCGGCGCTGAGCGATCTTAAAGGTTCTCTGCTGCGGGTTGAGTGGCAATCGCTGGTTGACGACATCAACAAGAGCCTGGAAGAATACCGAACCACTTTCTCCACGCTGGTCGCCAAAACCAATGAGCGCAACCTTCTTGTTGCCGGCACCCTCGATAAACTTGGGCCCGAGATTGCCGAACTCACCGACAACATCAACTTGAGTTATCTTCTGAATCAGGATGAAATGGGCCCGACACTTGCTTCGGCAAGCCGCTCCGCCCTCGTTACCATGCTGATTGTCTCCGCTCTTGCAATAGTTTTTGGTGTGATAGTCGGGATCTTCCTCACCAGGGCCATCACCAGTCCGGTCCGTAAAACCGCCGCCTTTGCCGAAACCATGGCGAATGGCGATTTCACCAAAACTCTCGATATCAAACAGTCGGACGAGATCGGCATCATGGCTGCCTCGCTGAATACCATGGTCAGCCAACTGGGAGCAATGGTGAAAGAAATCGTCGCAGGAGTCAATACCTTAACCGGCTCGGCCGGCGAACTGACAACCATTTCCAGCGAATTGAATTCCGCCGCCCGGGAAACATCGGCTAAATCCAATGCAGTTGCCGCAGCCGCAGAGGAAATGAATACCAATATCCAGTCGGTTTCGGCAGCCATGGAACAAAGTTCCAGTAATGTCGGGATCGTCGCCTCCTCAACGGAAGAGATGACCGCCACAGTCCACGAAATTGCCAAAAATGCGGAAAAAGCCAGAGCAATCACCGAATCGGCAGTCGATCAGTCCCGGCTTACATCGCAAAAAATGGCCTCCCTTGGTGAATCGGCTAACAAGATCGGCAGGGTAACCGAAACAATAACGGAAATCAGCGAACAAACCAATCTCCTGGCGCTCAATGCAACCATTGAAGCGGCGAGGGCCGGCGAGGCGGGCAAAGGGTTTGCAGTCGTCGCCAACGAGATTAAAGAATTGGCCAAGCAGACCGCAATGGCCACGGTGGATATTAAAAATCAGATTACCGACATGCAGTCAACCACCTCCTCGACAATCACGGACATTGAGAAGACTTCGAAGATTATCGAGGAAATAAACGAAATGATTAACACCATTGCCACGGCAGTGGAGGAACAATCGGCAGCCACGGCGGAAATCGCAGGCAACATTACCCAGGCTTCCCAGGGAATCGCCGAAGTCAATGAAAACGTAGCTCAGAGCACCATGGTGATTACCGAGATCACCCGGGAAATCGCCGATATCAATGTCCAGTCGACCCAGGTCGAAAACAACAGTAATCAGGTTCAGCGAAGTGCGGCAGCCCTTTCCGAACTTTCAACACAGCTTAAAGCTCTGGTTAACCGGTTTAAGGTGAGTTGATGAAGGAATGTGGTTCATCGGGATCGAAATCGGGATCGGGCGAACGTTGGGCTTAACAGCCCAACCTACACGACTTCCGTATTCGATTTCGATGGCTATTTCGATTATTTATCCGGTGATGCGTCCCGATGCACTTTATCGCGGCTGAAGGCGGGAATACAGACGGCAAAATACTCGGCCCCCTCATCCGAGGGGGTACTGTATTGCACCCACTCTCCTGCAGAAACGATGAGAGCCTGGCCGGCATGGACCTGAAAAATCTGCTTGGCCGTCTTCACCTGCAGCATTCCCTGCAAAACGACGATGTACTCTCCAAATTCGGGTGTCTGCCCCGGCTCGAGCCAGCCGCCGGGACTCCGCATTCTGGCGATACTCACCTCTTTGGTTTCCGAATTCACCCCCCCGATGAACTCTTCAATGAATTTCGGTTTATTGTCGGCAGCTTCTATCATCATCGGTTGTTCGATAAATCTGGTCATTGCTTCCAGTCTCCTTCTGTTACGTCCTTGAAACACTTCAGATCTAGCTGTTCGACGAGCTCGCCAACAGCACCCCGAACCCAAGAAAGACTGAACCGCTTGCCCGGTTTACCAGAGTCTTTCTGCCCGCACTTTGCAGCCAAGCCCTGGCCTGGTGAGCCAGCAGCGCGTACAGCATCAGGAAAGAAAACGAAAATAACATCAATGTCACAATAAGCTGAAAGAACTGGGGGACAAGTGGAATATCGATCTGTAGAAATTGGGGGAACAAGGCGGTAAGAAAAACGATTGCCTTGGGATTGCTCAGCGCGACACCAAAAGCCTGGCAATACACCTTCCAAGGGGAAATACCGATGCGAACACCCGCCGCCCCCTGAACGTCATGACCATCCAGTTCCTTGCGCAGGAGGAGTCTGATCCCCAGGTAAACCAGATACATGGCACCGGCGTACTTAAAGCAGCTGAAAACGAAGACCGATGTTTTCAAGATCGTCCCCAGGCTGGTTACCGCAATGATTCCGAGGCAGAACAAGCCGCTGATATTGCCGAGGGCTGCGTGGATTGCCGCTCGCCAGCCATAACCTGTCGAGACACTGACAGCAAACAGAACTGCGGGACCGGGCGTTGCAGTCGCCACAGTCACCAGCAGCAGGTACATGAGCCAGCTTTCGAAGGTCATTCGTCGATCCTTGCCGAAAATCCGCTTACATTTTATTGGCTATTGCCATTACAGCTGTCGTTTGTCGATCACCCGTGCGCCTTTGCCGTTGAATCGTTCGAGAGATCGTTCTTCGACAAGCTTTATCTCCACCCCTACTCCCAACTCGGAGGCGAGGCGTTTTTTAATATTTTCAATCAAAGCTTTCTGCTTTTTCATCTCGTCAAAGAAGATTGACTCGACAACCTCCACCATAACCGTCAGTTTATCCTCATTATTCTCCCTTTCGACAATCAGGCGGTAATGGGGTTCGGTGCCTTCAATTTCAAAGAGCACCGCCTCGATCTGCGTCGGGAAGACATTTACTCCCTTGATGATCAGCATGTCGTCGGAGCGCCCCAGCATCCTGTTCATCCGCACAAAGGTTCGGCCGCAGGGACACGGTTCGGGGATCAGCCTGGTCAGGTCGCGGGTACGGTAACGGATAACCGGAAACGCCTCTTTGGTGAGGGTGGTGATAACCAGCTCCCCAACCTCGCCGGGTGCTACCGGTTCGAGGGTGTCCGGATCGAGTATTTCAATGAAGAAGTGATCCTCATTGATATGCAGCCCCTTGCATTCCTGGCATTCTCCGGCAACCCCCGGGCCCATCACCTCGGACAGGCCATAGTTGTCGGTGGCTTTAATGCCGAGCCGGTCGTTGATTTCAAGCCGCATCGCCTCGGACCAGGGTTCGGCGCCGAAGAGTCCGTAACGCAGGGACAAGCCATTGGGATTGACACCCATATCCATCATCACATCGGCCATCTTCAGGGCATAGGAAGGAGTACAGACCAGCGCGGTGGTCTTGAAATCCTGCATGATCTGGATCTGCCGCTTGGTGTTGCCGGCAGAGATCGGGATGACTGAGGCCCCCAGCCGCTCAGCCCCGTAATGCAGGCCGAAACCGCCGGTAAAGAGGCCGTAGCCGAAGGCGATCTGGATGACATCGTCGGGGGTGACTCCGGCACCGCACAGGATTCTCGCCACCATATCCGACCAGGTGCTGATATCGTTGCGACTGTATCCGACTACGGTGGCAATGCCGGTAGTTCCCGAAGAGGAATGGATCCGCACCACATCCCTGAGCGGTACGGCAAAAAGTCCGTAGGGATAGTTGTCGCGCAGATCCTGTTTGGTGGTGAAAGGATAACTCCTCAACTCTTCGAGGGAAGTCATCTTCTCCGGTTTAAGCTTCAGTTCGGTGAATTTATTCCGGTAAAACGGTACATTGTTGGCCACCCTGCCGAGGGTGTGCTTCAGCCGTTCAAGTTGCAGCTTTTCCAGTTCGGGGCGCGGCAGACACTCTTGATCCTTTTGCCAGTACATTGCGGTCGGGTCCGATAACGGTTAATGGTGAATTATTTTTTTACAGGCTGCAGATCTGTTCACGGGTCAAAATGGTAAATCCATCCTTTATGAGAGTCTCGATCGCCTGTTCCATCTTCTCAAACCGGAAAATCAGCACTGCATTTTCCCCGGTTTTATTGACAAAAGCATACATATATTCAACATTGATCCCGGCGTTCTTGATGCTTTGCAGGACACTTGCCAGCCCTCCGGTCTTGTCTTCGACTTCGACTGCAATAACCTGGGTCTTGCCGACAGTGAAGCCATTTTCACGCAGCACCGTCTTGGCCTTTTCGACCTTGTCGACAATCAGCCGCAGAATTCCAAAGTCGGCGGTATCGGCAACCGACAGGGCGCGGATATTGATGTCGTTAGCAGCCAGGATGGCAGTGATCTCCGCCAGGCGTCCCGATTTATTTTCCAAGAATACGGCAATTTGTTCTACCAGCATGATGCCCTCCTGTGAACGGTTACTCAGATTTTACGCTTGTCGATAACCCGCTGCGCTTTGCCTTCACTGCGTTGAATAGTACGCGGTTCAACCAGTTTGACACGGCAGGTCACCCCGAGCAAGTCTTTAATCTCTTTCTGGATCTGTTTGCTGAGATTTTCGAGCACCCTGATCTCATCGGAAAAAATCCCCTCGCTGACTTCCACCTGAACCTGCATGGTGTCGAGGTTGCCTTCCCGTTCGACCACTATCAGATAGTGGGGTTCGACGCCTTCAATGCCCATGAGGACATGCTCCACCTGGGACGGAAAGACATTGACCCCGCGGATGATCAGCATGTCGTCGGTGCGGCCCGTCACCTTTTCCATGCGCACCAGGGTCCGGCCGCAGGCACAGGGTTCATAGTAGAGCCTTGAGATATCCTTGGTGCGATAGCGGATGATGGGAAACGCTTCTTTGGTGAGGGTGGTAAACACCAGCTCGCCCTTCTCGCCCGGAGGCAGCACCTCGCCGGTATCAGGATCGATAATTTCCGGCAGGAAATGATCCTCCATGATATGCATGCCACGCTCGGTCAAAAGACACTCCTGGGCGACGCCCGGCCCCATGACCTCGGAGAGTCCGTAAATGTCGGTTGCCTTGAGGTTCAGCTTGCGCTCCACCTCTTCCCGCATGTTTTCGCTCCACGGCTCGGCGCCGAAGATTCCCACCCGCAGAGAGAGCGACTTGGGATCGACCTGCATGGCGTCCATGGCATCGGCGAGATTCAGCGCATAGGACGGGGTCGAGAGCAAAACGGTAGAGCCGAAGTCCCGCATGATGTTGATCTGCCGTTTGGAATTGCCGCCCGATACTGGAATGGCCGTGGCCCCCAGCCGCTCGATACCGTAATGCGCGCCGAGACCGCCGGTGAACAGGCCATAGCCGTAGGCGTTATGGATCATATCGCCCTTGGAGGCGCCGGCACAGACCAGGGCTCTGGCCATGACGTTCGACCAGGTCTCGATATCTTTTGCGGTATAGCCGACGACGGTCGGCTTGCCGGTTGTCCCGGACGAGGCATGGACCCTAACCACCTGCTCCAGGGGGACGGTGAAAAGTCCGAACGGATAGTTGTCGCGAAGATCGTCCTTGACCGTGAATGGCAATTTCGCCAGGTCGGCCAGTGTTTTGATATCCTCGGGCTTCAGGCCCACCGCCTCCATCTTGCGGCGATAGGGCTCAACCGTCCGGTACACCCGGGCCACCAGATGCTGCAGGCGCCGCAGTTGGATGGACTCGAGCCCCACCCGCGGCAGTGTCTCCATTTCTTCTTCCCAATACTGTACCGACATTTCTTCTCTCCCCTGCTTGCTTATTGACTGACTTTTCGCCCCGCGGCAAAAGCCTTCAGGTTGACCTCTCTGAATCGCTCCGGTACCCTGGTTCGGATCACCTCTTCACAGACAGCCGGATCGATGGGCAGAAAGGCGGAAAGCGCCCCCACCATGACCACATTGGCGGTCCTTACTTCGCCGACTTCACGGGCCAGTTCAAAAGCATCTACCGGCACCACCACAATCCCCCGCTCGGTGAGACGATCCAGGACATTCTCCGGATAGAGAGCCTTGCCGGTCGCAACCGAGGGCGGCAGGATCCTCTGGGTATTGACCACCACCTTGCTGCCTTTGTGCAGAAAGGGCAGATAACGAACCGCCTCCATCATCTCGAAAGCCACCTGGATATCGGCACAGCCCGGTTCGATAAGCGGTGAATAGACCTTCTTGCCATAGCGGAGTTGCGCCGTGACCGACCCGCCGCGCTGGGCCATCCCGTGCACCTCGCTCTTCTTTGCATCGTACCCCGCCGCAAGCAGGCTGTAGACGGTTATTTCACTGGCGAGCAGAATGCCCTGCCCCCCCACTCCCGAAAAAAGGATATTGCCGTTCTCTTTCATTTTTTCCCCTCTCCCCGGGTAATACAATTGAATTTACAGAGTGAAGCGCACTGGCCGCAATCGTTGCAGAGGATTTCATCGATCTTCGAGACCCCCTTTTGACTGCTCCGGTAGCCACCGGCCTCTGCCTCGCCTTCGGCAAATGAAGTCCAGCTGATCGCCGGACAGCCAAGGCGGATGCAGGACATGCAGCCGACGCAGTTTTCCTGATTGGTGAAATAGGAAACCGGTTTGCGCGCCTTCATCTCCGGCAGCAGCACACAGGGCGCCTCGGCGATGACAACCGAGGGCTCGGTCAGTTCCACAGCCTCCTTCAGCACCTTGCGCGTTTCGACCACATCATGGGGATTGACTTTATAGACATGCTTGACCCCGACGGCGCGGCAGAGGGCTTCGAGATCGATGCTGCTCGCCGCTTCGCCTTTGATCGAATAGCCGCTCACCGGGTTATGCTGCTGGCCGGTCATGGCGGTAATCCGGTTGTCGAGGATGATCAGAGTCGAGGCGGAATTGTTGTATACCGTGTTGATTAGGCCGGTGATGCCCGAATGGATGAAGGTTGAATCACCGATCACCGAAACCACCTTGTTGTGGCCTCCTTCGCCGAGCGCTTTAGCCATACCGTGGGCGATAGGCACCGAAGCGCCCATGCACACACAGGAATCCATGGCCGAAAGCGGCGGCAGGAAACCCAGGGTATAGCAGCCGATGTCACCGGAGACGAAGACTTTCATCCGCGAAAGGTTATAGAAGATTCCCCGGTGCGGACACCCGGCGCACATGTTCGGCGGCCGGTTGGGCAGTTCGACCGGCTGGAAAAGTTCCGGCCCGGAACCGGGAACGATCGCCTCGCGGACGATGGCGGTGTTCAACTCGCCCTGATTCGGAATGTATTCCTTGCCGCGACAGGCAATCCCCATGGCTTTGATGTGGGTTTCGAGAAACGGGTCGAGTTCTTCGACAATGAAAAGCTCATCGACCATGGCGGCGAACTCGCGGATCTTCTGCTCCGGCAGCGGCCAGCACATGCCAAGCTTCAGCACCGCCGCTTCCGGAAAGGCTTCTTTGACATAGAGGTAGGAGACCCCGGCGGTAATAAACCCCCTTTTGGTGTCGCCTTTTTCGATGCGGTTAAAAATTTCGGTCTCGGCCAGTTCCCGGCACTTCTGCATGCGCGCCTCGACGACCACACGCCGCTGTCTGGCGATGGCCGGCAGCATAACCAGCTTGCCCGGAATCTTGTTGATGCCGCAGGCGGCATGACTGGTCAGCTTTTCACCTTTTTCGACGACTCCTTTGACATGGGACACCCGGGTGGTGATGCGCAGCATGACCGGAGTGTCGAGATCTTCACTCAGTTCAAAGGCGAGTTTGACCATCTCCTTGGCCTCGCTCGGCTCCGATGGCTCGAGCATCGGCAGCTTGGCGGCAAAGGCATAGTTCCGGTTATCCTGCTCGTTCTGGGAGGAGTGCATTTCCGGATCGTCGGCGGTGACCACCACCAGTCCACCGCAGACACCGGTGTAGGAAGCGGTAAATAGCGGGTCGGCGGCGACATTGACCCCGACGTGTTTCATCGTCGCAAGCGCCCTGGCTCCGGCAAACGAAGCGCCGATGGCCACTTCCAGACCGACCTTCTCATTGGGCGCCCATTCGGTGTATACCCCTTCGTAAGCGGAGAGGTTTTCCATAATCTCGGTGGAAGGCGTTCCGGGATAGCCGGAGGCAACCTTCACTCCGGCCTCGTAGGCACCGAGAGCGATGGCCTCATTACCGGACATCCACAGCGCGTTATCTTTTATTGTACTCACATGTTCTCCTGATTAATTAGTACCTTACATATTGTTTTTTTCTGTCTCAAGGTACTTATCCCCCACAAGGGGGACTGAAAAGAGTACCCCTTGTGGGGTGTAGACATCTAAAGCTGAAGGACTGGCACGCCAGGCGGCTCTCCCCTTGAAATAACTGAGCAAGCTACTCTGAAATACTGTGTGCAGGCAAGTTTTTTTTCACCCGGAAAGGAAACCACACTCAGCCCGCCACGTCAACATTTTGCAGCCTTGCCGCTTCTTTTGCCCCGGCATCCCGGCAGGGCCATACCTCTGCTTTACTTTGACAACTCGGGAGAGCATCCTATAATAGGGAAATAATAGAATAACTGTGTATAAATAATCCCTGACCTTTCACCTTCGGAGAAAACCGCCATGTATATAGACAGCATCATGCACACCGATTTAATCACCGTATCACCCGAGACAACCCTTGTTCAGGCGCGGGAATTGATCGAGGAAAAACAGATAGACCATCTCCTCGTCATCAACGGCAAGAAAAAGCTCGTGGGCATTGTCTCGGACCGCGACCTGAAACAATACTGGGCATCGCCGGCCACCTCGCTCAGCACCCATGAGCTCAACTACCTCCTGCAGAAGGTCCTGGTATCGATGATCATGGTCAAGACGGTGGTCACCGTGCCTACCAGCACCACAATTGAAAGGGCCGCGTATATCATGCAGCAGAACCGGATCAGCGCCCTGCCGGTTATGGAAGATGGGGACCTGGCCGGTATCGTAACCAGTACCGACGTCATGGCGGTCCTGCTCCAGGCTATCGGTATCAGTGACGAAAGTGTCCGCCTCAGCATCTATGTCAAAGACAGCATCGGCAAGCTGGCTGAAGTGGCGGAAGCGCTGCGGGCCCAGGATATCAATATCCAGAGCCTTTTCTGCTGGCCGGAAAGCAGGCACCCGGGCATCACCCAGATGGTCCTCCGCGTTGCCGGCCAGGACGGTGACAAAGCCACTGCTACTTTAAACGCCAGGGGTTTCAAGGTCAAAAAACACTATGAAAAAGATATTACCCCTTACCTGCCGAAAGAATAACCGACAGGTTAAATAAGGTATAGAAATTGAAGTGTCGCTTCATCCGGAAAGAGGATGAAGCGACACCCGGCATCATTTCAAGCCCCGCGCTCCGAAGACCAGCTTGCCGCCGAGATATCCGGCAAGTCCGGCCACCCCGAGCGTCGCCCCGGCTATTCCCAGGTAAATCAGCCGAGAAGAAGATTCGGCCGACATTACACCAGGGTCGAGAATACGCCAGAAGACCAGCACATTCACGGCGGCAAGGACGACGAGTCCACAGACTATCTTGGTGAAGAAAATCGCAGTCTTAAGCCCTTTATACCGTTTCTGCCACTCGATAAACCCAGTCAGCAGGACAAACGGCAAAATCACCAGGACAAAGATCAGGTTGTAAAAGGCGGCGGCCTCCAGGGAAACGGTATTGAAGACTGCATAGAGACAGAGAAACACTACGACAACAGGCAGCACACCGTTGGGAAAATGGACCGATATATGATGCAGGTGCTGCTTTAATACCAGATCGCCCAACCTGTCGAAGAAAGATGGTGCAGTTTTCCCGTTCTTTTCGCCAGGCGGTACTGCGATTTCTTCGATTTCCACCGACGCCGGTTCGCCTAAGGCCTTGCCTTCTCTGTCGATTTCCACGAACATGTTTTTAGGGGCAGCACAAACCGGACATTTTTCCGGCGGTTCATCGCCGGTATGGATATACCCGCAGACAGTGCACCGCCACCGTTTGCCCTGTGCGGTTTCAGTTTCACCGCTGTCCTTTTGCTCCCCGGTCATGAGAGTAAACATTTTGGCAGGCGAGTCACAGACCGGGCATTTTTCCGGTGGATCGTCTCCCTTATGGACAAAACCGCATACATCACACTCCCATTTCCTCATATAGTGCACCTCGATAGTTCAAATGATGACCACAGCAACAGGATTTCATCGGGATCGAATCCTGCCTTCCGTATGGTTCGATCCCGATAGCGATTTGGATTATTCAGCCTCGATACGATCCTCTTTCTTTAAGGGATTATTCAAGATAGTTCAAGGGCAGAATGTCTTTGTTCTGTCAGGCGAAAAAAACTCGCATCTTCATCGACAAGACTCAAGGCTCTTGAAAGGCTTTGATAAACCTGCGATCAATCCAATCTTTGATTGTGAAAGCAAGTCTTCCTGAAAAGGTTATGGACCATTTGGAGAGCACTCCTTCCCCATCGCCAAGGTTATAAATTAACAGATAATCCTTCCCCCCGGGGGAAAATTTTGCAAGCGGCCGGCCTTCAAGGCACGCCATCAGATTGCCGTACAGCACCGGGTTCTGCCGCACCGCGTAGACACCTACCTTGTCGAGCGGCTCCGCCTGAAAATAAATACAGTCCCCTCCGCCGAAGATGTTGTGATAACGTATCGACTGCAGGAATTCATTCACCTGCAAGCCGCCGTCAGGCCCTGTCGGCAGGCCTGAGCGGGCAAAAATCGGCGACGGCCTGACGCCTACTGCCGGAAAGATAATATCGGCTTTGTACTCCTGCCCATGTTCAAGCCGTATACGATTATTTTCGATTTGCTGGACATAGCCGGCTTCAATGATCTCCACCCCCTTTTTTTCCAGCAGATTCCTGGTCAGGCGGCGAACTTTCGGCGGCCGGCCGGACATGAAATTACGCCCGCCAAAGAGTTGTATCTTCGGCATCGTCACCGCCTGCTGCGCGCATAACTGATGGACGTTGCCGGCAATTTCGATTGCCGAGGGGCCGCTGCCGACGATCGCCACCGTGATCTTGCCGGTGCCTGCCAGCGACACTATTTTTTCGCGGGCGAGCAGCAGTTCCTCAATAGGTTTGGAGGTAAAAATGCCGGTGGATTCTCCATGAAGAGACTCCCGCGGCACATATGAACCGGCATTGCAGGATAAAACATCGTAAGGAATCTCTTCTTCGGTGCCTTCCAAAAAGACCACCTGCCTATGGGGGTCTATCCTATAGGCTTTTCCGAGGATAAAGCGGCCGCCCTTTTGTTCAACCATTTTCCGTGTGGCAAAACGGATATCGTCCGGCTGATAGGTTCCGCCGAGCATGCCGGGCCCCATACCGCTGTAGTAATGATATTCGGACGGCTGGATGACAGTCACGCCGAAACCTTTATCGACAAAAGTCTGCAGGTTGGCAAGAGTGACCATATGGGCGTGACCGCCGCCGATGAGAAGAAGTTGCTTTTTCATGCCGCTTCCTGTCTGTTATCGATAAAGTGACTCAAGCTGGCAATATGACTCCGCTCCTCGCCGGCGATCTGCAGAAGGACTTTTTTCGCTTCCGAGTTGTCGCTGTCAGCCGCCGCCCGCATATAGAGATCGAGCGCCTGTGCCTCGATAGCCATGGCCAGTCCCAACACCTCCAGCTCCGAATCGAGATCGGTATGATAACGCTGAAGATACTCCTCGGTGGTCAACCCTCCTTCCATGGCCGGTTTGACAATTTTTGCAGAAAACTCCGACATGGTTATCTGCCGGCCGGTAAACTCGGAGTACAGTTGCACCAGTCTCTCCTGATGGAGGATTTCGATATCGGCAAGCTTGGCAAAAAGGGCTTTTGTTTCCTCTCCGGCAACCTTCTCCTGCATCGAGATATAAAAATCCCGCAGCCCCATTTCCAGACCGAACCCGGTTACCATCGCGTCCTCGGCGTTTCCCGACCGAACGAAGAGATGCATCCCGCTGTCCTCGGGCCCGATCGCCACCTCTTTTCCCCAGGACTTGATGCCACCGGTCAAATTGTAGATTTTGGTAAAGCCCCTCCCCGCCAGCATCTGCGCAGCTACCCGGCTGCGCCCGCCGATCGCTCAGTAAATGACCGTCGGTTTATCCCGGGCCAGCTCCTCCAGACGATTGTCAAGCTCGCCAAGCGGCAGCAGTTTCGCCCCCGGCAAGTGACCATTCGCATACTCTCTCGGTTGTCGAACATCGAGGAAGACAACCTCACCGTCAGGATTTTCGGTAACGAGGTTATTTGCCTCATCCCAGGTGATCGAAGAAACCGGGGTGAAAAACTGCATCCATTTCATGGTGGCCCCCATGGTGCTAATGATTATACTTGTTACCGGATTGGCCGGAATCGAAGCAAACCGGCAGCTTGGCAATAATGACGGAAAACCATGCGTTCGGGATACATCTTACACTGTTAGTCAGGCTCTTGTCCAATGGATCGTCGGCTTTTTCTTCATTTGCAGCCTTATTCAAGGGACATCGATCTGTCTCTCGCATTCAAAAAACCAAAAAGCACAAGCGATGAAAGCATGATTGCATTAGATTGTGCATATGCTACAATGAAGATTTCACTCTATATTTCCTCAATTCGACAAGGCTGACAAAGATATGGCTGAAGATACGGTGACAATGAAAATCGTCGTGGATAATGAGGCAGGTCCCGGGTTTGTCGCGGAACATGGCTTTTCTTTATGGGTTGAGGCCTACGGCCTCAAGATTCTTTTCGATACCGGCCAGGGCAACTCAGCTCCATAATGCCACGGCGCTGAACATTGTCCCGCGCGAAGCCGATGTGCTGAGAACGAGAGGAAAAATATGACCGGACAGACGCAGCGTAATATATATCTGGACAAAAACTTCGACAGGTTTGTCGCACAACTGAGCGAGTGGCTGGCCATTCCGAGCATCAGCACCCTTTCCGAGAATCGTGAAGATGTCCGGAGAGCTGCTGAATGGGTCGAAAAACGACTTTTGGAAATTGGCTTCGCGGAACCTCGAATCGTCCCCACCGCCGGACATCCGCTGGTTTATGCCGAATGGCATATCGACGACCGCCAGCCGACCCTTTTACTCTACGGTCACTACGATGTTCAGCCGGTCGACCCGCTGGCGGAATGGTTGTCGCCACCCTTCGAGCCAACCGTCCGTGACGGCAACATCTACTGCCGCGGGGCCTGCGACGACAAAGGCCAGGTCATGATAGTCCTGGCGGCTCTCGAGGCGTGGGTTAAAACGGAAGGCACGCTGCCGGTCAATGTCAAAATCCTCCTCGAAGGTGAAGAGGAAGCCGGCGGCGACTCCATTGCCGAGTATGTCCGGAAGAATCCGAACCTGCTCAAGGCAGATGCGGTGCTCATCTGCGACACTCATATGGTAAGCCCCGAGCAACCGTCACTGGTTACCGGACTGCGCGGAATCCTGTACACTGAAATCACTGTAACAGGAGCCAAAACAGATCTACATTCCGGAAGTTACGGAGGAGTCGCACCCAACCCGCTGCATGCAATCTGTGTCTTGATCAGCCGCCTGAAAGGCGAGGACGGTGTGATTGCAATTCCGGAGCTTGCCGCGAATATTCCGATACCTTCGGCAACTGAAAAGCAATTCTGGCTGCGTGATTCCCTGCATATCGAAGCCGCCCTCCATGCCGAAATGGGGGTTGAACACTGCGTCGGAGAAAAAAATTATCCGGCCTTGGAACGGATCGGCCTGCGGCCGACCCTTGAAGTCCACGGCATAAAGGGCGGCTTCACCGGCGAAGGAGCGAAAACCGTTATCCCGGCCCAGGCGACGGCAAAAGTCAGCATGCGCCTTCCGGCAAATCTCGACCCTCATACAGTATTCGGCTGGCTGGAGAAAGCGGTCTCCACCGATATGCCGAACGGCTACCGCGTGCGCATCACCAACCTCCATGCCGGTAAGGGTGTTGCAATAAATCCCGATAATCCTTTTATCCGTGCCGCAGCCGACGCTCTTGCCGCGGAATACGGCGTTCAACCGATCTTTATGCGGGAAGGCGGGTCGATCCCCATCGCTGCGCTTTTTGCTGAAGTCTTGCGCATTCCGCTGGTCCTTATGGGCTTTGGCCTGCCCGACGACACCGTCCATGCCCCCAATGAAAAATTCAGTCTGAGCCAATTCCGCAAAGGCATGAAGACGGTCGCCGATTATCTGGCGCGTATCAGAAATTCCGGCATCTGATCATTTCGCCTTAACCGATTGTGATGATAATGATATTCTCGTTTACATTTTCATTGACCGACGGTCGGTCGTTATGCTATACAGCTGCCGAATACATTGCTAAGCGATTAAGAAAAATAAGGATGAACACGATGGAAACGACAATTGCAGGTTCGGCAACGATACGACGAAAGATAATGGAGACGGCACGGTTTCTTTTCCGGCAGCAGGGTTTTGACCAGACCACTATCAGGGATATCACCGAGCAATTAGGCTTGAGCGAAACAGTCATCACCGGCTATTTTTCCTCAAAGGACGATCTGCTCGAGGCAGTATGGTCAGAGTAGTAAAGAAAGCCGAGGAGCGGCGTGAGGAAATAATCGAGGCGGCAAGTGAACTGTTTCTGGTCAAGGGGTATGACCGGACAACCATGAAGGACGTCATGGGACAGCTGCAGATCGCTAAAGGTACCATCTATCACTATTTCAAGTCCAAGGAAGAATTACTCGATGCGGTGCTCGATTCCCTTGTCGCTTCCCTGGTTCGGCAGATGCAGGAAATTCTTGACCGGTCACAGGGGAATGCCCTGGAAAGACTCAGGTATCTAATCCTGAACAGTGCTGCAGCAGATAGTCATGACCAGGAGATGCTCGACAATCTGCATCGCCCAGGCAATGCCGGCATGCATATCCGGCTGCTGGCGAAATTGATCAGCCTTCAGGCACCCCTCTACGGAAAATTGATCCGTCAAGGATGCGATGAAGGCATTTTTTCCACCAGATATCCCCTCGAAAGTGCCGAATTAATTCTCGCTGCCATTCAGTTTCTGACCGACATGGGTATTTACCCATGGACCGAAGAACAGCTGACCAGACGGATTATGGCCCTGCCGACATTGGTCGAAACTCAACTCAACGCCCCCGATGGCAGCTTCCGATTTCTGCTTGAGGTGCTCAAGTAACCCTTCCCTGCCACAACAAATAAAAAAGGAACTTAAAAAATGAAAAAATACTTTGTACTTGTTGGACTCATCCACCTCGCCTTCTGTCTGGAGGCGGCTGCCGCCCCTGAAAATGAAAAAAACAGTATCGAAGGCAGTGTCGGGATCGGAGCAATGATCATCAACCTCAGTGACAATCTTAATCCTGACGGTTCGGATAAACGGCTGGATAGCCTGAACTCCACAGCCGACAAGGAATTGACGGTTATCCCCTTTATTCTGCCTGAGTTTGTATACGACATCGGCGAACCGGACGGGACAAAGCTCTATCTCAACACTCGGCCTGCTCTTGAGGAAGTGGGCGGCTTTGCCATAAATATCGGCGGCTCACATCCTCTCGCCGATGTCGGGATGGTCGATGTCAGCGTCTTCCTCGCCCCCATCGAGAAAGTCTACAAAGACCCCTATCTCACCGACACAGCAAGAGAATCGACCTCAAGCACCAAATTCGGTACAAAAGTTGCCTTGAACAAAATTCTTGGAACCGAACTGGGCATGAGTGCGGTGTATATGAATAACGATGTCGACGACGATGTAATCGGCAAACTGCAGCCCGATCTGGCCCGCGATGGTGCTGTCTATGCCTTCACTGCCGAGTACAGCCTCTTCTCCTCGCCAACATTTGAACTGAAACCGCGTTTCACCGTCAGTAAAGGCGAGTATGACGGCGAGAGCAACTCCTTTTTCAAGAGCAAAATCGATTTCGAGGTCCGCTACACCATCGACAGATTGACATTTTTGCCGCAGGTTTCTTACAGCCACTCCACATACGATAAAATCGATCCGATTTTTGCCGAAACCCGCAAGAACGACGGCTACGGCGCCATGATGATAGTGAGCTATGCCACCCCGTTCAATCTCGAGGATTGGGCGCTGCAAGGCCTTATCGGCTACGGCAGGGGAGAAAGCAACATCGCTTTCTATGACAACGAATCGGTGAGTGGCGGAATCTTCATGACCTACCGGTTCTAACCGTTGTCGAAAATAGCTTGATCAGGGCAATGCTGGAATCTCTTGTCAGCAATTGCCCTTGACGCCATTTTCACGCCATCTTCCTACATTTTCGCAAGGCCGCCCGGGTATTTTTAACATTTTTGTCCATTTTTTACCGGCCGGCACTTCCCGCTTCCGAAAGAGTACGACTTTTGCTTAAATTCCCCTGGTAATCAGTAAATACCTCGCTGCATCAAGATATTACCACATATTATCCCTGACAAAAGGACGCCACTGTTCGGCGTTCTGCAGGAGCCCCATCGCCACATTGGCATATGTTTTGCTTTGGCAATCCTGTTCTTCGCACCCGCGAAAAACAGGCGAAGATTTTTCTTCAAGGAAGCCAAAAGGAAACTCGACACTATGGAAGAGAGAATGATCGACACATTCTGGGTAGTGATTGCCGCAACCCTGGTTTTTCTCATGCAACCCGGATTCATGTGCCTGGAATCGGGACTGACCAGATCAAAAAATTCCATCAACGTAGCAGTTAAAAATCTTGCGGATTTCATTCTCTCCGTCCTTCTCTTCTGGGCTCTGGGGTATGGATTGATGTTCGGTGCGTCGCATGCCGGGATAGTCGGAACCACCCATTTTTCCACCGACTTCGGCGAGGATTATCGACTGGCCACATTTTTCTTTTTTCAGATGATGTTCTGCGGTACCGCCACAACCATCTTTTCCGGGGCGGTGGCGGAGAGGATGAAGTTTTCTTCATACCTCATAGTCGTGCTGCTGCTTTCAACTGCGATCTATCCCCTGTTCGGGCATTGGGCCTGGAATGGTTTCGACCGTGGCACCCCCTCCGGGTGGCTGGGGAGCAACGGCTTCGTCGATTTTGCCGGTTCCACCGTGGTTCACAGCGTCGGCGGCTGGGTCGCTCTTGCCGTATTGCTGATTATCGGCCCACGAATGCACCGGTTCGGCAAGGATTGCAGTTTTTACGGCTTCAGCGGCAGCAACCTTCCCCTCTCGGTGCTAGGGACCCTTCTGCTGTGGATCGGCTGGATCGGGTTCAACGGCGGCAGCACCCTTGCCATGAACGGCAATGTCCCGCGAATAATCGCCTATACTACACTTGCGGGCGCGGCCGGGGCTCTCGCCAACCTGTCGATCGGCTATTTTATTAACAGAGTGCCGAGAGTTCCCTTTCTCATTAACGGCTCACTGGGCGGCCTCGTCGCCATCACCGCCGGCTGTCACTGTGTCGATGCGATGGGTGCGGTGACCATCGGGGCTGTGGCCGGGGTGATCTGCTTTGCCACCGAGATCCTCCTTATTCGGGTCAAAATTGACGACGCCGTCGGCGCAGTTCCGGTACACCTCGCCTGTGGCATCTGGGGTACCCTGGCCGTAGCCCTGTTCGGCGCCCCCGAACTTATCGGCACCGGGCTTTCTCTTCCAGACCAGATCTTTGCTCAACTTAAAGGCATCCTGGCCGCCTTTCTCATCGCCTTTCTCCTGCCATTTACCGTCTTTCGCCAAATAAACAGGTTCTTCCCTTTTCGGGTCTCTGCCGAAGACGAACATAATGGTTTAAACTATTCCGAACACGGGGCGACGACCGAACTCATCGAGCTCTGCCAGGCCATGGACAGGCAGGTGGAATCGCGCAACCTTTCGATGCGGATGCCGGTCGAACCTTTTACCGAAGTGGGGCTTATCGCCGCCCGCCACAACCAGATAATGGACTCCCTCGAAACAGCTTTGTCCCATACCGAGGCCGTAGTCAACCTGGCCAATGATGCAATCGTCACTTTTGTCCGGGACAGTCTGGAGATAATCAATATCAACCCAAGCGGCAGATTGATGTTCGGTTTTGCCGATGGTCGGCCCGGCGCCATGATCCGCCTGCCCGATCTCTTTGCGCGCTTCGATCACCGCAATGAGCAGATTCGGCTCTGGCGCGGCGAAACTATAGAAACCCTCGGCCGAAAGACGAGCGGTAATTCCTTTCCGATGCAGGCAGTCATCACCGAAGCCGGCAGAGGAGAACACACTTTTTGCATCGGCACCTTCAGGGATATCACCGAACTGCGGGAGAGGGAGCGGTCACTGCGGGAATCGGAGCTGAGATACCGTGACTTGTTTGAAAATATCGGGGTGGCTACCATCATGATCGAGGCCGATGCCACTCTGGCAATGGTCAACCACGAGGCCGAACTCCTCTCCGGATATTCCAAGCAGGAAATGGAACACACAATGACCTTTCCCGAGCTTCTGCCTGAGTCCGACACCGAACGGCTGCGCTATCACTCTTTGCGAAAAATACCTCCGCAAGGTGCGGCAAATTCATATGAGGGCAAGCTTCGAGACTGCAACGGCCGCATGATACCGGTGTATGTCAATGTCTCGGCAATACCCGGCACGGACCGGACGGTGGCGACAATCATCGATCTCTCCGAGCTTCGCCTCACCCAGAGTTCCCTGACCAGGCAACGGGCCTTTTTCCTCCAGCTCTTCGACGGTTCTTCGCAGGCCATCGTCGCCCTGGACAAGAATAGACAAATACTGCATGTCAATAAAGGATTCGAGCAACTGTTCGGCTACCGGGAGGATGAAATTCGAGGAATGGTTGTTGGCGATGTAGTCGTTCCCAGCGACCGGAGAGAAGAAGTCGAGGTCATCAGCAAGACCGTGCTGAGCGGAAATTTCGTAAAAAAGGAAACCCTGCGACAACGCAAGGACGGCAGTCTGATCCCGGTTTCGATGCTCGGCTTTCCGATCAAAGTCGACGACGCCCTGGAAGGAATCTTTTACATCTACGAGGATATCTCGGAGCGAAAGGCTTTCGAAGAGCAACTCTACAGGCAGGCATTTTTCGACGGACTTACCGATATTCCAAACAGAATCCTGTTCATGGAGCGTTTGAATCGAGCCCTTGAGCGAAGAAAAAGGCGGGATGACTTCAATTTTGCCGTGCTTCTCATCGATCTCGACCGATTCAAATGGATAAATGACAGCCTCGGCCATCTGACCGGTGACGATCTGCTGCAAAAGGTTTCCCAGCGATTTCTTTCGTGTGTCCGATCGGGTGATACGGTCGCCCGACTGGGCGGAGATGAATTTGCCATCCTGATCGAGGAATTTGAAAAATCTTCTCAGGTCATAGAAATAGCGAACCGCTTGCAAAAAGAAGCCCAGACTCCCTTTTTCATCGGCGCTACCGACGTTCATATCAGTGCGAGTATCGGCATTGTTCTGAATACCGCCGCCTATGACTCAACCGAAGCCATTCTTCGCGATGCAGACATCGCCATGTACCGGGCAAAAGAACTAGGCAAGGCGCGATTCCAGGTATTTAACCGGAAGCTTCATATGCAGGCGTCGGAGGCGCTGCAACTGGAAAACGATTTACGTGAGGCAATAACTGCCGGACACCTGCGTCTTGACTATCAACCGATTATTTCCATTCCCGAAAAAAAACTCATCGCCTTTGAGGCGCTGGTTCGCTGGCTTCATCCCGAGAAAGGTTTGATCGGCCCGGAGAAATTTATTCCGATAGCGGAAGAAACCGGACTGATCATTCCCCTGGGCGAGTGGGTACTGGCGGAAGCCTGCCGGCAACTGAAGAGCTGGCAGACGACTCTTCCGGGAGCAACCCATCTGAAAATCAATGTCAACATTTCCGCCAAACAATTCCTCCAGAACAACCTGGTGGCCACGGTGCTGCATCATCTCGAACAGACCGGACTCGACCCACGTTGCCTGAAACTCGAATTGACGGAAAGCACAATCATGGAGGGCGGGCGTCATTCGGTGGATCGATTCAATCGGCTGAAAGAAATCGGTGTGAAACTGGCAATCGATGATTTCGGTACGGGATACTCGTCTCTTTCCTCTTTGCAGCAACTGCCGATCGATGAATTGAAGATTGATCGATCCTTTATCGGCAGGCTTGAACAGAGTGACCAGAGCAAGGCCATCGTCCGGACGATCATCGCCCTTGCCCGGACGCTCGGCCTGGGGATTGTCGCCGAAGGCGTTGAGAAACTCGAGCAGCTCGCCTGTCTGGAATCGATGCAGTGCGATGCAGTGCAAGGCTACTTGTTTTCCCCGCCGGTCCAGGCCGAAAAGGTGTCGGCAAGAGTTGCCGACTATTTTCCCGGAGGATAACTCCTAGGATTTTTCTTTGAGAAACAGGCGCATCAACGGTGCGCTGGTGATGCTCGTCACGAGTGCCATGATAATGATAGCGACAAAAACCGCCTGATTGATCAGCCCGGCGTCATAGGCCAGAGTACCGAGGATCATTTCCATGGCCCCTCTGGCATTGAGACCGAAGCCGACGGCCAGGGATTTCCGCGAAGACATCCCGCCAAGGCGGGCTCCGATACCGGCGCCGGCCACCTTGCCGACGAATGCGATGAGCACGATCAGGGCTACCACTTTCAGATCGAAATGCTCGATGAAATTGACCTTCAAACCGATGGATACAAAAAAGAGCGGGGCAAAAAAGCTGGTGACAAACTGATGCATGATTTCACGGGCCTGTTCGCGAAGATACACCGAATCACCGATGGCAAGACCGGCGATAAAGGCTCCTAGGATAGCATGGACATGGATAAATTCGGTGAATGCGGCACAGAGCAGGCAGAGACTGAGGCTGAAGGCCAGGACACCGCCCGGCCAGCTCAGCCTGGTCTGAATCCAGGGCAGGATGCGATTCAAGGCAAATCGCCCGACAAAAAGCATGAAGACGGCAAAAGCGGCAATCGAGGCGAGACTTTGCACCACGCTGCCGCTGCCGTTGTTCTGGCCGACCAGGGACAGGATAAAGGAAAAAAAGATCCACCCGACAACATCGTTCAAGACGGCCGAAGCAATGATCACCGCGCCTATTTCGGTTTTCAGCAGCTTCATGTCGAGCAGAATCCTGGCGATTACCGGCAGAGCCGAGATCGCCATGGCTGTGCCTAGAAACAAAGCAAAGAGCGGATACTTCGAGTCGTTCCCCGTTACCGAAAACCATTCCGGAAAAAACCAGGCAATGCCGAATCCGGAGGCAAAAGGCAGGACCATGCTGCCGATCCCGGTAAAAATAACGGGCCTGCCATGACTCAGGAAAAGCGCAAAACGCAATTCCAGTCCGACAACAAAGAGGAGCAGGATCACCGACAACGAAAATATCGTATCGAGTGCCAAGGAAACATGGGCATTTTCAGCAAAAGGAAAGATTGTGCCGTACATGCCGGGAGCTATTGCGCCGAATACCGTGGGCCCGAGGGCGACTCCGACAAGCAGCTCTCCCATGACCGACGGCAGACCGATTTTTCTGCCCAGTTCCGAAGCGATTCGTGAGAAGATCAACATGATGCTGATCGCCAGCAAGATGATGACGAGATCGTTTTGGCCGAGTTTTACCATGGTCGATCAATCACATGTTGAGTCGAAAGCATCAGGGTCCGCCGGCCGGGCGGGAATGGACGATGAGGATATGACATGGCAGATGCTCAAGGATATATTCCATATCGTGGGTGAAGATCCGATCCATCAGGCCATACCTGCTGTCCGGCGAATTTATGACCAGAAGGTTAGCTCTGCGGTCTTCCGCAAATTTGCGGATCATGAATCCCGGGCGGCCAAAAAGAACCGAGTTCTGAATATGCATTCCCCTGGTATTGCAGGAGGCGATTTTCTCTTTTATGTTTTCTTCTGCTTCGATTACCAGCTGCTCCTTTACCAGATCTCGCTCCTGGGTCGTGTCACCCGATAGAGCCATTACCAGACCGGCCGGATCCACTTCCCCCACGACACAAATCTCGCCGGCTCCTGTTTGACTGCCGAAATAAAACGCCGTATCGAGGGTATGCAGTGTTTTAGGATGATCGACACAGTCGACCATGATGCGCTTGAAGGTGCTGCCCTCCCGCCTCGGCTCGGTGAGCAGCAGGAGCGAACATTTGGCTCGTCGACTCAATCCTCTTGCCACCGAGCCACGATAATAGCGGAACACCGTTTCCTGCGGCAAGGCCCCGAGAACCAGAAGATCGACTATATTTTCCTTACAGGTTTTGAGCAGGGCGGCAACCGGATCGCCATCTCGCCAGAGTATTCTTGCCTCACCGCCAATTCCCGCATTTTCACACATTGCAGCGAGCGCCGCTTCCTTGCCCGAGGTTTTTTTCCCGACGTGGATCAACAGCAGTTCCGCCTTGAATGATTGCGCCAGCTGCCGAGCCTCGCTCAGCAGTGCTTCAAGGCTCGGCGAAAAAGCGACCGCCACCGCTATGGTTTCGAACGGGGCAGGCAGTCGCCCTTTTAATCGGTTGTGGTCCATCTTGCTCACATTGACAATGGTTGTGAAGATTATCCCTTGCTGTCCGACTCGGCGGACTCCGTCATATACCGCGAGAGATAGAGAGCCTGGATAACGATAAACACCACGGTCAGACCGAGCATGCCGAAAAGCTTGAAATTGACCCAGGTGTCGTTGTCAAAGTGGCTCATGATATAGAGATTAGCCCCGCCCATTCCGAGAAAAAACAGTACCCAGCCAAGATTCAGCCGCCGCCATACCATTTGGGGCAGGGTCAGGTTGCCGGCCATTATCCGTTCGATGACCGTCCGACCGCCAAAAAACTGGCTGGCCAGGAATGCCGCCGCGAAGAGCCAGTTGATGACCGTGGGTTTCCACTTGATAAACTGCTCGTCCCGAAGAAAGAGGGTTAACCCGCCAAAGATGATAATGATTGCCAGGGTAACGAGTTGCATGGTCGCTACTTTGCGTGTGCCGTACCAGGAGATGGCTACCTGCAGAAAGGTGGCGGCGATAGCCACGCCGGTGGCGACATAGATATCGAAAAATTTGTAGGCGATGAAAAAAAATACGACCGGAAAAAATTCAAAGAGAAGTTTCATTGGCGTTGGGGAAAGTGGGATAGAAGAGGTTATTTTCACCGGGCATCGGCGAATACGAAAACGTCGGGCATCTGCCAATCTAAATCAAGCGCGTCTGAATCGCAAGCCTCTCAGGCAAGAAACAGACCTTCGCGTGCAGGTGCTGCATTTTTTTTGATCATCGAGAGGAAATGTTCTCCTCGAGCAGGGCCATTGCCGTATAACCGGTGAGGCGAAAGACATCTTGCATGATCGGGTTCTGTTCCATATATTTCCACCATTTTTTCTTGATCAGCCGATGGGCATAGCGAGTTGAATAGTCGGCGATCTTGATGAAATGCGGGTTGGCGATGCCATCGATGATGACCAGTCGGGCCGATCCCGGCAGATAATAATGGACGACCAGGTTATGAGGGGCCGGATCGCAGACGATGATGTTGTGCTCGAGAAGGTGTCGATACAAGGCGATCAGCTGCTCGACGATCTCGTTCGGCGACAGACACGGATCGGCCTTTCCGGCGACATGGCTGGAGAGGGTCTGCGAGCATCTCCCGTCATGATCGCGTACCAGGTCGAAGATGGCTCCGGAGCCAAGATTGGTATCGCACCAGCCATGAAACCTGGTCAGCCGTTCAAGCGGTTTCCCCTGCCGCTCGTACTTGAGCAGGTATCTGGTCTCGCGCCTGGCGGAGCGCTGCCGCTTCAGGTTGTGGATGATCTTGATGCATCGATCTTTATCGTGAGGGTGTCGGTACACATCGCGTACTCCGCCTCTGCCGATAAGCAGGCCGGGATCAAGATGGAGTATGGGTAGTTGCTGGAGCATAGAGCTTGCCGACCGTTTCTGCAGGGAAACTATGTATACTGCATATTGTAGAGATGTTCATATTCACCTTTTTGACCGATAAGCGTCTCGTGTGTTCCCTGCTCGACAATCTCGCCGTCTTTGATGACTATAATTCTCGAAGCATTTTTAATTGTTGAGAGTCGATGGGCGATAACGAAGGTCGTCCGGTCTTTCATCAGATTTTCCAGCGCCTTCTGGACCTCCCGCTCCGATTCGGTATCAAGGGCCGAAGTCGCTTCATCGAGAATCAGGATCGGCGCATTCTTCAGGATTGCCCTGGCGATGGAAATACGCTGGCTTTGACCGCCGGAAAGCCTGGCTCCCCCTTCACCGATAATGGTGTCGAAGCCGTCCGGCAAGGCCTGGATGAAATCGAAGGCGTGGGCGGCCCTGGCCGCATCGTGGATCGCCTGCAGGGGGGCCTGTTGGTCGCCATAGGCGATATTGTTGCGCACGGTATCGTTGAACAGGATGGTCTGCTGCGTCACCATGGCTATCTGGCTGCGCAGGGACGCCAGGGTGACGTCTTTGATGTCGGTTCCGTCGATCAGGATGCTCCCCTCCTTCAGGTCGAGAAAACGGGGAACAAGATTGGTGAGCGTGGTCTTCCCGCCGCCGCTGGGACCGACGATGGCCAAAGCCTCGCCGCTTGGCACGGTGAGATTGATATTCGACAGGACCGCCGCCTCGTCGTCGTAGCGATATGTCAGGTTCCTGAATTCAATCGATGTGGTGAACGGAGGCAGGACGGCTGCGTCCTTTTTGTCGCGGATTTCCGGTTCGATATCGAGGATGGCGTAAACCCGGGTGGCGGCAGCAAGCCCCCGTTGAATGGTGGAATTGATCCTGGTGACTCCTTTTACCGGTTCGTAGGCGGCGATAAGGGCAGTCAGAAAGGCAAAAAAAGTTCCGGGAGTCGCCGTCCCCCTTATTACCTCGTTGCCGCCGAACCAGATGATCAGGGCAATGGCGACGCCGCCGATAAATTCCATCAGCGGATGCTGCATGCAACGGTACTTGGCATCCTTCATCGTCAGCACAAAGAGTCTGGTCACCTGCCCGGAAAATCGCCGTCCCTCATATTCTTCTTTGGTGAAGGCCTTGACGATACGGTTGCCGGTGATCGTTTCATGGAGGATATTCGAGCAATGGGCGACTTCTTCCTGGGTCGAGGTGCTCAATTTCCTGAACAGCCGGCCGAATTTGACGATTGGATAGGCGGCGACCGGCAAGACGATAAAGGAGATCATGGCCAGCCGCCAGTTCATATAGAAAACCACGCCGAGCAGAATGACCACCTGGAAAAAATCCCGGACAACACCGACCAGCGCGTTTGATACCGCCTGCTGCAGCAGGGCCACATCGGAGATGATGCGGGACATGAGGGTGCCGGTCGGCATCTTGTTGAAAAAAGACAACGATTGGGTATGGATATGGTTGAAAATCTGCAGGCGGAAGTCACGGATCACCGACTGCCCGACCTTCTCAAGCAGGATTGTGTAGATATAGTACGCAACTCCTTTCAGGAAAAAGATGACAACGACAATAATGGGGAGAAGCTTCAGGAAAAAGGTGTCTTTTTCCATGAAAATCTTGTCGAGAAGGTCTTTGACCAGGTAGGCCTGGGCACCGGTGAAACCGGCTACGCAGATCATTGCCACCATCGCGATCAGAAGTTTTACCTTGTACGGAGAGATCACCTTGTACAATCGCGAACATATTTCTTTATTGGTCATTGGGCCTGCGTGGAGTGATATTGGGGAAGTCAGTCGGTTTCAGAATTTATAAGTTGAAAAATGTCACTCCTTATTACACCAGAGAGATTTAATACTGAAGGTTTATTTGAAAAACCGACAGATACATCTCTGCCAAAACTTAGTGCAGGCCTCCACCGGCTCAGTCTTATTCCGCGCACAGAATCTCACCTATTTTATATGCTAAGTCACCAATAGAATATGGTTTTTGAAGAAAATGAATTCCTTTGTCCAAGATGCCGTTATGGGCAATTACATTCGCCGTATACCCTGACATGAACAATACTTTTAAATCTGGATAACGCAACTGTATCAAAATCGCCAGTTCCTTACCGGTCATCTCCGGCATCACTACATCGGTAAAGAGCAGATCGATCCCACCCCTGTGATTTTCTGTAATACTCATGGCTTCACTGGGCCTGTTGGCAGCCAGGACATCATATCCGAGTAGCTCAAGCATCTTTTGAGCCATTTTCAACAACACGGGATCATCTTCTACCAGCAATATCGTCCCACCCCGGCTTTTCCTGTTCTCCGTTTTCGCTTGCTCTTCAGTCTCCGGCGGATCTTCTTCACAATAGGGAATATATACTTTGAAACTCGTTCCTTTGCCCAGTTCGCTGTAGACATTAATAAAGCCGTTATTCTGTTTTACTATGCCATATACAGTCGACAGACCGAGTCCTGTGCCACGCCCCAATTCCTTGGTTGAAAAGAACGGCTCGAAAATCTGTTTCTGAGTTTCCTTGTCAATGCCGCAACCGTTGTCACTTACCGTGAGTTTGACAAATTTTCCCGGTTGAAATCCAACATGACCGGCACAGAACACCTCATCTAAGACGATTATGGCAGTTTCGATGGTTATTTTTCCCGGACCATGGATAGCATCCTTTGCATTCACGCAAAGGTTTGCGAGAATCTGATCGATCTGGGTCGGGTCCATCTTGATCGGCAGGAAATCCGGTTCAGGTACCCAGGAAAGTTCGATATCCTCGCCAATAAGACGGTGGAGAATCTTGAGTATTCCCGCCACGGTTTTATTCAAGTCGAGAACCTGAGGGACTATAGTCTGCTTCCGGGAAAACGCCAGCAGCTGACTGACTATATTGGCAGAGCGTTGCGCGGCATCGAGTATTTTTTCCAAATCATGATACAGGGGATGCGTGGGGTCGACATCATCGAGGGCCATCTCGGTGTAGCCGATGATTACCGACAGGGTATTGTTGAAGTCGTGTGCCACGCCTCCGGTGAGACGGCCGACCGCCTCCATTTTTTGTGCCTGCTGTAGCTGGGCCTCGAGCAATATCTGCTCGGTGATGTCGCGTTTAACGGCCACATAATTGACAATTCGGCCCTTACGGTCGCAGATTGGTGAGATGGTTGCTTCCTCTGTGAAAAAGGCCCCGTCCTTGCGGCGGTTTACCATACGGCCCTTAAAGGTTTGGCCGCCGGCAATGATTTGCCAGAGATGCCGGTAAAACTGACTATTCTGTTCTCCACTTTTCAGCAGTCGCGGATTCTGGTTTATTACCTCGGCAAGAGAGTAACCGGTAATAGTTTCGAACGCTGGATTGACATACTGAATATTTGCATATTTATCGGTAATAACTATCGCGTCGCTGGTTTGTTCAATAGCGGCAATCAAACGGTCGCGTTCAGCCTCAGCCTTCTGACGCTGGGTGACATCGCGCATAATCCCAAGATTGCCGATCCATTTATTGTTTTTATCGTACAGTTTGACCCCGAATGTCTCCCCTGGAAAATCCTTGCCCGATTTATGCTTATATGCGGTGATGTAGACACGGTTTTGCTGCTCGGAATCCTGCATGAAGGATGCCTTGCCTCTCGAATGATAATTTCCACTGTCGGCATACAGGCTTTCCGTAGTTTTTCCGATCAGTTCTTCGGGAATATAACCGAAAGTATTTTCCATTCCCTTATTGGCTAAAAGAATTTTACGATGTGTGTCGGTGATGACTACACCGTCATCTATAGCGTTGAACATTGTCTCGAACAACAGCTTCTGTTCAAGAATTTCCTGCTCGATTCGTCGAATTCTGCTGATGTCGCGCGTGATCGAGATAATATGAGGGACATTATTGAGTATAATGACCCGTGCCGACATGAGTGCGGTAGTGATACTGCCATCTTTCCTGCGAAATTTGGCTTCAAGATTTTCGCAATAGCCCTTTTCTCTCAGATTTTGCACCAATCGCTGCCTATCGGCGGAATCATGCCAGATGTTAATTTCCACCGAGGTTCTTCCTGTGACATCATCCTTGGTAAATCCGGTGAGTTCTGTAAATCCGCCATTGACGTCTACATACATGCCGTCTTGAAGTCGATTGATATTTATTGCATCGGGACTGGAATTAAAAGCCAGCGCGAATTTTTCTTCGCTTTCCCTTAATTTCTTTTCCGCTTTTTTATGTTCGGAAACATCGTTAATAAGCGATAGCATCAACTCCTGGCCGTTCAGAGTGATCTTTTCTGCAGACCAGAATGCCGAACGGGTTTCACCGGATCGAGTTTTGAATGTAATCGGATAATCCTTGAAGGAGGATTTTGCAGACAGTTCCGCTGCCATATGGGCTCTTTCAAGAGGGTCTTCCCAGATACCGATCTCCGTTGAAGTTTTTCCTATGAGCTCTTCTCTTGAATACCCAAGCATCTCAATCCAGCGCTGGTTGACATGTATAAAAAGACCGGAATTGATTTCGGAGATGACCATTGGCGCTGGATTTGATTCAAAGGCTTTTGAAAAACGTTCATTACTTTCCTGCAGGATTTCTTCGGAATATATTTTCTGAGTGGGTTCGCCGACTTCGGAGAGGAATATTTCATCCAGATCCGACGAATGGTACAAGAGTGGTAACTTCTCGTAGAATTGTCGAAACCTTGACTCCTTGAGTCGTAATGAGTCGATCATGCGTTGCTTCATGTGAACCGCATTTTCCAACTCTTTGATCTTCGCTTCAAACTGCCTGCAGGACTGTTTTCCAGACATAGAACTCCAATTCCGAGAGTGTCGTGCCGTTCTCATTTTTCATTATTAACAACTTTTTCCAATTCAATTTTTGTAACCGTTCACCAGCACCCCATATTCGTCCGATCAGGCCACCTCACATAGCCAACTATAGCTCGGCGGCCTGCTTGAACGAACCTGAAGCACTGGATGAACGGTTACTGATCCGGGTTATGCGGTCTTTTGATGTGTACCGGTGAACGATTACCAATTTTTGTAATCGAAATGGGGTGCTGGCGAACGGTTACCAATTTTTGTATTTCACCAGCCATACAACAATATCAAAAGAAAAATATTATTGATACCACCAATTCTCAGATCATGTGCTTAGAATATGGATATTCAATTAGTCAGGATGAAGCTATGTTGATCCAGCATTTTTACCCTGTAGCTGCCTATAATATTATCGAAAAAGGATATGCCCACTTCACAAGACTACCACGCTGTAATACTTTAAATATGAAGGTTTCGTTCTTCCCCATAACTCTTCACGGAGGATATATGAATCCTAAGAAGGTGGCTTTAACATCTTTAACATGTATGGTAGTGATTTTAATGTTCGCAGTTGTCGCCGTCGCCCAGTATCAGGCAACCGCCAAGGCGGGAGATTACGACGTCGCGATGACCATCGACAGGAACCCGCCGGTCGTCGGCCAGAATATTGTCACTATCGCCGTAAAAGACGATAACGGCAAACCGGTCACCGATGCATCGGTGCGGCTGGAATTCGGCATGGCGGCCATGCCCGGCATGCCGGCCATAGATTATAAAAGCAATGCTGCACCCATTTACGAGGTGTATAAGGCGCCGATGACAATTTCCATAGCCGGTCCCTGGTATATTCATGTGAAGATTCTTCGGGATAATAAGATTTCGACTGCCGAATTCAATGTCGATGTTCAATAATCCCGATGGCTGCGTCTCGAAAAAACGCGGTCAGGCGAACCGACGTGTTGCGAACCGAGCTGTTCCTCTTCTTTACTTGAGATCCTCATCGATATAGCGCTGGATGTAGCGCTGACCGTTGATAGCAGAACTGGCAACCCAAACCGTCAGAAAAAGTGCAATGCTCAAGGTCACGGGCATTGCTTGCGGCAGCAACAAAACCAACGGCAGAAGGATTGTCATTCCCACCCCTATGTATTTCAGTGCGCGTTTCTTTGTCTGTCTGATGGCCTCCGTCGCCGCTTCCGGCGTATCGATGCAGCTCTTACGCATGGTATCGCGCATTAACTCATAGCCGGTCTGATGCCGATGCGCCAACCGGCCGAAGGGATCATTGAGTTTCATAAAAAAACCTCTCTGAAGAAGAATCTTGAAAGACGCTCTCCAGCCAAAGAACCATTTAAGGCCCCATGATGAAGGAGTACGGATCTCGCAGCGCCTGAAGTAATCAATTTGCCCCAAGTAGTAACATGAATATGGGAAAAATCAACAGTGACCATACAACGCCTGCGGTATCGACGACTGCTTGTCTCACCTTCTGAAACTGAGAACGTTCTGCCGGATTATTCGCTGCTGTTTCGCTCACCCCAGGGATTGATTTTTTCGAGCAGCTTGAAGGGTGAAGTGATGGTCCGTTCGGCCAGATCGTAAAGACTTGAGCCGATCGCAGAGGGGGACATGACCTCAACCCTGGGATCGTCCAGCGATCCGGTGATGCCTACCGGAATGGCGATCAGGCTGCCACCCAGGAGGTAGTTGACCCCGGGGATATGTTTTATTATGGTATCGACGGTCTTCAACGGCGCGGCCAGCAATTGGATATCAAGAGTCTGATCTTCCAGACGGATTTCACCGTTACCTACCAGACTGAGGGTTTCTCCATTCATAAAAAATTTATGGATGATCAGTTTGCCGTTTTGAAATTCACCATCGAGGGTCATGGTTGTGTAGGCGAAGCCGGTGGTGGCGAGATCCGGCAATCTGCCCTTGACGATCTCGGTGACATTGAGCACCTCCAGAATCCTCGACACCAATTTGTTCTGTGTGATCAGACCGTTGCTGAGCTTCATCTCCAGTGGACCTTCCAGGCGGTTGACCAGTCCGTCCATTTTCCCCCTGGCGGTGACCCTGCTGGAGAAGTCGAGGCTGCCGGTTGCCCTCGTCCGGCCCTCGGTCAGACAGGTGTAGCTGGTGGCCACGTCGAGGTCTCTGCCCAGCAGGGTCAGATCGAGAGAAAATTCATCCCCGGTGAGGGAAAACGAGCCGAGCGAGTTGATGTCGCATAATCCGGCTTTTTCAAGCCGGAGATCGACCCTGTTGCGAGCGAAGGAGACGGTACCCTCGACAGGCTCCCAGGTAAAGTTCTTCCAGGTCAGTTTCGTGATGTCGACTTGAACCTGTGCACCGTCTGCCTGCAGGGTGATCTGTTCAATGTTTATTTTCTCGCCCGATGGCAGGAGAACCGGCAGATTCTCGCCGGTCAGCTGCCCCGTGGCGGTGGCTTTGGATTGTCCGCTTTGCGGGACAGTGACGGCAATATCCCCTTCCAATTGGCCACTGTTGAATTGACCATCGACGAACATGCTCTGCAGGGTTTCATGCTGCAGTTTACCGGTAAACTTGAAGTCGTGTTGGTCCTTGTTGAAGTCAAAGACCATGTCGGCATCGGAATACCGATCCTTGAGGTGCAGCCGGTTGACCTGCAGCTGTCCCGGCCGGTAGTCGACATCGGCGATGATCGCAGGGCCTTTCTCTAGTGATACCTCACCCTTGAATGAGGCCGTAGAGTCGTCCGGCTGCCAGGCAACCTGCGCGTTGCCGATGCTGAGTGGCGCAATAATAGCATATGATTCCGGCACGTTGAGTATATTCGACAGCCATTCGACCGATTGTGGCCCCATGGATCCATCCAGCAAGAGTTCGATCCCTTGGAGCTGTTGCGGCCAGCCATTGATGCTGCCGGACAGGACGAGTGCTGCATCCTGACTCGAAACCTTGAGTTTTTCAAAGGTCACCTGCTGCGTAACGATTGTAAATCCGCCACCGGCGATGTTGATGATGTCGGGGAAGGCTTTCGTATCGACTGTGAGGTCTTGCACGGTGCCGGTCGAGGAGAACTGCCACGCAGACGGCCTGTCGACCTCGCCTTTCAACTCAAAGACCGACAATTCGACGCGGCCGCTCACTTGTTTGACCTCTTGCAGCGTATCACGCAATCCCTCCAGGGAGGCCAGCCAGGGATAGAGCTCCGCCATGTTCAAATCAAAGCGACCGGAACCGATGTCGAGGGAAAGATCCTTTTCCCAGTTGAACAGGATGGAGAGATCGGCAAACTGCGACTCTCCCAATGAGCCGCTGAATGAATCGAGATCGAGCCGATCATTGCTGAAAGCGAGCTGCCCCCCGGCGATTGTGATCGGCAACGGCACCCCCTGGTAGTCGGCAGACAGCGTCACCTCGCTGACTTCGATTCCGGCGTCGATGTCGTGCAGGCTGTCGCCGAGGCTCAGTTTTCCGTGGCCGGTGCCCTGCAGGCCGGTGATCTTCTGCAGCTCGGAAGCGATGGCCGGGTTACTGACTACACGTTGAAGGATCGCCTTGGTATCCGCCAGGTCGGCGCGTAACATCAGATCCAGCTGGAACAGGTCGTTCTTCTTGGTCAGACCTATCTTCAGCGAACCGTCCCGGCCGGCAGATTCATCCAGACGGGCCGAGAGCCCGGTGCCTTGCAGAACTCCCCTGCTGACGACCACATCGCCGAAGATCTCGGTCAGGTCGAGATCGATCTTCGGGATCGACACCTTGCCGTCCTGCAACCGACCCTTGATCAGGATGTTGTTCATATCGCCCAGTTCGGACAGGTCCTCTCCGCGAGAGGTGAAGCTGAGCTGCGGCACCCGGCCACCGCGCAGGTAGTCGAAGATTTTCTCGACCGGGGTGATGTCGCCTGCCAGGGCCAGAGCGGTTCTGCGGGTCGCCTCGACATCGATGTTGTTGCCGGACAGGTTCAGCGTAATTGCCGGCGTGGTCGGAGCCAGGGTCATGTCTCCGGTCAATTCAAGGGCCGGTTCGGCGAGAGCCAGTCGCTCGAGTTTGACGGTCGTCTTGTCGCCCGTCATTTGGGCGCTGCCGCTCAGGCTGAGGCCTTTTGTCGTCTCCTGGCGGCCGTTGCGATAAATATTCAGTGCAGCAATGTTCGCTTGCAGGTTGGCCCTGGCAGAATTGACACCGGCCATCGACACATCCGATTGCAGGCTCAGGCCTTCGAGTTCAACCTGCTTTTGTTTGCTCCGGGCGATAGCCAGCCGGCCGTTGTCGACCTGCAGTTCGAGGCCGGTGAACGTGAAAGGCTGAGCCGGGGTTTCTTTTGGTTTTGTGTCAGGAAGCTCCAGACTGAGCTGCGGCGTGTCCAGCTCGAGTCGGGCCAGGCGCAGATCACCGACCAGCAGGGGGAGGAATGCCGGTGAGGCACGCAGGGCTGCAACTGTGCCCTCTGCCAGATCGGGAATGGTCAGCTTGACCTGACGCAGTTCGATGGACGGCCGGGGAAAATAGGACAACTCGGCATTGTCATAGTCAATCTTCCCGCCGGTCTGTTCGGTCACCACAGCCTGGATTTTTTGTTTGACCGCGGCGAAACCGATGAGCCGCGGCACAAGCAGCACTGCCGCCGCCATCAGAAGCAACACTGCAACGATAGTCCCCAACAGCCAGGCACGGAGACGATGAGTGGTGCGCGCGGGGAAGTGATTTTTCTGTCGTTCGGTTTCTTTCATCGGGTACTTGCGCAGGGATGGCAGCTGGATGGAATCTGCAAATAGGTTATCATGATACTGATATATATTTTAAGCATGGTTTGCAATTTGACGCATGAGAATACCCCCCTGACACAATTGCTTTCATCCACGAGAATCGATCGGTGGTTAAAATGAACCTCATTTGCCAATTCCCGCACCGTGAACCTTTTCCCGCTTATCATCTCCACTGTCCTTTTGCTTACCATAAATGACCGGTTACAGGAAAGCAGTTGGTATCCTAAATAATACTCTATACCTTATCTGTAGTTAAACTTTCCGGACTTAACCTTCCGAGACAGATTCAAGGGCTGGGTACCTTTGTCTGTTCTCCTGAAACACCTTGCCGCTTGATACGATCGTGAGATTATCGATAGTCGGCAGAAGTGAAATCCAACTTTTTAAAAGGGAGAGTGCAAAATGAGCTATTTGGAAGGCCTTTCTTTTCAGGTGAAGACTTTTTTTCTGGTGATTGTTTTAGTGTCATTCACGGTCATTGCCGTTGCCAGGTATCATTTACTGGTGAATGAACTCACTGAGATGAGCATCGAACAGACCACCGGCATGATGCTTACCGGATATAAAAACGAGTTGAAAGATATTGTCGATGTGATGGCGGTGACGCTTTCGTCGTCGACGCAGGGCATACAGGACGAAGAGCAAACGTACACCATGTTTGCAAAGTTGATAAAACAAGCCAGATTTTTTCCCGATAAATCAGGCTACTACTTTATCTATAAAAAAGGCGGGACTGTGTTTGCTCATGCCGCGCAGCCCGATCTGGAGAAGAAAAATCTTATCAATATGAAGGACCCCAAAGGCAAAATGCTGATAAAAGAACTCGATGAGGTTTCCCAGGCCGGAGGAGGATTTGTCGAATACTGGTGGGAAAAGCCGAAGAGGGGACTGCAGCCCAAGCTTTCTTATGCCCGCATGATTCCCGGGGGGCAATACTGGATCGGTGCAGGCGTATATATTGATGATATTCAAGAGAAGAAGGAGACTATTCTGACCACCATCCAGACTCGGACAAATTCATTCCTGAAAGAACTGTATATCATGCTGGGATCGGCATTAGTCCTGTTTGCCATACCGCTCACCTGGTTTCTGATTGTCAGCATCGTTAAACCGATTCGTGAACTGACCATCGTTGCCGAACAGTTCAGCCGGGGAAGTCTTGATCTCGACATCCCCCACATCGGACGGGGCGATGAAATCGGCAAAATGGCCGAGGCTCTGGAACGACTGGGAATGAGCATTAAAGTGGCGATCGCCAGGCTGAAGCAGTGAGTGTTGCCGGGCGTCTGTCTCAACGATAGGCGCCTATCCCGGTTACCTTCCGGCCGATGATCTCAGCGTAGTGGTTCAAAAAGATATTCCAGGCCATTGACTTTTATCTCATAGACAATGGCCAGCATCTCCCCCAGTCTGCCCTTGGGGAAGCCCTTTTGGGAAAACCACACCACATAGGCTTCCGGCAGATCGATCAGCAGTCTGCCGCTGTACTTGCCGAAAGGCATTGTCATTTTAGCCAGCTCCAGGAGCTGGGCATGGTCATATTCCGGATTGTTCATTTTTCTCCATCACAGCGATCCGCTGTCGACGCCTGCCTCTTCAAAGGAGGCCATTTCCCGCATCATCCGGCAGGAAAGGTCGACGAGATTCATGGCAATTGCCGCCCCCGTCCCCTCGCCAAGCCGCAGCTTGAGGTCGAGCACGGGTTCGAGGCTCATCATCCCCAGAGCCGCCTGCTGACCGGCCTCAACCGATTTATGACCGGCAACCAGATAGTCTTTGACCGCAGGACAGAGCAGCCAGGCAAGAAGCCCGGCCGCGGTCGAGATGATGCCGTCGAGGACGACACAGCATCTTTCCGAGGCCGCCGCCAGGACCGCGCCGCAGATCCCGCCGAGTTCATAACCGCCGAGTCTGGCAAGAAGGTCAAGTGCGTCGTCCGGCACCGGCCGGTGCAGGGCAAGGGCTTTGTCGATCACTTCACGCTTGCGCGACAGCCCGCGGTCGTCGACTCCGGTGCCGCGACCGGCAACCTGTTCCGCAGAAAGCCCGGAAGCGCCGCAGATGATGGCGGTGGCACTGCTGCTGTTGCCGATCCCCATTTCTCCCATGCCGACCAGATCGCAACGTTTTTCGGCATTTTTTGCAAGAAACGTCCGTGCGCCGTTTTCGATGGCCCGGATCGCATCCTCCTTGCTCATCGCCGGCTGAACGGCAAAATTCTTCGTCCCCCGAGCCACCTTCATCTTGATAAGAAGAGGATGATCGGTAAAATCGCCGTTTACCCCCATGTCGACAACCGCCAGTTCAATCCCATACTGGCGACAGAAGGCATTTATCGCCGCGCCGCCGGCCAGAAAATTCTCGACCATCTGCACGGTCACCTTGGCGGGAAAGGCCGAGACACCCTCCTCGACCACTCCATGATCGCCGGCAAAGACGAACATACGTTTGCAGTCGACCGCCGGGTTGAGATTTTTCTGGATGGCACTCATCCGGACAGCGAGGTGTTCGATCTTCCCGAGAGCGCCGAGCGGCTTGGTCATGCGATCGACCTTGTGCTGCGCCCGATCCCGCACACCATCAGGCAGCGGCTCTATTGCAGCGATGATTCCGTCAAGAAAAGGCGACACATGTGTCCGACCGTGTCCCGGTGCCGCAACCGCCTCTCGATCCGGCCGAGTCGGCATCTGCCGGCGACCGACTCCGCTAAAATCGATAATGTATTTCAAGGCGTTCCCGGAGAGAATATGGGACAGGACCGACTCCACCTCGGCTGGACCGACAACCTTTTCAATGAGCCGGCCCAGGTTTTCCTGCTGCCTGCTGCAAAATGGAATCGCCTGCACCATATGCTCCCGCCTGGGTCCGTAGGCTCCGAACACCTCCAGTTCCTTATAGTGGATAAGGTTCAGAAGGCTGGTGTCTATTTCTTCGTTTTTCTCAAGGCCGCTGAAATAGCTGAGCCGCCCGCCTTTTCGTAATTTTGCAATACAGAGGCTGAAGGCGATGTGGCTGTCGCAGCAGTTTATCGCCAGATCGAAATCTGCGGCGTGGGTATCCTTCACGAGAATGATGTGGTTGCTGTCGCACAACCCGCGCAATCTCGCGATCTTTTCCTCGCTCTGCTCGATTACGGTGACTTGGCATTGGCGCTCGCGGCAGACCAGAGCAGCAATCATCCCGACCAGGCCGCCGCCGTAGATGACAACCCGCTCTTTGGCTGCGGGATGCAGCCGCGAGAGCCCGTTCAGCACGCAGCCCACCGGCTCGGCAAAAGTGGCAATCCGGGGATCCAGTCCGTCCGCCACCGGCACAAGACTTTCCTGCGGCACACTCACATATCGGGCAAACCCGCCGTCGGTATGGAAGCCGATGATGCGCATCTCTTCACAGAGGTTTTCCCGGCCGCCGAGACAATAGCGGCAGGTGCCGCATGCCTGACCGGGCCAGACGGTATAAAGCCTGCCGGTGGATGTATCGACACCGGCAATTTCGTGTCCCAGAACCCTTGGCAGCACCAGATCGCGGTGCCCCTGCCGCCACATCTTGGCATCGGTCCGACAGATGGCGCAGCAGGTAACCTCCAGAATCACCCGACCATTCTTTGCCTCGGGAAATGGCTGGCTCGCCAATTCCATGGTCCCGCATTGGGTAAGTGCCAGTTGCATCTTTTTTCACTCCATGTGCTCATAAGGTTCCTCGACCAGAATCAGCTTCATCAGCTTTGCCGAAACACCCGATTCCCGCAGACGGCGGCAACAGTCTTCTGCCTCATCGGCCTTATCCAGAGGAAAGACGCTGGCCTTGTTGAGCGGGCAGCGCTCGAAAAAACTTTGCCTTACCCGAAAATAATCCCCTCCGTCCTTGATGATCAGCAGCTCGGTCATCGCCCGGCCCTCGCCAGATCGGCAAGTTTTGCAAGCCCCGCCGAAGGATCGCCGTTCTGGACTTCGATCCACCGCCTGAGAGCGGCAAGTGCCTGTCCGGAGAGAAGGATTTCTCTTGCCATTTCAACTCCTTCCGAAAGAGTCACCACCATATTCCGGACAAAGAAGATGAGCGCGCTGTTCAAAATAACGGCCTCGCTCCGGGCTTTACTGCCCTTCCCCCCCAGCAGCTGGTACATCTTTATAGCAGCTGCATACCGGTCCGGATCGGGAGCTAGATCACCGGGGGCATGCCTGGTCAGGCCGCACTCCTCCGGTTCGAAGAAAAATTGATGCATAAACCCATTTTGCAAGCGCACCCCGGAAGTCGTCCCGCAAACCGAGGCTTCATCCATCCCCTTGTCGCTGCCGACAATCCCGCCATACACCACCAGCGCGTCGGTGTAGCCGATGGCCTTCATTACTTCCGCCACCGGCATGAGAAGCGACGGCGCATAGACGCCCCGCACCGCCACCTTCGGCAGGGCAGGATGGGCGAGCGACGCAGCGATATTCAGCGGCGAGCCGAAACAGATCCGGGAAAGAATGCGGCCGAGGGCCAGCGGATGGACCTGCGGGCTCATGCCGTTGAAGAGGCCTATCCCTGCCTCCTTTACGCTTTTTGCCACGAGATCGACATTGCACTCCACGTCAACACCTAATGCCTCCGCCATATCGACGGTGCCGCAGCTCGAAGTTATGGCCCGAGCTCCGTGGCGGGCGATGGTTACGCCGCCGGCGGCAGCGACCAGGGATGCGGCAGTGCTGATGTTAAAGGTCTTGAAACTGTCCATGCCGGTACCGCAGTTATCGACGATATCAAGATCCGTCAGGGCAACCTTATGGGTGTCGAGCTCGTATACCGCCTGCCAGCCGCCGGCGACCTCGTCGGCCGTCTCGCCCTTGGCGGTCAAAGCAGCGAGAAAGGCCCCCTGCTGCATGTCCGTGACTTCGTTTTTGAGAATCATCGAGAAGGCGTCGAAGGCTTCCTCCCGATTCAAATGTTCCCCGCCGATAAGCCTGGTGATCACTCTTCCCAGTTCTCTGTTTTTTTCGATTTCCACAAAATCCTCCCGAAATGAGACTCCATGTCATTGAACAGGATACGGAAAAGAGATCGAACGGCAAAAGACAGGTCTCCGTATCCGCAATACCGTACGGTCTGAGACGATCAGACAATACAATTTTCAGATACAGAGAACCCCAGTGGTTGACTCTGAAGGGGACGATAAAGTCCACGGTTGCAGGCAGGCTTTCTGACTTACGAATTATCCTGCACGGCGACCGTCTTCCCGGAAATCCCAGTGACGAATCCTGAACGTATCAGGATATGGGGCTCTGCCCCAGCCGCTGCAGCCTTCGGTTACAGCAAGGACTGGCTTGTGACGGAGTCGCACCGTCTTTCCTTTTTCCAACACATACATGCACCTGCAACAGCTTTATACCCGGCTTGAATGAAGATATCAAGACCGGCTCTGCTGAAAATGACTCCGGAAACTAGCCTTCATCTCTTTCAGAATTACGCATGCTCGCGACAATCCGGCCTATTTTGGCTTTCCCGGTGACTTTCAATATATCTCTGCGGGAATCCCTGGAAAGATAAACCACATACCCGGACATTTTTTTCTTCCTCGGCTCCTCGAGGGAACGGGTCTGAAGAACGATCTCCCAGACATCGCGCACCGTACCTTCGACCTCAAGAGCCGTTTCTCCCCGGCAGAACAATTGAAGTTCATATTGTTTATTGCCGGTAAAAATATCGAATACTTCGGTGGTTCCTGCTGCCCAATTGAGACTGCGGAGGAGAAATACGGTTGAAAAGGGATCAAGAACAAAACTCTCCGATGAAAATTCCTTTTCCGTCCGCTTGGGTTTTTTGCCTCGCCTGGTTTCAATCTGGACTGCTGTGACCCGGTCTGGCTCGGGAAACTCTATTAGAGTAATTTTGTGCTTCGATCCGGCCTGCTCCTCAACAACTGCTTGAGTCGGCTGAATCGGGTTTGCCGACATAGCCACCTTTCCCTTGTACGAATACAATTTGCTCAGATTGCTGCGGGCTCTTGCGGCAACTTTAAGCATAAAGTCGTCGCCCTCCTTTTCCACTTCAATGGTGGCCTTGCCGATGCGCAGACTGTTAAGGAATAGATCGTAATAGCTGGTTCCGGAAATATCGTCTTTTTTGTTCATATTCAGTTCGGCAGTGCTTTTGTTTCGCGCCGATTCGTTCTCCGGTTTCTCGACCCCTGTTCCGGCGGGCATGGAGAAGACAACCGATGCAGCAACAAAGGTTACCGAAATTAAACAACATATTGAAATTAAAAATCTACCTGGTACGTTCATGAGGATTCTCTTTCAGGAAGGTTAACAAATACATGGTGAAGCTCCCATCTTTTGACGAAAATGGTCGTATCGGATTGAACATGATATCCTAAAACAATTTCATTCCAGGTACAATAGATGTAATCGTTCACCGGTACACATCAAAAGATTGCATAACCCGGATGCCCTGGATTACTTGATGTCTCTTGGGGTTTGCGGTACACTTATTTACTAGGATTACCGGTGTCGAAGTCTTGGGAAAAATAGAGATGTAATGGCAATTTCAGGAGAATATGAAGACCATAACACCAATCGCAATACTTGCATTTTTTCTTCTGTCTTCCGAAGTGACTTCAGCCAGGAATCCCCCGGAGAACTGGGGGGCCGTACAGGGCGAAGATCTTCCGATTCTTGACGAAGAGCAGGAAAAATCGCTTGACGGTGCGCAGGTGCTTGCATCTGAAAAACTGCTTGGGGCGGCGGAATGGATCGACTCGTTTTTCGATGACGATCGCATATTCGTCGAAGAAAACACCACTCGAGCCACCCTGAGACTCACTCTGGGATACAGCAAAAACGACGACTTCGAGATCAAACCGAGGTTTGATCTGCGGCTGAGACTCCCTCGACTTTCGGAGCGGGCAAATCTTTTCATAGAAGCCGGAGACGACGAAGATTTCAATATCGAGGACGATCCACTTGGCGATCGTCTTGGCGACGAAGATGGTACCAGAAATGAGCTGAGCGCCGGCTTGAGGTATTTTTTCAGGCAGAGCAAAAAAATGAATATCTCTTTCGATGCCGGGTTCTCATGGGATTATCTCTTTGCCGGTGCGCGATATCGATCGATTCAGGACTTCGGCGAATGGCTGGGCAGGTTTACCAACCGGCTGCGATATTACACCGACGATGGTCTGGAGAACAGAACCTCCTATGACCTGGAGAAACGGTTGCATCCAAGCTGGCTGTTCCGGGCAACCTCCAGCATCAATCTGTATGAGGAAGAAGATGGTATCCCCCATTCCCAGTATTTCCGGTTCTACCAGGTATTGAGTTCGCATCAGGCAGTCTCGTACGAGTCGGCCCTGTATTTTGACACCGAACCTAGCTACAAAATGACTGACACCCGCTTCCTGGTCAGTTACCGTCAACGTTTTTTCCGGGATTGGCTGGTGCTTGAAGTTTCTCCGAGAGTAACCTTTCCCGAGGACCGTGACCGTGAGGCGAATCCGGGCATCATTATTAAACTTGAGGCCGCTCTCGGTTATAAAGCCGACGAGGAAGGATATCGCAAAATATTTCGCTAAGCTTGGGTATCAGCGAAGCCGGGTCAGGACTACAACCGCCGCAACAACCAGCCCAGCCCCGAGCGCCTGTACCGGTCCCAGTTTTTCCTCCAGAAAAAAATAGGCGAGCACCAGGGTTACCACCGGCTCCAGGGTAGAGAGGGTTGAAGCGTCGCTTGCTCCCAGCCGCCTCATTCCGGCAAAAAAGAAAACTATCGGCATTACAGTCGATACAACGGCGATAGCCGCGACCGCCAGCCACCCCTCCAACGCAGTAGGATAACCGGGGCCTTCGATGATCATGGCCGTTCCGAAGACCGCGGCGGCAGAGAGCATGATGACGCAACCGGCACTCACCGCCCCGGTTCGGCCGATAACTCCTTCACCAACCAGAATATAGACGGTATACACCAAGGCCGCCCCCAGCCCAAAGGCTATTCCTGTCGGCGACCCAGCCAGGCCGCCGGTCACTGTCAGCAAAATGCCGAACAGCGCAAGCAACGCAAGCATCATTTTTGCAATTGTCAATTTTCTTCGACCAAGTGCGGCCGAGCCGATAATGACCAAGGCCGGATAGAGATAAAGCAGGAGACCTGTCAAACCGGCGGTGGCATGTTGCAGGGCCGAGAAAAAACAGAAGGATTGTCCGGCATAGCCGAGGCTCCCCATAAGAATCAGAGTTCCCAGATCCCTCCCCCTTGGCCATGGTTGTTTCAGACTGACCATGAGCAATACCATAAGGGTGCCTGCGGCGAGAAAACGAAAAAACAGGACCGTCGCGGTGGAAGCCCCGGAACCAAAGACAATTTTACCGAAAATCGCCATTGCCCCGAAACCGATGGCGGAACCTGCGATGAAAAGTGCTCCGCCAAGTCGCTCTGAAATCATCTCTTTTTCTCCGCTGTTGTTGCCGTCATATGGTATTCTTTTCTATAAGATAACGTTCGGCTCATAAAGTTATCGCTCACATCTGTCCGATTCCTACTGGGCTGATCACATTATCATAATGTTTTAGTTATCGAAACTGCCATTTTCTGGATGTGCGGGACGGTGCCCTGCCCGCCGGAAACAAAAGAGGATTGGCTGAGCAACATGCGGGTTGTGTCCAGGCTTATTCAGATAGAGGCCGAGAGTCCGCCTTCCGACCACTTCATTAGTTAAAGGAGGAAACATGAAAGGATTCAATCGCTTGCTTTTTATCGCTATCATTTTTGCTATCTTCTATTATGTCGGCTGGAAAGACGACCATAAGAGCCCGCAGCAAAGCGGCAATCAGAGCCCGCCACAGCAGGCCGTTCATGTCGAACTGCCAGAGGTTCCTCCCGAACCTTCCGCCCCGGACTCCGTGGCCGAGCGCATGTTGCCGCCCTGGCCGCCTGTCATGGAAAGCGACGCGGCTGTAGTTCTTGCCGACTCGCTGACCAGAAAAAATTTCGTCCTCATTTTTGACGGGTCAGGCAGCATGGCCAGGCCGGGCTGTTCCGGGGACCGACCCAAGCATGAGGTAGCCCGGGAGGCAGTCATCGAGTGGACGACATCTGTCCCGGAGGATGCCAATCTGGGACTCATCGCCTTCGACCGCAACGGTTTCTCCACCCGCCTGCCGCTGGGTCTTGCCAATCGCCCGCAGTTCAAAAAGGAAATCGAGAAAGTCGTCCCGGATAACAATAAACCGCTCACCATGGCCCTCAACACCGCCTATGACATGCTGGCCGAGCAGGGCCGCAAACAATTGGGCTATGGGGAGTATACGGTGGTGATCATCACCGATGGGGCGGCGGACGATATCAACTCGCTGGCGCAAAGTGTCAACATGGTCCTGACAACGTCGCCGATCATGATCCATACCATCGGCTTCTGTATCTCCGGGGATCATCCCCTCAACCGGACGGGAAGAACCTCTTACCTGGCCGTCAATAACCCGGCGGAATTGCGGAAAGGGTTGCAGGAGGTGTTGGCCGAGGCAGAAACATTTGATATCGACGGCTTCAACGAACAGGGGTCGACCAAATGAACAATACCGGGTGTTGCGGTGGCGGAATCTCCTGCCCGCCGGGTGAGAAAAAAAATATCCTTGAGAAAAACGTAGGCGGACTGAAAGTTAGCGAATGGCTTACCCGCTGTCCGCTTCTGGGCGAAATCATGGCCTACCGGGAAGTCAGCTGGTTTACCCCGCAGGATATGCAGGATCAAGCCGCTGCCCCTCCTCAAGGGACGAGCCTCGGCACCAGGGATATCGAAGAGGCCGCCGACAGGCTCGACCGCTTCCGCCCGTTCATCGCCCACGCCTTCCCGGAAACAGCGGTCGATCGCGGTCTGATCGAATCGCCTCTGCGCCCGATTCCGCTCATGCAGGCGGCTCTTGCCGATCATTACGGGGTCCGGCTGCCCGGCAAACTGCTGCTGAAATGCGATAATCTCTTGCCCATTTCCGGTTCAATCAAGGCTCGCGGCGGCATCTATGAAGTGCTGAAACACGCGGAACGGGTCGCCCAGGCCAATAATCTCCTGCCGCCGGACAGCGACTATTCCGCCCTGTTGGGTGACTCCGCCCGAAAGATTTTTGCCGATCATGCAATCGCTGTCGGCTCGACCGGCAACCTGGGTCTTTCCATCGGCATCATCGGCGCCCGTTTCGGGTTTAAAGTGACCGTCCACATGTCCGCCGAGGCCCGCAAGTGGAAGAAGGATCTGCTCCGGCACCATGGCGTTGCAGTCATCGAACACCGGGGCGATTACAATCAGGCGGTGGCGGAGGGCCGCAGACAGGCGGAGGGCGACCCGCGATGCCATTTTATCGATGACGAGAACTCGGCAGATCTCTTTCTCGGTTATGCGGTGGCTGCCGGGAGGGTGCGGCAGCAACTGGCCGAGTTGGCCATTCCCGTCGATGCCGACCATCCGCTCTTTGTCTATCTGCCCTGCGGGGTCGGAGGCGGCCCCGGCGGCATCGCTTCCGGTCTGAAGCTCCTCTTCGGCAAAAACGTGCATTGCTTTTTCGCCGAACCGACCCATTCGCCCTGCATGCTCATCGGCCTCTACACCGGCCTGCATGACGGCGTTTCGGTGCGTGATTTCGGTCTTGACGGCAAAACCGCAGCGGATGGTCTGGCGGTCAGCCGCCCGTCCGGTTTCGTGGGCAAGATCATAGCCCCGGTGATCGACGGGATTTTTACCGTGGGTGACGCAGCCATGTTACGCCTGCTTGCTCTTCTGGCCGATACCGAAGGGATGAAAATGGAACCCTCGGCTCTTGCCGGAATGATTGGCCCACTCCGGATACTTGCGGCAGACGGTTATCAAATGAGTCGTGCCTTGAACTCGAAAATGACCGGTGCGACTCATCTCGTCTGGGGAACCGGCGGCGGGATGGTTCCGGATGAGGAGATGGCTGCCGATTATCTGAAGGGAAAGAGGGAAATGTAATGGAAACAACAATTGCCCGGCAGCCAATTTTCAATACCCACAAAAAGTTGTTCGCCTATGAGCTGCTCTATCGAGGACTGGAAGAACTGAGCCTGGCCCTGGTTGGCGGCGATCGCGCGACTTCCGCCCTGCTCACCAGCTCGTTTCTTACTGAAGGGCTGGAAAAAATCAGCAACAACAGGCCTTGTTTCGTTAATTTTACCGAAGAACTTTTAGTGCAGAACGTTGCCGCAAACTTTCCCTGCGATAAAATCGTCGTTGAAATTCTCGAGGACGTTCAACCGACACCGGCCGTTATCGCTGCATGTAAGCAGCTGAAAAAACAGGGTTATACGCTTGCCCTCGACGACTTCGTTTATGGTAGAAATCTTATCCCGTTGATCGAGCTGGCCGATATCATTAAATTCGATTTTCGCCTGACGCCGATCAAGGAGATTGGCAAGGCTCTGGGATCTCTCGCTCCCTATAACATCGAATTCCTGGCTGAAAAAGTTGAGACCTACGCAGAATTTCATCAGGCTCTCGGCCTCGGCTGCAAATATTTCCAGGGATACTTTTTTGCCAAACCGGAAGTGATGCAGATCAAGGAACTTGCTGCATCAACGATTACCCTGCTCGGCCTGGTAGCCGAAGTCAACCGCCCGTCGGTAGAGAAAAAGCGGCTGACGGAACTTATATCCGCCGACGTATCCCTCTCCTATAAGCTGTTGCGCTATATCAATTCCGCCTACTTTTCCCGGGTGAGTAAAATCGACTCCATCTCCCATGCAATTGCCTTTCTTGGCGAAAATGAAGTCAAACGCTTTATCACCATGCTGGTCATCTCGCAAATGGCCTCAAACAAACCGACAGAACTCGTCCATCTGGCCGCAATCCGGGCAAAATTCTGCGAAGGACTTGCAAAAGCAAGCCGGAAAGCTGCAAACCCGGAAGAACTTTTCATGCTCGGTTTATTCTCCCTGCTCCATGCCATGCTCGATGTCTCAATCGTCGAGGTCATCAACAAGATTCCGGTTTCAAATGACGTTTTCCTTGCCCTCACCCGGCAGGAGGGACCCTTAACCAAATTTCTGGAAACTGTCATCGCCTACGAAAAAAGAGCAGGGGATACCTGTTGCAAATCTTTGAATTCAATTGAAGTCCCCGAGGAGAAAGTAACCGGGATATATCTGGCAGCGGTCAGCTATGCCGATACTCTCACCAGTATGTAAATCGTTTTCACTCGTTCAAGGAGGGGCGGCGAAGTACCGCATGGGAATATGAACGTACAAATACCACCCCCTCGATCTTCTTCGTTTGTTTGTCTCCGGAGATGAAGTGCCTGTTCATGTCCGGCTACACCGCCAGTGTCATTGCCGACCGGGGGGTCCTGGACGAAGGAATCGACTTTATCCAGAAACCATTTTCGGCCGAGGAGTTGACGGCCAAAGTATGGGAGGTGCTGGCAGCCGGCAAATGACCGACCGCCTAATCCAGACTTAACTACTATATCTTGAACTTCTCGATAAGACTTTTCAACGACTGGGAAAGAAGCCGAAGTTCGTCGGCATTCCGCCGCACCTCGCCGGTACCTGTCGAGATCTCCTTCACCGCATAATTCACCTCGGAAATATCCACGGCAATCTGCTGCGAAACCGACGAACTCTGGGCAACATTCTCCGAGACTTCACTGATCCCTTCCCCTGCCTGGACTATGTTGGTGATCAGTTCGGTCATGGTGGCATTTTGTTCGTCAAGGGAAACTGCGATACCGGACACAATCGTATCGATTTCGGTTATAATATCGCTGATTTTTTTAATTCCGGTGACGGTGACGCCGGTCGAACTCTGGATCCCGTCGATGCGATCTTTGATCTCCCCGGTGGCAACCGCGGTCTGTTTCGCCAGATCCTTAATCTCATTTGCCACCACCGCGAAACCTTTGCCTGCTTCGCCGGCTCGAGCTGCTTCAATCGTCGCATTCAAGGCCAGCAGATTGGTCTGGGCCGAGATCTCGGCAATGGTTTCCGTTACCTTGCCGATATCCTCTGCGGCCCTGCCCAAGGCATCGACCTTTTTCGAGATGTCGGCAGCCTGGACAACCGCATCGCCGGTGATCGCCTTGGCATTCATGGTCGAACGCTGAATCTCTCCGACGCTGGAACTGATCTCCTCGGTGGCAGTAGTCATCACGTTGAGATTTGCCGCGGCCTCTTCGGTTGCCGCCGCCACAGAGGTCATGTTCGAACTCATCTCTTCGGTAGCCGCGGCAACCGAAGAGGCCCGCTGGGCCGAATCACCGGCTCCGGCATCAATGTTACCGGAAATTTCCGCCAGCTTTTGTGAGGACACGTTGAGGTTGGTGCTGTTGGTATTGACATCTTTGACAAGGGTCCGGACATTGGCGATGAATGAATGCATGTAGGCGCTCAGTTCGGCGAATTCATCGCGTATCGCAGAGCGGAAAATGCCGCATTCACTGCACGAACTGTATTCGCCGCTGAGGATTTTCGGACACTGAATGACAGACGCGGCAGAGCCGGCCTCCTCCCAGCAGTACCCTTCTTTGCCGTACATCGAGCAACCCTTGTTGTTGCATGCCATTTTCTCGGAGCAGTTTACCGTGTCGACTGCCGCCGTATCGACTTCCTGCGATAAATCGCCGCGGCTGGCAAACTCCAGCAGCCGAATGAATTTTTTTACCGGCCGGTCGATTAATTTGACAAAAAGAAAGTAGACAAAGAACTGGATGACCATCAGGGCCGCAAGGCCGATAAGAACCGATGCCAGAGCGCCCTTTTTCGCTGCCTGCAGTACTGCCCCGATGTCCTTCGGGATGGCCAGAATACCGACCGGCTTGCCGGAAAAATCCAGGAGAGCGGCATAGGCGGTCATCAGTTCCCGGCCGTCCTTATCCACCCGCTGAATGGTTATCTTCTCCGACTGCATCATTTCGCGGAGATAGGGATATCTTGATTCGGGGATAGTGAAATCATGGGTTTTGGCCTGGTATTTGAACCCATTGCCATCCGGGATAATGACCGAAACATCGAGATTGAGATTCGCCTTTATCTGTCCGAGAAGCTTATCGTTGAGTGGAACCCCGAACTCAACGGAGCCGGCATGCTTTTTATTTAAGTACCGGATCGGCACAACGGCGCGAATCGCCAGCCCCGCATCTCCATCCTCAAGACCTACTGTATCCTGTTGTTTTTCATTGACATAGACAACCGATTTCCGAAAACCGGCGAGATCGTCGCCAAACTTTTCCGGCTTCTGCAGCCTGAGAAAGGAGACTGCCGGTGCAACATGAAAATGGAAGACATTCAGATCCAGTAATTTCTGTAAATTCTGGTAAAGCGGCAGGGTCACGCCGAGGAGCGAATCCCGATCCTGAAACATCACATTGTCCTGAATAGACGGCATTCCCGCCACGGTGTGAGCCAGAAGCTTAAGCTGTTCAGGTTTTTCCACCGTCAGTTGATCCCTGACCTGAACTATGGCGGTGGTCAACTCTTCCTCAAGCCGGGAAACTGCGTTTTCGATTGTAGTGCGATAGGAGAAGAAGGATGGAATAGCAACCATCAGGGTTACGAGTAAACCAAGAGTCGTAAGCAGCTTGGTTTTTACTTTGGAGGGAACAATTTTTTTCATGAATGAAACCATGGACGTCTCCTGAAGTTGCAGATTTTATCTCACCACCCGGCTGGCTTTGTCCAATGCTATCACAATCTCAAGAGGATATGAATAGCTTTTTTCATATACAGCCATTCCCTCGATTTCTTGTAAAAAACATCCGGATGAGGTACGTATAACAAAAAGATTGGTATTATATCCAGTATTGCTAAGAGGATATCCTATGACCAAATTACGGACATTTCGGGTGGTAAACGGCAGGACACTATTCAAATGCCATTCGTGTAAAGGCAACAGGATGTTTACTATCCCACCGGGAGTTCGCACACGTTCCCTGCGCTGTTCCAAATGTGGGGAAATAACCCGCTGTATGTTCAATCGGAGGGTGGTGGAAAGAGAGCAGCAGACCGGCAAGGTCCTTGTTTTCACCGGCGAAGGCAGGGAAATAGAGGCAAATCTTTTCGATATCTCGCGGGATGGCGTGGGTTTTGATATTTCTTCACGGGACATAATGAAAATCAGCGTAGGAAAAAATCTGCTGTTCAAGTGCCCCTGGAATCCGCAGCTGCTCAGCCAGGGGAGCTATGTCGTCAGGTCGATCAAAGGCCAGCGGGTCGGCGTAGAACGACAGAAGTGATCGAGTCCTCTTAACGAAAATCTGGAGGAAAAGGCATTCTCGGACAGCCTCCTACTCTTTGGTACCGATCCGTTTATTAGTCGAGGTAAATCGTATGAAGGAAGGCAGGTTGCGCAAAAATCGCAGCCAGCTGTCCGGGGATTTCCACAGCATCGTAACATAGCTCCACATGACCCGGGGCCGCTGGAAATGGCTGCGGTAAAAATCGATAAACAGCTCCTCCATCCTCGCCGACTCTATGCCCTTGGGAATAAACTGGAACTGCATGCAGTCCATCTTCTCCCAGTCTTCATTGAAGGTCCCCATACTCTTGCCGCCTTCTTTAATCTGCCGGTACACGGGGGAACCGGGAAATGGCGTAAATTTGGCAAGGTTGAAATCGTCGATCGGCAGCGAATAGACATACTTCTGGCTCTTCCGTATGCTGGCCTCGGTCTCTCCCGGCAGCCCCATCATCAGCAAACCCTTCACGCGAATTCCCGCTTTCTTGATCAAGGCTATCTTCTCCCGCATCATCTCCAGGTCGGGATTCTGACGATGGGCAGCCAGCAGCTCCTCGTCTCCGGTTTCAATGCCCAGGCTGATCATCCAGCAGCCGGCCGACTTCATCAGCTCAAGGAGTTCAAAATCGAGGTGTTCCGCCCTGGCGGCACAGTTGAAGGTCATCCCCAGCGGCTCGGCGATGACCTTCCGGCAGAAATCCACCACCCGCTGACGATTGAAGGTGAACTGGTCGTCATAGAAGTTGAGATGCCGGATATCATAGGTCTCTCGCAGATAGCGGAGATGGCGGTAGAGGTAGTCGGCTGAATTGTAGCGGAAGCTCCTCTTGAATACCGATCTGTCGCAATAGCTGCAGGCGTACGGGCAGCCGCGGCTGGATAAGCAGCTGCCGTTGGGAGCTTTCGGATAGTTGAAGATAGGCAGAGTGTAGGCCTCCGGATACCCTGCCAGCTTGGCGTAATCGGGGAAAGGCAGAGTGTCGAGATCGAGCAGCTCTTTTCGCCTTCCGGTAAAAAAAGCCTTGCCGTCCGCATCGCGCAGTACCAGACCCGCAACGTTCCGCCGTTGATCTTCAGGCGTTGCGAGCAGCTCCCGGAGGGTTTCCTCGCCTTCGCCGACCACCACATAATCTATGCCGGGGTATACATCGAGAACCTGTTCCTGCATGGCGGAAACATGCACGCCGCCAAAGACCACCCGGATCTGCGGCAGTATGCTCTTTGCCAGTCCGGCCAGCCGTTCGCCATCGAAAAAGCTGGATGTTGTGCATGAAAAACCGATAAACGCCGGGTGATTTTCCTGGAGATAGGCAACGATCAGATCATCGGAATCCGGATGGGCATAGCAGTCGATTATATCGTTCTCATGGCCATGGCTGGTCAGGTACGCCGAGATCGAGGCGAGCCCGAGCGGCGGCATGATATTGGCTATCCGCGAGATATCCTGCCCCGCCGATTTGGCACTGTAGCCGAGCGGATGGACCAGCAGAATCGATTTTCCGGCCTGCTTCAGGTTACTGGCGACGCTGGTATTTTCGTGCAAAGACTTATCCTTCTTTTTATAAATGAAAAGCGACAATCCCGGTGGCTGCAACTTCCGCATCCTTCCGGGTCAGGCTGAACGTCCCGTGCCATCCGGTTTGGCCATCGGACAGATCGACGGCAACAACGAAACGGTCATTGGGGCGGACGATGCCCTTGAATTTAATCTTGTTATACTTTTGCGGGGACAGATCCCGGCCCAGGGCACGTTCACAGAGATAGCGGACTGCAGCCAGTTGGACGATCGCCGGCAATATCGGATTATCCGGGAAATGCCCCCGGAATCCGGCGTAGCCTTCGTCAAACAGAAAATCCGCCGAGGCCTGCAATTGCCGGTCTGTCTGAACATCGATCCGCCACTCCAGACAGCATGACGACAGCGCCCCATAGAGAGATTGTCGATCCTTCATGTCATTGCTCATTTTCCCGAAGCCACCCGCGCCAGTTGAATACGTACACCCAGCCATGGTTGATGGTAAACCACGGTATCGTGGTCTTGCCCTGAAGTCCCGCCGCCCGATACCTTCCATACCTTGAACGGCCCCTTCCGGCCATACTTGCGCCAGGCCTTGTCCTCACTTTCTTCGCGACAGAGCCGGTAGAACCAGGAACCGGCGCATGGCAATTGCTGCGGTTCCTGTAGATAGATTCTGGCCAGGGCGAGAGACAGAAACGGGGCGAGATCGGATCCTTTCAAAGGGCCTCCGCCCCGCAGCAGATTATGGCTGCCATCACCTGCCACCTCCACTTCAAGAAGTTTTACCCCGGTTGCATCCAGCAGGACATAATGCAGCCCATCCGCATTCTCCCGCACGCCGAGAAGACCGGAAAACCGCAGGATATCCCCTCTTTCTATGCGAATATTCAGCAATTTTGCGCTTTGTTTGTCATGATCGGCAAGACCGTCTGTCCGAACGTCCAGGGGCAGGCTGCACGAAGTCAGGAGAAGACAGATACAGCAGGAGAAAAACAATATGGCTTTCATCGTCACCCCTTTTTGCCGAAGACCAGAAGAGAAGGACTGACCAGTATCGCCGTCGGCCAGGCCAAACCGATGCCCACCAGTACCGTCACGCCGAGAGCATGCAGGGCGGGATGGCCGGCAAAGGCCAGGACCCCGAAGCCGATCAGTGAGCTGGCTGCACAGATGCTCACCGCCTGGCCGGATGTCGTCGCCTGGCCGGAAAGCTTTGCACAGACGATGAAGATGCCGTAATCGACACTGAGACCGATAACCATGATCCCCATGATAAGGTGCATCATGTTCAGTTCCCTGTCGGTCAAAAAACAGAATATCGACATGGCTGCCAGCGCCGAGATGACCGGTGCCAGTACCGCAGCCACTGCTCTGGCGTTGCGGAACTGCAGGATCACCAGGAAGGTGATGATCAATCCCGCGGCAAGCGACAAGGTGACGACATCGTGACGGAGCAGTCGCTCCACCTCCGCCCGCCATTTTTTATTGGCGAGGACGTTCACGCCGTCTTCCTGCTCATCAAACTCCAGGAGTTTAGAGAGGATCCGGTCGTCGATGGCAACAGTGGTCATGGCCAGATAGGAATTGTCGCCGGAAAGGGTATTATCCGGGGTCTTCAGCATCGAAGAAAACAGCGGCTGCAAGGGCCCGCCCAGGAATTTATCCGGCGACAGGGGTTGCGGCTCGCTGTCCAGCCAGTTAAAAAACGGGGTGAAGGCCTTTTCGGTAAAGCCCCGGGTAACAGCCGCGGTAAGAAAACGATCTTCGAACTGTACGCGATGTTCCGCCCAGAAGTGCTGCCATCCCTGCAGGTTACGATCCTGGGCGCCGGGACCGGGCAAGAGGGGCGCAAAAGATTGAAATTTTTTGACGTCGTGTTCCTGCAGGAAGCGATATACCAGATAATTTCTGTCGAGAACCTCATCAAGGCTCTCGCCTGTTGCGAGAATGAAGGCCTGCTCTTCTCCTCCTCCCCAGGTTTCGGCGAAATGCCGCTCGTCGCTCTTCACCTGTTTATCGGGAACGTCAAGTGCCCGCAGATCGCCGTTGTAGTGGAGCCGCGGCCAGGACATGACACCCAGGACCAGCAGGATCAGCCAGCCGAAGAGAATAAGACCGGGACGTTTCGGCGAAAAAAACGTCAACCAATGAGCCCTGGCGGTTTGCACAGGTTTCTGCCGGCGGAAAGCGGCAACCGCCGGAATAACCAGCCAGGCACAGGCCGAAGCAAGCATTATCCCGAAAAATGCCAGCAAGGCCATCTGTCTGTGGCTCGGAACCTGCGAGAAAAGCAGCACGAGAAAAACCGCAGCTGTCGTCAGGATTGCATACAGCAGCGGTTTTGCCACCCGCTTCATCGCCTCGCGCTGGTTTCCGTCGCAGGCCACGGCCAGATAGAGATGGATCGAGAAATCGACGGCAATCCCCAGCAGCACAATACCGAAGCCAAGGGCAAGGCCACTCAGTTTACCATGGATTAGACTGGTCAAGCCTATAGCGAGAGGTGCAGCCATGTAGGGGACACTCACCACCACCAGGGCGCGAATGTCCCACAAGGCAATGCCGAGCAATACAATCAGGAGAACCGTTGCCACCGGCAACAGCACCCGCAGATCGTTCTTGATGGCGCGACTGTTGGCAAGGGTATGGGGCAGACTGCCTATGACGCTGGCCTCGACCCCGGGACTGAAGGACTGGCGAAACGCATCGTCAAGGACTTTCTCTATCGCTCCGGCCTGGGCCGAATCGGTAAGCGATTTGTTGCTCTCGGCCACCAGAAGACAACTCATGCCGTCCCTGCTCATGAAAAAACCTTCGTCGATCTGCACCGAAAACTCGGACCGCATAAGCGAAAGTTTTTGCAGTGCCAACGAGATAAAACCTAAAGGATCGACCTGCACCTGGTTTTTCATGGCAATGCCGGCAGGACTGTTCAACTGGGCGAACGACTTCTGCAGGCCTTCCTTTATCCCCTCCGGCGAAGTCTTTTCGGCAAGGGTCTCGAGATCCCCTGAATCAAACAGCAGAGGCAGGGAGGGTTGAAGGCCGGCAAAGAGGGCAAACTCATACCCCTCGGGCAGACGTGACAACACATAGGAAAAATAGCCGCTCCCGGCCAGCAGGTCGCCAAGCTTTTTCGTGCTCTCCTGCAGGGCTTTCTTGCTGACCGGCGCAGGAATTCCATCTTTTTGACTGGCGGAAACGGTGATGAACAAACGATCGACAAGGCCCATCTGCTGCAGCATCCTGAGGTCGCCTCGAACGGCCTCGCCCGGCAACAGGTCGAACGCGTCGTCGCTCAGCCTGAGATCCCTGCAAAAAAACAGGCCGAGAACCAGGGCGAAGAGGACGATGAGCCAGCGCAGAATTACCGCAGTTCTACTCATCGGTGCCACAGAGGGTGAACAGTATGTCGGGGGTTTTGCTGTTCAGAACATAGGAATGGAAGCTGATGACCGTGGTGTCGCCCCCTGGTTCGGCGATTTCAACCTTCTCGGGTTGTCGGCTGGTCTTGTTGAAAGTGATGGTGACAGTGCCGATATATTCCGAAACCGCCTCGCTTTTCGGAGTTATCCGCAAGGAAGAAGGCCCAGATTTTTCAAGCAGATACAACAAATCCAGACGCGAATAGTCGCCGCCCAGCCACAGCCACAGCTGCTCGGCCACGGTTCGCATCACCGGATCGGAACCGAGATCGAAATGAACCGGCGGAGCTTTTTCGTTGCAGCGCATTCCCCGGTCACCGCTGAAGATCAGAACGGAGGGAATAGGCGAGGTAAACTCCCAGCGCAACCGGTCCGGCCGGACGACGGTCAGGGAGCCATGAAAAATCACCGGTTCGGCAAAGAGGGCCAGCCTCCTCTCCTGGACAAATTTACTGGAGAAGGAGCGGACCTGATCGGAGGCGGCTTGAATTTCTTTTAAAAAATCGGTTAATTCTTCCGACTCCGATGAAAATACCGGTTGCGGCGAATTGACGACCAGAAGTACACCCAGGCAAACCGGTACAAAAAGACGAACGAAACTGCTAAAAAAATTAAAGCACTGCATCCCGGCTGAGATCCTCCCACACCTTGATATCGCCTGCGGCAAGCAATTCCCGGCCGTCGTACACTTCGCCGTGAATCATCTTTATCGCTCCGAATTCAAATGTTTTTTCAGTTTCAATCCGCACAGCTCTTCCCGGCACGGCCCGGCCATAAAACGAGAAGGCATCTATGCCCACCAGCATGCCGTCACGAACCGGCCTGCCGAGACAAAAGGCATCGTAACCGCTCGCCAGGGCCGTGGCCTGGGCGATCAGCTCGATGACATATTCCGGCAGGAGCCGGTTGTTGTCCGATACGCAGATACCGGAAGCAGGCAACACCGCTTCGGCGGTTGATCTATTGCCATGACGCGCCACAAGGGTTTCGACGAACAGCATCGGCGGCCGATGGGGAAGCATCGCCGCTGCCGGTTGCGGCAAAGACATCATGGCCTGTACAACTCCATGGCGGTAACATATTGGCCGAAACCGAGCACAAGAATCGTATTCCTCCCTCCGCCGAGGATAATATCGCTTCCTCCTGCAAGGGCGCCGGGAACCACACCGATCTCCAGAAAAGAGGCGGCAAAAGCCGTCGCCACCGCCGAGGCCGAGGCGAACTCACCTGTAAATTTACGATAGGGTAAAACCGGCACGGTCAGTTGAGCAAGTGCCATAAACCGTTCGAGCTGCTTTTCTCCCTCCCCGGACATGGCCGCAGGGATCCCTGCCAGAACAAGGGCGCATCTGCGTTGCAATTCTTCAGTGCCGCCAAGAGAATCTCGCAACGCGGCAATGACTCCATCTGCCTCGCAGCTGCGATAGAATGGGATGGAAATGCAGCATTTGGCATTTTCACTCTTCCTGTCGAGACAAAAAGCCCCGCCGCCATCTGCTAGCGCCGCTCCGGGTGCAATCGAAGCATCAAAGAGAGGAGAGAAGGTGTCATGCCCCTCATCCGCAGCCATGAGGAGGGCCGGCAACGCCGAATCCTGCAAGGAAAGGTCTGCCGTCAGCAACGCCTGTTCAAAGGAATAATCCCCGCCACTGGCGGTAATATTTGGTCCCGTTGCCCCGAACATGATCGCCACCTGACTGGCAGGCGCGTTGTGGACGGAGCCGACAAAATCGGTGGGACTTGGAAACTGTTCGCTGGAGGCGGTGAGGCGGGTGAGGAAATCGTGGGTTTCGGAAAGAGCGCCCCAGCCTGTACCCATAAAAACAGCACCTGGTTTCCGGGACTCAATCCCTGCATCATTATGGGCCATTACCGCAAGGGCAAGCGTAATCCGCGGCAAACGTTTCAGCCGGCGGATCAACTGGGGCGGCAGGTTTTTCGAAATTGTCCCGGACTCTGCCATGCCGGCGGCAGACTCGCCCGCCTGTATCCGGGCCATGGTGGCAACGATGTCCCCTGCCCCGGTCAGGCAGGAATAGCCATGGATGGCCAACCCCGCGCGCTGCGGCGGGCAGGGTCGAGTAAAAAAAAATGTGCCGGGGGCTCCAAGCACCAGGGATCCATTATTGCCGCCGAAACCAAAGGAGTTGGAGAGAACCGCCCTTGCCGGATTTTGCGAAGACTCCACCGGCTGTACCAGCGGGGTCAGACCGAGCAGAGGATCGATATTCTGCAAGCCGGTATTGGCCGGTAACACATGGCGCGATACGGCGATCGCCGACACCACCGCCTCGATGGCCCCGGAGGCTGCCAGGCTGTGGCCGGAAGCACCTTTAATCGATGAAAGCGGCGGAAGCACAGAAAAAAGTCTACGCACGGCCTTCGACTCGGCAAGATCGTTTTCCGGGGTGCCGGTACCGTGCAGATTGATGTAACCGATATCTTCCGGGCGAAGTCCGGCGTCGGCCAGCGCCGCCGACATTGCCATGAAAGCACCCTGACCTTCGGGGTGCGGGGCGGCTGGATGATACGCATCGCAGGAAAGCCCGGCGCCAAGCAGCAGGGCGATGGGATTTTCCGGTTTGACCGTGGTAAGCAGGAGCATCCCTGCGCCTTCGGCCACGGCCATGCCCTGCCGATCCCGATCAAGAGGCTTGCAGCCGCTCCGGTCGACCAGCTGCAGCGAGTGGAAACCGAAATAGGTCAGACGGCTGAGGGAATCGACGCCTCCGACAAGCACCATTACCGCCCTGCCGCTGCGGAGCATTGCCACAGCCATGGCAATGGCGACGACCCCGGAAGAACAGGCGGTGGAAACGGTAAGTAAAGGCCCTGTACACTTCAGTTCTTCGGCAAGAGAGTGGGCAACCGTATGTAATCCGTGGTAGCGGTACGGCGCTTTATCATCTTCATGATCCCTCAGCAGCTGCTCGGTGGTTGCTATGCCGCCGGTGGTGGTGCCGATAATTATTGCGTCGGGAGGGTGGCTTGTCCCCGCCATAGCCTGTTCGGCGGCAAGGTGTGCCAGCCAATGTGTTCTCGGCAGAGACGACGGTCGATCCAGGCCAACTGCCTGGCCAACCGGCAAAGGACTGCCATGCAGCAGGGAGAACAGCTCCAGGGGCTTTATTGCCGAACGATTCTCACGTAAGGTCTTTTCCGTCGCTGCCAGACCGGAGCCCAGTGAACTGACGATCCCCGCTCCGCCGACATACACTGTTCCGTTCGTCAAGAAGATGCCTTGGTGGTGTTTTCTTTAATATATGCGGCAAGATCGGCAAGGGATGAAAACACCTTTTCGCCGACCTCCTGGTTGTTGATGATTATTCCGTAATCTTTTTCAACCATGACCACCATTTCCAGGACATCGATGGAGTCGATACCAAGCTCGCCACCGACCAATTGAGCATTTTCATCAAAATCTTCAGGCTTTACGTCCTGCAGGTTAAGAATATCTATAAGTTTGACTTTGAGCTCTTCTATAAGTTGTTGCATAAGAGTATTTTCACATTCTATGAAGTTAAGCGGGCGCGTGCATTCGCCGGCATAGGGCTCTGACACCCCACAAGGGGGGTATAAGTACCTTACAGATTGTTTTCTTGTAAAAAACAAGAAAACAATCTGTAAGGTACTAAATAATAATATTGGTGGATATTATATGGCGTATTCACTTGGCTATTTTCAAAAAGCACAAGAGGAGTCAGACGAAATCATCTTATAAAACCAGCAGGAATTTGTCATCTAATTTGGTGGCGAATTCGGAAATAATGAGGTATCAGTGTCGCATATCCATGAATACACTACCCCTCACCGATCTCAGCCTGGAAGACCTGCTCCCGCATCGTGACAACATGATACTGGTCAGCGAGGTTCTTGAGGTCGACTGCAAACATGCCCTGACGACCTGCCGGGTGGATCCGCTTTGGCCGATGGCCGATGAAAAAGGAGTGCCCTCTTTGATTTTAGTGGAGTTGGCGGCGCAGACCGCGGGAGTATGCAACGGCTGGGAAAGGATACAGACCAAGGGACGCGATTCGGATCCGACAGGATGGCTGGTAGGCATCAAAAAAGCCGATTTTTTTATCGAGTACCTGCCCTTCGGCGGCAGCATCGTATGCAGTGCGGAAAATATCAACAGTTTTGAGAATCTCCGGGAAGTGTTCTGTGAGCAACACCTGGACAATGCCCTGATCGGCAGAATCACTCTCCAGCTTTTCCAGGCATAACACATGACAGAAAACGAACAGAAAATTGCCATAGTTACCGGTGGCAGCAAGGGAATCGGCAGGGCGATCTGCGTCGAACTGGCGCAGCACGGATATTATCTGGTAATCAACTATAACAGTGATAAATCCGGGGCGGAACAGACCTTGGCCATGCTTCAACAAAACGGCGGCCGGGGCGAGGTGTATCAGTTCGATGTCAGGGACGGCAAAGCGACCGAAAAAGCGGTTGAGGACATTGCCGCACGATTCGGCCGGATCGACGCCCTGATCAATAACGCCGGAATTATCGCCGACGGGTTGTTCATGATGATGCCGCCGGACAAGTGGCAGTCGGTGATCGATACCACCCTCACCGGCTTTTACAACATGACCCGGCCGGTGATTGAGAAAATGGTGCGCAGGCGGAAAGGAGCCATCGTCTCCATATCATCCGCCAGCTCCATGATGGCCAACCGTGGCCAGGCCAACTATTCGGCCGCCAAGGCAGGTCTCAACGCCGCCAGCAGATCCGTTGCCTCGGAGGTCGCGCGGCTCGGCATCCGCATGAATGTCGTGGCACCCGGTCTGATTGACACCGACATGATTGAGGCAGCCCCGAAAGATCAGATCAAGGCGATGATTCCCATGGCCCGCATCGGCAGGCCGGATGAGGTTGCCAAGGTCGTTGGTTTTCTCTGCTCGGATGCAGCCTCGTATGTGACCGGTCAGGTAATTTCAGTAAATGGCGGGATGTTTTAGTACCTTACAGATTGTTTTCTTTACAAGAAAACAATCTGTCTCAAGGTACTTATACCCCCTTGTGGGGTGTTAACTCTAGAACTGGGCGACGCCCCCGGTCGAACAGATTGTCCCGCCCGCATCTTTTTTTAACAAGCAACACACATGAAATTTAAACTCATCTATCCCAAATGGACCAAGCTGGACAGGCAGACCGAGTTTCATCTGCCGCCCCATGGCCCGGTCGTCTTTGCCGCCACCCTCCCCGACTATGTCGACATCGATTTTGTCGATGAGAATCTGCAAGCCATCGATTTTGACGAGGCCGTAGATTTTGTCGGCATCTCGATGATGCTCACCATCCAGGTCAAAAGAGGCTGGGAGATCGCCGATATATATCGTAAAAAAGGCATAAAGGTCATCTTTGGCGGTATCGCCACCATGCTTCATGCCGAAGAGACCATGACCCATGCCGACGCGGTTTTTCTCGGTGAAGCCGAAGGCCGGATGGAACAGGTTCTCGCCGATTTCAGACAGAATAAGCTGAAGCCCTGCTACGATTTTATCGACAACCGCCCGGATATTGCCCTGGTCGGTCCGGCCCGCCGGGATATCCTCAACCGAAAACTCTACAACCATAAAGGCGTGCAGATGGTCGATCTGGTGCATGCTTCTCGTGGCTGCCGCTTCAATTGCTACCCTTGTGCCGTATCGTATCTGGGGGGCAGAGTGTTTCGCCCGCGACCCATCGATAAGGCGATAGCCGAGATGGCCGGGATCGACAATAACCGGCTGTTCATTGTCGATAATTCCCTGGCCCAGGATACCAAATGGGAAATGGAGCTGTTTCGGGAGATGATTCCGCTGAAAAAAAAGTGGTGTTCCCATCCCATTGAAGACAAGCCGGAGGTGCTCGACCTGGCCGCCCGGGCCGGGGCCTGGTATGTCTATCAGGCAATCTTCGACACCTCCGACTACATTAAGGAAAGGGTCAAACGCTACCATGACCATGGAATCGGCGTGGAAGGCACTATTCTGCTCGGCCTCGACGACCATACCGAAGATTTCATCAAGCGCCTCATCGATTTTTTGCTTGAGATAGAACTCGATCTTGCCGAATTTACCGTCCTTACGCCATTTCCCCATACCAAGGCCTATACCGACCTGAAAAAAGAAAACCGTATCCTCTCCAGTGACTGGAATGATTTTTCCGCCGACCAGGTGGTGTTTCAGCCGAAGAACATGAGCCCCGAGAAACTCCAGACACTGCTCGATTACGCCTGGAACACCTTTTATCACGATGAACCGCAACGGATAAAAATGGCCAAGCTGTTCAAGCAGGTGGTAAAAAAAGAAATGGCGGACGATACCTTCAAGCCGCGCGACAGAAGCCTTGTCGGACAATCATTCGGCAGGACGGCCACACGGGAAGATGATCGCTGATTTTTCGACAGACATGAAAAGAGCCATGGACGATCTGCTGCATGGACCAAAATTCCCGAACAAGGATTTTGTGCCCGGCGTCACCTTTGGCGAAGTCTATAGAATGGCAGCGTGGCTGCGTGCAGCCTTGGCCGAGGCGCCACCGGAAGCGGTTGTCTGCCTGGCTGCCGACAGCAAGGCGATCATGGCGGCGGCGCTTTTGGCCTCGCTTGCAGGCGGCCCGGCCCTTTTACTCCCCTATGCTTTTTCGGCAAAAGCCCTTCTGCAGCTGCAAGAGACCACCGGCTTCACCACCGCCATTGCCGATACCGCCAGAGATTTCCCTGACGGAACACAGGTTATTTGTCCGCAATCGGCCGGATCAGCCCAAATCCCGGTCGGCCCGGCGGCCCTCCCGCAAGCCGAATTGCTGAAGATTTTTACCGGCGGTTCCACCGGAACGCCGCAGCTCTGGTCGAAAACAGCGGAGAATATCTTCAGCGAAGGGTTTTTCCTGGCAAGGCGCTATGAAGTGACGGAGCGGGATTGCATTCTTGCCACCATTCCGCCCTACCATATCTATGGTTTTCTTTTCTCCGTTGTTCTGCCGCTTGTTTCTTCGGCGACCGTGATCAGCGAAACGCCATCCTTTCCAAACGAAATTGTCAGTGTGGCAAAAGATCGCGAGGTTACGCTTCTGGCCAGTGTTCCCGTGCATTACCGGGTGTTGCGGGATAAAAAAATGGCCCTTCGTCTGGCCTTTTCTTCCGCCGGCATGCTCGACCGGGAAGACAACGAAGAATTCTGCCGGCAAAATACGGCCGGCGTGGTGGAGGTCTACGGTTCCACAGAAACGGGCGGCATTGCGACGCGCAACAGATCGCTTGGCGAAGAGTATTTCACTCCCTTTCCGACGATCGACTGGAAGATCGTCGAAGAGCGCCTGGCCGTGCACTCACCCTATGTTTCGCCCGATCTACCCGTCGATGCAGCAGGTTTCTTTACTGCGGGCGACCGGGTGGAAGCCAGAGGGACCGGTCGATTTTCCCTCAAAGGCCGGGCTGATACCGTAACTAAAGTGGGCGGCAAGCGGGTCGATCTCGAAGAAATCAACCTTCTCATCAAAAATGATTCCGGGGTAACCGACTGTGTGGTCATGGCCCTTCCCGAAGCGGGAGGCCGCGGGCACCGGATCGGTGCGTTGATTCAGGGAGAAACGGTTGACACAACCACGATTCAAAAAATGCTGGCCGAGTCACTTGAACCATACGCCCTGCCCCGGCGGATCAAAAAAGTCGATCGGATTCCAGTGACCACAAACGGCAAATACGACTGGAGTGCCATAGTCCGGCTGCTTGAAAAATGAGCGATCTTCGCAACAGCTTTGCCACCGGCTATGCGTGCCTTGCAGCCTCGGCCGATCTTGTCGATCGGATCAACGTCTTTCCGGTGGCCGACGGGGATACCGGCACCAATCTGCGCATCAGCCTCGCTCCGCTGCGTAATCTTGAGGGAGACGGGGAGACCGCCCGCAAAGTGCTCGCACGCTGTGCCACCGGCAACTCCGGCAACATTGCCGCGGCTTTTTTCGGCGAATTCTGCCAGTCGGAAAATTTTGCCGATCTGGCAGAAACCGCAGCACGTGGCCGGAAAAAGGCCTGGCAGGCTATCGCCGGCCCGTGTGCGGGTACCATGCTCACGGTTTTTGACAGCCTTGCCTCGACTCTCGCGTCGCATGGCGAAGCGGCAACAGTATATTCCCCGCTGAGCCTCGAATTGCAAAAGGCGGTACGCGACACAATGCAGCTCCTGCCCGATCTTACAAGGGCAGGCGTTGTCGATTCCGGCGCTCTGGCCATGTATGTTTTTTTTGACGGGTTCTTCAGGCACCTCACCCGGCAAAACGACAAGCCCAGCTCCATCTTCGATCTTTTTGCCGGCAGTCTTGCCATCAGCAGTTCCTTCCGGCCTGAAGTCACCAACTCCTATTGTGTCGATGTTGTCATGCAAATGGCGGAAAAACCGGCTGCTTCAGACGGCGAACCGGACGAGCAACAGACCACAATCAGAGACCGCCTGGCCGAGCTGGGAGAAAGCGTGGTCGTAGTCCAAAACGATTCCTTGCTCAAGATTCACATCCATACTCCGGATCCCGGCCGACTGCGGGGCCAACTGGGCTCGTTTGGCGATATCGTCGGGTGGTCCGATGAGGCAATCGACCAGGGAGGTGTCCAGCCATTCTCCGTCTCACCTGAAAATTCACCTCTCCACATAGTGACCGATGCAGCCGGCTCGCTGACCAGGGAGATGGCCCGGCGCCACGGCATCACCCTGCTTGACAGCTACATCATAATCGGCGACGATTCCAGGCCCGAAAGTCTGTACACCTCGAAACAGATCTACCCTTTGATGCGCAAGGGTGGCAAGATAACAACCGCTCAGGCATCGTCCTTTGAGCGCCATCAGCACTATCAGAGTATATGTCGGCAGTTTGGCCCGACGCTCTATCTCTGCGTCGGCTCAGCCTTTACCGGCAATTACGATACCGCCATGGCCTGGAAGAAGGAAAACGACCGGGACGAGTCATTCACGGTTATCGATACCGGAGCGGCATCGGGACGGCTTGCCCTCATCGCCCTGCTTACGGCCCGGCAGGCAGAAAATGTCGGAACTGCGGCAGAGGTTATTGATTTTGCGCAAAATATTATCGCAGAGTGCGAGGAATTCGTCTTTATCAATGAACTGAAGTATCTGGTGGCCGGCGGCCGGGTATCGAAAGCAGGCGGATTCTTCGGCGACCTGCTGTACATGAAACCGGTCATCAGTCCAACAAGCGACGGAGTGAAAAAGATCGGCGTGGTCCACAGCGCAAAAGGTCAGCTGGCCTTTGCCATGGAAAAGCTGAGGGAGCGCTATGATTCATCTTCCGCGCCTGTGATAATGCTGCAGTATTCCGACAACCATGACTGGGTGGCAGGAGTCGTGCAACAGCAGGTGAGCGCGCTTCTGCCCGAAGCGGAAATCCTGCTCACCCCTCTGTCACTGACCTCCGGGGTCCACATGGGACCCGGCACATGGTCGATGGCCTTCGCATCTCCCGGACTTTGCCGATGAACATGAAACCTGCCGTCATTATTCCTGTCTACAACCACAGCCTGCAGATCGGCGAGGTTATCCGGCAGGCTCGGAAGCTTGGTCTGCCGGTTTTTGTCGTGGACGACGGTTCTACAGATTCCACCGGCGAGATCATCGGCACAATCGACGGAATTACCGTCCTGCGCCATAGCGAGAACACAGGCAAGGGCGCTGCCATTCTCACCGGTTTTGCCGCGGCAATTAAACATGATTGTAATTGGGCGATCACCCTGGACGGAGACGGTCAGCATAATCCCGAGGATTCAAGGGAACTGCTTAACGCCGTCGAAGACGGTGAGCGATGCATTGTCATCGGCAAACGTCAGGGCATGAACGATGTAAACGTGCCGTGGACCAGCAAATTCGGGCGGATGTTTTCCAACTTCTGGATATGGGTTGCCGGGGGACCTTTGGTTGAGGATTCCCAGTCGGGATTCAGACTCTATCCCCTTCCCGAAGCCCTGCAGCTTGCGACAAAGGCCAGGCGCTATCAGTTTGAAGTCGAAATACTGGTCAAAGCCCAACGGCAGGGAATCCCCACCAAGGAAGCGCCGGTTCGGGTGATCTACCAGGCCAAAGGGGAGCGAGTCAGCCACTTTCGCCCCTGGCTCGATTTCATGCGTAACTCGGTGACCTTCAACAGGCTCATCTGGGCTCGGCTGTTTTCAATGTTCCGCCCATGAACGGCTTCTGGTTCAAACTGCTTGTACGGGTCGCCAATCTGTGTGGCCCATGGTTGTTTGTCGTCGTCTCCCGGATTATCGCAACCGGATATTTTGTGTTTTCATGGCGCCGCGTGGCCGAGAGTTGTCTTTTCTATGCCGCCCTCTATCCGGAAAAGGGAAGACTCTTCAATCTCTGGTGCACCTTCAAGCAATACCAGAATTTTACCACCATCCATTTCGACAGATTCCTTGAGGCTCAGGCAAAATCGGCGAGCTACACAGCGGTTGGCTGGGAAAAGCTGGAAGAAGTCATTGGCGGGCAAGGCGGCATTCTTCTTATGTCCCACCTGGGAAACTGGGAAATGGCCGCGACCCTGCTGAAAAAAAAGCGGGAAGACCTTCAGCTTCTGCTCTATATGGGAGTAAAGGAGAAAGAAGGGGTCGAACGAATGCAGAAGGATGATCTGCGCCGCTCCGGAGTAACCATCATCGGTATCGACAAGGAAAACAACTCACCCTTTTCCGCAGTCGCCGGAATCAACTTCTTACGCTCGGGAGGTTTGGTATCGATGGCCGGAGATATAGTCTGGCGAAGCAATCAACGCAAGGTACGTGTCACCTTCCTGGGTTATGATGCCTATCTCCCCGAAGCCCCCTTTGTTTTCAGCCTCGTATCCGGCGCGCCGCTGTTTGTCTTTTTCGCCTTCCGCACCGGCAGAAACACCTACCATTTCACCCTCTCCGACCCCATCCCCATCCAGCCCAAATCCCGCAGCGACAGGGCCGCCGCCATCTCCCAAGCAGCGCAGCAATATGCAGGTCTGCTGGAGGAATCACTACGGCAACATCCTTCTGAATGGTATCATTTCGACCGCTTCATCCATTGACGACTTACATTTTTCCAGATCTTTCCGCACGACAACTCTCTTCCTCCCCTCCTTCCCCTTAGAAATCTCACAAAAACCTCACAGCACAACTATTGAAGATCACAACTATAATCAGAGAAGATTTGTTATTTCTGACTTATTGCTCCATCCGTCTAACAGTCGATATTCCCGAAAAGCGGCAAAATCACAGCTATAAAATCCATTTTAAAGATGATTTTTCCAATTGAAAATAAGTAATCTCTCCTGTTATACGGCAGCATGTTAACATGCCTATTAGCCCAAAAAGCCGCATAGCTCACCCCTAACTGTTTTTGCTTGTAAGAAGTGGAATTCTCACTTAGTATGAGCATAACATCTTACATTCCTAGTACATATGGATTACAGATGAGCAGACGCAAAGAAAAAATGAACATGAATGCAGGAAGAAAATGACTATCGCAGATGGGAATTTGTATCAAAATTGAGTATTTTCTTCCTGAAATGGTGATGCAGGCTAATAATAGTTCGGCATAAAAACATGAAGAAAAAACGAAATAAATTTCCTAAAAATAAAATATCTGAGGCATTCCTTCAATATTCTATGCCATTGATTGATTCTTTGGGTGAAAGCCCAACGCAAAACCAGATCGAAAAAATTCTTCAACTCACTTATAGTGTTTGGAATTCGACGGTTTTAGACGAAGTCAGGAATAATAGCAGTAATATTGATATGCTTAAGAAATTGTTAAATAATGATTTTGAAGGTCTGGCCATATTAGAAGAACTGATTTCAAGGAAAAGAACATTGTTTTCAAATGATTTAAGGTTAATAGGCGAATACAGTCTCAGAAAAGAAGATGAAGAATGGCGAATTAGAGTAGAAGCGAGAGACCCATTCACAATATAAATGAATTGTAGCCGAACAAAACGTTCCTGCTGAAGCCGCAAAGAGCGCGACTCCAGCAGAACTTCAACGTTAACTTTATATATGCCTGATGGCATATCAGCGATATAAAATGTGCATGGAGATGTTTTAATGACACCACTGATTGAAAATATTTTCGCTGCAACAACCGAAATTCGTTATGTCGCAACTTACCTTGATGGAATTCATTCTTCTGCCCAACGCTCTGGACTTGAGAGCGCGAGCAGTTCTGAATCAGATAAATATGAAGAACTGATCGTAAATCCAACTCTGTTAAAGTTGGTTACCCAGCGTGGAAATATCGATTGTGGCGGCGCAAACTGGGTCATAATTCGCTATGGCAACTTTTACGAACTTGTCATTCCGGTGCCCTCCGGACATGTATCCGTTGGAATTGAATTAACAGGCAATCCATTTTTTATATCTGAGATAGTGCTCAATATTATCAAACAGACTTTCTCGTGAAGTTCGAAAACAGCATAAAAAACAGATAAAAGAAATGATTTAAGTTAACAAAACGTTTCTGCGGAACCCGCGAAAGGCGCGGGTCTCGCAGAACTTAACGTTCTCGGCGGCTGCGCCGCCGAGAATCGCGGAGCTTGACCAGACACCGCGCACTACACAACCAAGCTACGCTTGCTTGCGCAGCACACGGCGCTGGTCAGCTCCGCGATTACATGTTAAAAACAAAAAGAAATAAATTACAGCAAATCCCGTTTTGGCCAGATAGTTGTGTTTTGGAATTTTACATTCGACCTTCTAACCGATAATGACAGTCAATATTTTGCTTTTCCTTCAGTGACAAAATTTTTCAGCTTCCTTTTCAGCTTA